>Ga0114939_10000368_pt1 | contig 37936 bp, 32 predicted proteins | sample AshMeaCrysSpring_FD_87196 | JGI IMG/M metagenome (GOLD analysis project Ga0114939, IMG submission 87196) | Groundwater microbial communities from Big Spring, Nevada to study Microbial Dark Matter (Phase II) - Ash Meadows Crystal Spring | ecosystem: Environmental > Aquatic > Deep subsurface >...
CGGTGGTCGGCGGATTCTTAAATAGACGTGTGGGCGGCTCGGTGCCGCGGCGGGGGGCGAGGCCTACAGGATACAGGCGGACCAGCTCGACGAGCTTCACCCCGCGTGTCTGGTACGGCTGGCGTATGCGCTCGGCGCGCAGGTACTGGAGCATCCCCTCGTCCTGGTAGTCGGCCGGACCGATCCCCTCGGCCGCCGCGAGACGCTCCGCAAGCTGGCCCAGCGTCAGCGCCGGCACCCGCACGCGGCGCTGCACCGGAACGATGCCCAGCCACCGGCTCGGGCGCCGGTGTTCGCGCTGCGAGAAGCCGACGTAGATCTCGTTGCTCAGGAAGGCGTAGCCCGCCTCGGCCCGGCTCGCCGGCGCGTCCTCGACCCGGAGCAGGGCGATCTCCCCGAACGTCTCGAGCTGCGCCACCAGTTGCCGCGTGAAATCGCCGTCGCCAGACCAGCGAGCGGTGTCGGCCTGCATGGAGACTCAGCCCGCCTTTCGCGCTTCGTGGATGCCCATGAGGCCGCCGAGCAGCGGCAGCCAGCGGGCCGAGACGAACCCGGCGGCCTCGAAGGCGTCCACAACGGCTGCGGCACCCGGGTAGCGCCGCAGCGAGGCCGCAATGTATCGGTACGTGTCGGGGTCGCCGTGCAGGACGACCCCGAGCATCGAGCCGACCGCCGTGAGGTACCCGAGGTAGGCGGATTGCACGATGCGCGGCTGCGGGCGGTTGAACTCGAGCGAGAGCACGCGCCCGCCCGGTGCCAGTACGCGGTGGATCTCGGACAGGGCACGCTCGAGCACCGGCGCGTTGCGCAGGCCGTAGCCGACCGTCACGAGCGAGGCCGAGCCGCTGGCAAACGGCAGATCCATCAGGTCGCCCGCCACCACCCTGAGGGTCCCGGGGCCTCCCGCGGTGCGGGCGTGGCGCAGCATGCGGGGCGTGAGGTCGAGGCCGACCACCGCGGCACCGCCGGCGGCGACCAGGCGTGCGAGGTCGCCGGTCCCGCACGCGAGATCGTAGGCCCGCTCGCCCGGCCGCACGGCCGCCAGCGACACGAGCCGCCGCTTCCAGCGCTGGTCCTGGCCATACGACAGCACGCGCGTGACGAGGTCGTAGCGGTCGGCGACGACGCCAAACAGGCGGCGGTTGTACTGCCGCTTCGCCGCGGGCGACCGGAACGCCGCCGCGAGCGGCGCGCGCGCGTCACGTCCCGTCTGGAACCAGTCTCCGCCTCGCACGGCTCCAGTGTTCCGGTCCAACCGCCTGCGGTCAAGGCCCGGGGGGCATCCGCCCCTCTCCCGCCGGATCCGAGGACGCCCGCTCGCAGCCGGCCACGTCATGCGCCGGGACCGCCCGGAGCGCCTTGGCACGACATCGGGAGCCGAGGCGCGTGCCGGGATCGTGCAGACGGTTACCGGGCAGGATCGGTCCCCAGTATGAGCGGGAGCAGGTCGAGCGGGGCGGCGAGGCGCAGATCGTCGGAAGACAGACCATCTGGCTCCCCGTGGCGGGCGCCAAAGCCGTAGGCGGCAAAGGCGAAGGCGGTGCCGGCGCGGCGCGCGGTCTCGAGATCGATGCGGGAGTCGCCCACCATCACGGCTTCGCGCGGCGTGCAGCCCGCGCGGGCGGCGAGCGCCAGCAGCGCGGCCGGATCCGGCTTCCGTGGAAAGTCGGCGTCACCGCCGATCACCGCGAAGAGGTGCACCGCAAGCCCGAATCCCTCGACGAGCCGAATGGCCGGCGCCTGCGGCTTGTTGGTGAGCAGGGCCAGCCGGACGCCGACCGCCGACAGCGCCGCGAGCAGGTCGGCCGAGCCCGCGTACGGCGCCGTGTGATCGAAGAGCCGCCGGTCGTAGATGGAGAGGAACCGGGCGAGCGCCCCGTCGGGTTCCGGCGCGATGCCAGCCGCACGGCATGCGCGCTGCACCAGCACCCGTGCGCCGTCCCCGATCATGTCGGTGACGCGGTCGACTGGCAGCCGAGCCGCCCCGAACTCGCCGAGCATCTCATTGGCCGACTCGGCCAGGTCGCGCTGCGAGTCGATCAGCGTGCCGTCGAGGTCGAACACGGCCAGCCGCCAGCGCGGCGGGGCGGGCTCACTCCCCACTGTAGGATGCGTAGGACGACGGCGTCTCGTAGACGCGGACCCGCCGGACGGCGAAGCCCAGCTCGCGCACCGTGTCGAAGATCAGCTTCGCGATCCGCTCGACGGTCGGGTTGCTGTCGAGCAGGAAGATCGGCTCACCCAACTGCTGCAGGGGCTTCACGAGCGGGTCGTCGTGGCGCAGGATCATCTTGTGGTCCAGCTCGGCGTCGATCCAGCCCTTCACGGTGCGCTTGATGTCGCTGAAGTCGACTACCATGTTGCGCGCGTCGAGGCCGCCGGTCCGCACCTCGATTTCTGCAACGGCGTTGTGCCCGTGCGGGTGCTTGCAGATACCGTCGTAGTCGAGCAGGCGGTGACCGTAGCAGAACTCGATCTTCTTGGTGACTGAATACATGGTGGACCCTGCCGGGGCGATCGCGGCCGGCCTGACGTCGGTGGGACGCCGGCACCCTGGCCGGTGTCCCCGCAGGCCGGGGCGAGGGCCGGCGAGACGCGCGCCGCGCCCGGCGCGTCAGGAGGGCCGATGGTAGCGGGAAGCTCCGAGAGTGGTCAAGCCACCGCGGTGCTCTGTTCGGCCGGCCTCGACAGCGCGGTGCTGCTGGCTGCCGAGGCCGTGGCCGGCCCGGTCACACCGGTCTACGTCAGCGTCGGCCTCGCGTGGGAAGCCGCCGAACGGCGGGCGCTCGAGCGGCTGCTCGCCGCTGCGCCCTTCACCACCCTGCCGGTCGCCCCGGCCGCCTACCTCGCCGTCGACATGAGCGACGTGTACGCGCCGTCGCATTGGGCGGTGCGCGGTACGCCCCCCGCGTTCGACACCTCCGATGAGGACGTGTACCTCGCGGGGCGCAACGTGGTGCTGCTGGCCAAGGCGGGCGTGCTCTGCGAACGCCTCGGCCTCGGGCGCATCGCGCTCGGCACGCTCGCCGGCAACCCGTTTCCCGACGCCACGCCCGACTTCTTCACCGCGATGTCGCGCACACTGTCGCTCGGCCTCGCGCACACCGTCGACGTGGTGACGCCCTTCCGCACGCTGCACAAGCCCGATGTTGTCCGGCGCGGACTCCAACTCGGGGTGCCCTTCGCGCTGACGCTCTCGTGCATGGGGCCTGTCGGCAACGAGCACTGCGGGCAGTGCAGCAAGTGCCGCGAGCGGCGCGACGCCTTTGCCGAGGCCGGCGTTCCCGACCCGGCGACCTACGCGGTCACTCCGCCTCGGTAACGGGGCGATTGTGGTCCGGACCCTCTGGGCGGAGCCGCGGCGAGCGCCCTCCGGATTCGCACCACCCACCATTACCGCCGCCGGACGCTGATCGAGCCGTCCCGCGCGCGCAGCGTGATCACGTGCCCCCCGCGGCCGAAGGTGGCGCGCACCGCGCGCGCGCTGCCATCCTGCTCGATGGGCGCCTCGGTCATGCCGCGGTCGAACCGGAGGGCCCCGTCGCGCGTGCGCGCGTCGAGCTCGCCGTCGAACGCCTCCGGCAGGTAGATCGCGATGCTGCCATCGCCAGTGGCCACCTCCCACGCCTGCGACATCACCGAGCCCGGCTCGACGGTGAGCGACACGGTCCCATCGCCGGACTCGAGCCGCGCGGTGCTCAGCTGGCCCACCGCGGTGATCGACCCGTCGTGAGTGCGCGCGTCGAGGGTGCCCCGCACGCCGTGCACCTTCACCGATCCGTCGCCGGTGTCGACGACGAGATCGCCGCTGAGATCGAGGGCGCGGATGCCGCCGTCACCGCTTCGCAGCTCAACGCGCCCGGTGAGGCGCTCGGCCTGTACCGACCCGTCGCTCGTGCGCGCGAGCAGGTTGCAGCGCTCCGGCAGCGTGGCCACGAGGCGCGCGCTCCGCTCGGCCCCGACCAATTCCCACCCGGAGGCGGGCTGCCGCGCCTCCACGCGCACGCGGTTCCCCTCCTGCTCGGCAAGCACCGCGATGGCGTCCACCTGCTCCTTCGACGCGCCGGTCTTCTCGATCTCGACGAGCACCTCGTCGCGGTCCCAGGCGCGCACCTCGATGGACCCATCGAAGGTGCTCAGCGTGACCTCTGGTGCATCCTGGACGGTGAAGCGCTTCTCTTCGCGCGCCGCGTAGTTCCGGCTCTCGACCTGGACGACACACCCGCCCGCCAACACGGAGAACCCCAGCGTGGCAGCAGCAACGGAGCGGAGGGACACGGGTGGCGACATCGGGAACCTCTGCCGTGATAGACGTTGCGCGGGTCCGGGCGTTCCCCGGGCCTCAGCCCGGCGTGCGGCCACCGCCCGGGTCCACCGGCGGCTGAAGGCCCTCGGCCGGCGGGCGCGGCCTCGACGCTGAACGGCTCGCGGGCGGCCTCTACGCCGGACCGCAGCGGAACACCGGCTGGCCGCCGATCCACGTTTCCTGCACCGCCAGGTCGTGGTCCAAGACGACGAGATCGGCGAGCGCACCGGGCTCGAGGCGTCCCTGCCGCGTGAGCCCGAGCGACCGTGCGGGCGTCGTGGCGCACATGACCGCCGCATCCACGAGCGAACTGCCGAGCATGCCCACCAGGTTGCGGAATGCCCGATCCATCGTCAACGCGCTGCCGGCCAAGGTGCCGTCGTCGAGGAAGGCCGCCTCGCGGACCGTGATGCGGCGCCCTCCGAGGCTGGCCGTGGCGCCCCAGGGAAGCCCCGAGCCGCCCGTGCCGTCGGTGATCGCCATGATGCGGCCCGGCGTCTTGGCGGCCACCGCGGAGCGCAGCACGGCGGGGTGAACGTGATACCCGTCACAGATGATCTCGGCGTCGATCTCGGCGCGCTCCAGGACGGCCCCGACGAGCCCGGGCGCCCGATGTGCCAGCGGCGACATGCGGTTGTAGAGGTGCGTCGCGCGCCGGGCGCCGGCCTCGACGCCCGCGATGGCCTCCTCGTAGGTGGCGCCGGAGTGGCCGAGTGACACGTGGTGTCCGCAGGCGACGAGGTCGCCGATGAGGTCGAGCGCCCCCTCGAGCTCCGCTGCCAGCGTGACGATGCCGACCTCGTGCGCCCAGGCGGCGATGGTGGCGCGGATGTCGGCCCCGGTGAAGGCCTCGCTGCCGGCTGCCATCGCGGTCGCGTCCGCGTGGTGCTCGTCGTCGTGTCGGGCGGGTCGGGCCGCACTCGCAGCGGGCGAGGCGCCCGGCGGACGGCGCAGGCAGGTCAGGGGCTGTGCACCCTTGTAGGCGGGGTTGATGAAGTTGCTCTCGAGATGCGCCGGCAGGACGCGCGCCGCGCCCTCCGGCGGCTGGGCGCGCAGCGCGCGGATCTGTCCGCACACCGCAGCGAGGTCGCCGGGCGTGCAGGCCACGGTGGTCGGACAGAACGCCGTGACGCCGTGCTTCGGCAGGCGCGCCGCCACCGCCGCCACGGGGGCCCCGGCGTCGAGTACGTCGTGCGCCTCCACGCCGTGCACGTGGACGTCGATGAACCCCGGCACCACGAGGCGGCCGTCGAGGTCGCGCACACCGACGTGCGCGCGGCTCGGCAGACGGCCCTCGCGCACCTCCGTGATGAGGCCGTTCTCGACGACGAGCGTCCCGGTCTCGAGCAGGCGGTCGGGAAGGACGAGGGTTGCCCCGCGCAGGATCGTGGTCACCGGTGCCGTCGCCTCCTTCTCCGGCGGCGCGGCAGCGAGTCGTCCACGCGCCAGTCCGGATGCACGTGGATCTTGCAGCCTTCGAAGGGCAACACGGACACGGGGCTGCCGGCGCCGGAGGCGACCGCCAGCGGGGCGCTGCCCTGCCCCGTCGTCGCCCGCAGCAGGGGGTCCACGCGCCGCAGCACGCGGGCCAGCTGCCACTCGTCGGGGGCCGACACGACCACCACGCCGCCCGTCTCGGCGGGTGGAAACCGGCGATCGTCGAGGTAGTCCCGGTCGAGGCTCACAAGGGTGCGCCGCATCTGCCGCGCCAGCCGGAAGTGCTCCAGGTCGCTCGCCCGACGCAGGTCCTCCTGCTCGAGGACGAAGAACACGTCCCAGCGCAACTCGTGCCGCATGAGGGTCACGAGGCCCGCCGGCACATTGGCGTCCGCGTAGACCCGGGGAGGACCGGGCATGCGGTGGAGCGCGGCACCGAGTTCCGAAGCGAGCGTGCCCACGGTAAGGGAATCGCGGCGCCACCCGGGGCCGCTGCGGCTAGATTACCATCCGGGCCGCGGGCGGTTCACCGGTTCGCGACGCGTTCCCTCGCCCCTCGAACGGGCTCGGGGCGACCGCGGGCGACCTAACAGGGCCGTCGGGTTGGCGCTGGACCCGGCCGGCAGCCGCCAGCCCCAGGGCCTGAAGCCGGCACGTGTCGCTCCCCTTGTGCTATCGTCGGCCCGAGCGCTCCGGCCACCCCCGCCCGGCCCTCCAGAGGAGGTCATCGTGCAGACGCTTCGCGGCAAGCGGGTTCTGATCACGGGCGCCGCGTCTGGCATCGGCAAGGCCATTGCCGAACGGTTCGCGGCGGATGGCGCCGACCTCGTGCTCGTCGACGTCAACGAAACGCAACTGTCGGCCACCGGTGCCGCCATCGCAGCCCGCGGGGCGGCGGTTCGCACCTACAAGCTCGACATCACCGACCTGCCGGGCATCCGCGCGCTGCGCGAGCGCCTGCTCGCCGAGGGTGGCCCGCTCGACGTCCTCGTCAACAACGCGGGTCTCGTGTTCGGCGGCCCCTTCCTGGAGGTCCCGCTCGAGAAGCACGTGCTCACGTATCGGGTCAACGTCGAGGGGCTCGTGGCGCTCACCTACGCCTTCCTGCCCGATCTGATCGGCCGGCCCGATGCCCACATCGTGAACATCGCGAGCGCCTCGGGCTACATCGGACTGCCCCACGGCGCGACGTACGCGTCGAGCAAGTGGGCGGTCATCGGCTTCTCGGAATCGCTCGTGCTCGAACTCGAGATGCAGGGCCACCGTCACGTGCACGTCACGACGATGTGCCCGAGCTACGTCTCGACGGGCCTGTTCGACGGGGCGAAGGCGCCCTTCTCCACGTCCCTGCTCACGCCCGACAAGGTGGCCGACCTCACGGCGCGCGCGGTCCTCGCCAACAAGAAGTTCGTGCGCACGCCGTGGCTCGTGAAGACGACGCCGATGCTGAAGGGGCTGCTGCCGTTCTCAGCGTTCTACACGGTGGCGTCGATGCTGGGCGTGAACACGAGCATGCTCCAGTGGAAGGGGCGCGGCAAGCACTGACGTGATGGTGGTCCGGCGGGACCGGCGAGCCATCAGCCGAGCGCCCGAACCGAACGCAGCATCGCCGACAGCCGATGGCCGAGAGCTGAGAGCCGCTGAGGATTGTCGCTCGTGGGCCTGACGCCGCTGCCCCTCGGAGCGCTGCTGCGCCGTGCGGACCGCGAACTGGCCGCGCGCGGCAGCGTGTTCGACCTGCCCACGCGGCGGTTCTTCGCGGCCGAGCCGGGCCGCGACCTCTCGGTCCGCATCCACGGCCTGACGGCGGCCACCCCGTTCGGCCCCGCGGCGGGTCCCCACTCCCAGCTCGCGCAGAACATCGTGCTGTCGTGGCTCGCCGGCGCGCGCGCGATCGAGTTGAAGACGGTGCAGGTGCGCGACGACCTCGTCATCCCGCGGCCCTGCATCGACATGCGGACGGTGGGCTACAACGTCGAGTGGTCGCAGGAGCTGACGCTCGAGCAGTCGCTCGAGGAGTACGTCAAGGCCGCGATGCTGGTGCGCCTGCTCTCGGCAAGCGGCTGGCTGCCGCCCGGCGTCGGCGCGGGCGACACGGTGTTCGATCTCAGCGTCGGGTACGATCTCGCCGGCCTCTGCAGTCCGCGTGTGCAGGCGTTCATCACCGGTCTGCGCGATGCCCGTCCGCTCATCGACCGGCTGCGGCGGGACATCCCCGCCGCCTTCACGCGCTGGCGCGATCTGGACTTCGACCCGCAGGTGTGTGCATCGGCGACGCTCAGCACGTTTCACGGCTGCCCGCCCGGCGAGATCCGGGCCATGGCGGAACACCTGATGCACGTGCACGGGCTGGCCTGCACGGTGAAGCTGAATCCGACGGTGCTCGGGCCCGCCGATGTGCGCGCGCTGCTCGGCGACGCGCTCGGGTACGACGACATCCGCGTGCCCGATGACGTGTTCGCGCGCGACCTGCGGTGGGACGAGATGTGCACGATGGCCGAGGCCCTCGCCGCCGAGGCGACGAGGCTCGGCACCGGCGTCGGCCTCAAGTTGGTGAACACGCTCGTGGTGGAGAACCGGGCCGGTTTCCTGCCGCCCGCCGAGCGCGAGGCGTACCTCTCGGGCCCGCCGCTGCACGTGCTCGCGATCGAACTGGTGCGGCGCGTGCGCGAGGTGTTCGGCAGCCGCCTGCCCCTGTCGTTCTCGGCGGGGGTGGACGGCGTCAACTTCGCCGACACGGTGGCGCTGGGCCTGGCGCCGGTGACGGTGTGCACCGACCTCCTCAAGCCGGGTGGCTACGGCCGCGCCTCGGGCTACTTCCGTCGGCTCACCGAGCGAATGGACGCACTCGGTGCCGCGACGATCGACGAGTTGGTGATCCTGGGGCACGACCGCGCACGCGAGGCGTTGGCCGCCGCCGCCGACGGGCACGCCCTGGCGCCGGGCCAGCGCGAGGCCGCGGAGGGCGCACTTGCCTCGGGCACCCCGCTGCACCGGGCGGGGCTCACCGCCTCGACGCTCTCCGCCTGGCGGCGCCGGGCCGAGGTGCTCAACGCCGCCGTCTACGCCGGCGCCGTCCGCGCCGACCCTCGCTACGGTCGGGCGCGCAACGCGAGACCCCCGCGGAAGATCGGCCGCCGCTTGTGGCTGCTCGACTGCCTCACGTGCGACAAGTGCATCCCGGTGTGCCCCAACGACGCGATCTTCACCGCGCGCCTCCCGCTGGCCCCGGTGCCGCAGGCGATCGCGCGGCAGGCCGCCGACGGGGCCTGGACCGTGTCGCCACAACCGCCCATCGTCCCGCGCGAACCGCACCAGATCCTGATCTTCGACGGCTTCTGCAACGACTGCGGCAACTGCGACGTGTTCTGCCCCGAGGACGGCGGCCCGCACCACGCCAAGCCACGCCTGTTCGCCACCGAAGACGACTGGCGCCGCGCCGCGCCGCAGCCCGGCCTGTTCTTCTCACCGCGACGCTGCACGCCTCGCGTCCTCGGCCGCCTCGACGGTCTCGAGCGCGAGGTCAAGATGGAGGACGCGCAGGCGCACTACACTGGCGAGGGCTTCCGCGTCCGGTTCGCGGTCGCGGACCCGGCCGGCACGCTCGCCGGCGCCGCCGACGAGGGCGTCGTGATCGATCTCGGCTGGCCGCTGATGATGCTCGCCTTGCGCGACGCGGTCGTGGCGCCCGGCGCAGTGTCGTATCTCACTTGCCTGGAGGACTCGTGATGAGCACGGCTCGAACGGAAGGCGAGGAGGCGCGGGCGGCGCACGTCCGACACTGCGCCGCGCGCGACACCGCCGCCATGGTGCGCTTCCTGCGCGACATGATCGCCATCCCCTCGGAGAGCACCGAAGAGCGCGCCGTGGTGGAGCGTGCCGCCGCCGAGATGAGGGCCCTCGGCTTCGACGAGGTGAAGGTGGACGGCCTCGGCAACGTCCTCGGCCGCGTGGGCGAGGGCCCCCGCGTGATCGCGATCGACGGCCACCTCGACACGGTGGGCGTTGGCGATCCGGGCACCTGGACCCGGGATCCGCATCGTGGCGAGGAGCGCGACGGCATCGTCTTCGGCCGCGGGGCCAGCGACCAGGAGGCGGGCGTCGCGGCCGCGGTGTATGGGGCCCGCATCGCGCGCGAGCTCGGCCTGCTCGAGGGCGTGCAGCTCTGGGTCACGGGCACCGTGATGGAGGAGGACTGCGACGGCCTCTGCTGGCAGTACCTCCTGCGCGAGCAGGTCCTCACCCCCGACGTCGTCGTCATCACCGAACCCACCAACCTCGGCGTGTACCGCGGCCATCGCGGCCGGATGGAGATCGAGGTCCGCACGCAGGGCCGGTCGGCTCACGGGTCGGCGCCCGAGCGCGGGGTCAACGCCGTCTACAAGATGGCCCCGGTCCTTGGCGCGATCGAACAGCTCGACGTGGACCTGGCCCGGCACGCCGACCCGTTTCTCGGGCGCGGATCGGTGACGATTTCGGAGATCCGTTCCACCTCGCCCTCGCTGTGCGCGGTGGCCGACAGCGCGACGATCCACATCGACCGGCGCCTCACGGCGGGTGAAACGCTGGAGTCCGCGGTGGCGCAGATCGAGGGGCTGCCGGCCGTCCGGGCTGCCGGCGCCACCGTGCGCGTGCTCGACTACGCGCGTGCGGCCTACACCGGCCTGGTGTACCCGACGCAGAAGTACTACCCCACCTGGGTGCTGCCCGAAGGTCACCCGGCGGTGGCGGCCGCCGCCCGCGCCGCGCAGCAGGTGCTCGGCACGCCGCCCGTGATCGGCAAGTGGGGGTTCTCCACCAATGGCATCGCGACGGCGGGGCTGTTCAGCGTGCCCACGGTGGGCTTCGGCCCCGGCAACGAGATCCACGCACACACCCCCGACGATCAGTGCCCGATCGCGCACCTGACCGCTGCGGCGGCGGTGTACGCGCTCTTTCCCGGCGAGTTCCGGCGGGAGGCGAAGTGATGGCCGACGCCAGGCTCAAAGATCGGATCGACCAGCTGGCCGGCGGGGCCGCGAGCCTCGCGGGGCGCGACGTCCTGCTCACGTGGCAACACGAGGACGTGGCGATTCGCTTCGTGCTCCTCGCCGCGCGCATTCTCGAGAGGGCCGTGCGCGCCGGGCTCCCCACGCGCGCCTTCGACCGCGGGCTGGGCATCTCGATCTTCCGCGACAAGTCCACGCGCACGCGTTACGCCTTCCGCGCCGGGTGCAACCTGCTCGGCCTCGCCACCGAGGAACTCGACGAGTCCACCTCGCAGGTCGCCCACGGTGAAACCGTGCGCGAGACGGCGGCGATGATCGGCTTCCTCACCGAGATCGTCGGGATCCGCGACGACATGTTCCTCGGGGAGGGGCACCGGTACATGACCGAGGTCGCCGCGTCGCTCGACGAGAGCGCGCGCGCGGGCATCCTGCTGCAGCGGCCCGCCGTCATCAACCTGCAGTGCGACCTCGACCACCCGACGCAGAGCCTCGCCGACCTGCGCCACCTCGCCGCCACGTTCAACGGCCTCGAGGGGCTCGCGGGCAAGCGCATCGCGATCACCTGGGCGCACTCGCCGAGCTACGGCAAGCCGATGTCGGTGCCGCAAGGGGCCGTGTCGCTGTTCAGCCGATTCGGAACGCACGTGGTCCTGGCGCACCCGCCGGGTTACGAGCTGGCCGAGGAGCCGCTCGAGGCGGCGCGCCGTTCTGCACGGGAGAGCGGGGGCAGCCTCACCGTGGCCGACTCGATGGACGCCGCCTTCGAGGGCGCCGACGTCGTCTACCCCAAGAGCTGGGCGCCCGTCGCGGTGATGCGCGAGCGCACGGCGCTGCGCACCGGCGGGAGGTCGGCGCAACTGGCCGACCTCGAGCGCGCCGCCCTCGCCCAGAACGCGCAGCACGAGCCGTGGGAGTGCACGGCGGCGCGCATGCGGCGCACTCGCGGCGGCCGCGCCCTCTACATGCACTGCCTCCCGGCCGACATCACGGGCGTGAACTGCCGGGCGGGCGAGGTGAGCCGCGACGTCTTCGAGGCCGCGCGGCTCGACACCTACAGGGAGGCCGCCTACAAGCCGTTCGTCGTGGCCGCCCTCGTGCTCGCCACGCGGGTGCCCGACGCGGTCGACCGCCTGCGCCGGCTCGCCGATCGCCTCGAGAGGGTCTCGTAGGACGGGGCTCCAGCCCCGCCACCCGGGCTCGCCTCATGTCGCGCCTGATCGTGCTCGCCATCGGCGGGAATTCCCTCATCCGTGACGAGCAGCATCGCACCGTGCCCGACCAGTGGGTGCTCGCGCGCGAGACCTGTCACCACATCGCGCAGATCGTCGAGCGTGGCCACCGCGTGGTGATCACCCACGGCAACGGCCCGCAGGTGGGGTTCATCATCCGCCGCTCCGAGCTCGCGCGGCACGAGCTCCACCCCGTGCCGCTCGACTCGTGCGACGCCGACACGCAAGGTGCCATCGGCTACATGATCCAGCAGTCGCTCGAGAACGAGTTCCTGCGGCGCGGGATGCGCAAGTCGGCCGTCGCGCTCGTCACGCAGGTGCAAGTGGACGCCAACAGCCCCGCCTTCTCACAGCCGACCAAGCCGATCGGCGCCCTCATGGACGAGGTGACGGCACGGGCGCGGGCCGCTCAGGAGGGCTGGGTTGTGCGGGAGGACGCGAGGCGCGGCTGGCGCCGCGTCGTCCCAAGCCCGGAGCCCGTCGCCATCGTCGAGATCGATGCCATCCGGACCCTCGTCGACGCGGGCTTCGTCGTCACCGCCGTGGGGGGCGGCGGCATCCCCGTGGTCCGTGACGCCGACGGCACGCTTCGGGGCGTCGAGGCGGTGATCGACAAAGACCTCTCTTCTGCCCTCCTCGCCACCGCGCTCGGCGCCGAGCAGTTCGTGATCTCGACCTCGGTGTGCCGCGTCTGCCTCGACTTCGCCACTCCGCAACAGCGCCCGGTGGACCGCCTCCCAGCCGAGGAGGCCCGGCAACACCTGGCCGACGGGCAGTTCGGCGAAGGGAGCATGGCGCCCAAGATCCGCGCCGTGCTCCGTTACCTGGACCAGGGAGGACGCGAAGCGGTCATCACGTGCCCGCAGGAACTGGAGGCCGCCGTCGAGCGACGGGCGGGCACGCGCATCACTGCCCAGCGCTGAAGCGCTGTGCCACACCCGTGGCAGCCCCTCGCTCTGCCGTGGCCCGCCCCTTCAGGGCTGGGCGACGACGACGCGAATCGGCGGCATCCGCCCCGCCACCAGCTGCGGCGCGGGGCCTTGCTTCACGAACACCATCGTCACAAACAGCAGCCCGTCGTCGCTGCGCCGGGTGCCCACGGCGATGCCGGTGAAGTCGCCGAGCACGTTGTCGCGGTGGGCCTGGGACTCCATGAATTGGGCGTGCACGTGCGCCACCGTGTCGCCGTAGCCGACGTTCTCCCCGAGGCGCAGCCAGCCGGTCGGGGCCACGGCGCGCCGAACCTCGGGGGCGGAGTGGGAGAGCGCGCGCTGCGCCACCATCTCGGCACTGTGGGCGCGCACGAGTTCCGTGAAGCAGGGCTCGACGACGAGTGGCGGCAGGTCGGCCGCCGCCCTGGCGAGGTTCACCAACTGGATGGCCGCCGACTCCTCGTCACTTCCCGGCGCGGCCGCCGCCGAGGGCCAGGGCCCCAGCAGGCACAAGGCGCACAGCGTGCCACGGAGCGCTCGCGTGGCGGTCCCCATGCCCGCCTCGAGGGCAAGGGCGGGACCACGCGCGGTGGTGCGCGGCGCAGCGCGGCGTGACGGCTGCGACCGGCGCGCGAGCGGGACACCTTGCGAAAGCGTCCCTCGAATGACGGGATCGTGTGCGTTCCCACGCGCGATTGGCACGGCCCAGCGACCACGGCCTGCGCCATGGCCAGGGCGCTCCGCCGACGCTTCGCGGGCAGGCCGCACCCGCTGCGCCGCGACGTCGGGCGGGTCGCGCCGGGCCGCTCCTGTGGTGGCCCGGCCCTGGATCGGCGGCTGGCCGACAGATGTCGGGTCAGTGCGCGCCGCTCGACCCGCCGCCCGCCGCGCCGCCCCCCGCCGCGGAGGCACCGCCTGCGCCGCCCGCGAGATGGCTCGTCGTCATCACGTGCAACAGCGCGCCGCCGTCGGCCGACACCGACCGCAACCACGCCGGCAGCGGCGCACCGCGATCCTTGAGGCACCTGGCGAGCACGGCGCCCGCGCCGAGCGCGGTGGCATAGCCCACCCATTCTGTGAGCTGCGCAGGCGTCGTCGTGCCGCCGGCCCCTGCCTTCGCGGCGGCCCGCAGCGACGTGTCGAACCCGCGCCAGCGCGCGGCCTCCAGCACACCGCGGTCCGAGAGCGGCGTCACCGAGCGCCCGATGGCGAGGCCCACCAGGCTGGCGAGAACGATCGCGCCGGGAATCAGCGTCGGCGCGGGCCCCGTCCGAGGCAGCAGCAGGCCCACCGGCACGAACGCGATCGCCCCCACGATGACGCCAGCGACGGCGACCCTCGTGAGCAGTCGCCGCAGTGCGACCCGATCGTCGTCCACGAGCCGCTCACGCCGCAGCTCCTCGCGCACGGAGCGTCCAAACTCGCCGAGGTGGCGCATGAGCGCCTTGCCGGCGCGCGCCAGCGGGACACGCGCGTTCGGCGCCGCCTGACCCTCGAAGACGCGGTCGAGTACGGACCGCTCGTGCTCGTGCGCGGGCGCCGGCCGCGAACGCCGCACGACCTCGAAGGTTGGCGCCGACCACCGCGACCCGGCCGAAACCTCTTCAATCTCGACGTGCCCCTGCTGCGCGAGGTCCACGAGCGTGGCCAGCGCGAGCTGCGGGGCACCCCACGACCCGTTGTTGCGCAGCGCGCCGGCAAGGGCGGGCGGGCGCGATCCGGGCGGAGCGGTCACCGCGTGCGCGACGGCCACGCGGGGCGGGCCGGGGGCACGCATCCGCAGCAGCGCGAACAGCCCGATGATGCCCGCCGCAAGCGCCGCCGACGCGAGCGCGTAGGCCACCACGGCCGCACGCTGCTCCTGCTCTCGCACGAGCCACGCGGGCGTGCCCGCCGTGATGCTCCCCGAGGGGAACCGCAGCTGGACGGCAAAGTGCCCGTCCTTGCGGATGTCGCGCGCCTCCACACGGCCCGGCACGGCTGCCGGAACGACGACGGGCCGCGCATCACGCACGCCACCGAGGGCCAGCGAACCGAGCGGCCGCACGTCCTCGGGCCACGTGACGGTGACGACGCACGAGGCAATCTGGTAGTCGTGCTCGCGGGGGAGTACCGTCCAGCGGAGATGGTCGGCGTCCGCGCGGGGCACCGACACGCCGAGCACACGGTACCGCACCTGCGTCTCGACCGCGGTATCGGACATCTCGGGCAAGCGCCACCGGATCCGCACGCGGCGCCCGGCCGCCCCGCCGGCGCCATCGCCCGACACCTCGACCTGGTCCGGTCCGTCGCCGCGCGACAGGGCGCGGCCGTCGATCGACGCCATCACCTCCACGATGCCGTCGGTACCGGCTGTCGGGATCTCGCGGAACACGCGCCGGAAGGGCCCCCCGTCGAACAAGAACACGGTGGTCTCGGTGACCAGCACCGACCCGTCGCGCCCCACGGCGAGGTGCACGTCGAACCGCTCGGCGCGGTACGACTTGGCTTCGACGGCTGGCGCGGCGGCACCGAGCTCGACGCCCACCAGCAGCACGATCGTCTGGACGAGACAACGCGGTTTCATCGGAGCCCCCCGCCCCCCTGGAGAACGCCGCGCCACCCGTGGCACAGCGCTTCGGCGCTGTGCAGCAGGGACCACCGCACCATCCGGGCCTTGAAGAGCCGAGTCACGACGGTTGGTGAACAGACTGACTGTCGTTCATCCTACCGCTGGCGTCCGCTGAAGACCACCGCCACACGCTCGCCCGGCATCACGGTCCCGGTCGGGGCTGCCTGCTGCAGGGTGAACAGGCCGGCGAGGCCGGCCGACCCGCTCACGCACACCGGATGCCCCGTCCGCTCCTGCGCGAGCGCATTGGTGCGCGCGAGCTGCTCGTCGCCGACCACGACCGGCCACCCTCCGCTCAGCAGCATGCCCTCGACCACGGCGGCCCAGTCGTACGTCTCATCGTCGAGGATGGCGTGCGCGAGGCTTCGCGGCTCGGTTTCCCACGGCCACATGAAGCTGGCGCGGTGTGTCACGGCATCGCGCATCGCGTCGTGGATGTCGGCCGGCGTGGCGAACTGCTGGATGGCCCGTGCCGCCTCGGACCGCTCGTGGGCGGCGAGCGCCGGCATGATCCAGCCGCCATCGGGGTCCGCACGGGCGAGCAACCGGGCGGCCACGCGGTCGTAGGCACGCACGAGTGGCCAGGCCCCGTCGGTCTGCACGGCGTGGATGCGCGGCAGCCGTGCGATGGTGCCGGCGGCCGCCGCCTCCTCGAACCCGCGCACGCACGCGCTCGCGAACGCGCCGCCGCCCACCTGCACGAAGAGGCGATCGAGCGGGTCGCCCCCGAGTGCATCGAGCATCTCGTACGCGATCGTCTGGCCGCCCTCGATCGCGAGCCCGTTGTCGGGTCCCTGGCAGCAGAACGGGACAGCCCCTCCCGACAGCGCCTCGCGGAAACGCAGGTAGCACGGATCGCCCCGCTCCCCGACCCTGCGGGGGCACGTGACGATGCGGGTGCCGCGCGCGGTCAGTTGTTCCAGCACCGACGGTTCCGCGGAGGGCGGCACGTACGCCTCCAGCTGCCGGCCGGCCGCCCGCGCCAGGATGCTCGCGGCCAGCGCCGCGTTGCCGCAGCTCGCGATGGCGAGCGGCGCGGCGGGCTCTGCGACGATGTGCGCGATGCCGGGGGCCTCCTCGGGCAGCAGGCCGCGCTCGAGGAGGGTCTCGACCACGCGCAGGTAGACCAGCACACCCGACAGGTGGCGGATCTTGTGCGACCCGCCGACGTTGGAGGTTTCGTCCTTCAGCCACAGCGTGCCGGGCGGCAGGTCCAGCGCCTCACCCAGGCGATCGGCGGGGCCGAACGGGGTCGCCGTGCACCCGTGCCCTTCGTACGACGCCACGCAGCAATCCAGGTCCGACACGAGATCGACGAAGTCGGCATCGGCGAGGCCGTGGGCACGGGCCACGTGATACGAGTAGAGGCGGCGGCGGTACTGCACGAGCGGATTGGCCGCGCCCGGCGTGGCGGCCGACGGTCCGGCGTCCGCGGCAGGGGCCTCGCGCCACGCGGCCACGTGCAGGCTGCGCCGCATCACGTGATCGATGTCGTCACCGGGCTCGGCCCGCGCGCACCGGAAGGGGTACGGCTCGCGCTCGAGCGGCTGCGCGTCGTGCAGGCATCCCGCGCACGACAAGCGGGTCTTCAGTGGTGTGCCCATGCCGGACGGCCTCCCAGGGTTGCCGCGCGCGCGTTGAACTCGTCGATCAACGCATCCCAGGCCGGCAGCAGATCCCGCAGATCGCGCCAGTAGCGCGGCGCCCGGCGCGCGACGAACGTGCCCACGGGCACGCCCTGCTGCTCCACCCAGGTGAAGTAACCGAGGTTGAAGAGGCGTTCCCGATCCGGCCGGCGCAGTTCCTCGACGTGGTCGGTGGCCAGCCCGGCAAGGTGTTCGCCGACCGCCTCGGCCGCCGAGATCTCGTCGAACCCGTGCGCGTACCGCCGCGCGAGCACCTTGTCCACCTCACTGGCGTAGAGCGGGGCGCCGTCGGTGGCCACGGTCAGCACGGCCTCGTCGGGGCCGAGATCGTAGTACTTCGCCAGCTTGATGGACCCGAGCACGTTGCAGATGGCCGAGAGGCCGAAGGACGGCAGCGTCGCGATGATCTCCGCCGGTACGCCGCGCCGGTGCTGGAGGTAGCGACGGCCGGCGTCGGTATTGAACACGACGTTCAGGGCGTCGGTGGCCCGGTCCGACACGCCGATCACGAGGTCGGTGTTCATCGCGTTGTGGATCAAGGGCACGTGTTTGTCACCGATCCCCTGGATGTTGTGCTCGCCGAAGCCGCTCCGGAGCAGCGTCGGGCACTCGAGCGCCTCGACGGCCGCGATGCGCGCGCCGAGGCGCTCCTTGAGGTAGTCGCCGGCCGCCAGCGTCCCGGCCGAGCCCGTGGCCGAGACGAACGCCGCCACGGCGAGGGCGGGCTGCGCGCGCCGGCGCCAGCCAACGATCCGCTCGAGCGCCCGGCCCGTGGCCGCGAAGTGCGCCAGGTAGTTGCCGAATTCGCTGAACTGGTTGAAGACGATGTTGGCGGGATCCTGCGAGAGCCGGGCGCACTCGTCGTAGATCTCCTTGACGTTGCTCTCGGTGCCCGGCGTGCGGATGACGTCGGTGGGATCGGCCACCCAGCGCGCGAGCCAGGCGAAGCGCTCGGAGCTCATCCCCTCCGGCAGCACCGCCACGCCGCGGCACGCCATGATGCGCGAGATCGCCACGCCGCCTCGGCAGTAGTTCCCGGTGGACGGCCAGATGGCGCGTTCGGACTCGGGGTCGAACTGCCCCGTGACGAGGCGCGGCGCGAGGCAGCCATAGGCGGCGAGCACCTTGTGCGCGTGGATCATCGGGAAGCGATCGCCGAGGGCAACGATCACCGGCGCTCGAACGCCGGTGAGCGCGGTGGGCAGCACGACGTGGGCGGGAATTTCCACGGCGCCGCGGCGATCGGCGGCGTTGTGCCAGTGGACCCGCCACAGGTTGAGCGGGTCCGGCGCGTCGGGATCGACGCCGGCCATCGCCGCGCGCACGGAGGCGGGAATGCGTTCCGGTTCGGTGAGCTGCGCGAAGGTCGGCAGCACGATCCCCCGCTCCGCGCAGCGGCGCACGGAGGCGTCGCGGACCCTGGCGTCGATGACGGTGCGTTCGAGGCCCAACTGCGTCATGTGGCTCTCGGTGAAACGGGGGGGCACAGGGGCCCGCCCCTACGAATGGCCCAACCGCGCGGCAAGGCGGCCTCCCTCGTGCGCGGCCTCGGCCCGGAGATCCTCGATGCGCGCCGTCAGCAGGGCGCCGCGCTCAACGAGCGCGCGGCCGCCGATGACGAGGCGCGCCCGGGAGGCCTGCTGCGCGGCCAGGGCCCACGGCCGGACCTCCGCACCGGGCTCTGGCGGGGCAGCCGCCACGTCAATCCCCGGGAAGAACTGCGCGGCGAGCGCAGCGCCGGCCGGCAGGCGAGCCTGCGCCGCTGACCACGCCTCGCCGTGAGCCCGTGCCTGGTCGGCGAGCGCGCTGAACTCCCGCACCATGTCGGCTGTGTACCCGTCGGTTCCGAGCGCGACCCGGGTGCCGTGCGCGAGCGCAGCCGGGTACCCGACGCCGTTGCCGTCATTCGACCGCGGGTTCTGCACCAGCCACGCGCCGCGATCCCCCGCCAGGCGTACCTGCGCCGCCGTGAGGTGCACGCCGTGCGCGAGGATCGCGCCGGGTGGCAGCGCCTCGAGCGCGATCAGCCGTTCGAGCGGCCCCTCGTACCCGCGCCCCTGCGCATCCTCCACGTCCACGACGTCCTCGGCGAGGTGGACGTGCAGCGGCACGTCGAGATCGCGGCAGAGGCGACCAGCGGTGCGCACGGTGTCGTCCGAGACCGTGAAGGAGGCATGGAGACCCACGAGGCCCCGCACGAGCGGGCGGCGGTTGTCGCGGAGGAAGCGTGCGCACTCCGCCAGGCCACGTGCGGCTTCGGCAGGCCCGCCGTTGCGCTCGGTGGCGCCGTAGCAGAGTACGGCGGGCATGCCGAGTTCCTGACAGGCATCGGCGAGCACGTCGAGGGAGCCCTCGATGCAGGACGGCGATTCGTGGTGGTCGATGAGCAGCGTCGTCCCGGCGAGCAGCGCCTCGGCGACATAGAGCCGCGCACCAGCACGCAGCATCGGCTGGTCGAGGGCGCGGTCGAGACGCCACCAGATCGTCTCGAGGATGGCGGGCAGGCCCCGGGGCCTCGCCGTGCCCGGCGGGAAGGCGTGCGCCGCCAGTGCGCCGTAGAGGTGCGTGTGTCCGTTGACGAGGCCGCTCACGATGACGATCCGGTGGCGGGGACGGGGCCGGCTGACGGCACGGGCCGCGACCCGGGCAACACCGCGCCCGGCGCCCCGTCAGCCGCGCGGTGGCGGCGGCCGACGCTCATGGCCCGCGCGGCGGGCGAGTCGCTCATCGGCAGCGAGTACCGGCGCACCCCGTCGTACGCCTCGAGCGCGCCGGCTACGGCCGGTGCGGTGGGGACGAGCCCGATCTCCCCGACGCCCTTCGCGCCGAACGGGCCCTCCGGCTCGGGGTCTTCGACGAGGATGACCTCGATCTCCGGCATGTCGCGGGCGCGGAGCACGCCGAGATCGCGAAGCTTGAAGCTCACCGGCATCCCGTTGCGGCACTCGAGCGCCTCGGTCAGCGCATAGCCGAGGCCCATGTGCACCGAGCCCCGGATCTGGCCCGTGCACAGGGCGGGGTTCACGGCGCGGCCGACGTCGTGCGCGGCAACGACGCGATCCACGCGCCCCCGATCGTCGAGGATGCACACCTGCGTGGCAAAGCCGAACGTGGTGTGGGTCTTCACCTTCGGCACGTCGGCCCCAAGGGCGGTCGTGTCGTTCACCGCGATCTCGCCGGCGTAGACGCGCCCGGCGAGCGCGGCGAGCGGGTGTCCCGCGTCGAGATCCGCGCGCAGCGCCTGCGCGGCGGCGATGACCGCGCGGCCGCCGAACAACGTGGCCCGCGAGCCGGTCGTCTGTCCGCAGTCGAGCGCGAAGCGCGTGTCCACGCGTGGGCGGAAGGTGGCGGCGGGCAAGCCGGTGATCTCCACGGCGAACTGCACCAGCACCGTGAGCAGCCCCTGCCCCATCTCCGTGTAGCCCGTGTAGAGCGACACCGTGCCGTCGGCCGCGACCACGAGACGGCACTTGCCCCACTCGGTGACGCCGTTGCCGATGCCGCTGTTCTTGATCCCGCAGGCGATCCCCACGGCACGGCCCGCGGCGCGCGCCGCGTCGTAGGCCTCGCGGACCGCGAGCAGCGTCTTCTTCAGGCCCACCGACGTCTCGAGCACCTGGCCGGTGCAGAAGGCGTCACCGACCTCGAGCGCATTGCGCCAGCGGATCTCCCAGGGATCCAGGCCGGTTCGTGCCGCGAGCAGATCCATGCAGCCCTCGATCGCGAAGTGCGCCTGGTTGGCGCCGAAGCCGCGCATGGCCCCGCACGGCGGGTTGTTGGTGTAGGCGGCCACGGCTTCGACGTCCACGTTCGGCACCCGGTAGGCGCCGCACGCGTGTCCAGCGGCCCGCTCGAGCACCTTGCCGCCCACCGAGGCGTAGGCGCCGCTGTCGCCGAGCAGGCGCGCGCGCACCGCGGTGAGGCGTCCGTCGGCGTCGCACCCAACCTCGTAGGTCAGCGTGATCGGGTGCCGCTTCGGGTGCAGCCGGATCGACTCCTCGCGTGAGAGCGCCAGGCGCACGGGGCGGCCGGTCAGGCGGGCGAGCAACGCGGCCTGCGCCTGCACCGACATGTCCTCCTTGCCGCCGAAGGCGCCGCCGGCCGGCACCAGCTCGACGAGCACGCGGTCCTCGGGCACGCCCAGGAAGGCGGCCACCTGCCGGCGGTCGTCGAAGATTCCCTGGCCCTGCGAGTAGAGCTGGAGCCGGCCGTCGGGCAGCGGCTCGGCCAGCGCGCACTCGGGCTCCAGGTAGAGGTGCTCGATCCGCTGTGTCTGCCACGTCCCGGAGACGACGTGCGCACTCGCGGCGAGGGCGGCAGCCGCGTCGCCGCGGCGGATCACCGAGGTCGAGAGCCGGTTGGGGTGGCGTGGGTTCACCTGCGGTGCGCCGGGACGCAGCGAATCGGCGGGGTCGAGCACCGGCGGGAGCGGCTCGTACTCGACGCGGATCAGCGAGGCGGCGTGGCGCGCGGTGTGGAGGTCTTCGGCGGCAACGGCGGCGAGCACGTCGCCCACGCAGCGGACCTCCTCACCTGCGGCGACGAAGCCGGGCCAGTCGTCGTGCAGCAGGCCGTACCACCGCGAGCCGGGCACGTCGGCGGCCGTGGCGATGCGCACCACGCCGGGCACGCGGGCTGCGGCCGTGGTCTCGATGGCGAGCACCGTGGCGCGCGCGTGAGGCGAGAGCACGACGCAGGCGTGCAGCAGCCCGGGCCGGGAGAGGTCGGCCACGTAGGGCCGGGTCCCGAGCGCGTACTCCGCCGCCTCTACGCGCGCGAGGGGCCGGCCCACGCGGCCCTCCGCGCACGGTGCCGGGATCGGCTCACCGCGGCGTGCGGCGGCGAGCAGCGCGATGGCGTCGAGGATCTGGGTATAGCCAGTGCAGCGGCAGAGGTGGACGTCGATGGCCCGCGCGATCTCGACGCGGGTGGGCGAGGGCCGCCGATCGAGCAGCCACTTGGCCCGGAGCGCGATGCCAGGGATGCAAAACCCGCACTGCACGCCCGCCGCGGCGGCAAAGGCGCGCGCCGTCAGGGCGCGCTCCACCGCGGAGACGCCCTCGAGGGTGAGGATCGCGGTGCCATGCGCGGCCCGCGCCGGCATGGCGCAACTGACCTTCGGCGACCCGTCGATGAGGGCAAGGCAACAGCCGCACTGCCCCTGCGGCGCACACCCGTCCTTCACCGACGTGATGCCGCACTGTTCGCGCAGCACCTCAAGCAGCGATGCGTCGGGCCGCACCACCAGCCGCTGCGGCGTCCCGTTGAGCGTGAACGCGATCTCCACCGTCGACCCGCTCACGCCAGTATACCGGCCAGCGGCTCGCGGCCTTCGGGCCACGGCGAGGTCCGCGTCAGCCCGTGGCCAGACAGGGCCGGTCGTCGCTGGCCGCCGGCCGGTCGTCGGCCGCCCGCCCGTGTCTCACCCGATGTGCGACGCGGTGGCCGGGTGCGGGTGCTCCACGAGCTGCATGTCCACGTCCACGTCGGGTGCGCCCAGGCGCTCCGAGAAGTACAACGCCACGACCAGCACGGCCAACAGGACGAGGGCGATGACGGCCAGCAGATACCACCCCAGCGCCCGGACGGGCGCAAGCAGCTCGGCCTCGGCCTGCGACACCGCCACCACCCACCCGATGTTCGGGTACTGACGCTGCAGGCCGCTGCGGGCCACGCCCACCACGCGCCGTTCCTTCCCCGCCGCCGCGCGGAAGTACCCCTCGATGCCGGGCTGCCCGCTCGCCAGGGCGGTGAGCCGCTCGCGCAACGCCTCGGTAGCGAAGAAACGCGCGTTCTGGTCCACAGGGCGATACACCCCGGCGGAGGGCGGGCTGAACACGATGCTGCCGTCCTCGCGGAGGAGCATCGCCTCCCCGGTCGCGCCAAGGCGCACGCCACCCACCGCGGCGAGCAGCTCGGGACTGTCGGTCACGATGCGCAGGACGCCGGCCAGCGACTCACCGGTCACCTCGGGCACCGGGACGGCAATCGCGACGGTGTAGGTCTTGGTGCGCGGGTCCCACCGCACGTCGCTCATCGTGGCGCGGCCCCGCCCGCCGTCGCTGGTCACGGCCTGCCACCAGTCCTCGTCCCCGAACCACGAACCCTCGGCGTGGCGCGAGGCGGCCACGAGGCGGCCGTACCTGTCGGTCAGCACCAGCTCGCGATAGGTCCCGTCGAACGACACGGTGTCCGACAAGAAGGCGCGGGCTTCAAGCGGTGCCCCACCGCCCGCCACTGGCGGCGCGGACTGTCCGGCGCGCCACGCCGCATCGGCCTGTCGCACGGCCGCGACATCGAAGGGCTGCGCCGAACTGGCCTGAGCGGCACGCCGGAGGTCTGGCGTGCGCGCGAGCTGCGAGAGATCGAGCACGCGTCGCAGGACGTAGGTGTCCACGGCGGCGGCCGTCTGCTGCGCCACCTGCTCGAGGTGCCGGCCGTATCCATCCCGCAGCCGAGCCTGGCCGAGCGCCAGCACCATGGCGACGCCGAGCGCCAGCACGGGCACGGCCACGAGCAGGAAGACCGTGACGACACGGGCCTTGAAGTGTGGAACGTGAGCGGTCATGCTGCCCTCCTTGCGCGCCGATGCGCGGGGACACGCCAGGTCGCTCGAGGCCTGCCGTGGGTCCCCGCCGCCGAAAACGGGGCGAGTTGGCCGGCCGATGGGGCGTAGACTCACCGCAAGCTTCCGCCTGCCGGGCCCCGCTGTCAAGGGCCACCCCGCGGGCGGGGGCGGAGCGCCGCCAGCACTGGCGGCGCTCCGGGGGAGACGCCATGCACACCCTGGTGAGCGGCGGCATCGTCGTCACGCCGACCTCGTACGACCCCGGCCACCCCACCGACATTCTCATCGACCATGAGCGGATCGTCGCGGTGGCACCCGGCCTCGCGGCCGAGGTCGGCCCCGCGGCCCGCGTGATCGACGCGCGGGGCCGCCACGTCCTGCCGGGCGGGGTCGATCCCCACACGCACCTGGACCTGCCGGTGGGGGGCGGCATCGTGTCGTCGGACGACTTCGCGTCGGGCACGACCGCCGCGGCCTTTGGCGGAACCACGACGATCATCGACTTCCCGACGCAGGCCCGCGGCGGCACGTTGCGCGCGGCGCTCGACGAGTGGCACCAGCGCGCCGCCGGCCGGGCCGTCGTGGATTTCGCGTTCCACGCGATCGTCTGCTCGCTCGACGCGCAGGTCGAAGACGAGATCGCGGCACTCCCCGAGGCGGGGATCACCTCGCTCAAGCTGTTCATGGCCTATCCAGACCGCCTGATGCTCGACGATGGGGCGACCCTGCGCGTGATGGAGTTGGCGCGGCGCCACCGGCTCGTCGTGTGCCTGCACGCCGAGAACGGTCACGCGATCGCGCACCTGGTGGCGGCGGCGAAGGCCGCGGGCCGCACCACGCCGCGGATGCACGCGGCAACGCGACCGGCCGTGACCGAATCGGAGGCCGTGCACCGCGCAATCGCGCTTGCCGAGGTCTCGGGGGCGACGATCTACATCGTTCACGTCTCAACGGCCGGCGCCGTCCGGGAGATCGCGGCCGCGCGGCGGCGGGGGCTCCCCGTCCTGGGGGAGACCTGCCCGCAGTATCTCTGCCTCGACGAGACGGCCTACGACGCGCCAGCCGCCCACGCGGCGAGGGTGGTGATGAGCCCGCCGCTGCGCCCCCGCTGGATGCAGGCCTGGCTCTGGGAGGCCCTGGCGCAGGACGACCTCCAAGCGGTCGGCACCGACCACTGCCCGTTCACCGATGCCGACAAGGCACGCGGCCTCGATGACTTCACGCGGATTCCCAACGGCGCCGCCGGCATCGAGACGCGCCTGCTCCTACTGCACGAGTTCGGGGTTCGCGCCGGACGGCTCACGTGGCCGCAGCTGGTGCAGGTGTTCGCGACGGGGCCGGCGCGGATCTTCGGCCTGCACCCGCGCAAGGGGACGATTGCCCCGGGGAGCGACGCCGACCTCGTCGTGTTCGATCCGGAACCGGCACAGGAACTGGCGGCCTCGCGCCTGCACATGCGCGTGGACGCCACGCCCTATGACGGCATGACGGTGCACGGCCGCGTGGAGACCGTGATCTCGCGCGGCGAGGTGATCGTGGACAACGGCCGGTTGGCGGGCGCAGCCGGGCGGGGCGTGTTCCTGCGACGGGGACGGCCGTAAGGTACAGGTGGCTCGTGCCCGAGGCTCGGCGCCGACCGCGCGGCGCCGTCCGAAGCACGTGGGGTGCCAGCTGACCCGCCGGCCGATGTCACCCCTTCATGCCGGCAATGGCCACGCCCGGTAGCTTCAGCCACGAGGGCGCCGACTCGAACGTCATCGCGAGCTGGCCCAGTTGCGCGAGGTTGCGATGATCGGCGAACCACACGGGCGTGGGCCAGAGGCGGAACGGGCCGCGCACGATCGACTTCTGCGGGTAGTCGAAGAGCATCGTGTTGTGCACGACCCCCCGGCCCGACCGGATGTTCTCGAGCGTGTTGCCGGGGAACGCGCCCCAGGTCGCCACGCCGAGCGCGAAGTTGGCGCCGGCCCACACGTTGACGCCGATCCCCCCGTAGCGCAGCTCGGCGAGCGCCTGCTCGACGGCCGTCCGGTGGCGCCGCCGCGTGCGCCCGTCAACGAGCACCATCGCCGAGAGGCTGCCCCAGATGTCGTCGTTGGCGAAGCGCGTCGCCTCACGCAGGAAGCTCTCGGGGTCGGCCACGTCGAGGCTCACCTCGGCGAGCACCCCGCAGAACGCCTCGTGGGTGAGCGCGTACTCGCCCGCGTGAGCCGCGACGTTCGGAATGATCGTCCACGGCACCACGCCCGGCCCCGCGGATCCGAAGGCCCGCGCGTTCGGGTAGTGCTCGCGGAAGCCCTGATAGCGGTCGAGCGCCCCGGGGTAGTAGGCCTTCCGCGGGGGTAGCTTCGAGAACACCTCGTGCAGCTTGTCGAGGAACGCGTCGCGCTGGTCCCAGCCGCGCGCGAGGACGAGCGCCTTGGCGGCGTTGCAGTTGAAGCTCGCGTTCTGCGCCACCATGCTGGCGATGTTGCGGGCCTGGAACGCCAGGTCGCCCTCCGACCAGCGGCCCGGGACGACGAGCACTGGGGTCACGCAGCCCAGCTCGGAGGTCACCTCCTTGGTGATGCGTGGCTGCCGGAGGGCCTTGCGGCGCTCCTGTTCCTCGGGCGTGGCACCCCACACGATCGCGTCGTGGGTGCGGTCGGACCCGGTCAGGTGGATGCTGTCCACCGCCGGGTGCGTACACAGGTACTCACCCACCTCGGCGCCGCCCTCCACGAACTCGAGGAAGCCGGCCTCGACCAGCCCCGAAAACGCCCGACGAAAGAACGGCGACAGGTAGGCGTTCACCGGGTTCATCTTCACCACCACGACCTCGTCTTCCACGAACAGCTTGTAGACGACGTCGAGCGGTGCGATCGAGGAGACGTTGCCGGCGCCGAGCACGAGGCAGACTCGCCCGTCGCGCAGGATCCCGTCGGCCTTCTCACGGTAGATGCGGCCCTGGCTGGCGGGCTTGCCCGGCTCGATCCACACTTCCACGGTCATGTGCGAGTACATGAGCCGCTCGCGGAGGTTGTGCGGGAACACGTCGGCGATGAGCTGGCCGTCGGGCCCACGGCGTATGCGATTCGGCGGCGGGCCCCCCCCGTGCTGCAGGGCGTGGATCAGCAGACGCAGGTTCCGCACGGTCGTCATTGGCCCGGCGATCCACTCCTCGCCGGAGAGCGACGAGGCCGGGTCGATGCCCTTGGCCTCGCAGGCGCGGCGCACCCACTCGCCCGATACCGCGAGCACCCCGGCGATTGCCTGCTCGAGCAGGCGGATGCGCGCAGGGATGTCCTGCCGCACCCAGGCGTCCTTGTTCGCGGCCACGCGCGCGACGATCGGGTCGAGTTGGCTGGCGAGGGGCGCGGTAAGGGGCGGCGGCGGCACGGCCATCGTAGTCATGACAACCCTCGAATGCTCACTGAGCCTCCGACATCCGAATAGTCTTGAGTCTCGAGTCTTGAGTCTTGAGTCTCGAGTCTTGAGTCTTCACTTGAGTCGTGAGTCTTGACACAGCTCACAACTCACGACGACCTCGCAGCCACGCGGCGGCTGGGGCCCAACTGGGCTTCCACCGCCGGATGGCGTATAAGAGAAGGCCGCGCCAGGCGCGCACCTCCACACCCATGCAGATTCCGCAGCTGATCCTCCGCCAACTCTACACGTTCGGATCCCTCGAGCACGCCAACGGGGGCGTGCAGTTCGCGCTCAAGAACCGGCTGAGCGATGCGACGCTGCTGCGGCTCAACCGCGTGCAGGTGGCGGGCACCGAGGTGCCGGTCGACACCGTCACGATCGACGCCGGGGGCGGGCGGGTGGTGAAGGGCAGCGAGGTCTCCGCTGGCTCTCCCCTCCCCTTCGCGCTGCGCCAGTCGTTCATCGTCCGCGCACCGGGCGTGGCGCTGCCGGCCGGCAAGCACACGATCGCGCTGAACTTCGACACCGACCCGTTCGGGCCGCTGGCGCTCACCGTGGAGGACGCGATCGCCGACGTCGTGGCCGACAAGCCCGCCGGGCTCCCCTACGACAAGGACGACAACCAGTCGGCCGCGATCATCGCGGCGCGGCAGGAGTTCCTGCGTCAGGCCACCGGGGCGTCCCCCACGCACCTCTTCCAGTACTCGATCGACCCGGGGGCCACGCGCGGCAACATCGAGAACTTCACGGGCGTGGCCCAGGTGCCGATCGGCATCGCGGGCCCGCTGCGCGTCAACGGGGAGCACGCGCAGGGCGAGTTCCTCGTCCCGCTCGCCACGACCGAGGGCACGCTCGTCGCCTCCTACAACCGCGGCATCAAGGTGCTCAACCTGTCGGGCGGCGTCACCTGCACGGTGGTGGACGACTGCATGCAGCGCGCGCCCGTCTTCATCTTCGAGAACGCGCGCGACGCCCGCGACTTCCGCACGTGGGTGGACGCCCACCTCGACGACATCCGCGAGGCGGCCGAGGCCACCTCGTCGGTGGCGAAGCTGCTCTACATCGACACGTTTCTCGTCAACAAGTTCGCCTACCTGCGCTTCAACTTCTCGACGGGCGACGCGGCCGGCCAGAACATGGTGGGGCGCGCCACCTTCGCCGCCTGCAGCTGGATCCTCGAGCAGGTGACGACGGTGCGCCGGTTCTACCTCGAGTCGAACTTCGCCACCGACAAGAAGGCGAGCCAGATCAACATCATGCGCACGCGCGGCAAGCGCGTGACGGCCGAGGCGGTGGTGCCGCGGCAGACGCTGATCGAGGTGATGCGGGTCGAGCCCGAGAGCCTGGCGTATCACTGGAACGTCGCCACCATCGGGGCGTTCTTCTCTGGCGCCAACAACAACGGCGCCCACTCGCCGAACGGGATCACCGCCCTGTTCATCGCCACCGGCCAGGACGTGGCCAACGTGGCCGAGTCCTCGGCGGGCATCCTCTACACCGAGATCACGCCCTCGCGGGATCTCTACATCTCGCTGACGATCCCCTCCCTCATCGTTGCCACCCACGGCGGCGGCACCGGCCTCGGGACGCAGCGCGAGTGCCTCGAGCTGCTGGGGTGCACCGGCCGGGGCACGGTCAACAAGTTCGCCGAGATCGTGGCCGGCGTGGCGCTGGCCGGCGAGCTGTCGCTCGGGGCCGCCATCTCGTCGCTCGACTGGGTGTCGAGCCACGAGAAGTACGGGCGCAACCGGTAGGGCCCACGACGGGCGACTCGCGACTGGCGACATCACCGCGCCCGGGCAGCGATCTCACGGCGTGGCCGCGCGGCGCCGGCGGCCACGCCTGGCGCGCGGGCGCGCGCTCAGCACGCGCGTGCCCCGCCCGGCCGGGTGGCCGGGCAGCGGCGCGCCCTGCTGCCGATCCAGCCACAGCTCGAGCGACCGCAGCGCGCGGTCGAGCGCCTGCGTCACGGGCAGATCGCCCCGCACCCGGTCGCAGCCCTCGCCGCCGTCGAGCCCGACGCCCGCCCAGAGGTCGCAGTCGGCATCGAGCAGCACCTCCTCGCGCAGCCGCAATCCGTGGCGCGCGAAGATCGGCGCGAGCTCGTCGAAGCGCAGGAGCAGCTCGCGACGCGTGGCCGCGTACGCGTACTCGCAGACGGCCTTGCGGGACGAGAAGCTGAAGATGTTCGTGAAGAACATCCGGTAGTCGTCCGACTTCGGCTCGAAGAGCACCAGGTCCTGGTGCGGAAAGCGCGGCGCGTAGGCCGCCATCCCGACCGTCATTCGCGAGTGGATGAGCGTGCGGAAGGTCTGCGAGAGCACCGTGGGCAGGCCCAGTTCGGTGAGGCGCCGCTCGCGCGTGCGCCGCTCCTCGGCGTGCAGCGTGTCCACGGGCACGATCGGGTTGATGCAGATGACGAGCTTCGCGCCCGCGTCGAGGGCCACCGAGGCGTGGAGCGTCTTGAGCAGCACGCCGTCGACGTAGTGCCGCCCATCGATGAGCACCGGCGGGTAGAGGCCGGGCAGCGCGGTGCTCGCCTGAACGGCCACCGAGATCGGCACGTGGTCGTGCCCCGGTTCGCCGAAGCGCACGGCGAGGCCCGAGTCGAGCTCGGTGGCCACGACGATCAACCTGCGCCGGAGCTGGCGGAAGTCGTTCGTGCGGCCCGGCAGGCTGAAGATGCGCTCGAGGTAGTCGCGGATCGGCTCGTTGTCGAACACGCCCACCGGCAGCGCGCGCGAGAGGCGCAGGAGCGACTCGCCGAAGGTGAGATCCGTCGGGTGGCGCAGGTAGTCGAGCACGGCCTCGAACGCGAGGCGCGGCGTCATCAGGCTGCGGCGCACCATCTCGCCGAGCGCAGGGGTGAAGAACGTCTTCGGGTGGAACGGGTGCTCCCCGGGCTCGTGCTTGACGATGGCCCGGGCGTTCTGGGCCGTGGTGAGGCCGTTGGCGAGGTTGGCCGAGAGGAACGCGCCGGCGCTCACCCCGACGTAGACCGGGAGGTTGTTGAAATCGAGGCCGTCGATCGCCTCGTCGAGGGCCCGGAGCACGCCAATCTCGTAGACAGCGCCCTCCGGGCCGCCACCGGCCAGCGCGAGCCCGACCCGACTGGATCGATCCGGGATCGCGCTGGTCAGCATGGAACGGCCTCCGCGGAGCGACTACCGCCGGGTCGTGCGCGTACGCTTCGTTCCCGCCGTCTTCCGCGGCCCGGCCGCCTTGCGCGCCTTCGCCGGACGCGCCTCGCGCAGCCCGTCGATGCTGGCCGTCAGCGCCTCGATGCGGCGTGTCAGCGCGGCGATCTCCTGACGCGTCGGCACGCCGAGCCGGTGCAGGCCCGCGGTGATCTGCGCGTCGAAGATCGCCTGCACGCGCTTCCACACCTCCTCGGCGCTCCCGGCCGCCCCCGCCACCGCGGCCCGCGCCGAGAGGCCCTTCGGCAGGTTCGCCGCCAGGCGCGCCTTGCGGAGCTGCTTCTCGGTGTGCTCCCCCACCGACACGAGCAGCGCGAGGAGCTTTCCCCCCTCTTCCTGCGCAAAGGCCGCGGCGCCGAGCCCCGCGAGCCACACGCGCTGCGCCGCCGCAGCGACGTCGGCCGGCACGTCGGTCAACGTCCTAGCGGCCATAGCCGGCTCCGCGACGGGCTTTGAGCGTTTCCACCTTGGCGGCGAGCACGTCCACGCGGGCCATCAGGTCCGACACGTCCTTGCGGGACGGCAGTCCCAGCCGGCCGAGGGCCAGCTTCGTCGTTGCCTGGACGTTGTCCTCCACCACGTGCCCCACCCACTTCACGCGGTCGGTGGCCGTGTCGACGAGGTGGTTGATCCGCTTCCGCTCGGTCTTCTGCACCTTCGCGCCCTCCTCCACGAGGGCGTCGAAGAGCGACTGGACGGTGTTGCCCACCACCCCGGCCGTGCCGAGCGTCGCGAGCCACACCTGCCGGCCGGTGTTCACCACGTCGCTCGGCAGCTCCCGGACCATGTGCTCCATCTTCGCCACGTTCAACATGTCAAGCTCCCTTCCTCTTCGGCACGTGCTGCCCGCCGTTGCCCGGCAGGGGCCGCGTGCGTTCGAACTCCCCGATTGCCGCCTCGAGCGCGTCCACGCGCCGTCGCAACTCGTCGGCATCGTCGCGGACCTGGCGCAGGGGCGGCACGCGATCGACCGAGGCCTGGATGAAGCGCTCCATGCCGTCCTGGACGGACTGCACGCCGAGCGACACCATCTGCTCGCCGCGGCGGATCAGGTCGTGTAGGAAGTCGCTCGTGACCGGCGACACGCCGCGCTTCCCCTCTTCGAGGATCACCTGCGTGAGCGTCTGCGCCGTCACGTCGTCGTTGTTCTGGGTGTCGACGACCTGCACCTGCTGGCCGTGCCGCACCCAGTCGCCGATCTCCTCGAGGGAGATGTAGCGGCTCTCCTCGGTGTCGTACAGTTTGCGGCTGCCATAGCGCTTGATCAGTCTGATCACGGTCGTGCTCCCTGATCGATCCGCCCGGCGCGACAGGCGCACGGCATGCGCCGGCCGTCACCAACCCCCGTGATTGCCGCACTGCGGCAATCACGCTCCGGGCAAGATACCGCGCTGCGGCAAAGGTGTCAAGGCGTGAAGGCGAGGTCCTCGTAGCGCTCGGCCACGACCTGGGCGGGCGCGACACCGAAGCGCTCGAGCAACTCGTCGATGAGCCGGGCCTTGTCCTGCGCGTCGCGGCGCGACCAGGTGCGCGACTTGACCTCGAGGAAGCAGCCGGACAACAGCGGGCTGACCAGTTCGTCGAGGTGGACGAAGAACTCGACGCCGCGGTAGACGACCTGCCAGCGGCGGCGCGTCTTCTCGACGTCGCGCTCGGCGGCCGGCTTGAAGTACTCCCGGTAGAAGCGGCGGGAGTGGGTGGCCGGGGCGAGGTAGCGGGAGCGTGACAGGAGCACGGAACCGAACTGCGCCTCGCGGGCCGGCCCGACGAGGGTGAGGCGCGCCCGGACGTTGGTGACCTCGCCCTTCTCGTCGAGGAACTCGTCCTCGCGGTAGCGGACGCGGCCCTGTGCCGGGTCGGCGAAGTAGAACCAGGTGTCGTACTGGTGATACCGGACGGCCCGGAGAATGGTGAAGTCCTCCGATTCGAGCGCGGAGAGCACCGCGTCGGGCGCGTCCAGCCGCGCCTTGATCTGGACCTCGAAGCTCTCCTCCTCCACCGCGCCGCCGATCGCAACGAGCTTGCTGAGGACGCTCTCCTCGCGCTCGATCAGGAACGCGTCGATGCGGGTGGCGTGCTCGCGTGCGGCCCGCTGCAGCGCGGCCTCCTCGACGGTGAGCAGCTCCCGGCCGCGCATCAGCCACCGGCCATTGCACATCACGTCGGTGACGTCGTGCGCCTTCGACGTGTAGACGATGCGAGCGTAGACGGCGTCGGGGTCGCGCTCGAAGTTCGGCACGTGGTGGGTGTTGGACAGGTCCATCAGGATCAGGTCCGCGCGCTTGCCCGGCACGAGCGACCCGGTGAGGTCGCCCAGGTGCATCGCCTGCGCGCCCAGCCGCGTCGCCATGAGCAGCGCCTGGCGCGCCGGCAGTGCCGTCGGGTCGCCGCTCATGCCCTTGGCGAGCAGCGCCGCGAGACGCACCTCCTCGAACATGTCGAGGTCGTTGTTCGAGGCGGCGCCGTCGGTCCCGATGCCGACGTTGAGCCCGGCCCCGAGCATGGTCATCACGGGCGCCACGCCCGAGCCGAGCTTCAGGTTGCTCGTCGGGTTGTGTGCCACGCCGGCGCGCGCGTTGCGCAGCGTGCGGATCTCGCCCTCGTCCACGTGCACGCAGTGCGCCGCGAGCACCTTGGCCTCGAGCAGTCCCTGCTTCTTCACGTACGGCAGCACGGGCATGCCCCACGTCCTGCGGGCCTGCTCCACCTCGAGGGCCGTCTCCGAGAGATGCGTGTGCAGCGGCACGCCGAACTCCACGGCCAGTTCCGCACAGGCGCGCAGGATCTCGGGCGTGCACGTGTAGGGTGCGTGCGGGGCCGGGCAGGGCACGATCAGCGGGTGGCCCTTCCACTTCGCGATGAACTCGCGGGCGGCGCCGAGCGAGTCTTCGTAGCTGTGCGCGTCGGGCGTCGGGAACTTCAGCACCGTCTGTCCGCAGAGCGCGCGCACGCCGGCGGCGCTGGCCGCCTCGGCCACGCCGTCCTCGAAGTAGTACATGTCGGCGAAGCACGTGATGCCCGACCGGATCATCTCCGCGCACGCGAGGCCGGTGCCGAGGCGCACGAAGTCGGGGTTGACGAACTCGCGCTCGACCGGCATCACGTAGCCCATGAGCCAGACGTCGAGCTTCAGGTCGTCGGCGAGGCCCCGCAGCAGCGCCATCGGCGCGTGCGTGTGCGCGTTGACGAGCCCGGGCAGCAGCGTGCGCCCGCCGCAGTCCACGCGCGCCGCCGCCTCGTAGTCGCCGGCCCCGGCGCCGACGCCGACGACGGCCTCGCCCGTGATGGCAACGTGACCGTCGCGGTGGATGGTGCACGCCTCGTCCATGGTCAGGACGAGCGCGTTGTGCAGCAGGAGGTCACAGGTAGGCATGGGCGAACCTGAGGCGAGTCTAGCAGGAACCGGCTGGCGTCTGGGGCCGCATCCGGCTGCTAGTTGGCGGCTCCCCACCACCGACATCGTCGGCACCCGCCCGCCCTGGTCCGTGGGGCGGCCCTTCAGGGCCGCCGATCGGCCAGCCGCGAGGCTCGTCGGGATGGCCACCGTCCCGCTTTCGAGTACAACTCCGGCATGACCACCAAGACCATCACCGTGACACTCCTCCACGAACGGGGCATGTCGGCCATTCCGGTGCCGTTCGACCCGAAGGCAGCGTTTGGCAAGGTGCGCGCGCCCGTGAAGGTGACGCTGAACGGCTACACCTATCGCAGCACGATCGCGCTGATGGGCGGCCACCTGTTCGTCCCGCTGCGCAGGAGCCACAGGGAGGCGGCCGGGCTGCAGGGCAGCGAGACGCTCGCGGTCACGCTCGAACTCGACACCGCAACACGCGCGGTGACGCCGCCAGCCGACCTCGTGAGGGCCTTGAAGGCGGCGCCGCCCGCCTGGGAACGCTGGCAGGCACTGAGCGTCACGCACCAGCGGGAGCACGTCGAGGCCGTCGAGGAGGCCAAGCGGCCCGAGACGCGCGCGCGGCGCATCGACGGTGCGGTGCGCGCGATTGCCGCCATGCCGGCGCGTGCGCCGAAGGCCCCTCGCGCGCGGCGATAGCGGCGCGGGGAGGCGAGATCCCCCGTGACGAGGAGGTCGGCCCTCCGGCGGCCGCCGACGCGGCGATCCACTTGTCGTGTGGATCGCCACTCTCGAGGCCCGGGTCCTTCGGAGGCTGCCCGACAACGACGGATTCGCGCAGCAGCGCGTCGATCTCGTCGAGCCGCCGGCCGCTCACCCCGCGCGTGGAGCATGTTGAACTGCCCGGGGAGCCACGGCGCACAGGGGCCGCCACCCTCCGGCTGCAGCTCGACGTGAAGGTGTCGTGCGTCTCGCGGGCGGAGGCGGCGGATGCGGTGCAGCAGGGCCGCATCACCTCGCCGGCCGACGCGGAGGCGCGGGGAGGCCTCCCCGCGGAATGCCGACGGCCGGCGGCTCAGCGACGGTGCTCATACACGTTCATCAGCTGCAGGTGGGTGGCCTCCAGCCGGCTGGCCATCACCTGAGCGAAGCGGCGCATGATCTCGAACCCGAACACGGGATCGTGCTCGCACTTGCCCCGCACGCACACCGCGTCGAGCGCGATGAGCGTCGTCGGCTCCACCGCGTAGGCGCCGAAGTGCCAATTGTAGGGCGGCAGCAGCCACGACCAGCCGAGCACGTCGCCGTCGCCCACCGTCTGGATGACCACGAGCCCCTCGTGCGGGGTGATGCTCGCGATCGCCACCGATCCGTGGCGAACGACGTAGAAGCTGCGCGCCGGCTGGCCCTCGCGGAAGAGGAACTCCCCCCCCTCCGCCCGGGTCGTCGTCGCGCAGCCCGAGAGCAGCGCGAGGTGGTCGGGCCGCAGGCCCATGAAGAACGGGTGCTCCGACAGGTGCTGCTCGAGTGAACTCATCGACTGCCTCCATCCACCACCACCGGCGCGCTGCCTCGTGCGCCGCCTGCCTCGAGAAAGGCCCCGACCTCGAACGTCATGTCGATGCCGACGGGGCACCACGTGATGCCCGACGGCGCCGTGCGCCGTCCTCGCGCGGCATCAGGCGGTAGACGCCAGCCTCCTGGATGTCCGTCCTGCCCGCGGGCAGGTCCGCGGCTGACTCAATCTCGTCGTAGACGAGCCCGTTGTCGCGGCGCGTGGGCGCGATGACGCGGAAGCCCTTTGCGTGAAGGGCCTCGATCGGGACATCGAGCGTCGAGGCGTCGACGAGCCGCTGTGCCGCGGGGGGCGCAGCGGGAACCGCATCGGGGCCGCGCATCGGCTTTCCCTCATCCGGAGCGGCGGTCGCCCGATCCGGAGAGATCGCGACCGCGGGGCCGTGGGGGGGCGGGGAGGCCGGACCGGCCCGTCGCGGAGCGCCCGGACGGCCTGCTCGACGGCCTCGCAGAAGGCACGCTAACGCGTTTGCCGGCAGAGCGTCAAGCCTGGAAGAGTGAGCAGAAGTGCGCCGGAAACCCGGCAGAGGCGCATCTGGACCGGCTTGGGGCCGCCAACTGGCGGCCTGTCGACGGGTACAGGTGCGCCCCGAGCGATCGTCGAGAGGCGGCGACCTCGAATGAGAGACAGATCGCTGGCCGCACGATCGACTATCTTGTCGGGTGGTCCGACCGAGGGCCCGACAGGCCGACAGCCTGAGAGACTGCCCTCGTGACCGACCGAGCCACCGATTGACTGGCCGACTGCTGCTTCCCGTCGTCTGCTTCGAACCCGTCACGCCCTGGTCCCGGCGCCTCACGCTGGACCTCGGAACGCGCAGCTTCGCGTTCGACGCCGGTCAGGCCGTTTACCTCGGGCGCGCCGACCAGGCCGTGCGGAAGCCCTACTCCATCGCCTGTGCGCCCGGCGATGCCGCAGCCGACCGCCGGCTGGAGTTCCTGATCGCCGCCGATCCCGGCGCCCCGCCCGATCCGCACCTGGCGGACCTCTCAGCCGCAACGCCCGTCGAGGTCAGCGGCCCGGTCGGCCGGTTCGTGCTGCCGGCGCCCTTGCCCAGCTCGGCCCTGTTCGTGGCCGGCGGCACCGGGATCGCGCCGCTGCGGGCGATGCTGCGCCACCTGCTGGCTGCACGTCCGGCGGCCCACGCCGCGGTGGTTCACGCCGCGCGCACGGCGGCGGACTTCGCCTACGCCGACGAATTGCGGCGGCTCGCCGACACCGGACGCATCAGGCTGAGCCTGAGGGCGTCGCGTGAACCGCGCGAGTCGGCATGGGCCGGACCGCGCGGACGACTCGTCGCCGACGACCTGCGGCCGTACCTCGACGGGGTACCGGTGCCGCCGGTGTGCTTCGTGTGCGGGCCACCGGGGTTCGTCACGCACGTCACCGCCCTGCTGGGCTCGCTGGGCGTCCCACCGGATCGGGTTCGGCGCGAGGAATGGTGAGGGCGATTACATCCCCATCGCGTGATAGCCGCAGTCCACGTGGAGCACCTCGGCCGTCACGCCGCGGCCTGCGGGCCCGAGCAGGAACAGCGCGGCCTCCGCGACCTCGGCCGTCTCGATGTTGCGGCGCAGCGGCGCGCGCTCCTGGTAGACCCTGAGGATGCTCGAGAACCCCGACACGCCGGCCGCCGCCAGCGTCTTCACCGGCCCGGCAGAGATCGCGTTCACCCGGATGTTCTGCGGCCCCAGGTCGCTCGCGAGGTAACGCACGCTCGCCTCGAGCGCCGCCTTGGCCACGCCCATCACGTTGTAGTTCGGGAACACGCGCTCGCTGCCGAGGTAGGTCAGCGTGAGCATGCTGCCGCCGCCGCGCGCGGCCATGAGCGGCGCTGCGCCGTTGGCGAGCGCCACGAGCGAGTACGCGCTGACATCGAGCGCAACGCGCCAGGCCTCGCGGCTCGTCTTCAGGAACGGCTCGGAGATCGCCTCGCGCGGCGCGAACGCGGCGCCGTGCACGAGGAAGTCCAGCCCGTCCGGCCACTCCGCCCCCACGCGCGCGAACAGCGCCGCGATGTCGGCGTCGAGGCTCACGTCGCACGGCAGGAGGAGCGGCGCAGGGTCGAGCGTGGCGGCCAGATCCTCGACGTTCTCGCGGAGCCGCTCGTTCTGGTAGGTGAGCACGAGCCGTGCACCCGCGGCGTGCGCGGCGCGGGCGATGGCCCAGGCGAGGGATCGCTTGTTGGCGACGCCCACGACGACGCCGCACGACTCCGGCCAGGAGGGCATGGGGTTCCTCGGTGTGGGTTGGGGGGGCGCACGCCATGCGTGCGCGCGACCGGCAGCCGCCTCAGCGCGACCGCTTCTTGCCGCCGGCGTGACGCTGGTGCGGGTTGTGCCCGCCGCCCTGCCCGCGGCCAGGGTGCTGCCCGGCGTGCTGGCGATGGCCGTGGCCCGCGAACGCTCCGCTGCCGCCGCCGCCGCGCTTCTTGCCGTGCGGACGTGGCGCGCGGTTGCCGTTGGGCTCGTGCGGCCGCGCCGCCCCCCCACCCGGCTGGTCGAGACCGTTGCGGAACGGACCAAGTCGCGCGCCCGGCAGGCGCAGCGTGAAATCGGGTGCCTGGCGCACCGGCACCTGGCCTTCGAGACGCGGCAGCGTCGCCCGGATCAGGCGGCGGTGCACCGGGCCGTCGTCGTCGTGGCGCTGCGGTTCCTCCACGGCGGGCGGCTCCGGAGCGGCGGCC
>Ga0114939_10000369_pt1 | contig 37927 bp, 27 predicted proteins | sample AshMeaCrysSpring_FD_87196 | JGI IMG/M metagenome (GOLD analysis project Ga0114939, IMG submission 87196) | Groundwater microbial communities from Big Spring, Nevada to study Microbial Dark Matter (Phase II) - Ash Meadows Crystal Spring | ecosystem: Environmental > Aquatic > Deep subsurface >...
TCAATTTCGGACGCTTCACGCAGGAACCTCAACTCTGGGTGGATGTCAGAATGTTCAACCGGCGTCGGAGGGAACTGACGCTTGCGCAGCAAACTTTTTGCCGAGCAACGCTGCGAGTCGTTTCAACTGCCCGGCCAGCTCGTTGTATTGCTCTGGCAGCAGCGCTTGCGGTCCATCACTCTTTGCCTGTTCGGGGCAATCGTGAACTTCGATGTGGACGCCATCAGCGCCCGCTGCCAAGCCAGCCATCGCGCAGGCCGGAATCAAGTCAGGTCGCCCCGTCGCATGACTCGGGTCCACGATGATCGGCAGGTGACTCAATTGTTTTGCCAAGGCCACAGCGGCCACATCAAACAGGTTCCGCGTCGCGCTGTCGAAACTCTTGATTCCGCGTTCGCACAGCACCACCTGCGGATTGCCCTGCGCCAGGATGTACTCGGCGCTCATCAACAGGTCGACCACTGTCGCGCTCATGCCTCGCTTGAGCAATACCGGCTTGCCGGCGCGCCCGACCTCCGACAGCAGTACAAAGTTCTGCATGTTGCGGGCACCGACCTGAAGCATGTCGGCGTATTGCGCTACGAGATCCACAGACCGAGGGTCGGTAACCTCCGTCACCACGGGCAGTCCGTAGCGATCGCCCGTCTGCCGAAGGATCCGCAGCCCCTCCTCGCCCAGTCCCTGGAAGGCATAAGGGCTGGTCCGCGGCTTGAACGCACCGCCGCGGAGCAAGTTGGCGCCCGACTGCCGAACCGCCGCCGCAATCCGTTCCATGCGATCCGGCTCTTCCACCGCACACGGTCCGGCAATCATCGCCAAGTTTCCGCCGCCAATCGCGACTTCACCCACCTTGACGATACTCGGCTGAGGATGGGCTTCTCGAGATGCGAGCTTATAAGGCGGCAACACGGGAACGACTTCCGCCACGCCGGGGATCGCATGCAGCGGTTCGCTCCGAAGCTTGTCCTCGTCTCCGATCAGGCCCACGATCGTGCGAAAGGTGCCTCGACTGAGGTGAGCCCGCAACCCGAGCGACGCGACGCGGTCAAGCACGTGCTGTAACTGGGCTTCGGTGACGTCGGGCTTGAGGATCAGGATCACGGCGGGGGGAGCCGGGGCTTACCTTGGGGAAAGCCCGGCAATGTACCAAAGGAGACGAAAGTCCGTCGAGGCCAACGGTTTGGGGATGCGCTCCGGGCGATCGATGAAACATGGCCATTTCCAGGGATTTCGTGCTCCGCCCGCAACCGGCCGCTACCCGTCGGAGGTCAGAGCCATGCGTGGGTTGGCCAGGGCGAACTGCCGGACCACCGCCCGATCGGTCAGGTGCGGATTGACGTGGGGACGCGCCGCCAACAACGCTTGTTGCGCTTCCTGGAGGCTCATCCGTCGATCGCGGTACAGCCAGCAGATCACGACCGTCGCGCTGCGGGCCCGACCGGCCTTGCAGTGGACGTAGACCTTTTGCCCCCGTGATACGAATCGCTCAATGAACGCCACGCCACGATCGACATCCGGAAGCGTCGGCGGCGTGAAGTCCACCGTGGGCAGCCAAAGCTGTTCGATCCCCGCGCGGGCGTAGGCCGAGCACGGGCCGCGATACTCGGCACACATGTTGACGACGCCGCAGATCCCAAGGGCCTGCAATCGTGCCACGTCGCGCGCGAACGGATAGCCCCCGATCAGGACTTGGGGATCGACCCAGTCCCACCAGTCACGAACGTGAAGCATTCGGCCGAGCAACAGATTCCATGCGAGCGTCGGCGCCCAAGCCACCGCGGCGATCATCTTCGCCCAAAGTGAAACGGGAGGTGGCGATTCAATGTTCGTCACGTTCGTCACGGTGTGATGCAGCAAGGGAATTAGCGGCAAAGAAAACAGAAGTGCAACTGCCAAAGCGTCGCGCGGGTCGAGGTCACGCCAACATGCGATCCAACGCCTTGAGTGCCACCGGGAACGGCGTTCGGCCATCGCGAAACTGAGACCACCATTCTTCCAGCACCGAGAGGTCTGAAGCCGTGGAGGATGGCGGCCGCCATTTGCTCAGTGCAAGCCCCACCTGAAGCGGACCCTGTCCCACCAAGTCAAGCTGTTCCGCCGCGCTGAGTGTGACAGGAAGCAGTGCAGCACTGACAACCCGAGGCAATCGATCGGCCGCAACCAGGACATTCGCGCCGGGCTGCGACATTCCCACCGCGGCAACAAGCCAGGCGATTCGAACCACCTCGGGCAGTTCCGCCAGCGGATTGGTGAGCACCGCTTCCACCAGCACCGACTGAACTTCCGGCAGGGCAAAACCGCCCCCGCCTAACCACGGGTGCATCCATAAACCATGAACGCGCCGCGGCAGCAGGTCCTGGTGTGTCAGTTTCCCAATCAAACGCAGCAGCCCTGGCCCACGAGCCTCCCATTGCTCCTGTAAGGGGCGCGCGCGAAGCGGTAACTGTTCAGCCAGCTTCGGCAAGACGCCGAGGATCGCAAGTCTCAGATCGGTCATTAGACCCGTCAGGGCAATTGATAATGAATCCATGACCAATGGTGAACAGGCGGAGGCTTCCAATCCTGCGGTGATCGCCCTCGGCTCCGATTCACCCTGCACCAGCGCCAACACGGTGGTGGGCCAGAACCCATCCCCTGAAAGCTCAGCCAGTGCCAGCCGCTCCTCCAAGTTCAACAACAGCTCGCGTGTTCCCCGCAGCAAACGCTCATCGACTGGCGGTTCGCCGCGCGACCACTGCCATGCCGCATAGGCCGCCGTCAACTCGGGAGCCGCTCGCCAACGCAGTTGCACCATGCTTACGTCTCAAGATCGATCAGCGGCTTGTGTCAGAACCCACTCAGCGAAGTCGCCGCAGGAAACAGGGAGTGAGATGTTGGAAAGATAGAAGCCGCATGCGCTGCTTCGATGGGCCGGCCCTTGCATCCGATCATGAACCCGCTGACATCTGGTGTTCTATCCAGGTCTCCAACTCTTCCCAATCGACGGGAGGCAACTTCGACAAATCAGGCCGCAACTGGGAAGCATTTCTCACATAGACGTGATGAATTTCGCGTTGTGGCTTGGGGGTATTCCAGAGCACAAGCACCCGGATGCACCCGCCCAGCGAGCCCGGCACGGCGATCTCGTAACCGCACATCAATGGCACATCCAACCAGCCAAGCTGGCGCGCGGCGAGTGCCGGGAACTCGGCATCCAGATCCTTTGTCACGGTGAAGATCACGCTCGCCACGTCCGTCGAGTCGATTCCATTGCGTCGGATCATCAGCGCCAACAGCTGCCGCGTCCGCCGGAGAATCTCGTCACGCGTGTTGCAGTCCACCGTCGTGGCGCCTCGAACTCCACGACAGACATGTTCGTTCATCGGTCATCTCCCCGGCTCGGCACCGCCGCTCCATGGCGGCATCCGACGGCGGCCTCGTTCCGCTCCCGCGCCTCGCTCAACTACTTCGCAATGCGTAGTAGCATGATCTGGGGGCCGATGCAAGGATGGCCTGTGCCCGCGACTCTCCAAGTTGGGGGCCTCCGCGTATTAAATGGGCTGGGGGGCAGATGGTTCGCCACCTACCCCCCAGGATTTTCATGCGATCCGATGCGGCGGCTTGGACCGGTGGGCACCAGCTGCCGTTCGGCTTTCCCGTCAGGTTACGGGCCGGCGGGCGGTTCCTGTCCTGCCATTGCGGCGGCACCCGCGGCTTGCAGCAGACCTTCTTGGATCGTGATGCGTATCGTCTGACCGAGGTTGATCAACTCGCTGTCGATCCGAACCTGATCGATCTCGGGGTTCTTCTGCAGGCTTGCAACCATCTGGTCGAGCACCGGGTTTGGCTTCACCCACTGAGCGTAGCTCAGCAGTGGCAGCAGCCGCACGTTGACCGTCTGCGGCGTGTCGGCGAGGTTGGCGCTAAGCTGATTGGCTTCGATCGACTTCTTGAGCATGGCCATCGGGTCACCGCCTGCTGCAAGGTAGATCACCTTGTCGCCAGTACCAACGGCCAGCTTCAATGCGGGGCCGAACATCTTCCGCCCTTCGGCGGCATCGGCGGGCAAGTCGATCTCCGCTTCGTGAAGCGTGACTTCCTTGAAGTTTTCCACGTCGAACTTGAAGCGCGGTGCCTGTGGTTCGTTGCGGATCTGATCCGCAATCTTCTTCACCATCTTCTCCAGCGCGCGACCGTCGGCCACGCGGCCACCGCCAACGGCTTGCAGTTGGTTATTGTCCGTTCGCACGACGAAGCCGGCGTTCTGCACCCCTTCTTCCACCGTCGCCTGGACCTGCTTGATGAACTCCTTCAGCAATTCCTTCACCTGTTCCCGAGATTCCTGGGGAACGTTCTTTTCGATCTGCACATTGATCTGTGCAACGGCTTGCTCGATCTGCCCGCGACTGTTCGCGATAGCGGATTCAGGAATCGACGTGCTGAAATGGCCGTATGCGGCGGCATCCGATTGCAGGAAGCCAGCGAAGTTCGAGGGGATCACTTTGGCGGCCATCTGATCGGCCAATGAACTTCCGGCGACTGCAGTCGACGTGAACTCCAGAATTGTATGTCGTTTATTGCTGTCGACATCCCAACCGATGACCAGCTCGTCGAGCTCATTGATCATGGTTGCCAACTGATCGAGTTGAGCGCGGCTCATCTCCATCATCTGCTTCTGGTCGGGGTCGGTCTGCTGGGCGGCTGCCTGTTCGAAGCCCTGCATCAGCTGATCGACGGCCAGCTGCCGCAGGCCTTCGGGGATCGCTTGCACATTGAGCCGAATGCCCAGGAGGTATTTCTTGTCGAGGCCGGTCAGCATCGCAGCCGGATCGGGCGGCAAATCGGCCAGCGATTCACGGCTCTGTGCGGCGAAGGCCCAACCGCCTTGCTCGCGGATGTAAAGCAACTGAGGGCCAGCGGCGATCGCGAGCGTTCCGTCTTCGAGCTCATCGGGCGGACCGATCTGAGCCTCAAAGGTCTTGAGGAACGTCTTCAGGTCCTTGACGGGAACCAACAGCACCGGCGATGGGGCGTTGTCCACCATCGACACGATCAAGCCGATCGGACGGCTGCGATCCAGACCGTTGGTGAATCCTCCGGCCAAGCCGCCGAGCATGGCGCCGGCCTGAGGTTGGCCCGCAGAACTGGAGAGGTAGCTGACGTCGCGGAGCAGTTCATCCAGCGAGGCGATCGAGACGACCGCGACCGGCTTCGTTTCGCTCGCGACCGCGGTACCCGAGCGATCTTGGAGCGGCGCGGTAGTTTTTTCCTGAGCTCGCGCGATTGTCGGGCTGGCGGCCAGAAGTAGCCCCAAGCCCCACACGATCAACCGGCGCGGGTGACCAGCGGTGACCATCGAGTTCATTCCTGTAACGATCCAAAAGTGAAGAATGGTTGCAGGGCAACTGCCCAGTGGCGGCGAAATCTTGGAAGCCGACGCCATGTGCATCGCGAACCGATGCCTCGCGTCTCGGCCGAACCGCCGCGCCATGCTACGCCTTGAGGATACCCGCCGCTAGGCGGGGCGGTTTCACGCAGCGAAGGCCAGGTTCAAAGGATTCTTAGGCCTGCGGAAGTCCGGCTCCGACCGGGCCGGGAGAGTCAAACGATCAACGTTGCCGGAAGGTGGAGGTCCATCCGTCGGCGGTAGCCGCAAAGACATCGGGCACAATAGCCCGAGCAATCCGAAGGCGACGCGGTCCTGACCCACAGACTGGCAGCGCGTTGCCGGGGGGCGACCGCGAGAGGAAAGGTGGCGTGCTTGGTTGTTCTAGCGTTCGCGAAACACGATTCGGCCGCGCGTCAGGTCGTAGGGGCTCAGCTCGACCCGAACCTTGTCGCCGGGCACGATTCGGATGAAATTCTTCCGCATTCGACCGGCGACATGCGCCAAAACCTCATTGCCGGTTTCCAACTGCACCTTGAACCGTGTATTGGCCAAGGCTTGCGTTACGGTTCCCTCGACTTCAAAGGCCTCTTCGTTCTTCGTCATACTGCTCCACACTCTCCCAGACCGCCGGCCACGCCGCCGCCGGCACACTATCCGACACCCGCCAATCGCCCGGCCCGCGCCGTGTAACCTTGAGCCCACTCGACTCAACCGCTGGACTCGTCCGCTTCCCCGGCTGACTCGCCCCGCGCGCACCCATTCCGGTCTGTCTTTGACGCTGGGACATTTATACCGCGACAATGCCTGCGAATCGCCTGGGGGAGACGATAAATTTTTCAGAGAATTCGGGCGAGCATGGAGCGACCGGCGTCGATCTGAGACGATCGGGGGACATCGGCGAGAGGGGAGGGTCGGCCGCGGGTTTTTCACCGGGCTTGCCGATCCATGCTGTCGTCCGTGACGCGGTCGTTCGGCTCGTTGCGGATCGGTCCGGCTCGAGGGGATGTATCGGCTTTTTCGCTCGGGACGTGCTGCGTGCCGGACCGCTGGCCGGTACCGATCGAACGAGGACGCGATGGCGGCGTCTAGCTCACGGCAGTCCAGTTCGGTCAACGGAAAGTCCATGAACAAGTGAGATGATGAATGGAACCACAACGGTCGCGTTATCAAGACAAAGTGATCCGTAACTACTACCGCAACCGAGAGGACATCGCCCGGCAGCGATCCCAGGAACTGGTGGGTGATCTGTACCTGTCGACCGGCAAGAAACGTGAGCAGGTATGGAAGAACCTGGCTGGACACCTTGCCGCCCTGGGCATGCCGGCCGATCAGATCGAGCACTTGCGCTCGACTGACAACCCTGCACTAGTTGCTGACGTCTTGAAGAAGCTCGCATGAGCACTCGACTGTCTTGGGGATTTTCGACTGCCGGCCGACTCTGTTTTGGCCGGGGCTCGGTCGCGGAAGTCGGTGCGCACGTCGCGTCGTTGAGAGTGCATCGCGTGGCGGTCATCTGTGACGAGAATCTGGCGCGGCTCGGCCTGCTGCAGCGCGTGAGCGATTCGCTTCGTGATGCCGGTTTGCGAGTTACCGAATGGACAGGGGGCGCCGCGGAGCCAGCCGTTGGTTTGGCGATCGAGGCGGCGGCAGCCTTAGCGCCACTGGATCCGCAAGCGATTGTGGGATTAGGAGGCGGCAGCAACCTGGATGTCGCGAAGATGGTGGCCGTCCTGCTGACGCACGGCGGTCGACCCGAAGATTACTTTGGGTTCCAACGGGTTCCTGGGCCTACTCGAGCTGTGATTGCGATCCCGACCACGGCAGGCACAGGCAGCGAGGTCTCTCATTCGGCAGTACTCACGGACCCCGTGGGCGGAATCAAAGTTAGCACGCTCAGCCCGTTTCTCCGCCCGACGCTCGCCCTGGTCGACCCATCGTTGACGGATTCAGCACCATCGCACGTGACGGCCGAGAGCGGGATCGATGCTTTGGTGCATGCAGTGGAGGCGTCCACGGCGCGACGTTGGGATCAGCTTGGCAGCGCTTCCCTTGAAGCCCGAGCCTACGAGGGTGCGCATCCACTGGGCACGCTTCTGGCGCGGGAAGCGATCCGCTTGATCGGCGGCGCTCTGGAACGTGCCGTGCACAATGGGGCGGATCTCGCAGCACGTGACGACATGGCGCTGGCGGCCACCTATGCCGGAATGGCGTTCAGCAACTGTGGAGTCGCTCTCGTGCACGCGCTGGAATACCCGATCGGTGCCGAGTTTCATTGTTCCCATGGGGCCGGCAACGGATTGCTGTTGCCCTACGTGCTGGAATTCAACATTGAAACGCGCCAGCAAGAACTGGCCGAGATTGAATGGCTGCTCGCCGGTCAACGCGATCATCGTCCGCCAGCTGTCGCCGCCGAAGCCGCGATCGAGAGAATTCGTTCGCTTCGCGAGCGGATCGGGATTCCGAACCGCCTGCGTGAACTCCATGTTCCGCCCGACCGTTTGCCCGAACTGGCTCAAAAGGCGAGCCGTATTGAGCGGTTGATAGCGCTCAATCCGAGGGACGCCGGACCGGCGGAGCTGCTGCAGATTCTCGAGCGGGCCTGGTAGTTCCCGGTGGCGCGCCCTACTGGCGGCCGATGGTTCCGCGGACAATAGTTCCGTGGTCCGCCCTCTCGGGGTGGTTGGCTCAGAGGCACCGCCCTCGACTTGCTGGATATTTGCCTGGGGAACGTACTGCGGTGTTGTTTCGACGCTTCGCGCTTGGCACCTTCGCCGGGATCACGCTCTACGTCCATTGGACGTTCTTCCTGCTATTGGCGTTCGTCGCGCTGTCCCCGCTGAGCGTGGGTGTCACGTCCCAGGGATTCGCATTAGCACTGGTCGTCTGTCTGTTCGGGTGCGTCACGCTGCATGAATACGGCCATGCGCTCGCCGCACGAATGTACGGTATCCGAACGCGCGATATCACGCTATTGCCGATCGGCGGTGTTGCGCGGCTGGAACGAATGCCGCGCGAACCTTGGCAGGAAGTGGTGGTCGCTCTGGCGGGACCTGCGGTCAACGTCGTGATTGCGATACTGTTGACCGCGATCTTGATATGCGTCGGACCGATTAATCCGCTGGCGATTCTCGACGGGGAAGAAGGACTGACACGATTCCTCCTCGTGTTGACTCTGCAGAATGTTTTCCTCTGCCTGTTCAACCTGCTGCCCGCGTTTCCGATGGATGGCGGTCGCGTGTTGCGAGCCCTGTTAGCCACCGTTCTGCCCTACCATGACGCGACTCGCGTCGCGGCGCGCATCGGACAAACATTGGCGATCTTGTTGGGGCTCGCCGGTCTGCTGGCAGGCAGCCCGATGCTTCCGCTGCTGGCGATGTTCTTGATCCTGGCAGCCAGCTCCGAATCACGTCAGGTTCAGCTCAGCGCGCAGATCGGTGGCGCCGCAGTGGGAGATGCGATGATTCGCAGGTTCAGAACGCTGCCGCCGTACGCGACGCTCGGAGAGTTAGTCGGTGCGATTGCCGACGACCCACAAGGCGATTACCCGGTCGTTGAGCACGGAAGGCTCTTGGGGATGCTGCCCCGCCGCGATCTGATCGACGCCCTGCAACGACAGTACTTTCACCTCCAAGCGAGCGACCTGATGCAGACCGGGGGCCCGGCGCTCGACGCCCGACAGCCGCTGGAACTCGCCCTGGCGATCGCCAACGGGAGAGGCGGCGTCTTTCCGGTCACCGACGGCTATGGTCATCTCGTCGGGCTGCTCGATCCAGCCACGTTGCTCGATCGGCTCTCCCTTCGCCGAGCCGCCGCCGCCTTGGGCGACCCCCACTATCGATGGCAAGCCCAGGACCCCGCCTAACCCCGCCCCCCCGTGTACCCATGAATTTCCCCGTGCATTAGGACAGGCATTTTTCGGCGGGGAAATCGCCTGGTCTATCCAAATCTCCTAGGCCTTGTCGCACAGGACTCTTCAGTTTTCCTGCCTTAAGGCCCGGCGCCGATGATGCCTGTCCTTTTTCTGTCTCTGGCGGCTCGGTAGCACGGCCGCTCACCGAACTAACGCACGCGCAGGCCGTTGCCTTGCCAAAGCGTTTCAAGCTTCGATTCGGACCAAATTTCCTGACCGATGGCTGGATCGGCGACCACGAAGTCGCCGTTCGGAGTGCGGCTGAGGACCACTACCGCATGGCCCATGCCCGGAATCCAGCCCCATTCCTGGGAAAAGCGCGGGTCGTCGACGCCGAAGGGAAGCCTTACGGCAGCGAGTACCGGCCAATCGTTCTCCTTGATCAGCCGTGTCAGACTCCGATCAGTAATCTCCACCCCGCGATTGTTCCGCAATGCAACGAGTTTCAATCCTCGATAGAGTCCCAACGTGGGGGTGCCGTCATAATCGGTCAGGCAGAGCGGGATCATGTCGCGTTCGCTGACAGGGATTCCCTCCGCAGTCAGGAGAGTTGCGGCAGCTGCCGGGCTGCAGGTTGCCCAGGAGGTCTGCATCGCCACTGGTCCTTCCCACTTGTCCTGACCTTCGGGCGGAGGACGCAACGCAATCGAAAGCAACGGCCACAAGATGGCTGTCAGCGTCGCGCCCGCTAAGTGCAGAGCCATGCTCATCCGGCGCCACCGCGGAGTCCGCGGCATGCGCCAAGCCCAGCCCGTACCCAGTCCGGCAAAAACGGCTGCCAGGTTCGTATAGATGATGGCCGCCGAACTGGGAACAATCCGCGCCCAAAAGAGCTGGCCGACGAAGTAAATCAGGAAAAAGAACGTCGCCACAAGCGACAGCGCCAGGAGCAGCATCACCGACTGCCCCTTGTCCGTTGAAAGGAACCGCGTGGAGACCAGCGCCGCACCCGCTGCCACTAAGGTCATGACGATGACGGCGGTCCAGATATCCTGCATGCCAGTGATGCTCGACAAGCCAGAATGAATGGTGAAGTTTACGCGACCTGAGTGCCGAACGTACGAGCGCGACAAGTAAGCATTAGGACAGGCATCTTTCTGTCGCGAAGCTTCCTGGACTCCCTCGGGCTCCATGGTTCTTTATCTGCGGAAAACCCTCCAGCCTTCCTGGTTTGGGATGCGTGATGGATTGTGCCTGTCCTATTTCTGTTTTCTGCCCCGCCGTGGTCATTTGGTTGGGCTGCTCGATCCGGCCACGTTGCTCGATCGATTCTCATTTCGCCGAGCCGCCGCCGCCTTGGGCGACCCCCACTATCGATGGCAAGCCCAGGACCCCGCCTCCAAGGATTAGGACAGGCGTTTTTCGATAGGGAATTCGCCTGGTCTATTCAAATCTCCCAGGTCTTACCCTGCAGGATTCTCCATTTTTCCTGTCTTGAAGCTTTTGGCTGATAATGCCTGTCCCTTTTTCTGTTTTTCTGGGGAGGGCGGGAGGGCTTTTTGGGCTTGCCAAAAACGCCCAGGAAGTAAAACATCTGTTTGAAACAGTTGTTTGGGCCGTCGGGGGGGCCGGTACGCGTAAGCGGGGCGGGGCGGATGAGCGAAGTGGGAGAGGCCAGCGCGCGGGAGAGGATCCTGGACGCGGCGGGGCCGGTGTTTGCCGAACATGGTTATGACGCGGCGACGATCCGCGAACTTTGCAGCCGTGCCGGTGTCAATGTGGCGGCGATCAGCTACTACTTCGGCGACAAGGCGGGGCTGTATCGGGCCGTGATTCGGCGGATGGTTGAGGCTCGTGACCGGCAGTACCCGCTAATGCCGGAAGGACGGGACGCGTCTCGATCGCCAGAGGAACTGCTAGAGCGGTTTGTGGAACGCTTGGTAGAACGGATGTTGGCTTGTGAGCGGATGTTGTCCGGTGATCGGGACGCTTGGCAGTCTCGATTGGTGATGCGTGAAATGCAGGCCCCAACTGCGATTGGCTCAGAGGACTTGATCGCACTGGCGTTTCGGCCGCAGTACCACGCCCTGCAGTCTTTGCTTCGGCCGCTCATGCCTGCTACGGCGACGTCCACGGAACTCCACCGGCTTGCCTGCAGCGTTTTCGGCCAAGTGTTCTGGTACCGAATTGCCAAGGAAGCCGTCCAAAGCTTGATGACCGCGGACGAATACCAGGAACTGGTTTCACCCGCCTTGCTCGCTCGGCAGTTTACCCGGCAAGTCTTGGCAATCGCTGAAGGCGTGGACCGACCACACGCGGAAGCCGTCAGCGGATCGGCAGGGGCAGCTCGCCGCGCCGCGGACGCATGTGAACAAAAAGCAGAAGTGTGTGAACCAGAAGAAGGTGTTCAGAAATCGCTGACCGCTGTGACTCCCAGGCCGTCCGGGCGCTAGGGGTTATCGCCCGAATGGGCAAATGAAGCGGACCCTCATGTTTGGTGAGAAGTACTCGTGAACCGTTCGATTGTGATCGATGAACCGGTGGTTACCGATCAGGGCGCGACCGCTGCGGGCTCTACCGGTGACCGTCAAGTGCAAACAGGTCCGTTGAGCCCTTTGACAAAGTTGCCCGAGGCCGCCATCGCAGCGCGGCCCGGTCCGTTTTCGCGGTTGTTCGTTGATTTCATCATGCCGCTGACGATCCTGACGGGGGCGATCGGCGTGTTCTTGTTCCTGGGGACTCGAGAGGCCGAGCAGAAGCGGAAGCCGGGTAATACTCGGGCCGAACAGCTCCTGCGGCTTCAACCGGCGAAGCTCGGAAAGTCCCTCGACTTGAAGTCGACCGATGGGATCTTAGACCTGCGTGCCGATGGCAACGTGGTCCCATTTCGTGAAATGCAGATTGCGGCGGAAGTATCGGGACGCGTGATGGAAAAGGATCCACTGTGCGAGGCGGGCAACTTCGTTCGGGCTGGACAAGCGCTGTTTCGCATCGACCCGAGTGACTATCAGCTTGAGGTCGAGCGGCTGGGCAAGTTGCGTCAGCAGGAATACGAAAGCCTCCGCGAGCTCGAGCAGGAGATGGGGAACACTCAACGACTGATTGACCTCGCCCAGCAGCAAGTGGAACTTCAGGACAAAGAAGTCGAGCGTCTGCAGAAGTTGCCGGCGCAGTTCGCCAGCCAGCAGGAGCTCGACCAGGCCCAGCGAAATCGGCTGACGACACTCAATAATAAGGTTTCGCTGGATAACCAGTTGAGTCTGCTTCGCAAGCGTCAGGCGCGATTGGAGGCGGCTGAACAGTTAGCCGCCACGCAGCTGAAGAAGGCTGCATTAGACCTGGAGCGCTGCGTGATCCGTGCGCCGGGAGACGGTGTCATTTTGACGGAGAATGTGGAAGTCAACTCATTTGTGCAGCGGGGTGCCACGCTGGTCGCGATCGAAGACATGAGCCAGGCTGAAGTCACGAGCAACTTGCGAATGGACCAGCTGTACTGGGTTTTGGATCAAGAATCCGGAGCGCTCGATCCGATCGCCGCGTCCACGGCTCCTCCGTCAGAACGCAGCTATCGATTGCCACGAACGCCAGTGACGATTCGTTATCGGGTTGCCGGTCGAGAGGATGAAGCATACACCTGGGAAGGCTACCTCGCCCGCTACGACGGGGTGGGCCTGGATGTTGCCAGCCGGACTGTCCCTGTGCGGATCATCGTGGAGGAACCTTCCCGCTACACGCATGTGGCTCCAGATGGTCGAAACCATGAGGTGCGAGGGCCAACGGCGCTGGTCCGCGGCATGTATGTCGAGGTGGAACTGCACACGAAGCCAAGATCGGAGTTGCATTTGGTGCCGCGCGCCGCGTTGCGCCCCGGCAATCGGCTGTGGCGATTTAAACCCGACGAAGGTGCCTTGCAGACCGTTGTGGTGAAACTCGACGAGGAATCCTCCGGCAGTCCCCCGGCAGAAGAGACGGAACCTGCGGATGCGCTCGCGAAGTTCGATGAGCACGCCTGGATGCCGGGCTGGATCGAGGTGCTGCGGGATGTTCGACCGCTGACGGAAGTTCGCTTGCCAAACGCCGATGGCAGCGGTGACGAGGATTATTGGATTGTCGAGCTGAACAGCGGCTCGTTGTCGGTCGGGGATTATCTGATCACCACGCCCCTCGAGGGCATACGGGGTGACGGTACCGACGCGGTGCGAGTGGAACGGGACTTCTTGACCGGCAACGCGGGCTGAGCCGCGCAGCGGCATGTCTCAGCAAGAATCGTAAGTACTCGATCGTGAAGTTGGCGGCAAAGGGTTGGCTGTATGCGTTCTTTGATCCGATGGGGCCTGGATAACGCGGCGGCGATGAACGTACTCGTCGCGGCGATGATCCTGTTTGGTGCCTTTTGCTTCATGAAGATGCGCCGGGAGACGTTTCCAGAGTTTGAGCTGGAAGTGGTCATGGTGCAGGTCATGTATCCCGGGGCAACGCCAGACGATGTTGAAAGTGGCATCTGCCAAAAGATCGAAGAGGCCGTCCGCGCCATTGACGGCATCAAGAAGGTGACGAGCATTGCTCGCGAAGGTGGTGGCTACGTCCTGATCGAACTTCGGAACGATGTCCGGGACATTCAAAAGGTGGTCAATGAAATCGACCGCGAGGTACAGCGGATTCCCAGTTTCCCGGATCTTGCCGAAGATCCCGAAGTTCAGCAGATAGTTTTTCGCGATGCGGCGATCCGCGTCGCGGTGCTCGGACCAAAAAGCAACCAGGCTAATGCCGAGCTACAGCTTCGCGCGGTTGTGGAACGGGTGCGGGATGAGCTGCTTGACTTGGAGACGGTTTCCACGGCTGAAATCATGGGCGCCAAGCCCTATCAGATCGACGTTGAGATCTCGGAAGAAGCCTTGCGGCAGCACGGGCTCTCACTGCAACAGGTGGCTGCCATTCTGCGGACAGAAAATATCGAGTTGCCTGGCGGTCAGTTGAAGAGCGAGGGGCAAGAATTTCTGTTGCGGGCTCAGAATAAAGGCCGGATTGGCGACGAGATCCGGGCATTGCCTCTGATCACGCAGCCCGGTGGAACCGTATTGACCGTTGGCGATCTCGGGTCCGTGCGGGACGAGTTCGAAGACATTCCGTCGATCAGTGAAGTAAACGGACGCCAGGCGATGGTCGTGTCCGTCGAAAGAACGAAGCAGGAAGACCTGCTGGCGATGACTGATCAGGTCAAAGAATATGTCGCGACCGCGACGCTCCCGCCCGGTTACAGTTTTCAGATCTTCGGCGACACGAGCGTTGATGTTCGCGACCGGCTGAATCTGCTGGTGGTCAACGGCCTGCAGGGACTGGCGCTGGTCTTTCTGCTGCTTGCCATCTTTTTGGAAATGCGGTTGGCGTTCTGGGTGGCCATGGGCATCCCCATCAGCATTCTCGGCGCGGGAATTGTCCTGACGCAGGCCGATCAGACGCTGAACATGATCAGCATGTTTGCCCTGCTGATGACGTTGGGCATCGTCGTCGACGATGCGATCGTGATCGGTGAGAACATTTATGTCCATCGTCAGATGGGCAAGTCACTCCATCAGGCTGCACTCGATGGAACCGCCGAGGTCATGGGAAGTGTCATCGGCGCTGTGATGACCACCATCATTGCGTTCATGCCGCTGTTTTTTGTCAGTGGAGTGATGGGCAAGTTTATTGCCGTCATGCCGCTGGCGATTATTTCGACGCTGGTCATCTCGTTGCTGGAAGGGGCATTTGTATTGCCCTGCCATTTGGCACACGAACGCAATCTGTTTCTTCGCCTGTTGGAGATCCTGCTCTATCCGCTCCGACCCTTCGGCATCCTGCTGAAGTACATCAATCGCTTAGCGTCCGCGGGGATCGAGTGGTTTTCGACGAGAATCTACCAACCGTCGCTCCATTATTTCCTCGAGCGGCCGCTCGTGGCGATTGCGATTGCGATCGGTCTGCTGGTCGTGACCGCAGGAATGTTCCGCAGCGGGATCGTGCCGCTGAACACATTCCCCAAGACCGATACGAACCTGCTGATCGCCACAGTCCGCTTCCCAGATGGATCGCCACTGCAATTCGCTGACGCAGCCACGAAGCAGATTGAAAAAGCGCTGTGGAAGGTTAGTCGTGAGATCGGCGAGGAGCATGCCCAACAGGCCGGGATCCCGGCCGAGCAGATTTACAGCCAAAGTCCGATTGGCGAGACCGGGCCCGTCAAACTCAGCTTTCGCCAAGTCGGCTCGACCACGAGCATTGATGGAGTCAGTGGAACGGCAGGCGCCTCGGGTGCCCATGTGGGTCAGATGCTCGTCGAACTTTACGATTCAAACGTCCGCACCGCGCACAGCGAAGAGATTATCACGCGGTGGCGGAATGCGGTCGGGGAAATCCCCGGTATCGATACATTGGTGTTTTCCAGTGCCGACGTCGGACCAGGCGGGCGTCCGATTGAATTCAAATTGCTGGCACCTTCGGAGCACACCGAAGAATTGAAGCTGGCCGTCGAAGCGGTCAAAGAACGAATGGCCAGCAAGTACAGCGGACTGTTCGACATCCGTGATGATAACACGCCTGGCAAATGGGAGTTTCAATTCAAGGTTAAGGACCGCGCTTTGGCCACCGGCGTCACTCCCACAACACTCGGTGAAACCGTGCGGAACGCGTACTACGGCGCAGAGGTCATGCGCCTTCAGCGAGGTCGGCATGAAGTCAAGTTGATGGTCCGCTATCCTCCCGAGCAACGCCGTTCATTGGCGGATTTCCAGGAAATCCGCATACAAGGAGTGGATGGCGTCGAACGGCCCATCACCGAACTGGCAGAGATCGACATCCGGAGAGGATTCTCTGAAATCAATCGCGTCGATCAGATGCGGTCCATTACGGTAACCTCTGATGTAGACGAGCAGCGAGCCAATGCTCAATTGGTTGTGCAGGACCTCAGAACCAAGGAATTGCCCGGGCTGCTCGAGGCTTATCCAAATGTCCGCGTGCGATGGGAGGGGCAGCAGGCGGAGACACAGGACTCAGTCAATAGCCTGCTGATCGGTTTCGTGGTTGCGATGATCGCGATGTTCGTCTTGCTGGTCCTGCAGTTCCAAAGCTACCTGCAGCCATTCCTGATCATGGCCATTATTCCCTTTGGACTTGTCGGCGCAGTTTGGGGACACGCGGCTCTGGGGCTTGAGTTGACGCTGTTCAGCATGTTCGGACTTGTCGCGCTGACGGGTGTGGTCGTCAATGATTCGATCGTGCTGATCGACTTTATCAACACTGAAGTACGAAACGGCATGCCGATCCGTGACGCATTGGTTCAGTCCGGTGTCCGCCGTTTGCGTCCGATCATGCTGACCAGCGTCACGACGATTGCCGGCTTGCTGCCATTGATGCTCGAGCGTTCATTCCAGGCAAAGCTGCTGATTCCGATGGCCGTCAGCCTGTCGTGCGGTCTGATGGCCTCCACGGTCCTCTGCCTCTACCTCGTTCCCGTGTTCTACCAAGCCTATCTAGGTATTGTGCAAAGGCTGGAGCGATGGTTTGGCGTCGCGGAAGCACCTTCATCCGCTCCCGAGACTCCGGCGGTGGCGAACCCCTTTGCGTAGACGTTCGACGTTTCGCACCGGACGTGGAGTCTTGAACTGATGTCCAGCAAGGTACTGCGCCACGCTTGCTGGACTTCCGCCATCACTCTTCGCCAAAGTTGCCATAGCTCCAGCGGACAACCTGCCCCGGCTTGAGGTCATACACTCCCATGCTCCGGTCAGCGGGTCGGCCGTCGACTTTGTACAGCCACCCCTTCCCGCGGGCCGTTCCCAAATCATCGATCGATTCCAGAAACGCGGACTCCCCTTCTCCGCGCATCTTCAACGCGGGACAGCGCGGATGGCGCTGGGCCAGCTTCATCAGTTCCATGACCGTTGGCTGCTCTGGAAGAGCATCAAACTTGAACGACAACGCACTGCCATCCCGAAAGTCGATCTCCAAGATGACTCCTTGTTCCACGGGCCAGAGGGTTCCGATTGCCCGCGCTGGCTGGCTTTGCCCATTGCCGGGACCGCGATCCTGACCAATCGCAACCGCGGTGCCAGCGACGGCAAGCAGCACGGCCAGTTTTCCAGCTGCCATCAGCCGGCGGCGTTGCAAACGATCGTGGGGCTGACGGCGGTCGAGTTGTTCGTAGACTGACATGGCGTTCGAGTACTCCCCGTTGGCGGTGGTGACGATCCCAAGATACTGACTCATGTCCGAGCCGATCAGCCTGCCTTGAGCCGAAATGGACCCTGTGAGCGAACCCTATCACGTCATTCTTTTGGGGGCGGGAGTCGTGGGACGCGCGATTGCCGCCGCTCATCTTCGGGCCGGGATCGGCGTGGAAGTGGTCGACGTGGATCACGAACGGCTCATTACGGTTTCTGCCGAGCTGTCGGAGCAATTCGAGCTGCGAACTGGACCAGATGGCGATCGACGTTGGCCAAACCCAGAAAAGTCTCGATGGCTGGCCCCGTGCGCTGAGTCCAACGAGCCAGCCCGTTGCTCGACGGAACCTCCGCAGCGCGTCCTGCTGATTGAAAGTGTTCCTGAGCGGCGGGATCTGAAAATCCAGTGTTTCCAGGCAGCCTTCGCCGCATTCGGTCCCACCGTTGTGCTTGCGTCGAACACCAGCACGCTCCCAATCAGCTCCTTAGGCGAGCAGCAGGCGTTTGCTCGGCGATTGATCGGGATGCACTTCTGCATGCCCGTTGAGACCCGACCCTTGCTGGAGATCATCCTGCCCCCGGGTGTCGATCCCGATGTCGCGGCGATCGCTCATCGGCACACGATGGCCCTCGGCTTTCATTCGCTTGTCGTCGGGGATGCGCCCGGGTTTGTCGTCAATCGAATGCTCGTACCCTATCTCAATGAAGCGATGCATTTGCTGGGCGGAGGCATTCCAGCAGAACGGTTGGAGCGCGCGGCGACCAGCCTGGGGATGCCTTGGGGCCCCTGCGAGATGATCGACCTGATCGGTGCCGAAACCGCCTATCGTGCTGGCCGTGCCTACTGGTCGGCCTACGCCACGCAGCTCGATCCCCATCCACTCTTGCCGGCATTGGTCAAACATGGATTGCTTGGCCGTGACGCCGGCCGCGGCTTCTATGCCTATGCGCATGGCCAGCGAAGCGAGGGACTGACCGAGGAAATGTTGCAGCTGATCCAGCGTTATCGCACCGCGGAGCCAACTTGGACGGATGGCGAACTGCGCGACCGACTTGGCTTGCCGATGTGGCTGGAAGCCCATCGCCTGTTGCAGGAAAACGTTGTCGGGGGCTCCCGGGATGTGGACACAGCCCTGCAGTTTGGGCTCGACATGACCTTGCCGCCTGAGGGGTTTATGCCACAGTTCGAGCAGGATCAGTCGGCTCGCTGGCATCGATTTTCGGCCGTAGGGCGTCGGCCGGTCTTCAATCCGTAAAAATCCGCGTCCGATCATTCCCCGATGGCAGGCCGTTGATCGAACGCGGCTTGCAGGATGCCGCCTTCGGCGACCTGTAAGCAATCCACCGGGAGGCTTGCCCGGGCATTTCGTCGAGAACCAAGCTACTACGGATTGCGTAGGAGCCGGGTCGCCCGGCGGCTGGAGGGTTGGCCCATCGGGCAGCCATCGAAGCAGATTGCTTGTCGACCGGCTATCCTGCGCCTGCCATGATCCGCGCGGTGGAACTCACGAAACGTTTTCGTTTGGACGACGGGCAAGTCCTGCTGGCCGTCGATCGGCTCTCGCTGCATGTGGCGCCCGGCGAGGTCTACGGACTGTTAGGTCCGAACGGGGCCGGGAAGACGACCACGATGCGAATGGTGCTCGGTCTGCTCGAACCCGACAGCGGGTTTGTCTCAGTCGGTGGCGTTGAAACCAGTCAGAACCCCGATGAGGTCAAGCGGCGGATTGGTTTTGTCGCGGCCAATGACGGGGTTTACCCTTGGTCGACCGTTCGTGAAACGCTGGCCTTCTTCGCCGACCTCTACGATGTCGATCCGACAATCGCGGAGCAGCGGATTGAATCCTTGGCAGAACTGCTTGAGTTCACAGGGTATCTGGATCGTCGGGCTGGGGGTTTGAGCACGGGTCAACGGCAACGTGTGACCTTGGCCCGAGGCCTGATTCATGATCCGCCCGTGATCATGCTCGATGAACCGACGCGTGGTCTGGATGTCATCGGATGCAAGACCGTGTACGACTATGTCGCGCACTTGCGTCGGCTGGGAAAGTCGGTGGTGATCTGCACACATGGACTGGATGAGGCCGAGCGACTATGTGATCGGTTTGGGTTGCTGCATCGAGGTCAGATGCGCTACGAAGGGACACTTTCGGAGTTGCAGCAGATGACTCATCGCGTGCATCTTGTGGATATGTTCCTTGACCTGTTGCACGGCGAAACACCGGCTGTTGCGACGCCTTAGGACGAACCAGCGATGCGGATCTCGGGCCGATTGTTCCGACTCTGTCGCAAAGAACTGCGAGAGACGCTCCGCGATCGGCGAACGCTGCTGACGTTGGTGTTGATGCCGCTGCTGGTTTACCCGATTCTCAGCCTCACCCTGCAGCGTTTCTTGATCTCCTCGGGGCCGGCCCAGTCGTCGGAAGAGGGAACGGGTTATCTGATCGGTGTACGCAGCGAGGCAGAAGGGGAAATACTTCAAGGCGCTCTGAATGCCGCGCGGGATGCCAGCGAGTTCGACACGGGTGGCGGATTACCGCCGCCCGTAGTGTCGGTCGTGATACCGGAAGGCGATCTGCTTGAGGCGCTCAGCGATCGTCGTATCGATCTGGCGGCCGAAGTCGAAACGGGCGGTGATGGTCGCTCAGTGATCGTCATCATCGACAGAGGGACCGCCGAGGCGCCGAGTGTCCTGGCCGAACAGATTCAGTTGCAGTTGCGCAAAGCGAGTGAACTGGCGGCGCTGCGGCGGATACGAGCACGAACTGGGCGAAGTATAGGCCCGTTCATCATCACGCGACTGGATCATCATCGGTCCACTTCAGCGCCGCCTATCCTGGCCACAATCGTTCCATTGATGCTTGTCTTGATGACGGTCACAGGAGCCGTATATCCGGCGATCGACTTGACGGCGGGCGAGCGAGAGCGGGGCACCATGGAGGCGCTGATTGCCTCGCCGATTCCGCGGGGCGAGATATTGACGGCCAAGTATGTCGCGGTGGTGACCGTGGCTGTGCTCACAGGGCTAGCGAACCTGTTGGCAATGGGCGCAACGTTGTGGGCTGGAGGATTCCTCAAGTACCTCGTCGGCGACATGCCGATCACGCCGCAGGTTGTCTTGCAGATCCTGGCTCTGCTCATCCTGTTTAGCGCGTTTTTTTCCGCCGTTCTGCTGGTGCTGACCAGTTTCGCCCGTAGTTTCAAGGAAGCGCAAGCCTACTTGATTCCCGTCATGCTCATCGCACTGGCGCCGGGCGTGCTCAGTCTCATGCCGAATGTGGAGCTCAAGGGATTACTGGCTGTCATGCCACTGGTCAACATCGTCCTGCTGGCTCGGGATCTGCTGCTTGGTCAGCCGCATCCCGCGGCTTCGGTGATGGCGGTGATCTCCACGGCCGTTTACGCGGTGGCCGCGCTGTCCGTGGCGGCTCGATTGTTCGGCACAGATGCATTGGTCGGTTCCACACGGATGCAGTGGAGGAGGCCTGACACGGCGAGCCCCGTTCCACCGCCCTCATTGGCTTGGACCACCTTCGCATTTCTTTTCCCACTGTATTACGTCGCCAGCAATGGGATCCCTCAGTGGGCGCCTAACTCGGTCGCAGTGCGGTTGATCGTCAGTCTCGCGGCGCTGTTTGTGCTGTTCGTCGGTGGGCCGTGGCTGTCGATGTTCCTGTCACGTGTCCGGATCAAACGCACGTGGCTGTTGTACGGATGCAATCCGTTGACCGTCGTGGGTGGAGTATTGATGGCCGTTGGTACCTGGATGGCAGCCCACGAGTTATTTGTGTTGGCGGAAGATCTGGGGTGGGCCGGTTTGCGGATTGATCAATGGTCGGCCGTCGAAAAATTGCGGGATGAGTTCCTCAAGATTTCGCCTTGGTTGGTGATTCTGTGTCTGGCGGTCGGTCCGGGAATCTGTGAGGAACTCGCGTTCCGCGGCTTCCTTCAATCGAGCTTGCTGGCGGGTACGACTCGCCCAATCCGCGCGATCTTGGCGACTGCCTTGATGTTCGGAGTGTTCCACGTCGTTGTCGGCAGCGTTCTGGCAGTGGAGAGATTGCTACCGACGTTCCTCATGGGGTGTGTGTTGGGCTGGCTGGCATTCCGCTCCCGCTCGATCATTCCCGGGATGGTCGCCCACACGGCCTACAACAGCGGGCTCCTGCTGGCGCTCTTCTATCGAGATCGTTTGGCCCGCTGGGGCTTTGGATTGGAAGAAAATGCCCGACACCTGCCCCCGCTTTGGTTGGCCGTCGGCGCGATCAGTTTTTTGGTGGGGGCGACCATCGTGTGGTGGAGCACGGGGCGGACTTCGGCTGACGGCTGGGAATCGCGACCGTCAGCGGCCGACCCGCTGGTTGGAGGGACGGTTCCCGCAGAGACGATGGATCCGATGCTCTAGGGACGGACGGGCTAGGAATCATTGGAAACGCAGGCCGCTGAGCGGGTCCTCGGTTCGCCCACGTCAACCACTTTGTGCCCGCCAGCCAACCAACGCGGCGACAACACGGATCCTCCGAACGCCACTAGGGGGCCGGTTTTTCCGACGCGAGCCGCTTAACTGGAGGAATCGAGAGACTCCAGCCGATCAGAAGCGATGACCAAGGATGGGTCTGTGGGGGCCGGTGCGCGCCCCGAAGAATGCCGACGTGTGCCGGGGTTTTGGCGCACGGATGGTCAGGGAGGACTAGATGCGCGGACTGGCCTTCGCTCGGGCCTGTGTGGGGCCCGCTTTAGGGGCAGGCTTCGTCTGCGCGCTTCTTTGGTATCCCCTGCCCGAATGGCGGTCGAAGCCCGTGGTGGCGACTGGCTACCACGTGGTTCGGCGCGCGGCGACCACCACGGAACTGCCCGCGCCTGCGGTGATGGAACCGGAAGGCAACGCGGGGCTGGCGCCCGCCGAGCGCGAGCCGGTGCCTGACATTCCGCCGCGCGTTTATGCCGCGCCGACACTGCCTTCGGAAAGGCCTGCGCCGATGGCCCAGGCCCAGCTTGCCCCTCCCCGGCGGCAAGAGGATGGGGCCAACCTGGCCGTTGAGTTTGAGCTGGAAACGGCGTTGCGAATGGTGCCGGCGGCTCATCGCCAATCCGAGCCCAGCGGCGCTGACGAAACGCCCGCATTGCAGGCGACCGAAACCACCGAACCGGTTCGCACGCTGACTCCTGCCGAACTCGATTCGCCCTGGCCCGAAACCTCCGCGTTGTGGTCGTTGTGCGAAACACTCCGTGGGGAGCCGGCGGTTGAGTCATGGGTTCAGGAAGTGTTCGAAACGGTCGAGCAAGTCCGCACGCTCCGCAAGCTGTCCGCGCCCGAAGCAGCGCCCCTGCTGGCGCGGCTCGACGAGCTGGCCCGTGACGGCGAATTGGCCGCGGAGTCCCAGGATGATCGCCGACTGCGCCGCGATTGGCTGCGAGCGGCTTATGCCGTTCAACGGCGAGCCAAAGTCTGGAGTGCAGTACAGCAGGCATTGACCGAAAGCAGCGAAACGTTCATTGGATTCACGTCGGATAACACGCAGCTGGACTTCCAGCGTCAGCTTGCCGAACTGCAACGCGCGTTAACGGATTCCAATGAAGGACAGGGCTGGGCGGACTATCTGCTGCTGGATGACTTGGCCGACACCGCGGCACTGGGCAATCCTGACCTACGACAGCAACAGGCGCAGCGGTGCTTGATGCGACTGGACTGGTCAGGTCTGACAGCGAGCCAGCGCGAGTTCCTGGGGCAGCCAATGCTGATTGAGTATCGGGCAGGACTGCTGCGCTGGGCGACGGATGCAGTGGACTACCAGCAACTGCTCGAGGCGATGGAACGACAGGAACGCGAGCCGCTGTCGCTGGAATCCCAGCGGCTGGCGACAAAGATCCTCGCCTTGCGATACAGCGCCGGCGAAAAAGCACCACTGGTCAGTGATATGGTGGATGAGCAGTACCGCAACGCAAACTTGCGGTTGGCGATCCATGCCGAACTCCTGAATCGCCTGCTGCCAAACCCTGAGCCGCGCGTGGCACCCGTTCGCCAGACGATTCTCGGAGCCGACGTGCGAGGAACGAGCCGTACCGAGTCGGAACTCGATGTTCGTCTGGAACCCCATCCAGCGGCTTGGCAGGTGCGGGTTAACATCGACGGCCGCGTCAGCAGCCGAACGCGCAGTCGGAGCGGACCGGCGGAACTCTGGTCTAACGGGCGGGCCGCATTTACCGCCGACCGTCTCTTGCGATTGGACCAGGATGGGACGACCACCCATCCCAATGGCTTGATCGTTGACTCACATAACAAGATCAACGAACTGCGGACCGATTTTGACGGCCTCCCTCTGCTGGGCGATCTGGTACGAGAAATTGCCTGGCAGCGATACCAGCAACAGCGAAACGCTGCGAAGGCGGAGAGCGAGGCTTTGATCTCGGCCGAGGTTCAGCGGACAATCGACCAGGAGCTGACCACGCAACTGCAAACAGCCCAACAGCAGTTCAACCAACAGTTGCTCGGTCCGTTGACACGACTGCAGCTTGATCCGCAAGTCATCGATCTGCAGACAACCTCGCAGCGGCTGGTCGCTCGCTATCGCCTGGCCAGTCCCTGGCAACTTGCCGCGACCACGCCGCGCCCGAGAGCGCCGAACTCAAGCTGGCTCAGTGTGCAACTGCATCAGTCGGCCATCAACAATGCGTTTGCCGGCTTGCGGTTGTCGGACCAGGCCCTGCCCTTGCCCGAGTTGGTGCGAAAGCTGCTGGATACCTTTGAGCAGCAGGCTGTGGCAGTACCCGAAGATGTACCACCGGACATCAAAGTTCAGTTTGCACCAAGTCGACCGATTACGGTGGAAGTGGATGACGACCGACTGTGGCTGACACTGCGGATCGTCCGCTTGAATCAACCCGGGCGGATCGACTTGCGGTACTTCATCATTCGCGCGCCTTATCAACCTCAGGTAGACGGTCTGGATGCGCGGCTCGTCCGCGAAGGCACACTCCAGATCAGTGGCCCGAGGCTTGCGATGGGCGATCGATTGGCTCTGCGGACCATCTTCAACAAGGTCTTGGCTCGCGACCGCGAATTGCCATTGATCAGTCAGCGGCTTCATGAACATCCGGTAGCCAGCGAACTGGAAGTCGGCCAATTCGAACTGCGTGACGGTTGGCTAGCGCTCGCCTTGCAACCGCGGGGTGCCAGCCAAATCCTGCGGAGTGAGGCGATGAGTGGTCGGGACGCGTGCCCGCCAGAAAGCGGTGAGAACTCCACCGGTGAAATTCATCCAGGGGCCGAAGAGAGCGGGGGCTAAGGCCGCGCCCGAACTCTGCAGTACATTGGCGGCCAGTGCCGCCGCCATTCCACCGTTCTGCATTCCCACCTCGATGGATACAGTCCGTCGAACATTCTCTTCCAAACCCAGCAACCGGGCTCCCCAATAGCCCAGAACAAAGCCTGACGCATTGTGCAGTGCCACGGCCAACAGCATGACGGATCCGCTGGTGATCATCAGTTGGCGCGCATCGGCCACGATGATGGCACAAATCAGACAGATCGCCAGCATCGACAGCCAAGATAAGGGCCGTTCCAGTCGATGGGGTTGGATGCGAAACCGCCGCAGCAGATGGTTGGCGACCAGGCCAAGCAGGAGCGGCACGATCACGATCTGCATGATCGACAGCATCATGTTGAAGAACGGAACTTCAATGATGCGTCCCGCATAGAACTTCATGCACAGCGGGGTCATCACGGGAGAAAGCAACGTGGAGATCGCGGTCAGTGTCACCGACAAAGCCACATGCCCGCGTGCCAGATAAGTCACGACGTTGGAAGATACGCCTCCCGGCGAACTGCCCACCAGGATCACACCCGCTGCGACTTCGGGCGGTAGTTGAAGGCCGTAAGCGATCAGGAAGCCAAGTGCCGGCATGATCGCATACTGGAGGAAGGTACCGATCAGCACCGCACGCGGCATCCGCAAGACACGCATGAAATCGGCAACACGGAGCGTGGCCCCCATCCCGAACATGGCGATCTGCAGCAGCGGACTGATCAGCTGCATGCCCTTCCAATCGCCGTACTGCTTGAACCAATCCGGATGCCAGAGCGCCGCCAGAACGAACGCCAGTACCCACAGCGCGAACGCATTGGTCCGCCAGCGCGGTCGCATGGCGAATCCAACGGCCAGCGCCGCAGTGCCAAAGGTCAACCATCCCATCCAGGGCAAGACTGCATTCCACATCGCCCCATCATGTCTTCGCTTGATGGATGCTCGCTAGACCACTCAGGCCCTCACACAGCAAGACGAAGCCTTGGCCGCATCCAGCAGGTCCACGCGAAGCACACGAGCCTGCCTCCACCAGGCCGCGCATCAGGCGGGATGCTCCACGTGGCATGGTCCACGAGGGATCCCGCGATTTGTTCTATCACGTAATACGGGGTAGCGTTGCGATCATGCCGGGGCGCGCTCCCGAACCGCTCGCCACTCGACGGAAACGGTTACAATCACCCTTCGAAAACCGTTATTTGTAAGCATGCCGGCGCATGGGTTCCCAGAGTTGACTCACGGCCCAGGCCAGAGCAACTTGCGTGCGTGCTCACTGGCGTCAACCGATTCCTCCGGCCGCAGGTGCCGTCACACCGAAAGGAACCTTTTTCATTGTCGAGCAACTGTCAGGCTTGCCACCGCACACCATCGGATTTTCGCTCAGCGGGAAGCTGCATGACGAGGACTACCAGTACTTCGTGCCGTTGGTAGATAAGGCGATCGCGGAAGATGGCAAGGTCAACTTGCTTGTCCACTTCCATGATTTTCATGGGTGGGACATGCAAGCGCTCTGGGACGACATCAAGTTCTCCACGACGCACTGCACCAAGATCAATCGGATTGCACTGGTGGGTGACAAACAATGGGAGAAGTGGATGGCGGTGGTGTGCAAGCCATTCACGTTGGCACATGTCCGCTATTCTGACGCGGCCGAGATGGACGCTGCGAAGGCGTGGTTAGCCGCAGAATAGTTTGCTCAATGAGGATCCTGGCAGGGGTACCGCGAGTCGTTCACGGCGATCGGCCGACGAGCGAGATGCCGGAAGATCATCCGCATGACGGTTGCACAGCAGTCACCGTTGCCTGATCGACCTCCCGCCAATTCCCATTGGTTCGTGGATGCGCTGGTTGTCTTCGTGCTGTTGGTGGTGGGATTCCTGTTGGGGTCCTTCGACGACCTATGGCGACTGGCTCGGCTTGAACGCGTCGCAGTCAGCGTGCTCACGAAGATTACGGCGAGTACGATCGATGCGTCAGGACGGTATGCCGTCGACGTGATCGATTACCGTTTCGAACTGCCCGGGCGTTCGGCCGAGGTTTCCGGACAAGAGCGGTTTCAGCGGGGGCCATGTTCCGATTTGACGGACGGTGCACTCGCCCGAGCCGCCTATTCCGGCGATCTCCGCGCGCGCTTTCTGCCGGATGCTCCGGAGGTCAACTGTCTGGACATCGAGGTTTCCCAGCGTCTCCGCAGAGCCTGTATTGAGTCGATCGGTTGGGGCGTTGCCGTGTTGCTCTGCAGCGGAGGGTTTGCGATCTACCGAAGATTGGGGTAAGACCTCCTCTTAGGCCAAAGATTGCCAGGGCTGTCGTGTCATGGATTGCGTTAAAGGTTGACCGAATCGACTGCATTGAGTGGACCACGTGACTGCACCATCCGCTGAGGCAGGGCCGATTCGCTGTGCGGAGATCTTTTGGACCTTCCTCCGCATCGGGTTGTCATCTTTTGGTGGACCTGTAGCGCACGTGGCCCAGTTCCATCGCGAGCTTGTATTGGCAAGGCGCTGGGTCTCGGAACAGCAGTACGGACAACTCGTGGCCCTCTGCCAGTTCTTGCCAGGCCCGGCGACAAGCCAAGTCGGATTCAGTCTGGGATTGATGCGAGGCGGCTGGCGCGGCGCCTTGTCGGCCTACTGTGGATTCACGCTGCCATCGGCGCTGCTGATGTTCGCCTTCGCCATCCTCTTGCCTCAGTTTTCCGGTCTTTGGGGCCCCGCCATTCTTCATGGGTTGAAGCTTGTAGCGGTCGCCGTCGTGGCCCATGGAGTAATCGTGATGGGACGCGCGCTGTGTCCCGATTGGCAGCGGCTGGCAATCGCTGGCTTCGCCATGTGGATTGTTCTTTCGCAAGCGAGTGCCTGGGCCCAGTCGGCAGCAATCGCATGGGGCGCCTTGAGCGGCTTGTTCCTGTGCCGTTTTGCCGGGACGCTCTCGGCCGATCAATTGCATGTGCCTTACTCGACTCGCACGGGGTTGTACTTGCTCGCGTTGTTCTTTGGGCTCCTGGTAGCAGCCCTCCTGGCGCCGAGCGATGACGGTCTGGGGGCCGCCGCCGGTGCGTTTGCGCGGGCCGGGGCGCTGGTCTTCGGCGGAGGACACGTTGTGTTGCCGCTCCTGGAAGGTGCGGTCGTGGCGCCAGGATGGCTGACGGAAGATGAGTTCCTGGCCGGGTATGGGGCAGCGCAGGCGCTGCCCGGACCGATGTTCAGCTTTGCTGCGTTTCTCGGAGCCCGATTACCGGTTCCGTTCGGTGGCTTGCCCGGCGCACTGGTCGCGCTGATCGCGATTTTTGCACCGGGATTACTGCTGGTTTCTGGAAGTCTGCCGCTTTGGCAATCGATGACCCGTCATCGCCTGGCCGCGCAAGCCGTTGCGGGAATCAATGCAGCCGTTGTGGGATTGCTGGCCGCTGCGCTATATCATCCGGTCTGGAGTAGTGCCGTTCACGGCGTGATCGATCTGCTGATTGCTGGAGTTGGCTTCACCTGGCTGATCACCAGACGTGGCTCGGCATGGATCGTCGTAATCTGGTGTGTCGCTGCGAACATCGCCCGCACCGCCTGCGGATGGTGAGCCGCTCGACCGGTCGATTCGTAACTGATCCAGCAGAATGCGGAGAACGCTCCGGGTCGCGATGCGGTCACGGGGAGGTGATCGCCTTGTACAAATGATGCGATGAGCATGGCGAGCAACTCACCTGCAATTCATTCCAGCAGAACCCATAGCAAATGGCTCGAAAAATGCCCGGGGGATACTCGTGAGGGAATCCTTGAAACTGACCATCCGAAGTCTGCGGACAACGCTGCTCCGCGCTATCGGCGCTGCCTGCTGCCTGCTTCCAGCCGGTCTATCGTTCGATTCGCAGGCCCAAGCTGCCGACGCGAAGAACGTGAGGCCCAATGTCATCTATATCCTGGTGGATGAGCTGGGCTACTACGAGACAGGATTCAACGGTAGCCGCACGATTCAGACGCCGAATTTGGATCGATTCGCCGCCGAAGGAATGCGCTTTCCAAATCTGTTTGCAGGTTCGTCGGTATGCGCGCCGACGCGCTGCTGTTTGCTGACCGGCAAGCACAGTGGCCACACATCGATCCGCGTGAACGGTGGAGGAACTCCGCTGCGCGCCGAAGAGCCGACAATTGCCTCGATTCTCAAACCGCTGGGGTACGCCACGGGCGGCTTCGGGAAATGGGGATGTGGGGGACGTGATTCAACGGGCGTGCCAGAACTGCACGGCTTTGATCTGTTTTTCGGCTACTACGATCAGGTCCATGCGCATACCTATTACCCGCCCTACCTGATCCGCAACAGCGAGGAAGTTCCGCTTCCGGACAACTACGGTCGATCGAACGGGAAGACCTATTCGCACTACCTGATTCATGATGCGGCGATCGATTTCATCCGGGACAATGCGCAAGCCAGCATGCCATTCTTCGCTTATCTGGCCTACACGCCGCCCCACGGAATCTTCGATATCCCTGATACGGACCCAGCCTGGGAACTCTACAAAGACCAACCTTGGCCCGAGCAGGCTCGCCGGTATGCGGCCATGGTAGGCATGATCGATCGACAAGTCGGTGAATTGCTTGATCTGCTGGCTGAACTTTCGATCGATCAGAACACGCTTGTGATCTTCAGCGGTGACAACGGTGGATTCGACTACTTTGCTTCGGCCGATTATCCACGCGGTGTGCACTCGGCGAACAAGGACCCACGGACTGGAATTGAGTTTCGAGGTCGCAAAGGTGAACTTTACGAAGGGGGCCTTCGCGTTCCGTTCTTGGCCCGTTGGCCCGGCAAGATCACTGCCGGGTCAGTCAATCCGTTCCTCGGTTACTTCCCGGATATCCTGCCGACAATTGCCGAGTTGAGCGGTGCGGAAATTCCTCCTGCCGTGGATGGGCTTTCGCTCGTACCGACTCTGTTCGGAGAGCAAGTGGTCGGCAGGTCGCAGCCTCAGCACGAATATCTCTATTGGGAAATTGCCGGACAGACAGCAATTCGCCAGGGAACGTGGCGGGCAGTTCGCACAGCACCCGAGGCAAACTGGGAGCTCTATGACCTTGCAAATGACCCTGGTGAGTCCCTCGATCTGGCGACGACACAGCCAGAGCTGGTCGCCAAGTTCGATCGCTTGGCCGCGAGTGCTCACTCACCCGCTGTCGAAGGTACGTTCACCCGAACGGATCGCCACGAGCGCGACCGTCGTGCCAAACTCGGTCAGCAAGATGACCCCAATGCACCCGATCCATTGACCGAGGCCGTTTCCCGTCCACCGCCGGCCGTCATGCCAACCGAAGGCATGTTGGAGAATCGGACATGGAAGATCGTTCGGGCGACCAGTGAGAACATCGCCAACCAGAAATTCGCGGCCAACGCGATCGACGGGGATCCTAAAACGCATTGGCATACACGCTTCACTGGAAAAGTCGCAAAGCCACCCCATGAGCTGGTGATCGACCTGGGAGCGGAATCTGTCATTCGCGGCTTCGTCTACCTGGCGCGTCAGGATGCGAGCTCGAACGGAGCGATCAAGGACGTGGAGTTTGCAATCAGCGACTCGCCGGTAGAGTTTGGGAAACCTGTAGTTCACGCGACCTTGACCAAGGACAAGACACCCCAATCAGTGCCATGTCCCCCAACGGCCGGGCGGTACATTCTGCTGCGCGTTCTTGCGGCTCACGGGGGGCAAGAGTTTGCCAGCGTCGCCGAACTGGGCGTCATGGGCGAGTTGAAATCGCAATAAGGGATCTGCCTGTGAAACGTTGGCTTCCAATCATTCTGTGGATTGTTGTCGGGATCACTGCGCAGGTCCCTACTTTCGCGGCGGAACCTAATGTCGTTCTGTTCCTGGCGGATGACCTCGGGTACGGTGATCTTGGATGTTATGGACATCCTCTGATCAAGACACCGCATCTAGACGCCTGTGCCAAACAGGGGATGCGGCTGACGCAATGTTACGCGGCCAGTGCCGTGTGCAGTCCCTCGCGATCGGCGTTGCTCACCGGTCGGACGCCTCACCGAAACGGAGTCTTCACTTGGATCGCCGAGGGCGCTCCGCTCCATCTACGCGCATCGGAGGTCACACTTCCCAAACTTCTGCGCGAAGCGGGCTATGCAACTTGTCACGTCGGTAAATGGCATTTGAATGGTAAGTTCAATCAGCCAACCCAGCCCCAGCCGAGCGACCACGGTTATGACTGGTGGATGGCAACCCAAAACAATGCGGCGCCGTCCCACGAAAACCCTGGCAACTTTGTGCGCAACGGCGAAGCTGTTGGGGTTTTGAGCGGCTATTCCGCACCGCTTGTGGTGGACGAGGCCATCGCTTGGTTGAAGGATGTCCGTTCTGCCAGTAAGCCGTTCTTCCTTGCCGTCTGGACGCACGAGCCACACTATCCGATCAAGTCGGATCCGCAGTTTCAAGCGATGTATCCGGACCTGCAGGACGAGATTCAGCGTGAACACCATGCCAACGTGACCCAAATGGATTTTGCGTTCGGTCGATTGATCGAGACGCTCGACGAATTGAAACTGGCCGATACTACGCTTGTCTTCTTCACGTCCGACAACGGCCCTGAGGGCGACGGGATCAAGACTCCGGGACGTGGATCAACCGGTGGGCTGCGCGGCAGAAAACGCGATTTGCACGAAGGGGGAATCCGCGTTCCTGGAATCGCCCGATGGCCCGGGCGAATTGCCCCGGGTTCAATCAGTGATTGTCCGGTCATCGGGAGTGACCTGTTTTCAACGTTCCTGTCGTCAGCCGGTATTCCGGCGCCTGCCGACCGCGTGGTGGATGGCGTCGACATCCTTCCCGTCCTGGAGGGTCGCGCAACGAGCGTCCCGCGGACTCAGCCATTGTTCTGGCGACTGCACATGGCTCCGAATGCCAAGCTGGCGATGCGGGTCGGCGATTGGAAGCTGCTGGCCAATGCGGAACTGACTGACTTCGAGCTCTATGATCTGCGGAGCGATCCGCAGGAGACCACCGACATGCAGCAGCGTGAACCAACGAAGTTCATCGAGCTGCGCGAACAACTCATCAGGCACAACGCGCTGATCGACGCTGAAGGGCCAGGCTGGTGGCGGGAACTTGAACCAGATGGCGGACGGGAACCACGTCGTTCTACTTCACAGTGATTGCTCGAGAGGAGATGGGACAGGGCGAGCCCAGCCGGTTCCCTCGATCTTCCTGACAATGAAATATTGAAATATGAACAGAGGCTTCGCGGCGATCCGAGTGTGGGTTGTAATGGCATTTAGCCTCGGCTGGAGCGGGTGGGGGCTGCCCGTTGAGGCCGCCGCATTCACGGAGCAGGCGGTCGCGCCGCAGCGCCCCAACATTGTGCTGGTAATGCCCGATGATGTCGGTTGCGGCGACTATGCCTGCTTGGGCAATCCAGTGATCCGGACCCCATCGGTCGATCGCTTCAGACAACAAGGACTGCTGTTATCTAGATTCCACGTCAGCCCCACGTGTTCGCCGTGCCGCGCCGCATTGTTGAGTGGGCGCCATGAATTCAAAAGCGGCGTCACCCATACGATCCTTGAACGTGAGCGAATGAGCCTGTCGGCATACACGATTGCGGAGTTGCTCCGCAGCGCCGGCTATGCGACGGGGATTTTCGGAAAGTGGCACCTCGGTGATGATGAGGCCTACCGGCCGGAGAGAAGAGGCTTTGACGAGGTCTACATTCACGGCGGAGGAGGGATCGGCCAGACCTATCCGGGATCGTGCGGTGATGCACCCGGCAACACAAACCTGAACCCCGCGGTTTGGCATAACGGTCGGTTCGAAAAGACGCACGGTTACTGTACCGATTTGTTCTTCGCCGCAGCGTTGCGCTGGATCGATTCGAGTCGATCTCGGGGACAGCCATTCTTCGCCCTGGTCACGCCCAACGCGGCTCATGAACCGCTCGTCTTACCGGAAGCCTACTACAGCCACTACATCGGGCGGCCTGGTATCGATGAGAAGATCGCCAGGTTCTATGGCATGATCGAAAACATCGATGCGAATTTTGGCCAACTGCTCGATCGGCTCGACGAGTGGGGCCTCGCGGAAGATACCTTGGTGATTTACCTGACGGGAGATAATGGAGGCACTGCCGGTACGAAGATCTTCAATGCCGGCCTGCGTGGCAGCAAAGGAACGGTCTACCAAGGAGGGACACGTGCTGCCGCCATCCTCCGTTGGCCAGGCGGCGACATCTTAGCGGGTACAACGAGCGATGCGCTGTGTGCCCACCTGGACATCTTCCCGACGTTGGCAGAGGTCGCCGGGATAGAACTTTCGGACGAAATCCGAGAGAAGCTCGACGGACGCAGCCTCCGCCCGTTGTTCGCCAACTCCGATGCAGTTTGGCCCGACCGATTGTTGGTTCATCACGTGGGTCGGTGGGAGCGGGGCCAGGCCGCAGACGCAAAGTATGTAAGGTGCGCCATCCAGAATTTTCGCTATACGCTGGTGAACCACCGCGAGTTGTACGACCTTGAAACAGATCCGGGTGAAACACGCAACGTGATCGATCAGCATCCGGCGATCGCTGACCAACTGCGGGCGGCCTATGATCAATGGTGGGACGCTGTACAGCCGCTGCTGGTTAACGAGGATGCCGTTGGCCCGCCGATCAATCCGTTCAAGCAGCTGTACTGGGATCAATTTGGGGGCGGTCCGGACGAAGAGCTCCTGCGGGCCATGAATCCAAACTCAGCCTCCGCGCGACCGGCCGCGAAACCCTGAAAGCGCCCATGATCAACGCCTCTGGCAGCCAGGCGGGCGTCAGCCGGCTGTTTCTCGTATGTAGACGAGCGGCGGGCGTTGGCCCGCTGATTCTCGGCCAGTCGATCCGCCAAAGAAACAGGGGAATGACGTCCCCGGCTCACGGGTCTCATACGACGCGCACGGCGTAACTGCCCGCTGTTTCTCATCCTACCGTGAGCGGACTTTTTCCGCCTCACGGAGTCAGTTGACCTGATTGCGAAGAGGCAGGCTTTGGAGGGCCCGTAGCACTTCATGCGAGCCCTTAGTGCGAAACTCATCGCTGCCCTCTTCACAGTAAAAGGCGGTGTGAGGATTCAAAAGCAAACGATCGTGGGCGGGATGATTCGGGTCGCGCCACGCGCGGAGAACGGGCGAGTCTTCGGATGGAGGTTCTTGCTCCAAGACATCGATTCCGGCTCCACGCAGTCGACCGGACGCAAGGGCTTCGACGACTGCGGCCGTGTCCACGACACCACCACGCGCAGTGTTCACGAGCACGGCACCAGGTGGGAGTTGGGCAAGTTGCGCGGCGCCAATCATGCCGCGGGTGAGTGGAGTCAGTGGACAGTGAAGGCTGAGAACGTGAGCCTGTTGAAGCAGTTCATCGAGCGAATCGACCCGCCGAATACCCAGCGACTTCTCCACTCCGTCGCGCAGTGGTGGATCATAGAAAACGACATCGAAACCACAGGCCTTTGCCCGAAGGGCAGTGGCGGAGCCGATCCGGCCGCAACCAATAATTCCAAAAACTCGACCGCGAAGCCGCGGTATCGGCACCGCCTGATCGACGTTCCAGGCTCCGATACCCCGCCGCAGGCGGCTGTTGAGGAAATGCGTTCCCCGAGCGAGCGTCAGAGCCATCCCCAGAGCCGAGTCGGCGACCTCCTCCGTCCCGTAATCGGGGACGTTGCAGACCGGAATCCCCAGTTCTCGCGCCGCGGCGATGTCGATGTTGTCATAGCCGACCCCGGGACGGACAATGACTTTGCATTTCTTCAGCCGTTCGATGTGACTGCGTGTCAGCTTCAAGTAGTGATAGATCATCACCGCGTCGGCATCGTCCAGCTGTGCGCCAAGGTCTTCTTGGTGCCTGATGTTGAGTGCCACGAGGCGGGCGACGCCGTCCAGAACGCGTCGTTCGCACTCCAAGGGTTCGGGGATCAGGTCCGTGACAATGACAAGCGGTAAGTCAGCCATGGGGGTCCGGTCGAATCATAGGCCAGGAGATGTTTGACATCTTAGATCACCAACCCAGGGCGTGGCGCTTCACTCCAACGGGAGGCTCCAGCTAAGTTGCCATGGAATTGTGAGAATACGAGGCGTTTCGCAACGTCCCCTCATCCCGCCCTTTCCCGTTGGGAAAGCGACATGGGTCAGGGCAATTCGGATTAGACTTGTGGGCCACCAAGTTTACGTACGGTTGCAGTGCTTGATGGCGCGTGCAGGGATGGAACGCCGAGCGGCGCGTTCGTGAAGTTGGGTTTCCTCGATGGTTGGAACAGGGTGATGATCCGAACGCTGGCGATGACCGCGATGTTCGTCTTGGCTTGCGGCGTGAAGCCGCTGCGGGCCCAGAGCCTGCTCGAAGATCAGCTGAAAGGTGCTAGCCCTTCGCAACTCGTTCGGGAGGCAGAGGAACAGGGGGACGCCGTGCGCGGCGCCGTGGTGTTCTTTCAGCGGTCGATGCAGTGTGCGGCGTGTCACACAATGACAGGAGAATCCACGGCCGGGCTGGGACCTGACCTGGCGAGCTTGCCTGCCGACGTCACGGACGAACATTTGGTGGATGCGATTCTTCATCCGTCAAAGTCGATCCGCGCGGGCTACGAGTCTGCGTCCGTTCTGTTGGCGGACGGAAGGACAATTGCTGGCATCGTGGCCGCGCGAACTGCTGCCGGGATTACGCTCCGAGACGCAGCACGACTGGGGGAGTTGACGGAGATCCCTGCGGAGGAAATCGAGGAGGTTGTTCCCGCCACGATTTCGCTGATGCCAGCCGGACAGGTCAATCAACTCAGCAGTAGACAGCAGTTCTTAGACCTGCTTCGCTATCTGATGGAAGTGCGCGTCGGCGGCGTTTCGCAGGCTCGGGAATTGCAGCCGTCGCCAGCGCTGCTGACGTATACGGTGCCTGAGTACGAACAGCACGTGGACCATGCAGGATTCATCCGCGATTGGAATGAAGAGGCGCTGCATCGCGGAGAGGCTATCTTTCGCCGTGTCTGCGCCAACTGCCATGGCACGCTGGAGCAGGCCGGCTCTCTGCCTACCTCTTTGCGGTTTGCAAGCGGTGCATTCCGCAATGGCAACGATCCATTGGCGATCTATCAAACACTGACTCGTGGATTCGGCCTGATGGCGGCACAAGGCTGGATGGTGCCGTCCCAGAAATACGACGTGATCCATTACATTCGCCAGACCTATCTGAAGCCGCATAACCCGTCGCAATACTTTGAGGTCGACGACGCCTACCTTCAGTCTTTGCCGGCGGGCGATACGCGCGGGCCTGAGCCCAGTTCGATTGAGCCGTGGAATGCGATGGACTATGGACCGAGCCTCGCGCACACGTACGAGGTCCCGGGCGAGTTCCACAATATTGCGTACAAGGGAATCGCGATTCGCCTCGACCCGGGCGGGGGCGGCGTCTCCCGCGGCCACCACTGGATGCTGTTTGACACAGATACTTTGCGGCTGGCCGCAGCCTGGAGTTCTGATGAACAGACGCCTTTGGATCAGAACTTCATCGATTGGCGCGGCATCCAATTCAACGGTGAACATCAAATACATCCGCGGATCACCGGGCTGATCTCCGTGGCGAATGGCACGGGGCCCGGTTGGGCAGATCCCGCCACCGGAGGATTTGTGGATGACCAACGTGTGCTTGGGCGTGATCGTCGCCGCTACGGGCCACTTCCCAAGACCTGGGGTAAGTACCACGGACAGTACGTGCATGGCCAACAGACAATCTTGTCCTACGAAATTGGCTCGACAGAGGTGCTCGAGGAGTTTCGTTTATTGAACGTAAATGACAGTGCCACGCCGCCTGTCTTCATGCGGACGTTCAACGTGGGAGCTCGCCGTACGGGTCTGATCCTGCAGGTAGCTCAAGAGCCAACGGCAATGCGGCTCACTGAGTCAAGTGACGGACTGACTGTTGCCTACGGTGCTGATGATTGGCTGATGGTCGGGTTGCGGTCATCGATGTCGATTCAGCCGAATTGGTCCCAGGAGGGTGGACATCTCTATCTGACGATTCCTGCAGGTATGGAGCCGCTACGGTTTACTGTCTGGATGACTCGAACCGACGGCGATGGCGACCTGAAAGAAGGCCTGCTCGTCGACCCGCCCATTCCGGAACCCGACAAGGATCTCCATGCGCTGACTCATGGCGGGCCTCCGCGTTGGGAGCAGAAGCTCACCACTACCCTGCGTCCCTTGTTTGATCGAGGGGCATTTGCCACGGACGTTTTGGAGGCGCCGGAAGCCAACCCATGGCTGGCTCAATGCCGATTCACGGGGCTCGACTTTTTTTCCGACGGGCGACTGGCCGTCTGTTCGTGGGACGGCGACGTGTGGGTAGTCGAGCGGAGTGCAGAGAGCGATCGTCTGCTTTGGACACGGATTGTTTCTGGCCTGTTTCAGCCGCTGGGACTGAAGATCATCGATGACGTGATCCATTTAACATGCCGCGACCAGCTAGCCGTGTTGCATGACCTTAACGGCGATGGAGCCACAGACTTCATCGAATGCTTGAACAACGATCATCAGGTGACTGAGCACTTTCACGAATTCGCCATGGGCTTGCAAACGGATGCGGAAGGCAATTTCTACTATGCCAAGTCGGGTCGTCACGCGCTGGACGCAGTCGTGCCCCAGCATGGCACGTTGTTGAAAGTCAGTCGAGACGGCTCGCGCACGGAGATCTTGGCAAATGGATTTCGTGCCGCTAACGGCGTCTGTTTAAATCCCGATGGCTCGTTCGTCGTGACGGATCAAGAAGGGTTTTGGAATCCCAAGAACCGGATCAACTGGGTGACGCTGCGCGAGGATGGGAAGCCAAAATTCTACGGCAACATGTTGGGTTATCACGATGTCACGGATTCCTCGGACGCTGCCATGGAGCCACCGCTTTGCTGGATCACGAATGCTTTTGATCGGTCGCCCGGTGAGTTGGTGTGGGTTGAAAGCGACAAGTGGGGACCGCTGAACGGTTCGCTCCTCAACCTTTCGTATGGATATGGAAAGGTGTTTCTGGTTCCCCATGAATCGGTGGAAGGGCAAATGCAGGGCGGGATGATCGAACTGCCGATCCCGCCGTTTCCCACCGGAGTGATGCGCGGGAGATTTGATCCCCGCGACGGACAGTTGTATCTCGCCGGAATGTTTGCATGGGCAGGCAATGCCACGTATCCCGGGGGGCTCTATCGCCTGCGAACGACA
>Ga0114939_10000370_pt1 | contig 37917 bp, 28 predicted proteins | sample AshMeaCrysSpring_FD_87196 | JGI IMG/M metagenome (GOLD analysis project Ga0114939, IMG submission 87196) | Groundwater microbial communities from Big Spring, Nevada to study Microbial Dark Matter (Phase II) - Ash Meadows Crystal Spring | ecosystem: Environmental > Aquatic > Deep subsurface >...
ACCGTATCGTGTTGATCGGTTGTGCTGATTTTGATCCAAGCGATGGCGCGAGCCGTCAACTGATGATCGAGCTTCGGTCGCTTGCGAACCGGCGTCCGCTTGTACTCGCGTTGGGCCGCTAGGCCAACGCTCCTCTGCTCTCAGCCACTCGTGCTCACAGCCACGGGGCGACCGACTTTCCTGTTCCAGCCCGCGGGCTCGCGGGCCGCCCCCCTGAAGGCGATTGCCCTCCGCGATCAGGGCAAAGCCCAGCGCCGGCGCAGCAGCCATTCGCTGGTCAACAGTCCGACCAACAGGCCAGCCGCGAGAGGGTGATTCCACAATGGCTTGGGCGGCAGAGGCTGCTGCCGAATCCGCCGACCTTCGGGCAGCTCGTCAAGCCACTTCTCCGCCTCATCGGAACGGTAGAAACGGCCGCCACTGATGCTCGCGGCCTGTGCCAATCCGCTCAGATCCGCGGCGAGCCTCTGCTGCTCCCCGGTCGGTCGCTGAACCACAAACGTCGTCGCCGGCGGATCGCCGTCACTGACCGGGCGGACCACGACCGCGCGGAAGCTGCCCGCGGGCAGCCCTTCGACGGCGCCTTCAAATACACCGCGCCTTTGTCCGTTGGCAGACAGACGAACAATCTGTGCATCCCCATCCGGGCTTTGGACAGAGACCTCCACCGAATCCGCGGTTTTCAAGAGCTCTGGATCAACGATGCGAACGCGAAAGGGAACGGCATCGCCGCTGGTAAACCGTCGACCGCTGACGACCAACTCCATGGAATCCGAGCCACCCAGCAATTTCGAACGTGCCAACGTTCGAATTGCGTGGAGCCAGTAGGTCTCGTGCATTCGCGCCTCGCCGTCAACCGTCGCCAATCGGAAGAACTCATCGGTCAACTGCAACCACACTTGACCTGCTCCCGCGAACTGCGTCACGGCAAGTGGCAATCGAAAATTCGCTGCCCCGACCGATTGCCCTTCCAGCACGACGCGCGCTGCGGGTTGCACGGACCGCGCTGTAGCCAGCCAGTTCATCACCGGCAATCGTTCGTCCGCGGACCAATCCAATGTGCCGATCGCGGTCGGATGGAGGGTCGGCAAAAAGCCGTCATCCAAACTGCTGACCTCCGATGCATCGAGCTCCGAAAGGCGAACCGGGAGCAAAGGTTCCAACGGGGTGCCTCGGAGATTCCAGGGGCTGTAGCGAGGACCCGCGATCAGTAGTAACCCCGCGCCGCGTTCGGTGACCTGTTGAGCGATCAATTCCAGTGTCAATGAACCGAGCACACCGGGGTCGATGTCGCCGAGAACGAATACATCGAACTTTGCCAGTTCATCACGACTGGCAGGCGGCAGGCGGACCGCAGATTGATCCTGGTCTGCATACTGGGGATCGCCTTCCACCAGATAAGTCGTCAGCAAGATGAGGTTCCGTCTGCTGCCAGGCGCTGTCGCTCGTTCGAGGAGATGCTTCAGGAATCGGAACTCATAGCTTGGGTACTGCTGCAGCAACAACACGCGAACCGATTCGTCACGAACATCCAGTTCCAACGCCGCGCGATTGTTCTCGATACTGGTTTCTCCCGGCTGCGGTGGCACCTCAACCACCAGCTGCAATCGTCCCGGTTCCTCCGCGGGCAGTTCCAATTCCACGGTCTGGCGACGGGCTTCTGTGCCACCTTCAATCATCTGTTCGACCAGCGTTTCACCGGCCGCGTTGACAATGCGGAGCGGAATCCGTGTTGCGCTCAGTCCGGCCGTCGTGATGGTCGCCGAAATTCGCGCGATCTCACCCACAAACACCACGGGCTCGCTGGTCGCGTCCTCCACCACGACATCGGGCGGAGGCCGCTCGTCTCCCAAACCGACGATGTGCAGCGGGATACCCTGTCGTTGCGCCTCTTGTGCAGCGACTTCCAGTCGCTCACCCGCTGTCACAATCCCATCGCTCAGCAGCGCGATCGCCGCTGTGGGCCGGCCGCGTTGTCGAGCCAAAGCGGCCCGCAAGCCATCTCCCAGACGGCTCTGCTCCTGCCGCGGATCGACGGTGGCCAAGTCGCCACCCGCGTCCTGCTCCCAACTGGAAAGTTGCTCGCCAATCAAGAACGGTCGCAAATGGTAACGCCCTTGCAGCCCTCGATCGCTGACGGCTTGCCGAGCCAGTTCCTCGGCGTGCTCCCAACGCGATCTTTCGGAAGTGCCATCCGCCGCGGCCATGCTTTGTGTGGCATCAACCAGCAACAATACCTCGGGCAGCTCGCTGGCAAACCGCACCATGCTCCACTGCCCCAACATCCATAACGCCACGAGCAATGCGGAACTGCGGAGCCCCGTCAGCAGAATCCGCTGCCATCGCTGCAGGCCCGGTTGTCGCTGATAGAGCCAGGCCACCGCTGCAACCAGTGCCAAAACAACAATCACGGTCACGCCGGGCCCCAGCGGCCAGCTGCCAACCATTTGCTGCTCGATAATGGTTTCCGTTGGCATTGGATCTCAAGGGCTCGAAACGTGTGCGGATAGCATGCCATGCAACCGATCGATCAAACCGCGCCCCATGGGGCTTTCCGCGATCGAATCTGTGTTCGTTGGACTGCTTGATCGAACAGCTGAAATACTGTGAGGCAAGGCAATCATCTCCAGCGGCGCCCCAGCCACGAGGCTAGACCGGATTCGGCCAGCAACAACCCCAGCACCCCGACCAGAGCGATTGGCGCCAGCGAATATCCTGGCAGGGGAGTCCGCTGCGAATCTTCCTCGACGGATTGCTGCGAACTACGCGCCCGGCCCTGGGGGACGAGGCTCGGTTCGATGGCGCGCAGTTCACTTTCGCTACTTGGTGAATTCGCAACGAACAATCCAAGCGGCTCACCGCTGGTCGCCTGAAGTCGGTAGACACCGGCCTGGTCCACCTCATCAAAGGACCACTGGGCATCATCGGTTCCGTTTCGCATCGTCAAAGGAACTCCCTGACGTTCACCGCTGGGCAACAGCAGCTCCGCCGATGCTTGTATGGAACCCAAGGTCAGCGTCCCCGAGAGCGGGAACCCGACCTCATTGTCGCTGCGATCCATGCTCGGCGCCACCAAATATCGCATGGCGGTTTGCATCAACGGCACGAAGCTAGGCCACGCGGGCAGCGCTGACCAAGGCACCGGTGGCTCGACTCGCGTATCGAGCGTGTTGGGTGTCGGATCCGTGAGCACCACGACCACCCGCGCTTCAGACGACTGACGCGTGACGAGCAAAGCATGTTCGCCAGCGCGGAGGGCCTCCTCCGTTTCCGCCGCCTTCGCGACCAATGGCCACACGGTGAAAATCGGTGACGAGAGCAAGCCCGCGCCCGGATGCTGGGCGAACGGTTGCACGAGCGGGTGGCGATAGTCCAGCGGGTCGAGCAGCAAACGCGCCGGGGCCGACGGCGTCATCCCCAAGCGCAAGGGGAAGATCGGGCTCTCACCCATTTCGCGGTTGTATTGCTCGGGCTGGACGCGACTCCCCAGGAACCACAGCAGGCCTGTTCCTGTCGCTGCCAGACGTTCAACCCGTTGAACCTCCACGGCGGTCAGTTCGGGAAGATCGCACAGCACCAGGAGATCCACGGAACCGGGCTGCAACTGCTGCAAGTCGCGGAGATCGCCGGTCAAGACCTCAATACCGGTTGCGTCCTTCTCTGGTTGCAGAGCCGTTGCCACATATTTCGTCGTCGTAGTGCTCGGACCGAGACACCAGACCCGCAGCGCCGCGCGGGCATTGGCCACGGTCCAACGGCGATCATCCAGCGGCAGCGCATCGCTGGGCCAGCGGACCTCAATTTCATATTGCCCCGCCTCCACCGGCAATGGTTCCGTAAAGCGAACCGTCGTTTCACCACCGGCTGGCACATCGACTGTGTTGGACTGTCGAACTTGCCCATCGATCAGCAGCTCGACCAGCCGATCGGTGAGTTGTTCGTCGGACCAGTTCTTCATGCGGGCTTCCACCGTCGCCGCACTACCCGCCAGTGGCAGATCCGATTCCATCCTGACATCGACAAAGCCAGCATTGGGCACGGATCGACCGACCGAAACATCCACCAGTTCGATCGCTGCCTGAGACTGGAGACCGTCGAGCAGCCGTGACACGCGCGGTTCAGTGATTGACTGCCACGTGCCCACTTGCAGATCCGTCAGCAACAGGACCCGCCGCTCGGTCAGTTGCGGCGCTTGTTGGGTCGCTCGACCGAGCGCGTCCTGTAACGACGTGAAGACCTCAGAAAGATCCACGGCTCCATCGGTTGGCTGCAGAGACTCCAGCTGCTGTACAACGCTTTCCACGTCATAGCTTGGCTGACCAATCACTGGCGTGATCTGTGGCCCCAGCATCCAGACCGTCCAGCCATCGCCGGACGCGCCCGCCCGGCAACGCTCTACGGCCGTCCGGATGGCCTTCGACCAAGCCGTTTGTCCGCCGAACTCCGCCTGCATCGATGCGGAAGCATCAATCGCGATTAAGTGCAACTGCGGGGCACGCATTGGATTGGCAGTCGCCTGCCGCACCAATGGTTCGGCCAGAGCAATCGCCAGTGCCAGCAAGGCGGCGACACGCAGTGCCAACAGAAGCCATTGCCACAACTGGATGCGGCGTTGGTGTTTGGCCAACGCCGCCAACAGGAACCGCATGGCGGCCCAATCGATCCGACGTTGTTGTCGTCTCTGCCAGAGATGCAGCACGATCGGAATGCCGGCAGCCAAGCCCCACCAGAGCATGGCGGTGCTGCTGAACGGTCCGAATCCGATCAACAGGGAACCCACAGTCAAAGCCTTTCCGTCGAAGACATGTCCGCCCGATCAAACGCCAGCTGCCGGCCGCCGCGCGCTCCGCAGAGCCAACCATGGCGGCAGAACGCGGTGCAGCGGCTGATCGGTTTGTACGACGAGAAATTCCGCGCCCATTCGCCGACAGCCCGTTTCAATGCTGCGGCGATGCGCGACCAGCTCCTGGCAGTAAGCTTGCCGCAAACCCGTTGGATCCACCACCAGCGGGGCCATCCCCTCAAGCCCGTCGAAACGGGTCGTCACTTCGAACGGGAACTCCTCTTCGTCGGGATCGACGACCTGGATCACCACCAGTTCATGACCGCGGAATCGCAGCGCCTCGAGCCCTTGAATGATCGCCAATGGATCATCCAGCAGATCGCTGATCAGGATCACGATTCCCCGCCGCCCCAGCCGTTCCGCCGTGTTCTGCAAGGCGAGCTTCAGATCCGTGGTGCCATCGGCCGGCCGCCGATCAATCGCTTCGAGGATCGTCGCCCAGTGGCCTCGTTTCCCTGCCGCCGGCAGGTGCATGGCCAGTTGCTGATCGAGCAGCGACAGCGACACGGCGTCCTGCTGATCGAGCACCAGGTAGGCCAGGGAAGCGACCAGACACTGGGCATATTCGTATTTCGAAAGCGGTGGGTCCGCCCCGCGGAACGCCATGCTCTGGCTTGCATCCAGCACCAGGTGGCAGATCAGATTGGTCTCGGCCTCGAACTGCTTCAGGTAATACTTGTCGGTTCGCCCAAAGACCTTCCAGTCGACTTGCCGCAGGTCATCTCCCGGAACGTATTCACGGTGCTGGGCAAACTCGATGGAATGCCCGGCAAACGGGCTGCGATGGACGCCGGCGACGTAGCCTTCCACCATCCGACGCGCACGCAGCTGCAGGCCAGTCAGGCTAGCCAGCGTCCGCGGATCGAAATACTTGCGCCACTGCTCGTTCATCATCGCCCTTTCGAGCCCGTTCGCGTAGTCGTTCGATCAGTTGAGCGACGATTTGGTCGACCGAAACCCCGTCTGCCTCAGCCGCGAAGTTCACTCGTATCCGATGACGCAGGACAGGCGCCGCGACCGCGTTGATGTCGCGAGTTTCGACCAACGATCGACCATCCAGCGCAGCGCGGGCCTTGGCACCCAATACGAGGTACTGGCTGGCCCGAGGTCCAGCGCCCCATGTGACATACTGCTTGATGAAGTCCGGAATTCCGGCAGCTTGCGGGCGAGTCATCCGCGCCAGCTGTAGCGCGTAGCGCGCCACAGGCTCGGCGATCGGAACGCGCCGGACGACGCGCGCCAGGTTGAGCAGCTCATCGGCGCCCAATTGCGGCGTGACACGGTCATGCCGGTCGGCCGTCGTTCTGAGCACGATCGCCAGCTCTTCATCCTCCGCCGGATAGTCCATTCGGATGCTGAACATGAATCGATCGAGCTGAGCCTCGGGCAGCGGATACGTCCCTTCCTGCTCAATCGGATTCTGCGTTGCCAACACAAAGAACGGCCGAGGCAGTGAATGCTTCTGGCCACCCACCGTGACCTGACCTTCCTGCATGGCCTCCAGCAACGCGGCCTGAGTCTTCGGGGGCGTCCGGTTGATTTCGTCGGCCAGCACGACGTTTGCGAAAACCGGCCCTGGCAGGAAACGAAACGCCCGCGTCCCGCTCGCCCGATCTTCCTGAATCACTTCCGTGCCCGTGATATCCGAAGGCATCAGGTCGGGCGTGAACTGGATCCGGCTGAACTGCAACTTCAAGGTTTCCGCCAAGCTGTGCACCAGCAGCGTCTTTGCTAACCCGGGGACGCCAATCAACAGGCAATGTCCCCCGGCCACCATCGCCGTCAGCACTTGGGTGATCGTGTCGTGCTGCCCGACGATTACCTTCGCCAGTTCCTGCTCCAGCTGCCGCGTGGTTGCGGCCACCCGTGCCAACTGCTGCAGGTCATCGTCACCCAATGCCGCCGCGCCGTCCGTAATTGCTGATCCGCTCATGATTGCAGTCTGGCAGATCGACAAGTCACCGACCAGTGCCGCCGACCGGCGCCGTGACCGGGCCATTGTCGGACGCTCTGGCCGTCTGGCGGACTGCGGCCTGCCGCCGATCTTCGAAATGGGTTGACTCACCCACCCAGGCCGCAACCCATTCCTGGCCTGTGGCTGCGAGTACGCCCTCACTGACCAGCAGGTTCGAACCGCCCGTCAGACCCACGGCCTGCAGGTCGAGGACCTGCTGCACATGAGGCATTCCAAACTCATCCAGTCGCGAGCGAAATACATAGATTGAATCGGCGGTTGGCCAGTAGACGGAAGAACCCGCGACCACGCCTCGTCCCAGGCCGCGTGGATCGGGTAACGCAGGCTGCGGACCAAAACCTCCGTTTCCTGGAAATACCGCCAACAGATCTCCGGTCAGCAGATCGATCCAATAAAGTTGGTCGCCCGAGGCCAACAACGTGCCATCGACGGCCCCCAGTAAATGCGTCACATCCGCGGCTTGTTCGGCCCCGCTGGCCCAGACCAGTTGTCCATCGTTCGCCCGTAAGGCCCAAATCCGATCGCTGTCAGCCGGTGCAAGGATCACCAAATCATTGACCACCATCGGCGGAGTCAAATCACGAAACCTCTGTCGATCGGCACCAGCGTACTGCGACTCTCCGGGTCCGACGCGTGGATAGCGGACGATCCAGCGTGTTTGACCCGTATGGCGATCGATTGCAGCGCATGCGCCGAGGTGTGATTGAATGAACAACTGATCTCCAGCGCTGCTGAGCAGGTTGTGGGATACGCGCTGGGCCTGCGTACCATCGAGCGGCCGTGAACCAAACAGAAGCGGTGTTACCCACAGCAATTGCCCGGTCGCCTGATCGATCGCTGCGACATGGACATCGATCCGCGCCTTATCGCGCCTCAGCAGGGGTGCATACAAACGACCATCCATGGCCAACGGCCCGCCATCGAATTCGTATCCAATCCAACGCTGCCCGCTCAGATTCATCGGCCATCCGTCAAGCAACCTTCCCTCGGCCCGCGCATCGAGCCCGACCAGTTGGGATTGGCTGCCCGTCGGCAACTCGATTCCGTACCAGCCCGTGATCGCTGGTCCGACGCGGGCCCAAATACTGCCGTTGTCCGCGGACAGCGAATAGCGAGGCAAACCGACCATTGCCGTCTCCTCACTCAGACGCCACTCGGACCATCGACCCTCGGCGCGAAACACCAACCCGCGCTCTTCCTCGGCGATTTCGGCCAGCCGCGTCCCCGCGGTCGGCGGAGCGCCTTCGGTCGCCCAGACCGTGCCGTCTCGCAAACCAAAGGAACGGACCTCCGGCCCCTGCTGCAGCCACAGTCGACCTTCCACCGCGACGGGAAACAGAAGCAGACCACCGATCGGTTCGCCTGCCGGCACGGCGCGGCGAAGTTCGGCGGCCTGCGCCCGCTGCGCGGCTAGCCCCTCGGAAACCGGACCCCTGAGTTCTTGCATCCACGTGGGAGATGCGGAGAGTTCTTCAAGTGGCTGACCGATTTTGCCGCGCGTCGGATCGCCGCCGAAGGTGGTCCACTCCTCTCTGGAGCGGATCGGCGGCCACTGGGCGGCATCGTCAAGCAACTGCGTAAGCGCGTTCGCGACAGGTTGCGTTCGCCCGCCGAATTCCACGGCTCCTTCAATCCCCGTCGCCTCGATCCACCGCACCGCGCGACGGGCGCGATCCAAGTCACCCTCCAGGCATGCGCACAGGACCCAGCGCACCGCAATCGTCGCGGGCGACAGATCCGACCCGATGTAAACACCGATCGGCGTTCGCCGGGCCGCATCTTGCCCATCTTTGACAACGCTTCCCAGCAATTGGGGTGGCCATTGGTCAGAAGTCTGCGCTTCAGCCCTATTCAGCACAGCGTCCAAGGGGAGTGCCGGTGGAATGCCTCCGCGACTGACATCCGCAGCCACCGATGGGGCTGCCAGCGCATGCCAGCGGGCATCGATCCGTTCCAACCACCGCCGCGCATCGCTTGGACGACCCGCCTCAAGGTCACGGTCAGCCAATTCCAGCAGAGCGTCGTCGGCGACTGAGGATGCCCAGGCCGTCTGAACCAATGCCAGCAGAGGACCCGTCTCCCGTTGATCTTGCGCCTCGCGAAACTGCTGCTGGGCGCCCGCATCGGTCTGCTGCCGATATGCAGACAACAACTCGCCGCGAATCTGGCCCCAGCGGAGAATCCGATCCTGTACCACCAGCCGCAAGGGTAGGAATCGTTCGAGCGGTTCGTCGTAAGAACTCGCTACCTTGACCAGCCGTTCGCCGCTTTCGTCGATCAGCCGAAGGCAGCGATCGACCGCTTCATCAATCGCCCCTTCGCGAAGAATCCTGTCCAGCTCATCGACGGCAGCCTGCTCCGCCGGTGCCACAAACGGCAATTCGGCCGGCGGAGGCGCCGCCATCAACGGACGACACGCGCCGTAAGGAAGCAAGACGCTGGCAGCCATTGCCAGGCCGCATGCCAGTAACCAGAACTGCCTGACAATCTCGCTCAAGCAATCAACCTTCAAATCTGTCGCGACACGCCAAGCGCGGACTTCCGTCTTGCGAGGATCAGGGCCACCTGCTGGCTTAACCGGTGATCGGACTCGATACGGCATACGCCTGGTAAAGCATCCAGTAGACGATGATTCCGGTAATCGAGACGTACAACCAGATCGGCAGCGCCCAAGCCACGACGCGTCGGTGCGCGGCCCGCTGATTTCGCAATCCGAACACGATCGCGGCGATTGCCAGCGGCGGCACGAGAATCGCCCCCAGCAGATGCGTCGCCAAGATCATAAAATACACGATGCGGGCTGTCGCCGGCGCGATCGATTCATCGCGTGGGAACGCCTTGTTCGGCACGCCGGTGGTTTCGAACAATGCCCACTTGTGGAGGAGATAACAAGCCAAGAACAAGCAACTGACCGCAAAACACGTGATCATCACCCGCCGATGGGCTTGCTCCCGCCCCGACTTAATCAGGAAGAAGCCCACCACCAGCAAGATCGCCGCCAAACCGTTGAGGCTGGCATTCAGATGCGGCAGAAGTTCGGCCAGGCGTTCCGCTGTGATCATGCTCGAACTCCGCCAAAACAACGAACCTCATCCGCGCTCTCCTCGTCACCCCGAGGTTGCGCTAGCCACCTCGGTCACGCCGGATTTGCCAACTGCTCCCGAATCTTCTCCCGGAGTTCCTTCCATTGGTCGGCGTCATTCCAACCGTAGTGCCCGACGATCTTCCCTTCTCGGTCAATCAGCACAAACTTTTCCGAATGAAACTTCTTGTCGACACCCAGCTGGTACATCTCTGCACCGACACGTCGGAGATAGGTCAAGTCGCCGGTCAGGAATAGCCACTGCTGCGGGTCTGCACCAAAACGAGTCGCATACTCCTGCAGTGCTTTGGGATCATCGACTTCCGGATCGCAGGTGATACTGAGGAAATGCACCCCCTGCCCTTTGAACTCCTCCTGCAACATCTTCAGTTTCTGATTTTGTGTGATACAAACGCTTGGGCAGGTCGTGAAAAAGAAACTCACGACATAGGGCTGTCCCAGCAGTTGCTCCGTGGTCACGGTCCTCCCGCTGCGCTCGGTCAGGTCAAATCTCGTGAGCCATTCCTCGCCGACCGGCCGTTGGGCTGCCAACGCGTCTTTCTTCGCTTGTTCCGCGGCCAGTACCGCTTCGGCTTTCCGTTGCTGTTCGACAACCGCGGCCAGTTGCCGCTGCTTCTGCATCTGCAGAAGACTCGCCGCTAAACCTCCCAGCGCGCCGCCGATCAACACGAAGCCGATCAGCATCACGGTTCGATAGTTCATGGTGCTCACCCTGTCTCCGAAATTCTGTTTTTCTTCGCCGTCATGGCAGGCCCGCTTCAGTGGCCGCAGCCGTGGAGCCGAGTATCGCGCCCCTACAGCCGCCGAGCAGCTGAACACGCGCGACGGCAGACCTTTCCAAACCAAATCTCCAATCCACCTCAACCCTGCGCATCGACTCGGGCCGGATTGCGCATCAACCATGCCGCCCAAACGATCATCCCTGCCAGCCAGCCAGCCGTCACCAACCAAGCCGTCGTGCGATCCGGAACCCAACCTAATGCCCCGTAATCGATGGCTGGATAAAGCAGTCGTCGGAGTTCCGCCATGCCGTAGCTGAGCGGGTTGAGCTTCATGACACCCGCCAGCAGTGACTGGCCCCAACCCAACGAGCCGCTGTCAGCGGGAATCGGAAAGAATGAACCGCTCAATAGCCAAAGCGGCATCAGCACCAGATTCATGATTGCATGGAATCCCTGCGTGCTGTCCATCGGCCAGGCGACCACCATCCCCAATGCGACCATTCCGGCTGCCATCAGAAACAGCAACCCTAGCAAAGGAATCATCGAGGGGCCGATCGGAGCCTGACCAACCGCCCAAATCAGGCACAGGAATGCCACGGCCTGGACCCACGCGATCGCGCCGCCCCCAAGTATCTTGCCGATCAGCACCGACCAGCGACTGACCGGTGCCACCAACACACCCTGCAGAAACCCCTCGCGACGATCCTCGATCACGCTGATCGTGGCAAAGATCGCCGTGAACAGCAGAATCAATGCGACGGTACCGGGCAGGAAGTATTCGAGGAATCCTTGACCTGCGACACCTGCGAACGAACTGCGGAGCCCGGTCCCGAACAGGAGCCAGAACAACAGAGGCTGTACCACCGCCGCGATGACGCGATGCCTCTGCCGGAAGAACCGCTTCCACTCGCGCCCAGCGAGCATCAGTCCGGCACGCAGGCTTCGCGCATGGCTCGCCGGCCCAGCCATGGACGACGCCTGTCCTGGGCTCGAGTCAGTATGCGCTCGCCGTGTCACTGTAGACGCGCTCATCGAGCCCCCTCGCCTGTAAAGAACCGTGAGCCCGTCCGCGCGAGAAACACATCCTCGAGGCTCGGCTGAGCAATGGTCAGCGAGTGCGCCCGATCTCCCAAGCGCCGAGCATATTCGGGAATTGCATCCAGCAAACCGTCACCGCGGAGCCAAACCGCTTGTCCTGCGATCTTCCCTTCGAGCCCCAAGGCATTTCCCACCGCCAGTGCCTCGACGGGATCATCGGCATGAACGGTGAGCACTTCCGGCCCTAACTCCCCGCGCAGCTGCGGGGCTGAATCACACGCGATGACGCGGCCATGGTTGAGGATTGCCAAGCGATCCGCCTTCTCGGCCTCTTCCAAAAGATGCGTTGTCAGCAAGATCGTCGTGCCTTGTCCGCGAAGCTGCATCAGCACCTGCCACAAGTCCAGCCGCGCACCGGGATCCAGTCCCGTACTGGGCTCATCCAGCAGCAGTACTTCCGGTCGATGCAATACCGACTTTGCCAGTTCAACGCGCCGCTTCAGTCCGCCCGAGAGTGTTTTGCTTCGCTCATGCCGACGGTCGCTCAAGCCAAAGTCGCTGAGCACTGCGGATATCCGATCGGCTAGCGCCGCGCCGTAAAGCCCATACAGCGCTCCCTGGCAATGGAGATTCTCGGCAACGGTCAACTGAGGATCGAGGCTCGGCGACTGAAATACAACACCGATCCGTTGCCGCACGGCTGCCGGTTCATCGCGGCAATCGCAGCCAGCCACCCTCACTTCGCCCCGCTGCACCGGGGCCATCGTCGTCAGCAATCGGAATAGCGTTGACTTGCCGCTGCCGTTGGGACCCAGTAACGCAAAACACTCCCCGTCATGAACCGTCAGATCCACTCCCGCCAGCGCCAGACGCTCACCGTAAGAAAACTCGACAGCTCGCAGTTCGATCGCATCACTCATGGACAGCCTCGATCGAGCATACGAATAAGTCTGATGGATGTTCGACAGGCCGGCCCCCGGATGATCGGCGGAACCCGACGCATGCCCCGCCGAGGAGCTTCAAAGCGCGGCGACCAGCAACACGATCAACAGCACGGGCAATTGCAGCAACGAGGATCGCAACAGACGACGGGCCGTCTGTTCATCACGCACACGGCCAAACTGCCAGGCGCGATGGAGCAGCGGCACACTGACAATTACCGCGAGCGCCGGCCAAATCCAGTTGCTGTCGAGCAGTCTTGCCGTCAGGCCGCCCGCGACCAGCAGGGTCAGTGCCCCGACGATTGCCTGTCGCGCCGTGCTGCCCCCCGTCGGCTCCACAACCGATGACATCCGCAAACCGGCTGCATCGTATTGATGGCGATACAGCCAAGCCAATGCCATGAAGTGCGGATACTGCCACAAGAACATGACGCCAAACAGCAGCCAACCGACTGGGTCCGTGAGACTGCCGCCGCCCGCTGTCCAGCCCATGAGCATCGGAAGGGCGCCGCTCACCGCGCCGACCGTCGTGTTCCATGCCGTCCATCGCTTCATCGGCGTGTAGATGAACGCATAGAGCAACCACGTCAGCCAACTGAGATACAACGGCTGCCGACCAACGAACCAGCCGAGATAGAAACTGCCAAGTCCTAATGCGAGCAGCGCGACACCCAGACCCGTCGCCGCGGAAAGCCGCTCCGCCGGCAGCGGCCGACGACGCGTCCGTGGCATGTGCGAGTCGATCCGTCGCTCAAAATACTGATTGATCGCCCCCGCGCTGCCTGCAACCAACGCGGTCCCCAAAGCCACGTGCCACACTTTCCATGGATCGTCGATCCTGCCCGCGGCAATCACCATCGTCATCGCGGCAGAGACCGCGACCATCACCGCAATCCGGGGCTTCGTCAATTCGATGACGTCCGACAACCAGCCGCGCTGGGCGGCCACCGGCACCGTCGCCGCCGGTTGCGAAGAAGCGATCGTCGCAGGGCCGCCATTCATGACCAGCTCCCCTGCAAACGTGTCATCGATCCGCCTGAGAGCAAGCCGTCATCCGCATGGACAACCGACAGGACGCGTCGCACGCGGATCATCAACAGCGTCGCTACCGCCAAGATCAAACTGCCGGTCGCGGCATGGCCCGTCACAATGATCGACTCGGAGTAGCCCTGCGCGTGCGAGAGAAATCCAGCCGCACCAGGCCAAGATTGCGCGAAATGCGGGTAGCCATACTTCGCAACCCAGCTGCCCACACCCAGAGCCAGCTGCACCAACACCAGACATCCGAGACATGTCGCTGGAAACCGCAGCCAACGTCCCGACTGGCCAGGCACCCGTAACCGCCAAGCAACATGTCCGCCAAGCCCAACGACCAGGCAAGCCAATGCCAAGTGCGTGTACACAACATGGCTGAACCATGATTGACTTGCAGATGGCGGGACATGCCGCAACTGGGCCCCAACCACAATCTGCAAAAACGCCGCACTGACCATCCACAGCGTCAACCGTCGGCTCCGTCGGGCAGCCGCCAGCAAACGCTCATCGGGCTGCACATCGAACCAGAATTTCCCCGTGCAGGCGGCCAATGCCACACAGATCGCAAAAAAGGCCGGACCAAAGCAACCATGGATCATCGCCACGGTCCGCGCATCGAGCAGCACGCGGACGCCACCAAGCACGCCTTGAAAAATCACCGCTCCCAACGCGCCGTAGGCCAGATAGCGCACCCAAGGCCGGGGCTCACTTCGGAAGGCGACGACGGTCGTGACAATCGCGATCATCCCGACGACGCTCGCCAAAAGCCGATGCCCATGCTCGATGAACAGATCAAACGGCCCGAACAACCATGTCTGCCACGGGTAGGCAAACATGTTGTATCCGTAGGTGTTCGGCCAGTCGGGTACGGCCATCCCCGCATCCAACGTCGTGACCAGTCCACCGACCCAGATCAACGGCCACGTCAGCAGGACTAGCGCCGTCGCCCATCGATGCAGTCCTTTCGATGGGCGAGTCCGCGCACGTTCCGACCCAACAAGCCCACTCGCGCACGTCGCAGCCCCCCCGCCCGCACCGCTCTCGACCGACGCAACCCGCGGCCGCGAAGCTTCCGCCCGTCGCGGTTGTTCGGCCGAAGGAGGAGCCACTGCGGTCATCGCTTCATCCATCTCCTACGTATTACGTAGTAGCGGGTCCAGGCAGCGAAATCACGATCGAACTTACAGATCACTCGCCACTATTTGGCCGCCACCTGGTCTGCAGGCGGTTGCGAGGCCAACCAATAGACGTAGTTGATGATGTGCCACAAATCCTCACGCGTCATCACATTTGGCCCCGGTTCACTGCTCAACGTGGCCGCTGGCATCGGTGTCCCATCGATGCCATACAACACGCGTCGGAAAAGAACTTCGGGATTCGATCCGCCGCGAAATACTCCTTCGCGGAAGTTGCGAGGGACGATGTTCCGCGGCTTGTAGGCGCCCAAGAGGACAAACGGGCGGACGGAATCCCAATCCTTCGGATCGATATTGATCTTCTTTGTGTAGTCCTGGGTCCACTCGTCGTAATCGGTCGTCTGCCCATCGCCTGCGCCTTCCTTCCCATGGCAGCTGGCGCAGTTGCCGATCTGACCCTGAAATAGCTCTCGGCCGCGATCGATCGAAACCATCAACCGATCTTTCACAGCTGGATCGTTGCTCGCGATGTCGCGCGGATAAAGAGCGGCGTCGGAACCAGGAAGTTCAATCTCTTCGACTTCGTCGGCTGCCCCAGTCCAGGCGTCGGCCAGATCCGTCAGATAATCGGCCACAACCTGCAACTGTTCCGCATACGCTTCGCGGCCTTCTGCGCCTTTCCGCTTCAGCGACACATCGACCAGGCGTTCGCCTTCACCCAGCTCTGTTGCGGCGTCATACAACAACTTGCGTTCCAGCTCACCACGCAGCGAGAGATAGATCACGTAATCGATGACAGCTTGCAGGTCGGAATCATCGATGATCTGCCCGGATTCATCCTTCTTGACCAGAATATCGAACGCCTGCATGCCGGCCCCGGAGATGCCGCCCAGGATGACCCGGCGGAGGTCGTCGCGCGTTGGCTTGGAACCTTTGGGAGTGGATTTGAATTTGGTGATTCCCATTCGGAAGTCGCGCGGATAGACCGCCAGCAATCCACCGGCCGGGCCACGCCCATCGCCGGTGATTCCATGGCAGGTCGCGCAGTGTTGCTGCCACAGTCCGAACTGATGGCCTTCCTTGTCGCTGGAAACCGGCCCGGCAGCCCGCTTGATGCGATCCAGACTGACCAGTTCCGTAAAGTCCGCATTATCAGCCAACAGGGCAGGAAGCCGCGGTTCATTGGGCGTGCCGAACAGCGCGTCGACGGTGGCCGACGCATCCAGAGCCGCCTGCTGCATATCGACGCCGTTTTCAAGCTCAAGCCGGCGGGCATAGACCCGGTTTGGTTCAAACCTGTCAACGGTCGACGGCGTCGGCTGGCAGCCACTGAGCGCCAGTGCCAGCAATCCGCACCCAGTTCCGATCGACTTGTTCCACCAATTCATTTGCGGACCTTCCTCGGATCCAGCAAGTATTGAATCTTCGGCCTCAGCCACTGGCCGACCGCCGATCTTCATTCCACGCGTGACTAGCTTCTCTCTATGTGACCACCGTCCAGGGCACCGGACAACGCGAACCGGTCGCGACGAAACGTCGCAGTCGCAGGTCCGCGATTCTCCCGAGGTGCCCGGCACGGGGACGGATTTGCTTATTTGCCCGTCTTTTCTGCCTCTTCGGCGGGCTCCATCTGGCCATCGGCCGAATCTGGCTTTGCCAGTTTGTCGAGATCGCTCCGCAGCGTTCGGACCTCGCTGGCCCGTGGGACAGGATCCGGAGGAGCTACTTCATGGCAGCCGGCAGCCAGCGCGCCTGAGACCAGACAGGTGGCGGCCACCAGACGGGGATGTGTCGAGCGAGACATGGCGAATACCTCGGAGTTCATCTCGGACAGCAGGGATCATGCCGCCGCCGATCCGCCGCGGCATGACCCGTCTTCCGCATCCCCTACTTCTTGAACGCTGCGGCAGGAAGTTCCAGGACTCCCAAATCGTTCATTCCCGGCTTGATCTCAACTTCCAGCACGTTGCGCTTCGGCTTGACCGCTTGCCCACCCAGTTTGGCTTCTTTCAATGCACCGTCAAACGATTCGTGATAGATGCGGAACTCGTGCTTGCCAACGGGCAGATTCTTGATCTCCATCGTCCCATCCACAGCGGAAACACCCACGTAGGGATGATCCATCACCACCAGATAGGCACGCATCCAAGGATGGATGTTGCAGTCCACGGGAATCGGCGCTGGTTCGGCGTCGGTGATGGTGATCGGCTTCTCGCCGCCCGTGGGAATCGTGAAGTTCTGAGGCTTGTTCTTGACGAAGTTGAAGTTCGCGTTGTGACCGACTTCATCGGGATTCGTCACATTGATTGTTTGCCCCGGCCGAAGCACCAAAACGTGCGGCTCAAACCGGCAATACATGTTTGCCAGCACGAGTTTGTCGTCGCTTGGCTTGGCCTGGTCCGGGTGAATCTTCTCAACCTTTCCCGAACGGCCGGCATACAAATAGAGGATGACGTTGCGGACACCCTTCGAGGCACTGTCAACCAACAGCCGCTCATCAGGGATATCGTGCTTACCGCAAAACTCCTTGTCTTTGTCAGGCGTGATCATCTTCGCGGCCGCCGCATCGCCACCGAAGACCATCTTGACTTTCAAGTCGCCCCATTCCTGAGCGATCGAAGCATTCGCCAAGGCAAATGCCGCCAAGATCCCCATCACGCGGCTAAGGGCCATCAAACGAACCATCGCAAGATCCTCATTTCAATAGAGAAAGGCTGCGCGTTCTGCACAGCACCTCGCGCTCAGATAGCCAACTCGGTCAGTCAGACCGACCGGTTCGAGCGGGCGTGCAACGTTCCGCTGCCACCCTGTCGCTCTCGAGATTGACTCACCGCCCCACCCAGCGCTTGCAGGCAATTGGGCACTCGATCGGCACCGGCCACCAGCGGCCTTGCTCCACGATATCCGCCCAAAGGGACACCGGCGAGAGGCGGCGGCCGCTCCCGACCAGTGGAGCGGCCGCCCCTCTGCCTTTTCACAAGCATTTCCTGACCACCGGGGCAACTCTCGTGGTGGGATCACAATCTCTGCAAGTTGCAGACACCCAGCGATCGGTAGGGATACTCCGAGTCTAGCACGCTCAACGACGCCTTTCCAGCCCTTACCCCAGCCTCCAAGGCTCTCCGAGCCACCTTGCCCTCCCCGTGGGGAGAATTGGACCAAGCTATTTGCCTGCGTTTGACTCGGGCTCGCAACAGGAACTCGAACGGGCCGACCCGGTCGGGCTCGGCGGAAGCCTCACACGCCGCACAATCGCACCTCCATTTCAGCGGGATGGTTAACCCGTACACTCAGCCCATCGGTCGGGCAGAACGAGTCGTGCATGACCTTGCCTCGGGTGGGCCGGCAGGTCAGGACCGCATCCTTGGCTTTCCGCCGATCCACGTAGTCGCGACATTCGGGCGAGGAAACTGTGGGAATGAAGGTTTTGATTGTTGGCAACGGTGGTCGTGAACACGCGCTGGCATGGAAGGTCGCCCAGTCGCCGCAACGACCCGAGGTCTTTGTTGCGCCCGGCAATGCCGGGACGGCGCTGGAAGCGACGAATGTTGCGATCAGTGCAACAGACCTTCCGGGCCTGATCAGTTTTTCGAAAGACAAAGCCATCGACTTGGTGGTTGTCGGTCCCGAGGCTCCCTTGACCGCCGGTCTGGTCGATGGTCTGCAGGCCGCCGGAATCCGCGCGTTCGGCCCCAGCAAGGCCGCGGCCGAACTGGAAGGCAGCAAAGTCTTCTGCAAGCAACTGCTTCGGCAGGCAGACGTGCCCACGGCGGACTATCAGGTCTTTCGGCAAGCGGATGACGCCGCGCGGTTCATCAAGGATCGCTATCCGAGCGATGACGTGGATTGCCCGGTGGTGGTCAAGGCCGATGGTTTGGCGAGCGGCAAAGGAGTCGTCGTCTGTCATTCACGAAACGACGCGCTGCAAGCGATCGATCGGATCGCCCGCCAGCGTGAATTCGGCGAGGCCGGCCGAGCGATGGTGATCGAGGAGCGTCTGATCGGCCAGGAAGCGAGCGTCCTTGCAATCACCGATGGCAAAACCATTGTCACGCTTCCGCCCGCTCAGGATCACAAGCCGGCCTATGACGGCGACACCGGCCCGAATACAGGCGGAATGGGCGCCTATTGCCCCACACCGATCGTCGATGACGATTTGCTTCGGAAAATCGAAGCTGATGTCTTGGTCCCCGTAGTCCATGCGATGAAGCGGCAGCGCCGCCCATTTCGCGGCGTCCTCTACGCCGGCCTGATCCTTACGCCTCAAGGTCCGAAAGTCCTCGAGTTCAACGTGCGGTTCGGCGACCCGGAATGTCAACCGTTACTGATGCGACTTAACAGCGATGTCCTGGAACTGTTCGACGCGACGGTCAGCGGCACGCTGGAATCAATCTCGCCTCCGGTGTGGGATCCTCGGCCGTCGCTGTGCGTCGTGATGGCATCACAAGGTTATCCCGGAGACTATCAGCAGGGCCGGGTCATCTCCGGCTTGGAAGAAGCCGCCGCGATTCCCGACGTGAAGGTCTTTCACGCCGGTACGCGGCTGGAGGACGGAAACGTGGTCACAGCCGGCGGACGCGTCCTGGGCGTGACCGCGATCGGCGCCAGTATCAGCGCCGCGAAGCTCCAGGCCTATCGTGCGGTGCAGTGCATCCGCTGGCCGGGCGCCTGGTGCCGCAAGGACATCAGCGACAAGGCGCTGGCGATGATCGAGCCGACTTAGGGACTAGGGATGGTCGGATTCCCTGGCTCGCCCGTCGACGGACCGGGCAACACGATGGCCGTAAACGCCCACCCGTCATCGCGGGTCTCGACCGCTGTGCCCGTGGAGTGGAAGAACCGCGCCACGTCGTCGAACGATGGTAACAGACTGGCGTCGATCGGCGGCTGATTGGGATCTGCCAGCGCGGGGTCGCGCGCCACGAACGCGCGGCGGAGGATCGATGCCAACACCGAGTTCGATTCGTCTAACTGCCCGGCGCGGAGCTGTTCATATTTGACCCGCCAGGCCAACCGCGTGCGGATGATCCGCAGCACGGCCGCATCCATCCCATTGATTCGTTCCAGCTCCCCGCGAACGGCTTCCAGTTCGGTTTCCGTCGCCGGCGGCAGAGATGCTCCGGTGTGTTGCCGTTCGATACAGTCGATGATCATCTGCGCATGGGATGAAAACATCAGGTGTTGGTCGAAAACCGTGACCGCCCACTTGCTCAACAATGGCGGCGGCTTGTCGCTCGCATCCTCTGCCGGCTGCTCGATCCCGAAATCGTCGAAGCCCTCCAGATCAACGCTCTCTTGCTCTTCGCTCGGCCTCACTTCCCAGATCGGATGCGGGTTGTATTCGACCCGCGCCGCGTTGGGATCGCTGCTCATTGCTTTGTCGATTGCCCGCCAAGCGGCATCGGCATCCTTCAGTGCGACGGCGACCAGCAATCGCTCGCTCTCGGGAGTCGCCGGCAGCTGGTTGTCGGTGACCAGCCAGAGCCGATCCCCCAACTGCTCGACGATGTCTTTCTCCACGTCCACCTGCGGACCATCGGGATCTTCCTTGATTCCGCGCAGGGTTTCGCGGAAGACTTCCGAACCAACCCACTGATCGACCAGCGTCTCGGTAGCCCAGAACGCATCGCGGAGCCGCCAGTTCATCGACATCACCGACGCGGAGTCGGCGGGCATCCAGCCGGGCGGATCGGGGACCGGTCCATTAGGAAACTGCAGGATCCGTGCCGCCAGCTTGTACTTTTCGGGCGACCCGGTTACCGGCGGCGCATAGACGTAGCCGCGATGCTCGACATCGAAATCGCCGTTGATCCGCACCGCGCCTCCCGCCGCGCGGACAGCGTCGAAGCCTTGATCGGCGAGTAACTTCAGGATGTCTGTGTCGTAACGATTACGGCGCGCGCCACCCGCTGCGCGAAAGACCTTTCCGACACCGATCGGACGAACAAACCAGTGCAGGTCGGCATCTTCCGGGAGCTTCAGCCGCTCTTCGACGGCCTCCCAGTCCGAATCGCCGATCAATGGCTTCTCCGGCGCCGTCCCCTGAGCGGCTTGAATCAACTGCTCCATCACCTCGACGCGGTCGGCCGCAAACAGGCGATTGGCCGTAACCGCATAGAGGACTTGATCCAACACCAGGTCGCCGGCCTTTCGTGGCAGTTCGAAGGATTTCACCGGGACGCCCAACAGCGTCATCGATTCGGCGCGTGCCTGGCGTGCCGCCAAAGCCTCATCGACGCGCGTCAGCACGTCCTGCAAAGCAGCTTCCCGCCCCGTCGTTTCAATGATCAGGGCCACCGAATAAGGCCGCCGCGAATCGTCGTGGGACATCCACGCAAGGGTGGCTTGGCCCGATGCGATCGCATCGAGATCGGCCATGCTGAGCCGCATCTTCAGTCCAGCATTGGACAACTCGGCTGCCACGCTTTCGCGCTGCGAATCCCAGAAGGTCTTCAGTTCGGGCGAGGCGATCAACTGGCCGAATTGAGTCTGCTGCCAACGCCCACGCATCTGCTCCCAATCACGGACGGCGATTACTCCCTGCACGGAATCGGGCAGCCACCGCAAGTCGCTCGCCGCATCCGCCAGCGGCTCAACCGCCAGCGAGATCGCCGGACTGCCTCCGATGGCGCCCCATAGCAGAAAGACCCATATCCGCGGACAGGTCCATCCGGCCCACACTCCCTGACGGCCTCGACTCGCCACGCCAGCACTCCCTCGTTGTTTGCACGCAGGGTTGATCACTGACCGGCGGCTCCCTTCAGCCGTACCGACCGTTCACAGATCGACCTGGTGATTTGATTAGCCCCGAGCAGCCGGCGGCCGCAGACAGATGTTCCGTACTGCGGGGCTGAGGTCGAGCATTCCGTTCTCGACACGGGTCGCCAGAAATCGCGTTCCCTGGCTTCCACCCGCTCAGTCCCTGCCGCCTGTCGGTCCTCGATGGGTGCGGTATGTTATCGCGCTTCAATGGTTTGCGAAAAGACTAGCGAGCAGAACCCATGTCCGGCGAATCGCCACCGCTCGACCCCCTCTCGACCCGCTACGCCAGCCGCGAAATGGTGGCGATCTGGTCCTCCGAACATCGCTACGGCACCTGGCGTCGCCTCTGGCTGACCCTCGCCGAAGCCCAACAGTCGCTCGGCCTGCCGATCACCGACGGACAGCTGGCCGAACTTCGTAACCACTTGGATACCATCGACTTCGCAGCGGTCGAGCGATACGAGAAACGGCTTCGCCACGACGTGATGGCCCACGTCCACGCCTACGGCGACCAGTGCCCGACGGCACGCCCGATCATCCATTGGGGGGCGACCAGCTGCTACGTCACCGATAACGCCGACCTGATTTTGATCCGCGATGCGAACCGGCTCGTCGCCCGTCGAATCGCGGCAACCATCGATCGGCTCGCCCAATTCGCGGTTGCCCACCGCGATCTCCCCTGCCTCGCCTATACCCATTTGCAGCCCGCCCAGCCGACCACGGTTGGCAAACGCGCTTGCCTCTGGATCTACGACCTGGTGCTCGACCTGAATGAACTCGAGCACCGCCAGTCCAACCTCCTGGCGCGATCCACCAAGGGCACCACGGGCACCCAGGCCAGCTTCCTGCAACTCTTCCAGGGAGACCACCAGCGCGTCCGCGAACTTGAACAGCAGGTCGCTCGTCGGCTCGGCTTTCACTCCAGCTACGCAGTCACCGGACAAACCTATCCGCGAAAAGTCGATACGCAGATCCTCGAGACGCTGGGCGGAATCGCACAAAGCCTCCACAAATGGGCTACCGACTTACGTCTGCTCGCGTCCTTCAAGGAGATCGAAGAACCTTTTGAAGCCGACCAGATCGGCAGCTCGGCAATGGCCTACAAGCGGAATCCCATGCGGAGCGAACGGATCTGCGGTCTGAGTCGCTTCGTGATGAACCTCTCGGCGAACTCGGCGCAGACGGCGGCCACGCAATGGTTCGAGAGAACCTTGGACGACAGCGCTAACCGCCGGCTGACGATTCCGCCGGCATTCATGGCAATCGATGCCGCCTTGATGCTCGCTCAAAACGTCGCCAGTGGGCTGGTCGTCTATCCGCAGGTCATCGCCCGTCGGCTCCGCGAAGAACTGCCATTCATGGCGACGGAAACCATCTTGATGGCCGCAGTGGCGGCCGGCGGCGACCGCCAGGACCTGCACGAGCGGATCCGGCAACACAGCATGGCGGCCAGCCAGATCGTCAAGCAACAAGGTGGCGCCAACGATTTGATGGAACGGATCGCAACCGACCCAGCATTTGAAACCGTCAATTTGGAAACGCTGTCCGATGCTCGCCTGTTCGTCGGCCGCGCTCCCGAACAGGTCGACGAATTCATCGCTCAATACGTCGTGCCGATCCGGGATCGCTATGGGATTGACCCGTCGCTGTCGGTCGAGATCAAGGTCTGACAAACCGCCCGCCGACGACGACCGCCGATCCGCGCTCCCCCAATCTCGACGCGTCGCTGCCCGCGCTAAACCAGATCCTGTTTCCGCCGCTGGCGACGCTTGCGGCAGTCCGCGCAGACGCCCTGGATGATGAACCGGTGACTCCGCACCAGAAAATTGTGCTCCGCGGACACCTGCTCACGAATCCGCAGCAACTCCTCGCTGCGAAATTCAATCAACGTGCGGCACTGCGAACAATAGAGGTGATCATGCTGCGGATAACCATAGTCGTGTTCATAAACCGAACGGCCATCTAGCTGAAAACATCGCAGCAGACCTGCATCGACAAACTCCTTGAGGGTCCGATAGACGGTCGGCCGACTGACATGGCCCTTCGCACCCCGCCGCGGTAGTTCCTCGATCAACTGATCCGCATCGAAATGACTGTGCCGACTGAAGACATGCTCCAAGAGCACTCGCCGCTGATCCGAGTTCCGCAGCCCTTTGCTCTGAAGATACTCTTCAAAGCGGGCCAGTGGCGTCTGGGCGACTTGGACTCGCGGCAAACCGGAAGGCGCGGCCGATTCCGCTCCGCCGCCCGTTGACTGAGACCGATCCCGCAGACGACTGGCAGAGACACTCATCACCCACACCCTCCTGCTGACGATTGTAGGTCAGAAGGCGTGGAAAATCGCGGCCTGTTGAGCCCGGATCCCCAGAAACGGCAACTCTCTCGGCCGATTCAGCCGCGCAGTGGCACCCGAACCCCACGGTCCGAAAGCATCAAAGGTCGACTTCAGAACCCCAGGCGAAGGGGACCTCCGGCCGCGGGACCCGACACAACGGCGCTTCCGCGCGGGGTGCCAACGAAGTCGCTCGCACGGCACCCCATGTACTCGGTGAAGATGACTTGCTATCCGATTTGATCGAGCAAGCGGTTCAAAGCCGCGTCCATCCGCTCCGGCGTCTCGTACGTGCCGTCAGCGATCTGCTGTCGCAACTGATTGATCTTCTCCCACCGAAGACCCTCACTGCCACCGACGCTTGCCTCACCAGCCGCCAGGGCCTCGCGAGCCGCCGAAGAAATGTCCAGCTGGTCAACCGAACCGGCACCGCGAGCATCGGGCACCGACTCCGGTGACTTGCCGGTAATCCGATTGGTGCCCTGGACTGAAGCGGCCGTCTGAATACGAAACGGTCCGTAAATCTGCATCTGCTGCTCTCCCCCTGGAAGAACCTTCTGCCACCATGGACCCGACTCAAGCGGTCCTCGGGCGGCAATCTCACGAAGCAACGCCGAGGCACGGTCTGCTTCGCAGACCGTACCTGCTTCCTGCATCCGGCGCCGCTTTCCGTGTCGGGGAGCGCAATCCGTGGCTGATTAGACGACTTCGTCAGCGGGATGAGCGGAAGTACGTGTGGTTATCGGCTACACCCGCTGGGAACTTTCGCCTTTTCGGCCCGGTCGCCTCCCCAATCTCGGACTCTAGCGCACGCGAGACTCCAGCCACAAGGCCGATTCAACGGACCCCTGGCCCCAACATGGCAGCCTGGGCAATCTGGAGCAGGTGACGTTTCTGTGCCAACGAAGCTTGCAACGGCAACTGAGCCACGCCGAGCAGCCGCCGAATGATCTCCACCCCGCAGAACTTCTGAGCCAGCGGCCAATCCACCGCCCGCGGCGCGGGGACCCGTTGGGGAGCGCTTTCTTGCTCCGTGGCTCCGCCCCCTGCAAGCTCGCCGTAGCGCTTCGCAATCTCCGACAACCAATCGCGGGTCGAGTCGATCAGCGTCAGATGGGCTGCCATCACCCCCAGATCGAACTCGGGGATCCCGCATTTGCAGAACTCTGGATCGATCACTTTGACGCCGCTGGCGCTGAGCAGCCAACTGCCTGGATAGAAGTCCCCGTGCAGCAGGCAGGGACCGGGCTCCAAATAAATGTCCCCGAGCCGCTGACTCTGCCGAACCAATCCGTGATCCTCGCGGAGCCGCTTCGCCTCCGCGGCCAGGCCAGGAGTGATCGCATCCAGGTCCAACCGCGGTGGATCAGCGAATGGGATCAAGAAGATATGCTGGTAGTTCAGCTTACACAGCCGCTCATTGCGAAACTGCGATGGTTCCGTCGTGTTCAGCGGCAGGCGATGCAATCGGGCGAGCCACGGTACGAGTTCCTCGACGAGTCGTTCCGCCTCGGCCGCAACAAGCAACGCCGCATTAGACTCGGCATCGCCCTGCGATCGGGTAGCTCCGGGATAGAGGCATGAGCACTCCGCGGCGGAGCCCAAATCCTCCAGCAGCAGCACATATCGCTCCGGGATGGCGCCCAAGAGTCGAGGCATCTTTTCGGAGAGGACTCTGTCGCGCTGCACGAATTCGTAGAACCTTCGTTCAAAGTCGGCGCGCTCCACGGGGGCTGCAATTTGAGGGTATCTTTCGACCCACGGACGAGCTTGTTTGACGATCCGCGTACCGAGCGAACTTTGGACGCGAAGCGTCAAGTTCATGTTGCCCTGCCCGGCCCGTGTCACGGATTCGATCCGTTCTTCATGACTCAGCCATCCCCCATCCCGGAGCATCTGCTCGATGGCATCTGCCCGTTCGGGATGCAGCCACTCTTCGCCAGTGATTCCAATCAACGCGGATTCATTCAAGGATCGGTTCCTGGAGTTTGGGGGAGCCGTCGTGCGACACCCCGCGTGGTGCTGCCGAGCGAGAGGCCTAATCTTCGTTGGATGAGGGTGTCAGTTCGATCAGCGGCGGTGCAGTGGTGTGGTGTGCTGCGGCGGCAGCCAGTACGGCGCACCATTGATCAAGATCTTCACCGAAATCGTTCTGCATTTGCTGCGCGACTGCCAGGCGCATCTCACTGGGGAACAGATCGATCCCGTGCACGGCACCAGCCAAAGCCGCCAGGACTTGCGCGTAGGAATCGCTGTCATGCCGGAAGTCGAGCGTCACATGCAGCGCGGCAAGTGGCTCGAACTGACAGAAGCGCAGCATGGCCAGCGGCACTAGCAGTGTGAAATGAGCATCCCACCAGAATTCGGGCTGTCCATCCCGCTCCAATCGCATGTACAGCTCGCCGGGCCGTCCATCCGCCTGCTCCGCGGTGCGCTCGGCGAACTCCAGCCATTTCAACCAAGGTCGGCCTGCAAACGGTACGTCGGCATATCCCCATGGGTCGGTGGTGCGGAGCGTTTCGAGCAGAATCCGCCAGCGTTGCTCAGTCGGCAGGGCGAGCGTGTCATCGGCCAACACCGAAGAGAGCGCCGCAACCAGACTCGCCGCCATATCACGGGCCATCGGGCCATCGACAAAATCTAGCGCATAGGCCGCTCGATAGGCCGCGTCGGGTTGACCGGGAAAGGCAGCAGCCAGAGGGAGCAGCAGCATTTGTCCAGAACAATTCGGCACGCCCGACCAAAGTCGCGCGACGGGTCGCGCCCACCGCGGGTTGCGTTCTCCCAGCAACCACCGCGCGGCATATCGATATTCGCGAAACCCTTCCTCGCAGAGTGCCGCCAAGATTCCTTCCACCGGCCGATCTTCATGGGGCGTGAACTGGACATATTGACGGGCCAGATCCGCTGCCGTGACGGGATAGCGCTGTGTCTTTTCCGCCTCGCGCAGGGTTCGCATCAAGACGATCTTATGCCGCGTGTCATCGGTAACTGTGCCGGCAGGTCCGCCCGCCTTCCATGGACCATACGGTTCTGCTTCCAACCGCAGTCCGGCATACGACCGCATCTGCAAGGTGAATGCAAGTCGAGCCCGATCGTCGGACGTCATCCGTCGCGTCGCGCCCCACTGCCTCAAGTTCGGAAGTACGGCATCGATTTGCGGACCTTCCTGAAATTCAGTCGGACCGCCGAGCGCATCGCCAATTGGTCCGCCCCACACTAATCCCGCGATCGCGGCATCGCGGGACAGCAGTTGCCGTGATTCGCCCGACACTCGGACCGGCGCGTTCAAGGCAACCCCGCTTGCGGCGATCGATCTGAGGAAAGCTCGGCGACCGACGCGATCGACCCGTACGTCCAGCTGCCGATCGTCCGAACTACTGCGATCAAGGTGCGTTCGAATGCGTTGACCGATCATTGAGCGCCCAGTCGTAATCAAGAAACTCCACGGTCACATGGGGGTCCAGCGCCGCGCGGCGACCGTCTTCTGCCAGAAATGGGGCGATCGTTCGCATGCGTTCGGTCAAATCGCGGCCAAAGTCTTCTCCAAACCAATCGAGGATGGGAGATACGCGAACGATTTTCTGCTGAGCGTCTACCTGAAACCGCCGTGTGTCTGCAAAAAAGTCACGCGCATTATCTGCGAGTTGATCTTCCAGTCGCGCGGGAATGTATGCCTCGTTGCGGAGGCGAGGGCAACCGAGCGATGCGCAAACAATCGCGAAATGAATTCGCGGCTCCCTGCTCTTCCGCAGAATGTCATGCTCGATCTGATCAAGTGATCGTGGCTTTCCATCGACCCATAACCGCAGATCTTTCCAGATGTTGTACCCCAGAAACCGCGACGTGTGGTTGCGAATGCTGCTCGTCGGATACTCGCGGAGGATCCCTTTGATCGTCAGGGCGTTGTATGCGTTGATCCAGAATGCAAGCGTGGCCGCACGATCATCATCAGACGAAATCCGCGCGCTGGATAAGGCCTGCAGGTAATCGTCCAGATCCTGCATCGCTTGGGATGAAGCCCGCCACGCGGCATAGTCTACAAGCCCGCGTCCATCCACGAACTGTCGCAACAAAGCATCCCACGTTCGGTGATCGATTTCCGACAAGGGGCGACGGGCAGCGACGGGAACCTCTCGACCGACATACACAGGCGGACCCGCAATGCTTGTCCCGGCGAGCATGCCGACCGGGAGCAAAAGCAAGAGGCGCATATCCGACCGACCACCGGCAGAGCGGACGCGGCGTGCGCCGAACCGATCAAGCGGTTCGCTCGGCTGGCCAGAATCCAATTCAAGCATGCGCACGGGTCGCTTCATTCCTCATTCTCAGTGCCCACATGCAGTTCATCGGCTGGTTGCATCCAGCCATTGGACCGCTTCGCCGAAGGCAGCATAGATCGCCTGCGTCACGGGGAGAGTCTCAGAGGTCTCACCCTGCACGCGGAGCGGGCGTGGGGCGCAGGCCGCCAACAGGCCGTCGACGTCGAAGTAGCGGCCGACAAGCGGACAGAACTCGAGGCTGTCGATCGCAGCGACCTTTTCAAACCGGAAGCCGTGCACGTCCAATTCCACGGAATCCAGCAGGTCACCGGCCACTGCCGCCGCAAGTGCCGCCGCAGGCGTCGCACTGCGATCGGCCAACAGGTGAATCTTGCTCGGTTGATGCTCGTCGCCTCGACAGAATGCCGCCAGCATCAGCAGGTCCTGGGCTTGCCGTACGACCAGCGGATCGTTGTAGCCATACGTGTATGCCGCTGCCAATCGCTCACGCTGCACCAATGGCTGATGGCCTGAGTCGCCAGCCTCGCCCTGGGCAGTCCGCAACTCATCTGCGGCATGCAGGTCGATGAGCGCTACCGCGCGACCCGGTTGGGCTTTGGCGACATCCCGAAGGATCTCGTCGTGCCCGCGACTTCCTTCACTCAGACGACGGGCGGCGGGCGATGAGTTCGCCAGCAGCACCACTTCGCCACTCCACGTCGTCGGATACAGAAAGATCGCATCCCGCTGTTGCGACCAGGCCGAATCGTTCAGTGTGCCTCGGATCAACAGCCCCTCGGGTACTTCTCGTTTCTCTGACACTTCCCAACGGAACTCCGCGGGGGCTCCAGGAAGCCGGCGTACGATGGCGTTGAAGGCCGGTCGAAGAATCTGCATCAGCGCGGCTCCGCGGTCGCTGGCGGCCTGGGCCAACGCATCTTCCAGCACTCTTCGAGTTCGCGCGTGCCATTGCTGCAATACCTGCCGCTCTTGCTCAAGGCTGCTGCCGGGATCGGGGTGGGCAGGATCCCAGACCGTCAGCTCGCTGGCCGATAAGCGCGAAAAATCTCTCTCCAATACCGGCTCATCCAGCCCCAACGTGAACTGGCGGTTCAGCCAGCCATACATCGCCGTTCGACTGGGATGGTTGTAGTTGTGGGGAAAATGCAGGAACGGGAACAGCTCGACGCGTTCTCTGGCTCCGTACAGCGCGTAGACGGCCTGCAGTTCCGGAAAGCCGTCGCCGGGCATCGTACGAGTCCAGTCGTCGGCGGCGGTCATCCCCAGCGGCCTGGGAGCGATGCAGGCTGCGAGCGCCACATTCCCGGCTCCCACGCGCAAACCACAGGCATTTTCGCAGGTGCACCCTCCCTGCATTCCGGTGCTGACCATCACGGCGGGAAAAGCCGTTTGAATCTGTGCGTTGATCGCCGCCGCAATGAACGATTGCGTCCCACCGCCGCTGGCGCCCGTAATCGCGATCCGCTCCGGGTCGACGCCGGGCAGTCCGCGCAACACTTCCAGTGCGCGGAGCGTGTTGATGGTCTGCAACCCCATCACCGATTGGCCATGCGCCTCCGCCGGCACGCTGTAGAGTAACCAGCCGTCATCGGTGACAGGCTGCTCGCCTTGCTCAAATCGCGCGAAGCTGTGCGCTCGAGCGATAGAAATTGGCCGGCTGTCGGCATAACCCATCATGTCCCAGTGCAACACGGTGCAACCCATGCGTGCCAACTGCACGCACCGCGCCTGCAACGGAGCATGTGCAGCCGACTCAAACCGCTCGGCCCCGATCGCCAGATCGCGCAGCGCCGCGCTGCGGCCCGCGTCGTAGAATCTTCCATTGGCCCAATGGCCGTGAGGTGACAGGACGCCCGGCGTCGGCTGCGCGGGCATCGGTTCAGGTCGGTAGAGACTGCCCGTGACCCACAAGCCAGGAAGGCTTTCGAAATAGATCTTTTCCACGGAATAGCCATCCATTGCTCGGCGACCGTGAGCCACCGGAGCCACGGGATCCAGCAGAGGGCTGGGCCACAGCCCCAGAACGACCTTCAGCCGCTGACGGAGGTCGGCTGCCTGCTGATCCCAGGCCTCGCGACTGACCGGCACTTGGAAAGGAAAATGGCTATCGAGCGTTCGCAGCGGCTCGTCGGCCGCTCCACACACAGCCGCCGCGCTCCAGACGCAGATCAGGCCGATCGATCGGCACATGAGTTGGCTCAAACCGTCCGCCACTCGCCTTCTTCGCTGCAACATCCCGGACGCTCCACGGCAGTGAATGATCTTCAGGACAAGAGGGTCACGTTGCATTTCGCCGCGTCAGTTCCAGTTCACCGAACATCCATTCAGCGGACCGCCGCAGCCAGCGCGGTCAACTGCGCCGAGCTGCGTTCTTGCTCCTTCTGAAGGAACTCTCGACCGTATTTGATGTTCACGTGATCCCACGGCAGACAGTCCCCGATCGCGTATGGCTCGTGCACTTGCCGTTCCACATCGACGCCCGCATCGGCAAGCGCCTGCCACCAGCGCTCTGCATCCAGATGCTCGGACCAACCGTCCATCCGCGCGCCGCGCCGCCAGGCAAGTTCGATCGCCTTGCCCGTCCGGCGGTCACCGCGCGTCAGTACGCCCTCCAGCAAGCTCGTTTCAATACTGTGGCACTTGATGTTGACGCTGCGGATCGTTCGCTTCTGCCATAGATAGCGATGAGCCCACTCAAAGTATTCGCGGCGCTGCATCCCATTCCACTGGTAGGGTGTGTGCGGCTTGGGAACAAAGTTGCTGACGCTGGCCGTGACACTCGCATATCGTCCGCGCACCTCCCTACCAATCCTTGCGATCGCCTCGGCCATCTCGACGATCCCATCCAGGTCCACCGGCCGCTCGCCTGGCAAACCACAGAGGAAGTACAGCTTGACGCTTTCGAATCCATTGCGAAATGCGTTTCGGCAACCCTCGAACAGATCTTCATTGCGGATCTTCTTGCGGATCTGTTCGCGCATGTCATCTCGCGCGACTTCCGGAGCCAACGTCAGTGAACTTCGTCGTTCGCTGCCGACCAGCTCCGGCAACGTCCGCAACTGCTCATTGACGCGGAGACTCGGCACACTGATGTTCACGCCCAGCGGCCCGAACACGTACTGCAACCGCTTCATCAATGGCACGAATTCGGGATAGTCGCTGGACGAAAGCGACAGCACGCTGATCTCGTTGAAGCCGGTCGCGCGATAGCTGGCGACCGCGGCTTGCACAATCGTGTCGACTTCTCTGACACGCAGCGGCCGCTTGATCGCCGTGCTTTGGCAGAAGCGGCACTGCCAGGGACAGCCCCGCATGATCTCGATCGCGATCCGGTCGTGTACGCATTCGATGTAGGGCACAATCGGTTGCGTCGGCAGCGGAATCTGGTCCAGATCCCGGATCACGCTTGGCTCTATCGTCGCAGGCACTTCGGCCCGAACTCGTTGCATGGCACAGACGCGGCCATCGCGGTATTCGGGCTCATAGAATCGCGGCACATAGGCAAACGGCAACTGCCTCGCAATGCGTAGTAGCGCGTCGGCGCGCTGCTGGCGCCCGGCCGCCCCGGTCCGCGGAGCACTGCCGGCCAGCACATCGCGCCGCGCCTCAAGCCAGGCGTCGCCGATGGCCGGCAGCGCCGGTTCCCCATCGCCCGTGACAAACAGGTCGATGAAGTCCGCCATCGGCTCTGGATTCTGACAGCACGGTCCGCCGGCAACGATCAACGGATCGGCCAGAGTCCGCTCCGTGGCACGAAGCGACACGCCGCCCAGGTCGAGCATCGTCAACACGTTCGGCGCACTGACTTCGTACTGCAGCGAGAAGCCAACCAGGTCGAAGGCATGCAGAGGCGTGAATGTCTCTAAGCTGTAGAGCGGCTGGCGGTGCTCGCGGAGCAGCCGCTCCATGTCAGGCCAAGGCGTGAAGGCACGCTCGGCACACCAGTCAGGCCGACGATTGATCACGGAATAGAGTACCTGCAATCCATGATGGCTCATCCCAATCGTGTATGCATCGGGAAAGCAGAGGCACATCTTTCCGGCCACCTGTCGGTGGTCTTTGACGACGATATTCCGCTCGCCGCCGATATACTGGGCTGGCGTCTGCACGTACGGCAGCAAATGGTGCTCGATGTAGGCTCGCCGCTGGAGATCGATCACGGTCCCGCTCCTGCTGCTCCTGGGACGGCACCGCTCGCTGCCCGTGCTGCGCACGCGGCCAACGGCATTGCCAACACCCGAACCCGAAAACCACCACCCGTCGCACGACTGGCGGTTGCGCGTCGGTCGGCTATCTGTTATGAACGATCGGTCGGCGACTGTCTGCGCAGTCTGCCCCCAATGCTCGGTGACCGCTTGGCCTCGAGCCGACATCTGGTTTGCCTTCAGCCCCCAGACGCTTGCCGATGAGTGACTTCGAAACTGTGGGAAAGGTCAGCGATTTCGTGGAAGGACTGGGCCAGGCTTTCGCCGTGGGCGGGAGGATGGTCGCGGTCTTCAAGCGGGGCGACCAGTTCTTTGCAATTGACGATTTCTGCCCCCACCAGGGCGCGAGCCTGGCCGGTGGCTACGTGGAAGATGACACCGTCACCTGCCCTTGGCACGCCTGGAGATTCTGCATCCGCGACGGAACCTGGCTCGACAACAAGCGAGTCAAGGTGGATGCATTCGAGGTCCGTGTCGTGGGCGAGGACGTTCAGGTCCGCGTCCCTGACTGACCTCCGCCACGGGCCCAGTCGACATCGCGCGCCGAGTCAACCGAGTCGTGCCGGCCGCAGGTATCTTCCCGCAGTCCTGCCCGGATCCCGCCTACAGTTTGCCCGCAGCCCAGGGTCCTGCGGTCGACGGGGGTCAGTTTTCGTGTCGCAGCGCCGCCTCCAACCGCACGGCCGCGATTTGGGTCTGCATCCAATGGCCAATCGCTCGCGGATCGGCCAGCGGAAGTTCCGCTGTCGTCAGAAGCTGACCCGCGATCCGCTGCCTGGCGACCACATCTTCCCGCATCATTCGCTCATGCTGTAACAGCTCGTGATGATGGGCCACCCGAGCCAGCTCCGGAGGAATCGCCAAGACATCCTGCCGATAGCGATGCGCCCACAGGTGGTGGATAACGCGTGGCAACGCGCGGCCCGCCTCGCGCGATTCCAAAGCGCAGGATGGTAGCGCCATGACGCGGGGTGGACAAGCGTCGCCGTGGAACGCGGAACTCACCAGCCGCACATACCATTCGGCCAAAGGCTTCCACGCCTGTTGCCAATAGATCACGGCGCGGCAGGAATCCTGATACTGCCCAAACAGCGCCGCATGTCCGGCTGCCAGTTGCACCGCAGGGTGAAGCAATCGGTTGCCGCGCAACAGACTCGCCACGACACGCAGCCCCGCCTCCAGAAACTGCATCACGTCCAGCCCCATGACGGCGGCGACCAATGTCGTCGCCGCTCCCAATCCGTTCCACGAACCTGGCAACGGAGCGTTCCCGTCGAATCTCGGCCACTGCAGGATCGCATCCAGTTTCCGCTTCCCACGGATTTCCAAGTTGTGCAAGTAAGCCTCGATGTGTCCGGTCAGTCGGCCACTCTCGTTGCGGACCAGCGCGACAGGAAGTGTCTGAGCTCCTGCTACCGAGGTACTCGTACCGCAACCGGCAACCAGCCGCTGCAACAGATGAAACAAGGCGGTCAGGCAATGATCGCCTGATCGACCATCATCAATCACGATCAACGCCGTGCCGTTCGGTGCGAATGGATCGGTTTCGCTGTCTCTTGAACCGATCAGTTGCAACAACGACTGCAAGCCATCGTTGTCGGTTTGGTCATCGACAAAGAAACACTGTGGCTTGCTGCCTCGCTCCCCGCGGCTCAAGCAGTTGTGCAGCGGCTGACCGGCGCCCAAGACCAGGGCCCTGGCTGCCGAAAGGCACTCCGCAGACCCGACGACGACCAGTCGTTCAATGATCGGTTCCCATCGCTGAGTGAGCGCGAAGATCTGCCGCAGTTCACTTCCCGGATGATCGGCCCGGTATTCATACAACAGGCGAATCGGCACAGCGAATGACGCGGCTAGCTCAGGCGCGACACCACCGCCGCACGGCGACGGATTCTGGGCGGCTGAGAAGTCCCGTGCGGCAGGCGCGATGTCCAGTGAAGGTTCGGTAAAGTCGACGGTGAATCGATGCCAATGCTCCACAATCGCGTCACATAGTAAGTCAGTCCGCTCCTGCAATCGGGCGAATTGTGGTGGGCTCTCGCCGACCGGCGTGGCCAGCATCGGCGCTATCTCCCATTTTGCGTCCCGTTTCATCCCCTTCCGCCCCTCGCCCCTCTCGGGCGATTCTGCTAAAGACTGACGGTATTGTGCCGTGGTCGATAATTCACGCCGATACGCTGCTCGACTCCACCTGGAGACAGTCGATGGACATGCATGACCTGACCCGCGAACTGCAGCAAGCGAACGACAGCAAGATCGTGATGATCGTGGCTGATGGTCTGGGGGGCCTGCCACTTCAGCCCGACGGCAAAACCGAGTTGGAAACGGCTCGGACCCCTCATCTCGATCGATTGGCAAAGCTTGGTGTGCAAGGCGGCAGCATCCCCGTCAAGCCCGGCATAGCGCCTGGCAGCGGCCCGGGGCACCTTGGGTTGTTCGGTTACGACCCGCTTCAATATCGCATCGGTCGGGGGGCTCTGGAGGCCACCGGAATTGGTTTTGAGTTGCAGCCAGGGGATGTGGCCATCCGCTGCAACTTTATCACGATCGATGATGCCGGCCTCATCACCGACCGACGCGCCGGCCGGATCAGTACCGAGGCAGCCGCTCCCGTCGTGGCAAGCTTGCGGCAAATCAAGATTCCCGATGTGGAAGTGTTCGTGGAACCTGTGAAGGAGTATCGGTTCGTCGTCGTATTGCGCGGCAAAGGCTTGGAAGGAGACGTCGCAGACACCGACCCACAACAGACGGGCGTTCCTCCGCTGGATCCACAAGCAACGACTTCGGGCAGCCGCCGCACCGCGGAGGTCGCCAAAGAATTTTTGCGCCAAGCCCGCGAGATCCTCCGCACTCAGGCCCCTGCCAACTTCCATACGATGCGCGGCTTTGCTGCGAAGCCCAATCTGCCTTCCTTCGAAGAAGTCTATGGTCTTCGGGCCGCTTCGATCGCGGTTTATCCGATGTACAAAGGGTTGGCGCACCTGGTCGGCATGAAGAACATCGGTCGCGCTACCGACTTGTCCGCCCAAGTCGATGTGCTTCGAGAAGCCTGGAAGGATTTCGACTTCTTCTTCTTGCACTACAAGTACACCGATTCAACCGGCGAAGACGGCGCATTTGACCGAAAGGTGGCGCGGATCGAAGAACTGGACGCGATGCTGCCCGCGATCGAAACGCTCAAGCCAACTGTGTTGATCGTCACCGGCGACCACAGCACGCCCAGTTTCCTCCGCAGTCACAGTTGGCATCCCGTCCCCACGCTGCTCGTCAGTGACTGCTGCCGCCCAGATCTGCATGACACGTTCGGCGAACGCACGTGCGTCACCGGAGGTCTGGGACTCTTCGAAGCGAAGTACTTGATGCCCTTGGCGCTGGCCAACGCCGGCCGTCTCGGCAAGTACGGGGCATAGCGGACAGACGCGCTCCTTGGGTGCTCAGTCCTGCGCGCGGTCCCACGCGCGCTGTGGTCACGCCAGATGTCGCGGAGCACGATCGGCACGCAGTGCCCTTGGACCGATCCGGCGTGGCCCGTTTGCCGGGGCCAACGACCCGCTGGAGCGGTTTTTTCGCAAATCGAAACGCGACTTGCGCTCCTACGGAAGGGACCCGATCGACCGCGCCAACCTGACTCCTGTCAGCGCAAGCGAAGCTGCAGATCGATCCCAGCCAGATGAAGCTCGTGACAGGCAAGTCTGGTGAAGGACTTCGGTTCACTCATGGAGCCGCGGGCCGTCGGTCTCGTAGGCACCCGCGCCGCCTTGCGGTTTCCTGCCATGATTCCATTTCAACCAAACACGTCGCTCGAAGAGGACGCCGCTGTAGTCCATGCCGAACGTTCCTTCGCTGCGGCAGCGACGGTCGCCCGCGAATGCGGAACCGCCTCCGACGTAGCCCACCTCATAGTCACGCGTTGGGCTGGACTTGGCGAACGGTGAGACACACTGCGGTTTGCCGGCCCGCTGGTGGTTGGGCAGGCAATACCGATCATCCCACGGCGTCTTCGGCTGGAGGTGTTCGCGCCAGTGTTTGTGATGCGCTTCCCATGCCGCCGCGTGGGGATGCATTTTTGCCGGTCGCCGATCATGCTCCTCCGCATGCATCTCGTGATGGTGCGGGCCATCGAGTTCGTGAAGTCGTGTTGCGATCAGTTGGCCGTCGACGACATCCACCCGTGGATCAACCGGCGCGGGCACCTGCACCTCGGACCATCCGCCATCGCTCAACTGGGCTTCTGCATGCTGTGCGACACTGGTCTGTGCTATTGCGAAGGTTGCGATCACCACAATCGCCTGTGCCCCGTGAGTCAAGCTGAGCTTGCTCAATGAAACGGGGCTCGACTCTTCTCGATGACGGCGAATCACAGCAGTTCGCATCCTTGCTTACCTCTGAAACGTGTTGCGATGGACTTGTGCCTAGTCACCGCAGCAAAGCCGCCAGTGCGATCATCCAAAGGGGTTCCGTAAGAACTTCTGGAATGGCAACCGCACGTTGGCAACAAAGAACCGATCCGCTCGGATCTCCTTCGGTGGCGCGTATCCCTTCTGGCCGGCGACGGTTACCACGTCATCCTGGTCAACCCCGTCGCCACTGACGCCAAAGCCACCGATCAGAACACTGGATCCGGCTGAGTTTCGATAGAGCGGAGTGCTGCCGGGGAAATAGACGACTCCGTTCTGCCTCGTCAAATCGCGTGGATCTCGAAAGTTCCTCGAAGGATTAAACGATGTGTACATCTGAACGCTGGCAGCATCACCGGAGTAGACACTGGCCGGCAACGGATTCAGAGGGTCGCTATTTTCAGCCGTGAGGCGATTGATGCCTGGATTCAACAACGAACTGAAGTCGCCCGGCCTGGACCCATCGCGTGCTCCAGAAGGAAACCGCGGTAGTGCAAGATAACGGAATGTCCGGTTAGTGAATGCTGTGCCCCCCGGGACATCCGCTTGGCCGTCGTTGTTGTGATCAACCGCATCCGTTGGCTGCAGATCCGGTCCTGCGTAATAGGAAGTGTTGCGCGCCTTGGCGACCGCAACATCCACACTGAACACCGTCGCATCAGGCATCCGGTACAGGCCCAGTACCTCTCCCGCCGAGTCAGTGACTGCGAGGATCATCCTTGTACGCTCACCGATCGGCAACCGAATCGCCGCTCGTACCTTCTTGGCTTCCTTAATTCCTCGCTGGATGATCCGTTCCACATCGCTGGCCATGATCGCATCGACGGCCGAGGCTTGCGGCGTTACGAGCCACCCTTCAGGGACGGCCTGTCCCTCCAGGAACAGGTCCCCACCGGGGCTCACCGGCTGGTTCACGCCGTTATTCGCGCCCTGTCCAGCACCATTTGCCTTTCCCACTTGCTTCAAGCGTTCCTGACCTGAGACTGGATTGAAACGCGTCGGATGCGGGCCTGCGCTTTCTAGCGTGATACCCACCAGATCAATCCGGCCCTTTGGAAGCTTGAATTGAGGGAGCACGGGGGCATCGTTATTCAGTGCAGGAATTGAACCGCTGGCGGTAAAGAATGCGATGAACTCGGACTCAA
>Ga0114939_10000371_pt1 | contig 37901 bp, 31 predicted proteins | sample AshMeaCrysSpring_FD_87196 | JGI IMG/M metagenome (GOLD analysis project Ga0114939, IMG submission 87196) | Groundwater microbial communities from Big Spring, Nevada to study Microbial Dark Matter (Phase II) - Ash Meadows Crystal Spring | ecosystem: Environmental > Aquatic > Deep subsurface >...
CGCGTTGATCGTCGCGTTGGGCGAGTACAGGAGTTCTACGCTCGTCACGTCGGTTGGTGGGGTCCAGAGCAGCGAAGTCTGGTCGACCCAGTGCGCCGCTGCGCCGGTGATTCGCAACACCGTGCCGCCGCCCGGCGGCACCGAACTGACGTCGTTGACGCCGGAGATGACGAACACCGTGTTGCCGCTGCTGGCGCGCTCGATGACCTGGTCGGAGCCCGGGTCCTTGACGTCGCCCTTGTGGATGATGAATCCGAGGCGGTTCGGGAACGTGTCCATCGCCGGCGGGTTGTTGCTGTAGCGCGGGGTCTCTTTCCCGGGCAGCGCGATGCGGAAATACGCACCCCACTGCGGATCGATACCCTCAAAGGGGAATTCGCCCGGGGTCGGGAACTTGGTCCACGCGTCGCCCGGCGGATCGAGCGGGAACAGGTGCAGACCCCAGCCGGTGTAGGCGCCATCGTCGCGCTTGTAGAAGAGGATGACCTCGTTGGCGTTGCGCGGCACCGCGGCCGCCTTGCCGGATTCGCCGGGGGTCCCGGAGCGGGCGGCCGTGCTGCCCGAGAACGCGTAGACCGGGTCGCCGTTGCCGGCGTTGAAGGTAATGGTCTCCCTCGAGCCGTCCGCATTGCTCACCGTCATGCTGGCATTGGCGAACGGCGGCACCGAGACGCCGCTCGCGGTGCAGCTCAGGCCATTGGCCGCAAGCGTGCAGGGATAGCTCTGGCCGCCCACCGTGATCGTCGTGCCGGCGTAGCCGCCGGTCGGTCGGGTGTAATTGATCGAAACGCTGACGTTGGCCGGCGCGAACTGTGGGTTAGCCGTCCACGCGAAATTGTCGACGCCGATGTCGCCGGCCACGCCGGTGTTCTCGATCTCGATGCGCGTGATACGCGTGGCGCCGCCCTGGCGCACTTCGTCCACCGACAGGGAACCGAGGCCCTTGACTGTCTTGAGCAGGGTCGACTGCGAGCCAGCGGTCAGCACGTCCTTCGCGTAGATGCGGATGATGGTGCTGTCCTCTGGCACCTCACCGCCGCCGCCACCGCCACCGCCACCGGTGTCTTTGGCGACGGTGATCTTCGGCGCCGTCTTGTCGGCACCGGTCGCGTCGAAGGTGAACTTGTAGTCGCCACCCGGGGCCGGGATGGTGATCGCGAGATTCTGGGAGCCGTTGCTGCAGCCGAGCGTGAAGGCCGATCCCAGCGGAACGGGCGTCGGGTTGTCTGATCCGCCGCAGTTCGTGGCACCGGTCCAGCCCGCGTCGGCCACCTTGAACTGGTAGTCGCCCGGCTCGAGGGGAATGGTCACCGCGAGGACGTTGTCGCTCACTTCCTGCAGCTGGTTCTCGGGTAGCACCGCCCAGTCGCCGCGCACGGAGCCGCGCACGTACATGGCCGTGTCGAAGGGCGCGTCAACCTTGCGAGTACTGCTCGGCAGGAACGCACCCTTCTCGGCGCCGCCGTCCGGCGACGCCGCTGCGACGAAGTTGTCCTGGGTCGAGAACTTGACCGCGTCGGCCGGGGTTCCGAAATCGACGACTCCCGTCTGGCCCGACGGAATGATCCAGGCGCCGGTGCCTGCGTCGGTTGCCCGACCTCCCGAGAAACGCGCGTGGATCGGGGGAGTGCCGACGACGAAGGAGGACGTCGTCGAAACGAAGTCGAATGTTTCCGTCACCGTAACGGGTGGCGGCGGGGTCGAGACCGAGGGACCCTGACTCAGGTCAGCAGCGCCGTTGCTGCCGCTGCCGCAGCCCGAAAGCAGGGCTGCGGAAAGGAGGGCGGGCGCGGAAAACTTCAGCAGGTCTCGGAACGAGCGCGACATGGACACACTCCTGGTCATGCGGCCGAATACAATGCGCAGATGGACACCCCGGCGCGCCGGATAGCCGCCGACAGCTGCGCCACGCAGCGCGTAACGCATGTTGATTTGTAGTTGATCACGTCCAAACGTGAACACTCCCCTGTCACTCGGACGTTACCGCCCGGTCCACTGCCATGATTGATCGTGTTACCGGCGTGGACAGGCCGGGACGATGCCACCATCTTCAGTGCGAGGCAAGAGCGGGGAAATCTGTACAAGGACTGTCCGGCTCGGGCGATTTCGTACCATCGCCGCGGGGCTCAGACCCCGGAAGCGGAACGCTGCGATTCCAGCAGCACGGTGCTGCGCGGCTCGAGCTTCAGCGTTTCTTTGCAGCGCACAATCCGCGGCTTTGTTTCGCCGTCGGGACGGGCCGTGTCCATGACGAGGCTCCATTCCGTGCCGTTGATCGCGTCGGGCAGGACGAGATGAACAGCGGCGCTGTCCGCATTGAATGCAGCGAGCAGGTCGCCGTCCGGACCGAGGCGTGAATCCACAGCGCCCGTCAGCCTCAGCGCGAGGCAGCGCAGCGAAGAATCGTTCCAGTCGCGCTCCGTCATTTCGCGGCCTGACGGGTGCAGCCACGCAATGTCGCGCGCGGCGGCCGTTCGCTGGATGCCCTTGAGGAAGGTATCCCGCCGCAGCCAGAGCCGAGAGCGGCGCAAGTCGGTCAGTCGACGAACGAAACGCAGCAGCCCCGGGCAACAGTCCTGCAGGCGCCAGTCGATCCACGTGGCCTCGTTGTCCTGGCAATAGGCGTTATTGTTGCCTTGTTGCGAGTGCCCCATCTCATCGCCGGCGAGCAGCATCGGCACGCCCTGCGAGAGGAACAGCGTGGCGAGGAAGTTGCGCATCTGGCGGGCCCTGAGCTCGAGCACGGCGGTGTCGTCCGTCTGACCCTCGACACCGCAGTTCCAGCTCAGGTTCTCATTGTGGCCGTCGGCGTTATGCTCCTGGTTCGCCTCGTTGTGACGCAGGTTGTAGGTGACCGCGTCACGCAGCGTGAAGCCGTCGTGCGAGGTGACGAAGTTGATGCTCGCCGTCGGTTTGCGACCGTGGTGGCGGAACAGGTCGCTCGAACCGGCGAAGCGCTCGGCGAAGGCGCCCACCAGACCCGGGTCGCCGCGCCAGAACGCCCGTACGGTGTCGCGGTAGCGGTCGTTCCACTCCGACCACCCGGCCGGGAAGTGGCCGAGCTGGTAGCCGCCCGGGCCGACGTCCCAGGGTTCGGCGATGAACTTCACGTAAGCGAGCACGGGATCGGAGCGCAGCTCGGCGAAAAACGGCGCGGAGGCGCTGTAGCCGCTGGCGTCCCGACCGACGACCGGCGCGAGGTCGAAACGGAACCCGTCCACGCGCATCTCGTCGGTCCAGTAGCGCAGGCAGTCGAGCACCAGCGCCCGCACCGCGGCCTCCTCGAACCGCACTGTGTTCCCACAGCCCGAGAAATTCTTGTAATGAGCCCGATTGTGCGCGAACAACCGGTAGTAGGTGGCGTTGTCGACGCCCCGGAGGCTGAGCGTCGGGCCTTCCTCGTTCCCCTCGGCCGTGTGGTTGAACACCACGTCGAGGATCACCTCGAGCCCCGCATCGTGCAGGGCCCGCACCATGGTCTTGAACTCGACGACCGGATCGACGACCGCATAGCGCGCATCCGGGGCGAACCACGCCAGCGGGTTGTAGCCCCAGTAGTTCGTCAGCCCCTTGCGGACCAGGAACTCCTCGCTGACGAAGGCCTGCACCGGCATCAGCTCGATGGTGGTGACGCCCAGCGCGCGCAGGTAGTCGATCACCACCGGGTGCGCGAGTCCGAGGTACTTGCCGCGCAGGTGCTCGGGCACGCCGGGATGACGCTGCGTGAATCCCTTCACGTGCAGCTCGTAAATCACCGTATCGCGCCACGGCACGCTCGGCGCGCGCACGCCACCCCAGTCGAACGCCGGATCGGTCACCCGGGACTTCGGAACCCACGGCGCGCTGTCGGCTGCATCGGGTAACCAGTCGTTGCCGGGCTCTGCGCCTCGCAACGCGGGATGCCAGGTGAGACCGCCCTCGAGCGCGGTCGCGCACGGGTCGACCAGAAGCTTCGCGGGGTTGAATCGATGCCCCTCGCCGGGCTGGTAAGGTCCGTGCACGCGATAGCCGTAGAGCGTACCGGCGCCGCCGAACTGCGCCGGCAGGAAGCCGTGCCAGATGTCGCCGGTCCGGGAGGGCAGCTCGAGGCGCGCCTTCTCGCGGCCGGCGTGATCGAACAGGCACAGCTCCACGCGCCTCGCGTGCGCCGAGAACAACGCGAAATTGACGCCGCGTGGCGTGAGGCTTGCGCCCAGCGGCTGGGGGACCCCGTGCTCGAGGAATGGTCCGGCTTCGAATTCCACCATGTCGGCGTCGCTGCTCATCTACACGCGCCCCTGCCAGTGTGATCCGACCCGCTCGAATGCCTGGCGTATCGCAGTGTGCTGCGAGGGATCGAGAGGACCCTCTGCGACCGCTGCGACGTTGGTTTCCAGGTGCCGGGGATCGGTGCCGCCGACGATAGCGCAGTCCACGCCCCGCGCCCAAGCCACGAAACGCAGCGCAAGCGACTCCCAGTCGTCCGTCTCGAAGCCAAACTCGCTGCGCAGTGCCGCGAAGCGTTGCCAGTAGTCCGAGTGCACGTCGTCAGCGGGCGGGGTCGATGCGCGCCACGGCTGGCCGCCGAGCGGTCGCTTGGCGATCGTGCCCAAGCCACAGGCACCGGCCTCCGCCAGCACCCGCAGCGCCTGCTGGTCGCAAAGGTTCAACGAGGCCTGGACGGCACCGAACTCACCACTGAGCACCGCGTGACGCAACTCGGCGCCGTCTCCCGAGTAGGCCGCGACACGCAGCCAGCCCCTGGCGGCGCAGTCGGCAAGCGCCCGTGTCGCCTCGCCGGCCTCGAGCAGGTCGAGTCCGCAGGAGTGCAGGTGCACGATATCGATCGTGTCGCTGCGCAGCCGGTCCCGTGCGGCCTGCACCCCAGCCACTATGCAGTCGTAGGTCCAGTCGGGGACGCCGTCGACACCGTAGCCCACCTTGGTGGACAGCACGAATTCTTCACGGCGATGTGCCAGGTGGCGGCCAATGCGTTCCTCCGACAGGCCATATGAGCGCGCCGTGTCGATGAGCGTCAGGCCGAGGTCGAGTGCGTGGTTGAGGAGTCGCGCGGCGGCCTCCTCCGGCAGGCGCGGGTCGCCCGCCTGCATCGCACCGAAGCCGAGTACGGGCACCACGAGGCCGGTGTGACCGAAAGCCCGGCGCTGCATGCTGCCGGTCAGCGCTCAGGGTGCAGGAACAGGGCCGCGAGCGGCGGCAACGTCAGGCGCATGCGGCAGGGGAAGCCGTGGCTCGGCTCGGCTTCGGCAACGAAGCGCTCGCCAGGCACGTAGCCGGAACCGCCGTAACCCGTCCAGTCGGTGTCCATGACCTTGAACCAGGTGCCGGCCTCGGGCACACCGATCCAGTAGTCCTCACGCGGCACCGGCGTGGCGTTGAAGATGCAGACCAGTGGCAGCGCGGCCGGGTTGGAGGGGTCGCGGCGCAGGAAGGCCCAGATGCTCTGGTCGACGTTGTGCAGGTCGATCCACGCGAAGCCGGCCGGATCCGCGTCGCTCGCATGCAAAGCCGGCGAGGCGCTGTAGAGACGGTTCAGATCGCGGTTCAGGTCGAGCAGCCCGCGATGCTTCGCATCGTCGAGCAGGTGCCAGTCGAGCGAGTGCTCGTCGCGCCACTCGTGCCACTGGCCGAACTCGGTTCCCATGAACAGCAGCTTCTTGCCCGGATGCGCGGTCATGTAGGCCCGGAACAACCGGTAGTTGGCACGCTTCTGCCACTCGTCGCCCGGCATCTTGTCGAGCAGAGAGCGCTTGCCGTGCACGACCTCGTCGTGGGAGATCGGCAGCGTGAATTTCTCCGACCAGGCGTAGACGAACGAGAACGTGATGAGTCCGTGGTGGTAGCGGCGATGGACGGGGTCGAGCGCCGCGTAGCGCAGCGTGTCGTTCATCCAGCCCATGTTCCACTTGAAATGGAAGCCCAGACCACCAAGGTGCGCGGGCTGCGTCACGCCCGGAAACGCCGTGGACTCCTCCGCGAACACCAGCGCGCCCGGGTGATAGCGCCCGACCGCGGTGTTCAGCTGCCGCATGAAGTCGATCGCGTCGAGGTTCTCGCGCCCGCCGTAGCGGTTCGGCACCCACTGACCAGGCTCGCGGCTGTAGTCGAGATAGAGCATCGAGGCGACCGCATCCACGCGCAGGCCGTCCACGTGATACTGGTCGAGCCAGTACAGCGCGTTCGCCACGAGAAAGTTACGGACCTCGTGGCGGCCGTAGTTGAAGATCTTCGTGCCCCAATCGGTGTGCTCGCCGAGGCGCGGGTCGGCATGCTCGTAGAGCGCCGTCCCGTCGAACCACGCCAGACCATGGTCGTCGCGCGGAAAGTGCGCCGGCACCCAGTCCATGATCACGCCGATCCCGGCCTGGTGGCATCGGTCGACGAAATACATGAAGTCCTGCGGCGTGCCGAAGCGAGCCGTCGGTGCGTAGTAGCCCACGACCTGGTAGCCCCATGAGGCGTCGAACGGATGCTCGGCGACGCCCATCAGCTCGACATGCGTATGGCCGAGATCGAGCACGTAGGGGATCAGCTCGTCAGCGAGCTCGCGCCAGTTGAGGAACGGCGGCGTGCGGCCGTAGTCGCGTCGCCACGACCCCGGGTGCAGCTCGTAGATGTTGATCGGTCGCGTGAGCGGATCCGCCGTGGCGCGTGCGCTCATCCACTGCGCGTCGCCCCACTCATGGCCCTCGAGCGTCGCGACGATTGAGCAGTTGCCCGGTCGCAGCTGCATGGCGAAGCCATAGGGATCCGCCTTGAGCACACTTTGGCCGCCGCGAGTGCGGAGTTCGTACTTGTATTCCGTGCCCGGCCCGATGCCGGGGATGAACAGCTCCCAGATGCCGGAGGCGCCGCGGACCTGCATGGCATGACGCCGCCCGTCCCAGAGGTTGAATGGCCCGACGACGCTCACGCGCTCGGCGTTCGGTGCCCATACGGCGAAGCGCGTGCCGTCGAGCCCGTCGAGCGTCATCGGATGCGCCCCGAGCTTGTAGTAGATGCTGTAGTGGTTCCCTTCACCGAACAGGTGCAGGTCGAAATCCGAGAGCTGCGGCGCGAAGAAGTAGGGATCGTGCTTGGTGAGCTCGTGCCCGTCGCGGTAGCGGACGCGCAGGCGGTACGGCTGCAGCGGCCGGCGGAAGGGCACTCGCCCCTCGAACAGCCCCGCGGCGTGGATGCGCTTGAGCGCGACCGGCGCCGCACCGTCGTCCCAGCAGACATCGACAGCGGCCGCATCGGGCTCGAGGGCGCGCACGAGGCAGGCCGGTTGCTCGCCCTTGCGTGCGACCTCGTGGTAACCGAGCAGCGACCGCGGTTCAGGGTTGCGCGCGTTGACCAGCGCGTCGATGTCGGCGGCGGACAGCTTCTGCTTGGCGGCCACGCTAAGGCCCTCGCCGGGGATACGGAAGCATCGTCCTATTTCCTGAATCGGAGAATCGGGGAAAGTCCCCTATGCCCTATTACAGTACCGGCCTGATTCGCCAGATGCGCTGGGCGTACTCGCGAATGCTGCGATCGCTCGAAAAAATGCCCATGCTGAGCGTGTTGAGAACCGCCTTGCGCATCCAGGCCTCCGGCTGCCTGTAGAGCGCATCGACTTCGTCCTGTGCAGCGGAGTAGGCCGCGTAATCGGCCAGCACGAAGTACGGATCTCCCTCGCTCAGGAGGCGGTCCACGATCGGCTTGCCGTCGGCGAGGTTACCCGGCGAGAAGTATCCCGAGTCGATCATCTTGAGCGTCTTCAGGAGCTCCGGGCTCGACTGGGCGGCCTCCGTAGGCGAGTAGCCGCGGCTGCGCTGCTCGGCGACCTCGTCCGCCGTGAGGCCGAAGATGAAGATGTTCTCCGGCCCGACCTGCTCGCGGATTTCGATGTTGGCGCCATCGAGCGTTCCGATCGTGAGCGCACCGTTCAGGGACAGCTTCATGTTGCCGGTGCCCGACGCTTCCATGCCGGCGGTCGAGATCTGCTGCGAGAGATCCGCGGCCGGCATGATGCGCTGCGCCAGCGATACGTCATAGTCGGGCAGGAACACTACCCTGAGCTTGCCGCCGATGCTGCGGTCGGCATTGACGACACGGGCGACATTGTTGATCAGCTTGATGATGCCCTTGGCCATCACGTAGCCGGGCGCCGCCTTGCCCGCAAACATGACCGTGCGCGGCACGACATCGAGGGAAGGATTCGCGCGCAGTCGGTGATAGCGCGTCACGACGTACAGCAGGTTCAGCAGCTGTCGCTTGTACTCGTGGATGCGCTTCACCTGCACGTCGAAAAGCGAGGCTGGGTCCACCTCGACGCCGACGCGACGCTGGATCACCTCGGCGAGGCGCAGCTTGTTCGCGGCCTTGATCGCGGCGAATCGCGCGCGGAATTCAGGATCCTCGGCGGCCCAGCGCAGTCGCTCGAGTTCCTCGAGATCGTTTTCCCAGGCGTGGCCGAGCCGCTCCGTGAGCAGTGCCGACAGCCCTTCGTTGGACTGCTTCAGCCAACGCCGCACGGCAATGCCGTTCGTCACGTTGGTGAACCGGCCGGGGAAGAGCTCGGCGAAGTCGGCGAATATCGTCCGCTGCATCAGGTCGGAGTGCAGGCGTGCGACGCCGTTGACCGTATGGCTCGCGACGGTGGCCAGTGCCGCCATGCGCACCTGTCGGCCGTGACCCTCGTCGATCAGCGACATGCGCTTGCGTCGCTCGTGATCGTGGGGGTGGCGGGCAGTCACCTCGTCGAGCAGCGCGCGATTGATGAGGTAGATGATCTGCAGGTGGCGCGGCAGCAGCCGCTCGAAGAACGCCACCGGCCATACCTCGAGCGCCTCGGGCAGGAGCGTGTGGTTCGTGTAGGAGAACACGCGCTTGGTGATGTCCCACGCGCGCTCCCACTCCATCTCGTGCTCGTCCACCAGCAGGCGGAGCAGCTCGGGGATGGCGAGTGCGGGATGCGTGTCGTTCAGCTGGATCGCCCAGGCGTCGGGCAGCGACTCGAGCGGCCGGTCCTCCGCGAGGTGGGTCGCCAGCATGTCCTGCAGGCTCGCGCTCACGAAGAAATACTGCTGCTTGAGGCGCAGTTCCTTTCCCTGCGGTGTCGTGTCGTCAGGGTAGAGGATGCGCGAGACGTTCTTCGCCTCGACTTCCTCGTCCGAGGCCTCCGCGTGGCGGCCCGCGTTGAACGCCTCGACGTCGAAAGGCGCGATGGCGCGGCCGGCCCATAGCCGCAGGTGGTTTACCGTCGGGCTGCGGTTGCCCGGGATGAACTGGTCGAACGCGACGGCCGAGATGTTGCGTGTATCCACCCAGCGGTAGCGGGTGCGTCCCTGCGCGTCCTGCGTGGCGACGCAGCGGCCGCCGAAGCGGATCACGTAGCGCGCGTCGCTGCGCGAAATCTCCCAGGGATTGCGGCGCCGCAGCCAGCTGCTGGCGATCTCGCGCTGGCGGCCGTCCTCGTCGATGGCCTGCGTGAAAATGCCGTAGTCGTAGCGGATTCCGTAGCCGACTGCGGGGTACTGCAGCGTGGCGAGCGAATCGAGAAAACACGCGGCGAGCCGCCCGAGACCGCCATTTCCGAGGCCCGGGTCGATCTCCTCCTCGACGAGCTTGTCGAGGTCGAAGCCGAGATCCGCGAGCGCCTCGCGGGCCTCGCGCACCAGTTCGCCATCGAGGCTCGAGAGCCCGTTCACCAGCGAGCGGCCGAGCAGGAACTCGACCGAGAGATACACGACTCGCTTCACGCCGGCCTGGGACACACGCCGCTGTGTGGCGAGCCAGCGCGCAGCGAGTTCCTCGCGTACGGCGAGCGACAACGCGTCGTAGACGTCGCCCTGAGTGGCCGTGTCGGGATGCTTGCCGAGCGAGCGCGTCAGGCGGTCGAGTAGCACCGCGCGCACCGTTCCGGGCGCGAGTCCGATTCCGGTCAGCAGGGACGTGTTTCTCACAGGACCTCGATCGTGCGCTCCGAAGCGATACGCCAGCCGGTCGGCTCTTTCACCAGCGTGAGTTCCTTGCGCAGGGCACCGTCGCCGAAGCGCTGCACGAAGGTGACCACGCGACGGTCGGGACCGACGGTCGTCACAGTCATGTCCTCGAGTTTCCCGTCGGGCACCCGCCCGGTGGCGACCTGCTGTTCCCGCTGATCCAGGAACGCGGCCGAGCCGCCCTCGCCTGGTGCCTGGAAGGTCGCCGAGTAAAGTTTTATCACGGCATCCGGCTGGCGCGCAGCCCAGGCCGAGTTCCAGGCCCGCACGACTTCCTCGGCCGGGTCGGCCACCGCGCCCTTGCGCGCGAAAAAGCGCGGCGGCTGATCGAGGCAGCGCGGCAACGGATCCAGCACGGCCGGGTTCGGGTCCACCGGCGGGATGGCCAGCGGCTGCATGCGCTCGGTCGGGGTGATCTCCGGCGGCAACACCAGCGGTGGACGCTCGACCGCCGTGAGGTACTCAGTGTTGTCGTCGCAGGCACGCATCGGCGCATCGCCACTGCAGCCTGCGAGGATCGCGACGGACAGGGTGGCGAAAAGCAGCCGCGGCGGGGTGGCGCGCATCAACCGGAACCGGGGAGACCTGGGGAAGGGCGGCATTGTACAGACCCGGCGGGGTCGGGGCGGGATCGGGCTAACCGCCACGGCGCTGGCGGCGGGACTCCAGGACGTCGATGTCCCAGAGATGAATCGGTGCGCCACGGCGGACGAACATTCCGGAACCAGAATTCCTGAAATCCTCGGCAAGCCGGCGCCGGTACCAGTCGCCGGGGCGCAGATGGGCAGCGCTGTCGGTCGCCTTGCGGTCGCAGTTGTGCTCCCAGTCCTCGGAGGTCAGTACTCCGAAATGCAGGACACCCCGGCAAAGGCGTCCGAAGTTGCGGATTGCCTCGGCCGCCTCGCCGGCCGCGAGGTATTGGAGTACGTCGTGGCAGATCACGAGATCGAACGGTCGCGGGCTCCGGAAGGTGTGGACCGATGCCTGCACCCAGCCGTGGCGCTCGCAGAGGTATTCGCTGACCTCGACGCCCGTGTAGCTCGCCCGCGGGAAATGCTCGATCAGCGGAGCCCGCATCAGCCCGAGCCCGCAGCCCAGGTCGAGGATTCTGCGGACCGGGTGGCGGACTTCGCGCATGAAAGCCGCGATCAGGTCGGCGCTGCGGCGCAGGTCCTCCGGGGTGACCGCCCGGGTGCGCGGGTTGAGGTAGAAGCGACGGTAATAGCGCTCGTCGAAGCGCTCGGGACGGTAGCTCGGCACCCCGGAAGGATAGGCGGTCGGCCGGGGGATTGCATCGACGCACCCCCGCCCCCAACTCCGGTGGGACGGATCCCGAAGGCATACCCCCCGATGACGCGACGCAACACTGACCCCTGGATTTGGGGCGAGACCGTGGACCTGCTGGAGCAGGCCGACCGGCTGCAGCGCCAGTTCTTCCGGCTGGCGGGCGGCGCGGAGCGGGCCGGCTGGGAACCGCCGGTGGACGTCTTCGCCGACGGCGACGAAATCCTGGTCGAGGTGGCCCTGCCAGGCGTGCCGTCGGACCGTATCGAGCTGGTATGCACGCCCGGCGAGCTCGTGGTGCGGGGCGAGCGGCGCCTGCCGAGGCGACTCGCCAGCGCCGCGATCCAGCGCCTGGAAATCCCGCATGGGCGTTTCGAACGGCGCCTCGCGCTTCCGCCCGGTCGCTGGGCGTTGATCCGACAGGAATTGACCCACGGCTGCCTGCACCTGCTGCTGGCCCGGCGTTAACCGGGCCGAGGAAACTGGATGAACACTTACGACATTCCGAGCACCCCCACCACGGACGAGCCGCGCCCGGCGCCGAGCCTCCCCGAGGACATGCTGATCATCCTGCCGGTCCGCAACCTCGTCATGTTCCCGGGCGTGGTCCTGCCCGTCGCGATGAAACGCCCGAAGACCGTGGCTGGCGCGCAGGAAGCCGTGCGAACCGAGGCCAAGGTCGGCTTCCTGCTGCAGAAGGACCCCGAGACCGAGGACCCGGGTTTCGACGATCTGCATCGCGTCGGCACCGTGGCGAACATCGCACGCTACATCACGGCACCCGACGGCACGCATCACCTCGTCTGCCAGGGCGAGCGGCGCTTCCGTGTCCTCGATGCGGTGGGCGGCTTCCCGTATCTCGTCGCGCGGGTCGAGTACCTGAACGACACCGGTGCCTCGCATCCTGAGGTCGAGGCGCGATCGCTGCTGCTCAAGCAGAAAGCGATGGAGGCGATTTCCCTGCTGCCGCAGGCGCCCGCCGAGCTCGGCAACTCGCTGCAGGCGATCGAGTCGCCCTCGTCGCTCGCCGACACCATCGCGAGCTTCCTGGACGTGAAGCCCGCCGAGAAGCAGTCGTTGCTCGAGATCACCGACCTGCGCGAGCGCCTCGAGCGCATCGCCACGCTGCTGGGCAAGCGAGTCGAGGTGCTGCGACTGTCGCGGCAGATCGAGCAGCAGACCAAGGAGGCGATCGACGACCGTCAGCGCGAGATCGTGTTGCGCGAGCAGTTGCGCCAGATCCAGAAGGAACTCGGCGACGAGAGCGGTGGCGAGGAGATCGCGGATCTCGCCGAGGCGATCGCGAAGGCCGGCATGCCGCCGGACATCGAGGAGCACGCCCGCAAGGAGCTGAAGCGTCTCGAGCGCATGAACGAGGCGAGCGGCGAGTACTCGATGGCGCGTACGTACCTGGACACGCTTCTGGCGCTGCCGTGGTCAAAGCTCGACGACGAGTCGATCGACATCGCGCGCGCCCGCGGCATCCTCGACGCCGACCACTACGGCCTCGAGAAGATCAAGAAGCGCATCGTCGAGTACCTCGCGGTGCGCAAGCTCAACCCCGAAGGCCGCAGCCCGATCCTGTGCTTCGTGGGTCCCCCGGGTGTCGGCAAGACCTCGCTGGGACAGAGCATTGCCCGCTCGCTCGGGCTCAAGTTCCAGCGCGCGAGCCTCGGCGGCACGCACGACGAGGCCGAGATCCGCGGCCACCGGCGCACCTACATCGGCGCGCTGCCGGGCAACATCGTCCAGGCGCTGCGCAAGGCCGGCACCCGCAACCCGGTGCTGATGCTCGACGAAATCGACAAGCTCGGCCGCGGCATCCAGGGAGATCCGTCATCCGCGCTCCTCGAGGTGCTCGACCCCGAGCAGAACGCAACGTTCCGCGACAACTACCTCGGCGTGCCCTTCGATCTCTCGAAGGTGCTGTTCATCGCCACCGCGAACCAGCTCGACACGATCCCAGGACCGCTGCGCGACCGGATGGAGATCATCGAGCTGACGGGCTACACCGAGGAGGAGAAGGTCGAGATCGCCCGCCGCTACCTCGTGCGGCGGCAGCTCGAGGCGAACGGCCTCAAGCCCGAGCAGGCCTCGATCACCGACGGGGCGCTCAAGCGCATCGCCCGCGATTACACGCGCGAGGCGGGATGCCGAAACCTCGAGCGCGAGATCGGCGCCGTGCTCAGAAACGTCGCGGTGCGCATCGCCGAGGGCAAGGTGGAGAGCGCACGCATCGACGAGGCGGAGGTGCGCGAGATCCTCGGCGCACCGCGCTTCGAGGACGAGGTGGCGATGCGCGTGAGCGTGCCCGGCGTGGCGACTGGCCTCGCCTGGACGCCGGTGGGCGGCGACATCCTGTTCATCGAGGCCACCCGCGTCCCCGGCAAAGGTGCACTGATCCTGACCGGGCAGCTGGGCGACGTGATGAAGGAGAGCGCCCAGGCGGCGATGAGCCTCGTCAAGTCGCAGTCCGAGGCGCTCGGGCTCGATCCGGCGCTGTTCGAGAAGAGCGACATCCACGTGCACGTGCCGGCCGGCGCGATCCCCAAGGATGGCCCGAGCGCGGGCGTGGCGATGTACACCGCGCTCGTCTCGCTGCTTACCGGTCGCACCGTGAGCCGCGACGTCGCCATGACCGGCGAGATCAGCCTGCGCGGACTGGTGCTGCCGGTCGGCGGCATCAAGGAGAAGACGGTGGCGGCGCACCGGGCCGGCATCCGTACCGTGCTGCTGCCGGCGCGCAACCGCAAGGATCTCGAGGACATCCCCGAGAGCGTGCGCGGCGAGCTGGAGTTCGTGTGGCTCGAGCGCGTCGAGGATGCGACCGCGCGGGCGTTCGGCACGCCGACGCAGCGCCCGCCGCTCGAGGCGACCGGCACCTGAGCGCCGGGGCGGAGACCAGGTGCGGGTCTGCCCGCACCCGCCGCCGGCCGTTCAGCCGTCGCGTCGCCGCAGGTACAGCCGGTCATCGAAGCTCATTACCCACTGTGGGCGGTACACGACCATCATGGCCATGATCATGCCGTTCACGAAGGCTTCGCCGAAGCTCATCAGCGGCAGTACGGCGAAGTACTCGGGCCCCACCTGCGCCGCGTCGAGCGAGCCCGCCGCCGAGAGTATGCCGACGCGCGCGAGGCCGGCTAAGTTGTAGGCGAGCGCCGAGCCGACGAACACCGTGACGAAGAAATAGACGAAGTAGTTGTGCGGCAGGCGCGAGTGCACGAACTCGTGCAGCCATGCCGTCGCGGCGGCCGGTACCACGGCCATGCAGAGCAGGTCGGCACCGAAGCTCGCCCAGTCCGCCTGCCCCGCGTAGCCGAGCACCGCCAGCGCCATCGCGCTGCCGATCACCGCGAGCTGCCATCCGTGCATCAAGGTGAGTGTGCTCACCATCAGGAACCTGAGCGACAGCCCCGGCGTGATGCCGGCCTTCATGGACCACAGGCCCACCAGCATCGCGAGGCTGCCGAGCCACACCCACTGCCGCTCCCGGTCGCTGAGCCAGACGCGCCACGGTGCACTGATCGCTGCGATCGCCAGCGCCGCCCCGGCGATCGCGCCCGTGGCGATGCGTGCGACGGAGCCGAGCAGCTCTGCCTCGATCAGCATCAACCGGCGGCCGGCGGTCCCGCCGGCAGTGGCCCGGACCCGGCCGACGGTGCAGGCGGCGGAGCCGTCGGACGGTGCATGGCGAGCGCGGCACTGGCCTCGGGCGAAACGCTGCGCAGGTGCAGACTCTGCTGCGGAAACGGAATCTCGATGCCCGCCGCAGCGAGGGCCTCGTACACCCGCACGGTCAGCTCGCTGCGGATCTTGACCCAGTCGCCGAAGTTGTTGGTCCAGGCGCGGATGCCGAAGTCGAGCGAGCTCGCGCCGAAGCCGACGAACAGGACATTGGGGGCCGGAGTGGTCGCGATGCCGGTGGTGGACACGACCACCTCCATCAGCAGGTCGAGCACCTTGCGCGGGTCGGAGCCGTAAGCGACGCCGACGTTGACGTCGATGCGCCGGTCCGTGTCGCTCAGCGTCCAGTTGATCAGCTTCTCGCTGAGCAGCATGCCGTTGGGGACGACCACGTCCGCGCCTTCAAAGGTGCTGAGCTTCGTGGCGCGCATCCCGATCTCGCGCACCGTGCCCGAGGTGCCGCCGACCTCCACCACGTCGCCCGGCTGGATCGGACGCTCGAACATCAGGATCAGGCCGGAGACAAAGTTGTTCACGACGTTCTGCAGGCCGAGGCCGATGCCGACGCCGAGCGCGCCGATCACCAGGGCGAGCTGGCTCACCTCGAAGCCAGCTGCGGCGAGCGCCACGAACAGCCCGAGAATCACCATCGCGTAGTAAGTGAGCGAGGAGATGCTGTTGCCGACCCCGCGCGGCAGCGACATCTTGGGCAGCACGTCGTCCTGCAGGATCACGCGAACGGTCCTGGCGGCCCAGAAGGCGAGCCAGACCGAGAAGAAGAACAGCAGCACGCCGCCCAGCGTCAGGGAGATCTTGCCGAACCTGAGATCGTAGGTCAGCCCGCTCGAGACGACATCGCGGATCGGCCGGTAGACGCGGAATTCATTCAGCACCACGACGACCCACGCCACGAGCGCGCCGAATCGCAGCAGCCGCGTGAAGCTGTGCAGCAGCGGACCGGCGTGCTGCGTGACGACGCGGAATCGCGTGATCGCGCGGCGCGCGAGCAGCAGGCGCAGCACGGAGGCCAGCACCGTGACGCCCGCGTAGAGCACGAGCCCGACGTAGCCGGTGTCGAGGATTCCGACCGTCAGCATCTCGGCCAGCGACACGTTGCCGACTGCATTCGCGACTGCCGAGACCAGCAGCATCGCGACTGCAGCCCAGCCGGCGAAACGCACGCTCCTCCGTGCGACGGACGGCGTCGGGTCCGCGGCGCGCGGTCGCCGGAGCCACAGCAGCCAGGCCAGCATGACTGCGGCAAGCAGCGTGATCGCGAGCAGGTAGACGCGGTGGTAGAAGGGATTCGGCAGCAGCAGGAAGCCGAGCCTGTGCAGCAGGTACAGGCCGGTAGCGATGTAAGGCCACGGACCGAGCGCTTTGTATACGGCCGGCGGCAGCAGCCGAAGCACCGGGACCAGCGCCAGCAGCAGCGCGACCTGGTGGCGAAGTATCGGCGCTTCGGGCTCCAGCACCACGATGCCGATCATCGCGAGCACGATCCACGAAGAGATCGGCCGCTGCAGGACCCGCGTCGCGGCCTGGATCTCCGGATCGTCGGAGACGACCCTGCGACTGCGACGACTCAGCCACAGCAGAAGCGGCAGCAGCAGCAGCGCGACGATTCTCAGGGCGCGGAGGTAGTCGGCGTTCGCGGCGTCGTATGCATCGAGGAAGCACTTCTCGACTTCGAGCCCGGCCGTGATCGACCTGACCGGATCGACGGAGGCCTGGGGTTCGCCCCGGGCACGCCAAAGGGGCGGCGAGTCGATCCGCGCGAGGCGGCTGTCGTTGTAGGCGATCGAGGCAACCACGGCCTTCTGGCCGGCAAGGATCGAGGTCTCGACCGCGTTCGCGCGCCGCCCGAGACGGATCTGCCGGTCGATCGGGCCTGAAACCGCCTGTTCGGCCAGCGCGATCTGCGCCAGCACACTCTGCACCCGGTTGGCGAGGGCCGGGGCCATGCCACTCGATTCGGCCGTTGCTTTGGTGGCCTCCCACGCGGCGCGTCGCCTGGAGAGATCGGCGGCATCCTCGGTGTACTGGCTGCCGGCCGCGGCGAGATCCCGTCGCCAGGCCGCGAGCTGCTTGCCAAAAAAAATCCAGTGCCGGTTCAGACTCTCGAGGCGCCCGATCGCCAGCAGCTTGAGCTCGTCGCGCTTGAACCGTTCCGATTCCTGCTGCACGGACGCGGCGAGATCGTCGAGGCGCAGCCCGAGCTTTTCAGTCAGGTCAGGGCCCCGGCTTCGCTGGATCACTTCGCGGGCGAAGCGCTCGTCGGCATCGGCTCGCAGCGCGATGTCGGTCTGGGCGATCGGTTCCGGGCCGGGCTTGGCGGCCGCGGCTGGCGCAGCCGCGTCCTGAGCGAATGTCGCGCAGGACCACCACAGGGCCAGTACCGGCAGTGCCGCGGCAAACGATTCGACTCGACGACGCATTCAGGCTCCCATCGGCCCCGGTGCAGGGCGAGGACCGTGAATTGTCGCATCGTGCGACGCGGTCTCCCACCGTCACCGGGCCCAGGGCCGGATCTGGCACAATCGCGCCCCCCGTCCCGGCCGTTCGCCGGACACTTCTGAACTGAATCTGGCCATGCGCGAACTACTCTCCTCGCTGCTCGACTGGTACCTCGGCGCCCTGGACGAGGGCGGCTACCTTCTGGTCGCAGTGCTCATGGCGATGGAGAGTTCGATCATCCCGTTGCCGAGCGAGTTCGTGATCCCGCCGGCGGCCCATGTGGCCCACACGCGCGGCACCATGACGCTCACTGGCGTGGTCGTCGCCGGAACCCTCGGCTCCTGGGTCGGTGCCACCGTGATGTACTGGGCGTCACGGCTGCTCGGACGGCCGCTGCTGATGCGCTACGGCCGCTACGTCATGATCACGCCCGAGAAGATCGAGAAGGCCGAAGCGTGGTCTTCGCACTACGGCACGATGGGGGTGTTCGTGTCGCGGCTGCTGCCGGTGATCCGCCACCTGATCGGCATTCCCGCCGGTGTCGTGCGCCTCAACTTCCTCTGGTACTCGATCGCGACGCTCATCGGCTCGGCGATCTGGTGCACGGTGCTCGCCTGGATCGGGGTCACCGCGGGACAGGACCCTGAGCTCATGGCTGGCAGCGTCCACCGCATCTCGCTGTGGGTGGGCGGACTGACGGCGTTCCTCGGCGTCCTCTACTACTTCTTCGTGCACCGTCACATGCGGCGCTGAGGCCACCTTCGTGACCGACGCGCATGCCGCGCCCGGCGGCGCCGCTGCGGGCGGCGGGCGAGTGCTGCCCGCGCGTCGCACCGGTCCGGACGGCCGCCCGCGCATCGATTACCGGGCGATCGCAGCGCTCGCACTGCCGCTCATGGTGAACAGCAGCCTGCAGGCGGTGATCAACCTCACCGATACGTGGTTCGTGGGGCACATCTCCACTACCGCGATGGCCGGCATGGCGGCGATCTTCTGGCTGGTGTTCTTCTTCGTGATGCTGGTGGGCGGCATCGGTCTCGGCGTGCAGACCTTCGTCGCGCAGTACGAGGGCAGCGGCCGGCGCTGGCGCGCGGGCCATGCGACCTGGGTCGGGCTCTGGGGCGCGGCGGTCACCCTGCCGCTGTTCGCGCTGGTGGGCTGGCACGGAGGCGCGCTGCTCGCCCCGTTCGGACTCGATCCCGAGGTCCAGCGGCTCGCACTCGAGTACTGGTGGCCACGCATGCTCGGTGCACCGCTCGGGGTCGCGTTGTGGGCGCTGCTCGGCTTCTTCAACGGCACCTCGCGGCCGCGAGTCACGGTGATGACCACGGCCATCGTCGGCATCGTCAACGCCGTGCTGAACCAGGTGCTCATCTTCGAGCTCGGCTGGGGCATCGCCGGCGCCGCCTGGGCCACCAACGCAAGCATGCTGATCGGTCTGGCCTTCGCGCTGGTCGTCTTCCTGCGCGCGGACCTGCGTGCACGCTACCGGACGCACCTCACCTGGCGGCCCGACGCGGCCAACCTGTGGCGCGAGTTCAGGCTCGGTCTGCCGATGGGCGTGATGTACGCCGCCGATCTCTTCGGCATGTCGCTGTTCTCGCTGATGCAGGTGCGGCTCGGGCAGGTGGACGGCGCCACGACGCAGATCGTCGTGATGCTCACCTCGATCGCCTACCTTCCCGGTGTCGGGCTCGCGCTCGCCGGCACCACGCTGGTCGGCCAGGCGATCGGCGCCGGTGATCGCGACTGGGCCCGCCGTCTGGGCAACGCCGTAATTGCCGTGACCACGGGATACATGGGCGCCGTGGGCGTGATCCTGGCAATGCTGGGACCATGGGTGATGCCGCTGTTCGTCAGTGCAGCCGATCCGCAGGCGCGCGACGTGGTGCAGCTCGGCCTCGTGCTGCTGTGGATCGCCGCCGGCTACCAGCTGTTCGACGGTCTGCAGCTCGGCTCCGGCTTTGCACTGCGCGGCGCGGGTGACGTGCGCGTTCCGGCATTGATTTTCCTGGGGCTCGCTTGGGGTGTGTTCGTGCCGCTTGCGCACTCGCTCACTTTCGCGCCCGGGCAGGGCTGGTTCGACGTGCTGCCGCAGCTGGGCCTTGGCGCGGTCGGCGGCTGGACCGCGATGCTCGTGTATGTCGTGCTGCTCGCGGTCGCGATGCACCTGCGCTGGCGGTCCGGCAGCTGGCAGCGGATCCGTCTGTGAAATCGGGCATCTCGCCTGCGACACGTGCTGCTTGGCACGTGCATGCGCCCGGTCGTCAGCGCATCGCCTTGTGCTGGCCGCCGTCCACGGCAACGCATTCGCCCGTCACCCAGCCTGCGCGGGGCGAGCAGAGGAACACGGCGACGTCCGCAATCTCCTCGGGCGTACCCATGCGCCCGGTCGGAATCTCGCCGACGACGCGCCCGTACAGCGCCGGGTCGTGCGACTTGACGTTCGCCCAGAATCCACCCGGGAATTCCACCGACCCGGGCGCGATCGCGTTGACCCGGATGCCGCGTTCCGCCTGCGCGATGGCGAGCTTCTTTGCATAGGCGATGAGCGCCGCCTTGACCGTCGTGTACGCGAAGTCCGACGAGGGGCTCGCCTCGAGGCCGGAAACCGAAGACACCAGCAGGACGCTGCCGCCGCCCGTCTCGGCCATCCACGGGATCACCCGCTCGCAGGCGTGCACCGCGGCCATCAGGTCGACGCGCAGGCTGGCTTCCCATGATGAGAGGTCCGGACCGACCGCGAGCGCGGATGCGTTGTGCACCAGCACGTCCACGCCGCCGAGCGCTGCGCGCGCGCCGTCGAGGAAAGCCGCGAGCGACCCGGCGTCGGCAACGTCGCAGGGCTCCGCGTGCACCATCACACCGAGCTTGCGCAGCTCTTCCGCGGCCTGCCCCAGCGACTCGGTATCGCGCCCGCAGATCCCGATGCTCGCGCCTTCCGCGGCCAGGCCCTGCGCGATCGCGCGGCCGATGCCGCGGCTGGCTCCCAGCACGACGCAACGCTTGCCGGTCAGTCCCAGGTCCATCGCCCGCTCTCCTGCGCGCTCAGGCGCGCCACTCCGTGAGTCCCTCGGCCTCATAGAGGCGAGCCCAGCTCGGTCGCGTACGCAGGCGATCCGCGTACTGCCGGAGCGCGGGCCAGGCGGTCACCGGCTTCGGCATGTTGCGCGACCAACGCATGTACATGAGCGCCAGCAGATCGACGCCGCTGAATTCCGCACCCAGCATGTACGGCCCGTGCGCAGCGAGGTGCGCATCGACCAGCGACCATGCGCCTTCGATCTTCGCGCGCAGCGCGTCGCGTACGAAAGGCGGATGCTCGGGCGATCCGAGGTCCGACGGGTAGAACCACTGGCGGTACACCGGGCCGAGCGCGTTCGCGAAGAACACCACCCACTGGTACCAGTCAGCGCGCAGCGCACTGCCGGGCGGCGGCGCGAGTCGCGCCTCCGGGTGACGCCCGGCGAGAATCAGAAGCAACGCCGCGCATTCGAAATACGGCTTGCCGTCGATGACCAGCGTCGGCACCTGGCCGCGCGGATTGAGCTTCAGGTACTCCGCACCGCGCTGCTCGTCGTGCTCGAAGTCGAGCTTCACGAGCCGGAACGGCACGCCGATCTCGAGCAGCGCCAGGTGCACGACCATGCTGGCCGACCCCGGCGAGTAATAGAGCGTGTACACGGACGAATCCTCCGGCAGCTGCGGTGGGCGAGCATAGCCCACGCGCGGTGAAGCCCGCCGCTCTACGCGGCCTCCGACCCGGGAAGATCGAACACCAGGACCTCGGCAGCAGCACCGTCGGTGAGCGAGATCTCAGTGACGCCCGTGAGCTTGAGCGCGTCACCGGCATCGAGCATCTCGCCGTTGGTCCTGATACGGCCCCGCGCGACGTGCACGTACACGCGCCGGTCCGGCGCGACCTCCAGCATCGCGTGCTCGTCGCCATCGAACAGACCCGAATACACGCGCGCGTCCTGGTGAATGCGTACAGAGTCGTTGGCACCGTCGGGGGAGGCGACCAGCCGCGGCCGGCCGCGCTTCTCTTCCGCCGGGAAGTACTTCTGCTCATACCCAGGCGCGATCCCGCGAACGTCGGGCTGGATCCAGATCTGCAGGAAGTGCACTGGCGCTTCGCTCGAGTGATTGAACTCGCTGTGCAGCACGCCGTGACCCGCACTCATGCGCTGCACGTCGCCCGGACCAATCACCGAACTCGTGCCCATGGAATCCTTGTGAGCCAGCGCGCCCTCGAGCACGTAGCTCAGGATCTCCATGTCGCGGTGCCCGTGGGTGCTGAACCCCGCACCCGGGACGACACGATCCTCGTTGATGACACGCAGCGGTCCGAACTCGACGTGCTTGGGGTCGAAGTAGTCGGCGAAGGAAAACGAGTGGTAGGAGCGCAGCCAGCCGTGGTCGGCATGGCCGCGGTCCCCGGAGCGTCGGATCTCGATCATGTGGAACCTCCTTGCGTCTCCACCATCGCAAGATAAGGCCTATGAAATCGATACGAAAGACGGAAAAAACGGGCTTACCGATCGAGATGATCGATCTGGAGGGAGTCGAGGCGCGGGCGATTCGTGCGACGGGCTGCCGACCGGTCGCGCGGGATGGTCAGCGTATCACCCAGCCACCACAGACCGGGAACACCTGCCCGACGAAGCAGTTGGCCGCGTCGCTGCACAGGTACGCGGCGAACAGCGTGTCCTCCCGCGCCGACACGAGTCGCCCGAGCGGCACGTCGCGCTTGAGGCGTTCCTGGAAGGCCGGCTTAGCCTGCAGGTCCGGCGGGAAGTAAGTCGGGTTGTCGACGAAATTCTGAGCGATCGCGTTCACCTGGATGCCGTGCTCCGCGACCTCGACTCCCACCGTCTGGATGTAGGCGAGCTGGGCGCCGCGCGCGGCGCTGTAGGTCGAGGCGCGTTTCTGTCCGCGCAGCGCCGCGGCACTGCCCATCAGCAGGATCTTGCCGGCGCGTCGCTCGATCATCTGCGGAAGCACCGCCCGCACGAGACGCGGCAGCGGGTCCACGAGCTGCGCAAAGACCTGCCGCCACTCCTCGTCCGTGGCCTCAACCGCTGCGTTCCGCGGCGCAGGCAGCGAGAGATGCGCGACGAGGACATCCACGCGGCCGCTGGCTGCGACGAGCCCGGCGGGACGTGCCGGATCGTCGAGCGGTCCGTCGTCGGCGATCACAGTCGCGCCGAGGCCGGCGAACGTCTCGCACAACGCCGGACCCATGAAATCCTGCGCCTGCGTGATGAGCACGCGCCTGCCGGTGAGGTCGATCATGGCCGCTCCTCTCGAGTCGGTGAACCCGCCGGCGCGGCTCGCGGCAGCGGCGAGCGTGATGATGCTGGCTTTCCGCTAAAATGCCAGCGGCTTCTGCAGCACAACACCACGCGCCATGCCTACCTACGACTACCACTGCCCTGCCAACGGCCGCATCGTCGAAGTCAGCCACAAGATGGCCGAGCAGGTCTCGACCTGGGGCGAGCTCTGCCGCCGCGCGGGCATCCCGCTGGACGGCACGCCTGGGAAGGCGAAGGTCGAGCGGCTGATCACCGGGGGCAACGTGCTCAGCGGCTCGCGCGGCAGCACGCGCGAGATGCCCTGCGACACGGGTCCATGCGGCGCGCCCGTCTGCGGTGGTGGCGGTTGCGCGTACGACTGAGCCCGCTTTACGTGCGCGCCGGCCGCGCGACTCCTACGACGGCACGGCAATCCGCGTGAGCACACCCCCGAAAGTCGGATTTGTTTCGCTCGGCTGCCCGAAGGCTCTGGTGGACTCGGAGCGCATCCTCACGCGTCTGCGCGCCGAGGGCTACGACGTCGTCGGTAGCTACGAGGATGCGAACCTCGTCGTGGTCAACACCTGCGGCTTCATCGACGACGCCGTGCACGAGTCACTGGAGGCGATTGGCGAGGCGCTGGCGCGCAACGGCAGGGTGATCGTCACGGGTTGCCTGGGTGCGAAGCCCGAGACCATCACGGATCGTCACCCGAGCGTGCTCAAGGTGACCGGTCCGCACGCCTATGAGGAAGTGGTCGCGGCGGTCCACGAGCAGCTCCCGCCGCTGCACGACCCGTTCGTGGACCTCGTGCCGCCGCAAGGCATCCGCCTGACGCCGCGCCACTACGCGTATCTCAAGATCTCGGAAGGCTGCAACCACCGCTGCACCTTCTGCATCATTCCCTCCATGCGCGGCGACCTCTCGAGCCGCCCGATCGGCGAGGTGATGCTCGAGGCCGAGCGCCTCGTGAAGGCCGGCGTGAAGGAGCTGCTCGTGATTTCGCAGGACACGAGCGCATACGGCGCGGACCTTCGCTACGCAACCGGGTTCTGGGGCGGCAAACCCGTGAAGGCGCGCTTCACCGACCTCGCTCGCTCGCTGGGCTCGCTCGGCGCCTGGGTGCGGCTGCACTACGTCTATCCGTATCCGCACGTGGACGAAGTGATCCCGCTGATGGCGGAAGGCAAGGTGTTGCCGTATCTCGACATTCCGTTCCAGCACGGCAGTCCGCGCGTCCTGAAGCTGATGAAGCGACCCGCGCACGCCGAGAACACGCTGGAGCGCATCGCCCGCTGGCGCGGGATCTGCCCCGACCTCACGCTGCGAAGCACGTTCATCGTCGGGTTTCCCGGCGAGACCGAGGACGACTTCCGGATGCTGCTCGACTGGCTCGCCGAGGCGCGGCTCGATCGTGTCGGCTGCTTCAAGTACTCGCCGGTGGAAGGCGCGGCGGCAAACACGCTGCCGGGTCCGGTTCCTGACGAAGTGAAGCAGGAACGCTACGAGCGCTTCATGGAGCTGGCCGCAGGTATCAGCGCCGAGAAGCTCGCCGCCAGGGTGGGCCGCAGCATGCGCGTGCTCGTGGACATGGTCGGCGAGGACGGCGCGATTGCACGCTCGGCCGCCGACGCGCCCGAGATCGACGGCACGGTGAAGATCCCGAGGCCTGGCAGGCTCAGGGCCGGCGACTGGGCCGAGGTCGAGATCACGGGCGCGGACGAATACGACTTGACGGCTCGCATCGCGCGAGCGCACTGATCAAGGATTGCCCCAAGGCTCGGCCCGAGGTCGAGAGGAATGACCACGCCGATGTTGCGTCTGACCGCGATGCTGATCAGCCTGGCGGTGCTCGTTCCCCGCGGCGCGGCGGGCGAGGCGGGCCAGGCGCCGACCTCCGCGCCTGCAGCGACCGCAACTGCGGCGCCCGCGGCGCCCGGCCCGGTCAGCGAGGCGATCCGCGAGCTTACGGACCACCTGCGCTACCAGGGAGCGCACGATCCCGGGGATCACACCCTGCACGGCGAGCACGTCGTGCTCGGCGACACCGTGGCGCGCTACTACGAATCGCAGCAGTTCCGGCCACGCTGGCAGGACCCGGCGTGGCTCGACCGCCTGCTGCTGTCGTTGAGCGATCTGGCGAACGACGGCCTCAATCCGGCTGACTACCACTTCGAGGCGCTCGAGGCGCTGCGGGCACAGCTGCGCGGCGGCGGCAGGCTGCCTGACAGCGAACAGGCCGGACTCGAAGTGCTCGCGACCGACGCGATGATGCTCGGGCTCTATCACCTCTACCTCGGCCGGGTGGACCCGGAAAAGCTGAGCCCGCAATGGAACTTCGCATCGCGCCCCGTCTCGGTCGAGCGTGGCTTCGAGGCGCTCACCCGTGCACTCGAAGCGGGCGCCATCCGCGAGACCTTCGACCGGGCGCGGCCGCAGCACTCGTGGTACCAGCGCGTGCGCGAGCGACTGAAGGCATACCGCGCGCTGGCCGCGGCCGGCGGCTGGCCGACCGTACCGGCGGGCCCGACGATCAAACCGGGCATGGAGGATCCGCGGGTCCCGGCGCTGCGGACGCGACTCGCGGTGACGCGCGATTACCCCGCCAGTTCCGCACCCACAGACCTGGCTACGGTCTCACCTGCGACGGCAGCTCCGGGGACAGCCGCTGTTGCGGTGGCTGCGTCTGCCATTGAGACGTCCCCGGACTACCTCTACGACGCGTCGCTCGAGGCCGCCGTGAGGGGATTCCAGGAACGCCACGGCCTCACGCCGGATGGCGTCGTGGGCCCGGGCACGCTCGCCGCGCTGAACGTCCCGATCGAGGATCGCATCGACCAGATCCGCGTCAACCTCGAGCGCGCGCGCTGGGTGATGCACGAGCTGAAGGGCGAGTTCGTGCTGGTGGACGTGGCGGGCTTCGACGTCGGCTATTTCCGCGACGACGAGATGCTCTGGACCTCGAGAGTGATCGTCGGGCGTCCTTTCCGCGAGACGCCGATCTTCAAGTCGCTGATCACCTACGTCGTGCTCAATCCGACCTGGACCATTCCGCCGGGCATTCTGGTGAAGGACAAGCTGCCGATCATCAAGCGCGACCCGGGCTACCTGAAGCGCAACCACATCCGCGTCATCGACGCGCGGGGCCGCGAGGTGAGCCCCTACTCGGTAAACTGGAGCCGCTACTCCGCCAGCAACCTGCCGCCCTACCAGTTGCGTCAGGACCCCGGCGAGGACAATGCGCTCGGGCTCGTGAAGATCATGTTCCCTAACCCGTACATGGTCTACCTGCACGACACGCCGTCGAAGTCGCTGTTCGACCAGGACCAGCGCACCTTCAGCTCAGGGTGCATCCGCGTGCAGAAAGCGTTCGAGCTCGCGGAACTCGTGCTCAACGACCCGGCAACGTGGAACCAGGAGACGCTCGCGGCCGCGGTGGCCACGAAGAAGATGCAGACCGTGAATCTCGCGAGGCCGGTGCCGGTGCTGCTGCTCTACTGGACGGCACGGCCACTCGCCAACGACCAGATAGCGTTCCGCAACGACATCTACGGTCGCGACCCGCCGACGCTCGCGGCGCTGAATGGGCCGTTCGTCCCACGGCGCTGATCGTCGGGTTCCGGCGATTGCCGAGTCACCAAAGAAAAAAGCCGGCGGTTGCTTGCGCATGCCGCCGGCCAATCTTTCACGCAGGAGGAAAACTGGTGACAGTCTCCTTCATGGGCCACTTCGAGGCATCCGTGGATGTCTCGGATGCGCTAGGTAGAACTGCGGAGTGCCCTCCGACGCGCACCGGGCAGCCGTAGTGGCGTGCCTCGTCGACGGTCGACCCGTCGAGCGCCGTCAGTGGTCGTGGTGGTGATGGCCGCCAGGCCCATGCACGTGGCCGTGCTCGAGCTCCTCGGCGGTTGCATCACGGACGTCCGCAACCTCGACGTCGAAGTTCAGAATCTCACCCGCGAGCGGGTGATTGCCGTCCACCGTGACCATGTCGCCTACGATGCGCTTCACGGTGACCACACGCGTGTGACCTTGCGAAGTCTGGACGTGGAACTGCATGCCTGGCTGTACGTTCGCACCGCCGAACTGGCGGCGCGGCACTTGCTGCACGAGCTTCGCGTCCCGCTCGCCATAGCCCTCGGCCGGCTCCACTTTCACGCTCAGCTTGTCACCCGTCTGCTTGCCCTCGAGCGCCTTCTCGAGCCCCGGGATGATGTTGCCCTGGCCATGCAGGTAGGCGAGCGCATCGCCGCCGGACGAGCTGTCGAGCACGTCGCCCGCGTCGTTGCGGAGGGTGTAGTGGATGAGGACGACTCTGTCCTGGGCAATCTGCATGGGCACTCCCGGAGATGACGATGGATTCTGCGCGGCAAAGCGAAGCTATATCGGCCGGCCGTCCCTCAGCGCGAGCCAGCCGCGTACGACGCGGTAGATGACCCAGACGCCGACGACCACGATGCCGAGGACCCAGGTGAGGATGCCGAGCCCGAGCGCGAGCACCAGCGGCGCCGAGAACAGGCTGATCACCACGATCCAGAGCGCCGCCCACCAGAAGGTACGGAGCTGCCAGCCGAAGTGACCATCGAGCCACGTGCCACGCACTTCGCTGCGCTTCACGTAATTCATGATCACCGCGACGATCGAGGGCAGGCCGAACACGAACGCCGTGGCCACGGCCGCGGACGTGAATATGCCGAGCAGGGCACTGGCCGCGTGGAGCGCATACATCCAGTGCGTGTAGCTGACGAGGTTCGGAGCAACGGTCGGGCTCGCGGTGGCTTCGGTCACGTCGGCAGTCTCCTCTTCCCGCGGATGGGCGCGAATTCTCCCAGATGGGGTCCGGGCGACCAAATACAAGTTCCCGACAGCTCCAGGCGCTCGGCCGGGGCGGGCGTGATTCGTACGGCGCAATCGGGCGATCGACGATCCGACAAACGCTGGTTCAACGACGGGCGCCGGAACCGATGCGCGCCGTGACCTCGATTTCTATGAGCATGCGGGGGTCGGCGAGTCCGACCGACATCATGGTTGCCGCGGGCCGCACGTCGCCGAACCACCGTCGCAACACGGGCCAGCAGCGGGGAAAATCATTGGCATCGGGCAGCAGGTAGGTGACGCGGACCACGTCGGCCATCGCTGCGCCGGCCTGCTCCAGCGCGAACTCGATGTTGCGCAGGCACTGCTCCGCCTGCTGCTCGACGTCGTCCGAGATAGTCATGGTCGAGTAGTCGAAGCCCGTCGTCCCCGAGACGAACACCCACTCCCCGTCCACGACCGCGCGCGAGTAACCGATGTCGCGCTCGAACGTGGAGCCCGAGCTGATGAGCCGGCGAGTCATCAGGAAACCGTCTCCGGCACGGTCTCGGTTGCGGGCGTCTGGCAGACCTTCGCGACGTCGAATTTCGGGTTCTCGATGAACCCGATCCGGTTGCCGAACGGATCACGAACGGCGCAGACACGGATGCCGTCGCCTACGTCCTGCACAGGTTCGAGCGGCGCAGCACCGAGTCCGACGGCGCGGGCGAGCGCATCCGATGCATCGGTGACGCCCCACAGCGCCTGCGGACCGGCGGTGCCCGCCTCGCCGTCCGGGATCAGGCCGAGTTCGAATCCTCCGACTTCGAAGCCGACATAGAACGGCTGGTCGAAGTACGGAGCGTGCCCGACCAGCGAGGCGTACCACGCTTTCGCGGCGTCGAGATCGGGGACCGGGTACACGACGGTGCGCAGGCCAAGCAGCATGGCGTACTACCTGTGAAAGAGACTTGAGCGTGCCGGTCACGAGACTCGCTCGCGACCGAGCGCCTGGGCGCGAGCATATCGCGTCTCATGCCACGTGACTGCGCTGATGCGATGCGACGAGCACCCTGCGGCGCCGCATGCAGTGAGCCTCGTTCGTGCGCTCACCCTTCGCCACTGCGCTCGTAGCGGTGCAGGTCGGCCACCACGCCGTGCCGGCGGAATCCTTGCACCAGCGTCGCCACGCGCCGGAATCCTTGCTGCTCCAGCAGCCGCCAGCTGGCGGCGTTCGTCGCGACCGACGTCGCCACCACGCGCCCGAAGGACCGCAACGTCGCGCGAGCGAGCATGGCAGACAGCAGCGCTGATCCGTAGCCCCGGCCCCAGAGCGACCGCGGCACCAGATACCAGACCTCGTGCTCCCGGTCGACCCAGTCGATGCCGATGAACCCCGCGCAGCGACCCTCCGCATCCACCGCCACGTACGGACCATCGCGCCTTGAATCCTCGGCGTAGCGAGTCTGCAGGCGTACGATGCGTTCAGACGCTTCCTCTGGAGTCGCCGTCGGCTCCCAGTTGGTGAATTGCACGACCTGCGGATCAGACCAGAGCTCGTGCAGGAACGCCGCGTGCGATGCCTCGAGCGGGACCAGCACGATGGCAGGCGGACTGCGGCGGTCGCGCTCCGGCGGCACGGCTCACTCCCGCGACGAGGTGACGGAGCCGCCGGGGGAGGCGGTTCGGCCCTCGTCCGGCGCCGGATACGGATCGCGGAAGGTGAAGGCCTCCGGATTCGGGCCCGTGCTGCGCAGGAGCCCGAGTCGCGCGAGTGCCTCCTCGACTTCTGGACGACGGCCCTTCGGCACCCACCACAGCACCTGGAAGGCATCGCCCAGGCGTTCAAACCAGTCGCGACGTCGCTGCAGCATCCCGAGATGGCCCGACTGGTAGACAAAGCGGCGCAGTGGATCGAGACCCTGCCATACGGAGAGGTTGGCGACGACGTGCTCGGCGCCGAGATAGCGCCGCACCGCGGCGTCGCCCGCGTCGCCCGTCAGTCGCCAGACGAACCCGGGACTCTGGTCCGCCTCGGCATTGATGCGATCGAGGCTGGCGACGAAATCGGCCATGACCGGTGCGTCCATCGGGCCCTTGACGATGCCGAGATTGAACTGCGCCAGCTCGTAACCACGCGTGCCACGTGCCGCGCCGAACGGCCGATGCCTTGTGCCCGCACCCATGGTGACATGCAGCAGGCGGCTCGGTGCATGCACGCGGGCGGTGTGCCATGCGCTGCGTGGCACGATCACGAGACCTCGACCCTGCACGCGCACCGCTCGAACCCCGGTGGGCTCCTCGACCAGGAACTCGACATCACCTTCGAGCACGTAGACGACCTCGTCCCCCTCCGGATGCATCTCCCAGTTCGGCCAGTCCTCCGAGCAGCTGAACTCGGAGACGAGCCAGCCGCGACCGAGTTTCTCGAGCTCCTCGGGTGGCAGCGACCAGAATTTCTCGCCGCCCTCGAACACGGCGGAGGAACCGTTGCGGCTCAGGTAGACGTAGGCAGCGCCGGGGTCGATGGGCCCGACTGGCTTCTGGTGCGGGGACATGTCGGTTCCACTGTTGCCCTGTCAGGACCTCAACTCGAGATTCGCGCATAGGCATACGCTGCTGCGGCGATCACGAGGCACGCGAGCGCCACGACGTCGGCAACGAACACGCGGCCGACCTGCACGTTGTAGCCACCCGTCGAATGCGCAATCCACAGGAACGAGGCAACGCTCACGAAGCCTGCGATCAATGCCACCGGCTGATAGGCGGGCCGGAACGCGGCGAACAGCAGGAATGCGCCGAGCAGCCCGAACAGCACTGCCCGATGACGCATCAGGATCGCGAGGTTCGGCTCGTCGAACGGCAGTCCATACAGCGAGGCGAGTCGCTCGCCGCCGAGGACACCCGCGAGCGGCAGGAGGTGGATGACTGCGACGACCGCGAGCATGGTGGAGACGACGAGCCTCATTGGGCGACTATACGGCAGGTTGCCTCGGCATCAAGCTGAGGGCATCCAGTCCGGCGAACTCGGTCGGGCGCGAGGGCCGCCAGCCGACCGTCACCTGGGATTACGCTCATGAACTACGACCACGTCTTCATCGCCCTGGCCGTCGCCTACATCGGCTGGCGCCTCTGGTCGTCCTACAGCGCGCGGCGTCGCGTGCCGGAACTGAAGCGCGAAGGCGCGCAGCTCGTTGACGTGCGCAGCCCCGGCGAATTCGCGAGCGGCCACGCCCCCGGCAGCGTCAACATCCCGCTGTCGGAGCTCGACTCGCGGGTGAAGGAGCTGGACCCGGACCGATGGGTGGTGGTGGCCTGCGCGTCCGGTTCGCGCAGCGCGATGGCGGCGCAAAGGCTGCGGCGCCTCGGGTTCAGGCAGGTGATGAATGCGGGGTCGTGGCGGAACCTGGGCTGAGCTCGCTCATACGCGGAGTGCGGCCGCAGAAGCCGGCAAGGCGCTTTGAAGTCCCACCGGCGAGCCGCCGCAATCAGTGCACTCGCGCGGATTCCGCTGCGCGGCGACGGCTGTTCCGACCTGATATGCCTCGATGCACGATGTTTGCCGGCTGATCGGGACGGGTGATTCAGGCTGACAATTCACGGCGTGGCCTTCCGGGCGATGTAGTAGCCGTAGCCGACGAAGGCCTTGTAGCGCCGGTAGAGCGAGATCTCTTTCTCCTCAGCCGAAACGATCGCTCGTGCAGCTTCCGAATCCTGGTGCTGATCGAGAAAGGCAGGAAAGCGCTGCTGCAGTGGCCGATAGTAATTGTCGAGCCAGCAGTGTTCGGGAAGCGTGAAGTACGCGATCGGCGAGAAGCCGAGCCGTTCCAGGACGGCCATCTTCCCGGAGGCGGTGTCCACCTCAGGGTATTCCCTCTCCCAATGCGCCTGCAGTTCCTCGGGGCGCCGATCCGTCAACCATGTCAGTTCCGATACAGCCAGGACGCCGCCCGGTTTCAGGTACTTGCGCCACGCCTCGATCCCTGCCGCGAAGCCCATGTTGTAGATGGCGCCCTCCGACCAGATCGCGTCGTACCCTGATTCTGCGAACGGCAGGGCTTTCATGGATGCCAGGAGCGTGGTTACGCGGTCGGCAACGCCAGCACGGCTGGCGATATCTTCGAGTCTGGCCAGAAATTCCGGGAGGAAGTCGACGGCAGTAACATGCGCATCGAGTTCTCTGGCCAGCACAAGCGTCGAGGCACCTGTCCCGCAACCGATGTCCGCGATCCTGAGGCTTGCCGCGTTCTTTAACCCCGAAAGCGCGATTGCGAGACGGGTCTCGTAGTCTCCACCCGGACCCTGGCGCGGGCCGTCCTTGTGCAGATCGATCAGAAGTCGAAGTTCGTCCACTGTGAACAGGCGCCGAAGGTTGGACAGACTTCAGGCTGAACCGGCGTCGCATCCCGGCAAGACTGGAAGCCTGAGAGACACGGGGAATCCACAGGTTGCATCATGCGCGTGGGCCAGCCTTGGTGGGGCAACTGGCCGAAATCGGCGGTAACCGTCAGCTCGCTCTCCATCGCTGCTGCCGAACGATCCCGAACCCTCGCAGCGGTGCGATTCCGTTGGCGAAAGTGCGAGAATTATCAGTAGCGCTTGTTGTCTTTGGCGTCGATGCATGGAAGGGACATCGGCATCGCCATGCGATTCGTGGACCTTCCCGCCCCATCGGCACAGGGTCCGGACCATGAATCGACCCAAAATGATCCTCATAGACCTGGATGGTACTCTGGTGGACAGCGTACCGGACTTGGCCTATTGCATCGACGCAATGATGGAGCGGCTCGGCCGCCCACCCTGCGGCGAGGCGGCGGTGCGCAACTGGGTCGGTAACGGAGTCGAGCGCCTGATACAGCGGGCGCTGACGGGGCAGCTCGACGGGGAACCGGACGCGGCCGATTTCGAGCGTGCCCTTCCGATCTTTCTCGATCTCTATCGCGCCAACACTTCAGAGCGTTCTCACTTGTATCCCGGCGTTCGCGAAGGCCTCGATTACCTCAAGAAGGGCGGATATCCGCTCGGCTGCGTCACCAACAAGCCGACCCAGTTCACCGAGCCACTGCTGCGGGACCTGGGTGTGCGCGACTACTTCGACGTCGTAGTGTGCGGCGACACGCTGCCGCGCAAGAAACCCGACCCTCTGCCTCTGTTACACGCAGCGAAGCACTTCGGGGTCAAGCCCGGCGATGCGCTGATGGTGGGCGACTCGCTGAGTGACGTGAAGGCGGCACGGGCGGCGGGCTTTGCCATCGTTTGCATGTCCTACGGGTACAACCACGGAGTGGATGTTCGCACCGCCGGTCCGGACGCCGTGCTGGATTCGCTGATCGAGATCCGGGGCCTGCTGGAGCAGGCTACGTGAACGCAGAGAGCCGGCGAGCCAGGGTGTTCGACCTGCGGGCATCACGAGGATGGAGCTCTGCGCCGAGCGACTTCAGCACGCGGCCCGCTGCACCACGTTGCGCACGCGGCGCAGTGGATATGGCGTCGCGAAAAGGCCGAGCCGGCGTTATGCGCGGCTCGGCCTTGCTGGCTCCGGCGTTCACCTCCAGCCGCGCTGCGACGGCAGTGCGCGCAGCGCGAGGCAGGAGCGCCCGGCTCGCGACCTTGCCCGCCGGGCTCGAGAGGGCAAACCTCCGACAGGAGGAGGATCCAATGTGCTTTGCCCGCTCGGTCCGCGTGTTGCCGACCGCCAGCCGGCATCGACACGCGAGACACGTATTGCTTGTACGCCTGCGGAAGTGGCGAAAGCAATCGTGGATCGGCGAAGCCCGGCGTTATGCAAAAGCGCGAGCCGGGGCGAGCGCCGGGCGGAATGGGGTCGTGGAGTTTCCTCCGGGAACCTGCCTCTACACGGGATCGGCGCGGCGGAGCTTGCGGCTATCCGGTAGGTAAGCTGGTCCTCGGCAGCAGGGGTGCCGACGACCAAGCCGTGGGCCGCCGTTTGATTGTTCGCGCGCAGCGATACTGCTGTCAGCCGCTGCGATGGCCGACGGTATTCTGAAAAGCGGCCCCTGAGAGGGCGGGAGCCATGGTGAGATCCACTGCGCGCTTGGCGGCCCTGCTCTGGGACGTCGACGGAACGATCGCTGAAACCGAGCGCGATGGTCATCGTGTGGCGTTCAACCGCGCGCTCGAGGAGTGCGGTCTGTCCTGGCAGTGGGATGAGCACTGCTACGGCCCATTGCTGCGCGTCAGCGGCGGATTCGAGCGGCTGATGCACGACATGACGAACCGGGCGGGTGCGCCGGCGAGCCTGGAGGAACGTGCAGAGCTCGCACGCGCCATTCACACGAGAAAGAACGTGTACTACGCCGAGCTGGTACGCAGCGGGGCCATTGCGCCGCGTCCCGGTGTCCTGGCTCTCATGCGGGAGTGTCGCGAGCACGATCTGGCCATGGGCATCACGACGACCACGAGTCGGGCCAATGTTGAGGCGCTGCTGTCGGTCCATCTCGGGGAACAGTGGCAGCAGTGGTTCGCCGTCGTCGTGTGCGGCGAGGACGTGGCACGCAAGAAGCCCGACCCGGAGGTCTACGCGCGTGCCGTGGCGGCGCTCGGGTTGAAGCCATACCAGGCGCTCGCGATTGAGGACTCGCCGGATGGCGCGGCGGCGGCGAGCGCAGCGGGTGTACCCGTCGTCGTGGCCCGCAGCACCTACTTTGCAGACAGCCACATCGAGGGGGCGCTCGCCGTCGGGCCGGGTCTGCAGACGCAACAGGGGTGGCAACCAACCCTGGGTCCGCAAGAGGATTCACGGCGGATGGTTGGCCTCGGCGATCTCGGGGTGTGGTGGCGGCTCGCGCAGAGCGTCGGGTGAGGGAAGGGAATCCGAACGAGGCCAGGGCGACTGAGCACGGCCGCCCTGGCCCGTCGCTGCGATGCGAGCGACGCCGTCAGGCGGTCGCGGCGTCCTTCAGTTTCTTCATCGGGCGAACCTTGACCTTCACGGTGGCGGGCTTCGCCTTGAAGACAGTCTCTTCACCGGTGAACGGGTTGATGCCCTTGCGCGCCTTCTTCGCGGGCACGGCGACGGCCGTGATCTTGAGCACGCCGGGCAGCACGAAGGTTCGCGGGCCCTTCTTGCTGATCGAGGCGCGGATGGTCTCCTCGAGCGCCGCGAGCAATGCGCGCACGTCCTTTGCGGCGACCGTTGCTGCATCTGAGAGGTGAGCGACGAGTGCGGACTTGGTCAGCACGCTCTTGATCGACGGCGGCGCCTTCGGGGCGGACTTCTTCGCGGGCTTGCGAGCAGACTTCTTCGCGCGTTTCTGGGCCTTTGCCATGGGTAAACGATAACCTCGTGAGTGAGTGTGTCACGCGATCGGATGCGATCACGGAGCGCACGTTAGGGGATTGACGGGTGAATGCCAAGGGGTGTGCCGCGCTCGATGTCGCCGAAGACGCCCACCGCGAGCCCGGTTTGAGTCGTCGGCACCACCGAACACCCCCTGCTCAGAGAGCCGATGGTTAACTTGTCAGTACCGCAGGATCAGCCCACGCGTCCTGTGATCGACGGCAGCATTGCATCCCCCCGGCCCCGCCGCGATGATGAGCCATGATCCTGCTGCCACTGGTCTTCGCGGCCGCCACCGCCATCACGCCCGTCATCTCTGCCGAGCGCATCCGCGAGGACGTGCGCATGCTCGCCTCCGACGAATTCGAAGGCCGCGGTCCCGGAGAATCGGGTGATCGGAAGACCGTCGAGTTCCTGTCTAAGTCGTTCGCTGCCGCAGGCCTCCAGCCCGGCGGCGTGGACGGTCTATGGACCCAGCCCGTGCCGCTCGTGCGACTCGACCGACAGCCGGGTGCCACGATGTCGCTCACGATCGCCGGCCAATCGATTGCGTTGACACCCGGCGGCAACGCGGCGCTCACGCTTCGCAATGCCGGCCGCACCGAGGTGAAGGACGCGCCGCTGGTATTCGGCGGCTACGGTATTGCAGACGCCTCGCGTGGCTGGGGCGCATACGACGGCGTGGACGTGCGTGGCAAGGTCGTCGTCGTGCTCGCCAACGACCCGGATTTCGAGGCCGGCCGCGATCTTGGTTTCGAGGGGCGCCGCATGGCACTGGCAGGACGCTTTGGCATCAAGGTCGAGGCTGCGGCACGTGCCGGCGCGCTCGGCGTGCTCGTGATCCACGAGGACGCCGCGGCGAGCTATCCGTTCCTGCAGCTGGCAAGCGGCGACGCCCTGCCTGCCTTCGTGCTGGCGCCCCCAAAGTCCTCTTCGCTGCGGTTCACAGGGTGGCTCCAGGGCGAAGCGGCGTCCGACCTGCTCTCGCGCGCAGGGCTCGGCCTCGCTTCATTGAAGGACCGCGCCCGTGATCCTTCATTTCGTGCCTTCGCCATCGAAGGCGCGACGGTGAGTGCGATTGGCGACGTGAAGGCGACCGACGTCCTGAGTCACAACGTGCTTGCGCGGATCACGGGATCATCCCGCCCGGACGAGTACGTGCTCTACGGAGCGCACTGGGACGCCAACGGACGCAACGGCCCGGACGCCAGGGGCGACCCGATCCGCAACGGCGCCGTCGATAACGCCACCGGCACCGCCGAGGTCCTCGAGATCGCTCGTGCTTTCGCGAAAGCACCAAAGCCCGCGCGAACCGTGGTGTTCGCAGCCTGGACTGCCGAGGAGAAAGGCCTGCTCGGCGCCGAAGCGTACGCCGCGAACCCGATCTATCCGCTGGCCCGGACCTCAGCCGTGATCAACCTCGACCCGCATGTGGTGTTGCCCGCGGCGCGCGACGTCGAACTGATCGGTGGTGGCCGCACGGAACTCGAGCTGCGGCTCGCCGAGGCCGCCGCGAAGCTCGGGCTGCGCGTCACGCTCGAACCGAATCCGGAGGCGGGCTGGTACTTTCGCTCCGATCACTTTCCGTTCGCAAAACGCGGCGTGCCAGCCATCGCGTTCCGCGCCGGCCGCGATCTCGTCGACGGCGGAACCGCGGCCGGCAACGCGATCGTCGGTCCTTACAACGCGCGCGACTATCACCAGACGACCGACGAGTTCGATCCACGCTGGACATTCGCCGGCACCGTGCAGGAGGCGACCGTCGCCTACGAACTCGGTCGCGCGATTGCGAACGACGGCAGCTGGCCCGGCTGGTATCCGGGCATCGAGTACGGCGCAGTGCGCGCAGCGAGCGAAGCAGAGCGCGCGGCGAAATAGGCGCTTTCGTCGAAGGGTCGCTGCAGGCTCCGCACCTTCGAACCCGAGCTTTGCGAGGTCGAGTTCGTCGACAAACGCATCAACCGCCCGTACCGGGTTGTCCTCGGCGATCCAGTCGGCCAGACGCTCCGGGAACAGCCGTGGCCTGCGCTCGGCACTCACCTTCGATTAACCGCTTCATCGTGCACCCCTTCGTGTGGCACGATGATACTCGCACGAATTAAGAGGTCGTTTTCACACAGCCTCGACCCTCAGCGGAAGTTCGTATAGCTACGAAGCAGACGCTGAACGCCGCGGCCCAGCAGCGGCTCGTCAGCTCCGTCCGCTGCAATCGCTCGTTGTCGGCCCCTTAACTCCATAAGTCGTACGACCCTCCGACTAATTGACTGCCACTGCCTTAGGCAGCTTGTAGCTTCCGTCCAGAACCGACGCTCCAGGACGATAGACTCGCATCAGGAAGTTCCAGCCCTCGGTCACATCCAGCCGGTTCTGAACGTCGCCACACAATTCCTTTGATCCGAAATACACGGTGAACGTGCCGTCGGCATTCAGCTTCACGTTCGAGGAATTGACGATGTTGTTCTCCGTCTTCATGAAGCCGTCGTTGCCGTACACGGTGATGGACCAGAACGCCTTGTTTTCCGGCACCTTGTAGGTGGCCTTGTGGCAAACCTTTGGATCATGGCCCCCGCTGTAATTCAGGTAGGTGGCGTCCCATTCGGGGAAGAGCCCCCATGCCGCCGCGGCAGCGATGTGACGGGTCTTTTCGTCAACCTTGCCGCGCGGTCCCTGCATGCCCTTCCAACTGCTGTATTGCGCTGAATCCTTTTCATACTGCACGGTCAAGGTTTTCAGTGACTGGGAGTCCCACTTGAACCCGGGCAGCGGATCGGCGCTGTTGGCCTTGATGACAAACTGATCCTGTAACTTGTTGACCAGGGCAATTTCGTCCGGATCTTTCGGATTGAACACCTGGATGCGGATTCCGAGGCCCAGATACTTGGTATCCCTCGGCAGTTCGTGCGTCCCAGCGGTGTAGATCACGAACGGTACGTAATGGTCGTTGTCCACGAGATACACCGACGCGTAGCGATCTTTCGGCAGTTCCGGAACGGTGATCGTTGCGCCCTTGGATGTATCGACAACGCCCATGGAGTAGAGCGTGTCGCGGTTCATCCGCACGACGTTTTGCTTGTCGAGCGGCGTGGGGCTGCGGAAGTGATAGAAGCGATTAACGCC
>Ga0114939_10000372_pt1 | contig 37866 bp, 43 predicted proteins | sample AshMeaCrysSpring_FD_87196 | JGI IMG/M metagenome (GOLD analysis project Ga0114939, IMG submission 87196) | Groundwater microbial communities from Big Spring, Nevada to study Microbial Dark Matter (Phase II) - Ash Meadows Crystal Spring | ecosystem: Environmental > Aquatic > Deep subsurface >...
TCCCGTTGCTGGGGCTCCTCGCGCCCAAGGCACCGGAGAAACCCGCCGAGTAATCCCGCCCGATGGCGAGCCTCCTCGAGATGCGCAACCTTTCCATCCGTTTCCACGGCCGCGGAGAAGCGGTGGACGCGGTGAAGAATCTCTCGCTTTCGATGCCGCAGGGCGGATCGCTGGCGATCGTCGGGGAGAGCGGCAGCGGGAAAAGTGTCACCGCGCTCGCGCTCACGCGCCTCCTGCCCGCGCCTCCCGCGGAATATCTGCGCGGGAATATCCATTTCGACGGGGAGAGTGTGCTCGCGATGTCCCCCGAGCGGCTCCGACGCCTGCGCGGCGGCGGCATCGCCTACATTTTCCAGGAACCCTCCACCTCGCTCAATCCGGTCTATTCGATCCGCAGCCAGATTGTCGAAGCGATCCGTCTCCACCGGCCGGACGTCTCCGATCCCGACGCCGAGACCGTGCGGTGGCTCGCGGCGGTCGGAATCCCCGAGCCCGAAAAGCGCATGCGCGATTACCCGCACCAGCTCAGCGGAGGAATGCAACAACGCGCGATGATCGCGATGGCGCTTTCCTGCCGGCCGAAGTTGCTCGTCGCCGACGAGCCCACCACCGCGCTCGACGTGACCATCCAGGCCCAGATCCTGGCCGAGCTCCGGAGGCTGCGCAAAGAATTCGGGATGGGCCTCATCCTCATCACGCACAACTTTGCCATCATCCGCGGGCTTTGCGAGCGCGTAGCGGTCATGTTCCGCGGCGAGTTGGTCGAATACGGGGAAACAGAAAGCATCCTCCGCACACCCCAGCACCCTTACACAAAGGCGCTCATCGCCTGCGTCCCCCGGCTGGGCGCGAAACAACGCGAGCGCCTGCAAACAATCGAGGCGTTCCAGGCGGCCTGAGCGTCCGTGAATCGCGGACGGTCATGGTGGCTGGTCGCGGGGCTCTGTGCGCTGGTTGCCGCGGCCTTCTGGGCGAGGGCCCTGCTTCGCAGTCCCGCCAATACCGATGAGTTGATCTACCTTGTCCTCGCCCGGTCGATCCTCGAGGGCGGAGCCTATTCCCTCCGTGGCAGCGCGCTCATGGAGGCCCTTCCGACCGCAATGTATGATCACGCGATCTTCAACCATCCGCCGGGATTTCCGATCCTCCTCGGCGCGCTGGCCCGGCTCGGACTCGCGCCGGTTTTCGCATCGTATTTGGCGGCCCTTGCGTGCGCGACCGCCGTGTTTGTGGTAGTTCGCGGGTATCTTTGGAAGGACGCACGCACGCCATTGGCGGGGTTGCTCGGGCTGCTGGCCGTGATGGTCTGCGTCTTCGACCCCGTGCTGGCATTCTGTGTCCGGCGGGTTTGGATGGATGCGACTCTCGCGGCCATGGTCGCATGGTCCTTCGCGGGCGTTCTCCTTTTCCGGCGCAACGGGCGGATCGTCTGGCTCGTGGTCGCCGCTTTGGCGCTGGCCGCCGCGGTGGGCACGAAATTGCTGGCGGTCGTCTTTGCCATCCCGCTTGTGACGGCGGCCGTGCTTGCGGTGCCCGCCGGAAAACGCGCGCTCACGGCGGCGGGGATCCTGCTTCCGGCCTTCGGCGTGATCGTGGCATGGGAACTGACCTTCTTCCGCGCGACCGGCGTCTGGTGGCCAGATTGGTTGCGCATCCCGGCGGAGGCCGCGGCGGCGAATCCGTTCCTGGCCTCGCGTCTGACGGAGGGGCCGCTTTTCTTTCTCCACCGCTGGCCGACCTTCGCACCCGCCGCTGTCGCGGCCTTGGTATTCGGCGTTTGGTCGGCATGGACGCGCCAAAACCGCGACTCCGCGATTTTGGTTTTTGGGGTGGTTGTCTATCTGGCCGTTCTCGTCGGACTGGGAGCCGCCGGGATCAGCCGGGAAACCCGCTACCTTTCGCCGCTTGGTCCGCTGGCCGCGATGATGGTGGCCGTGGGCGCGCGGGATCTGCCCGGCCGCCGCCAGGCACTGGTCGCCGCCGCCATCATCGGCCTGGCTTTGACAGCCTCCGCCAGAGTCGCCGACTTTTACCTCGCCAACCCGCTCCCCGACGAGCCCCACCCGGCGGGTGCGATTCGATCATCCCGAGGCGAAAACAAAACATCGAACCGGGAGCGGACGCCCCCTCAATGATCGAGACCCCGCCGAATCCGCACGGCCCGGCCCGTGTCGTCCGCGATCTCGATAAGCACCCAGATCGTGCCCGACGGGAGGCGGGCGGGAAATTTTGACGCCCACTCGACCGCGACAAGACCGCGTCCGACGCATTCGTCGAACCCGCACGTGTCTACTTCGTCCTCGGTTTCCATACGGTAAAAGTCGAAATGGAAGACCGGCCCGCCGGGGGTCGCGTATTCGTGGGCGATCGCGAAGGTCGGACTCGTGGGTTCCCCTCCGCCGACCATTCCCCCCATCCCTTCCGCGAGCCCTTTGACAAATTCCGTTTTGCCCGCCCCGAGCGGGCCGTCGAGGGCGAATGTCGCCGCCGGGCCGGCTTCGCGCGCCAGCGCGGCCGCCAGCGCGCGGAGTTCGGCGGCCGACCGGCACGCGGCGCCATTTTCCACTCGGATTGGATTTGCCATCTCGCCCGTGATCATGTCTGCTTCCGACGATGAGCTCAATCCTTCAGTCCGGCCTTTGGGACCGCTTCCAGCAATACTTCCTGCGCTACCCCGACCTCGGCATTTCCGTCGATATCAGCCGCATGGACTTCCCGGAAAATTTCTTCCCGTCGATGGCCGTGGAGGCCGACGCCGCGTGCCAGTCGATGCGCGGGCTCGAAGCGGGGGAAATCGCGAACCCCGACGAAAACCGGATGGTCGGCCACTACTGGCTCCGCGATTCCTCGCTGGCCCCCACCGCCGGCCTGAAATCCGAAATCGATTCGACCCGCGACGCCATCCTCGCCTTCGCCGCCGATGTCCACTCGGGCAAAATCGCGCCGGCCGCAGGCGGCAAATTCACCGACGCCCTCATTGTCGGCATCGGCGGGTCGGCCCTCGGACCCCAACTCGTCGCCGACAGCCTCTGGTCGCCCGCCAATCCGGTGCGCCTCCATTTCTTCGACAACACCGACCCCGACGGCATGGCCAAATGCCTCGATACCATCGGCAACAACCTCGCCACCACCCTCGTCGTCGTCATCTCGAAATCGGGCGGCACCAAGGAATCCCGCAATGGCATGATCGTCGCCCGCGAGGCCATGAAGGCCGCCGGCATCCCCTACGCCCGCCAATTTGTCGCCGTCACCGGCGCGGACAGCGAACTTGACAAAACCGCCGTCTCGGAAGGCTGGCTGCGCCGCTTCCCGATGTGGGACTGGGTGGGCGGCCGCACCTCGGTGATGAGCGCGGTCGGGCTTGTGCCGATGGCCCTCCAGGGACTCGATGTCGCGGGATTCCTAGCCGGAGCCCGTGAGATGGACGCGCGCACGCGCACCGATGATATCCGGAAAAATGCCGCCATGTTGCTGGCGCTCATGTGGTGGCACGCGGGCGGTGGCCGGGGAGCCCGGGACATGGTTGTCCTGCCCTACAAGGACCGCCTCCTCCTCTTCAGCCGCTACCTCCAGCAACTCGTCATGGAATCGCTCGGCAAGGAATTCGACCTCGAAGGCCGCACGGTCAACCAAGGCATCGCGGTTTATGGAAACAAGGGCTCGACCGACCAGCACGCCTACGTCCAGCAACTCCGCGACGGCGTCAACAACTTCTTTGTCACTTTCCTCGAAGTCCGCAAAGCCTCCTCCAGCCCGGAACTCGAAGTCGAGCCCGGCACCACCAGCGGAGACTACCTCCAGGGATTCCTCCGCGGCACCCGCTCCGCCCTCCACGAAAAAGGCCGCGAGTCGATCACGATCAGCATCCCCGTCTTCGACGCCTTCAACCTCGGGGCGCTCATCGCCCTCTACGAACGCGCGGTCGGCTTCTACGGGTTTCTCGCCGGAATCAACGCCTACCACCAGCCCGGCGTCGAGGCGGGCAAAAAGGCGGCCACGCGCATCCTCGAACTCCAGCACAAGGCGGTCGCCCACCTCCGCGCCGCAGCCTCGCCGCAAACCGCCGAGCAGGTCGCCCTCGCCATCGAATGCGACCCCGAGGAAGCCTTCCACATTTGCCGCCACCTCGCCGCGAACAAACCCGGCATCACTACCACCGAGGGGCGCGCCCCCTGCGACGATACCTTCTCGGCCAAATAACCCATCCCCTCGTATGAAACGGTTCCTGCTCGCAATGGTTCTCGCGGCCTCCCTCGCCGCCTGCGACGACCCGCAGGCCGACGTCCGCCGCGCCCGCGCCGATCTCAAAACCTTCCGCGCCGAGCCCGGCCGCGAATCCGAACTTGCCGTGGAACAATCGCTCGCAAAGCTTTCCGCCCAGGTGGACAAACTGGAAGCCGCCGGAAAATCCGCCGAAGCCGACCACTTCCGCAGCATCCTCAACGACCTCCGGGCCGATTTCAAAGGCGCCAAGGTCGCCCGCGCCATCAACGACGCCCGCAATGCCGTGCAAGGGTTCGGCGAGGCCATGAAAGACGCCGGACGCTCGTTTGAGGAGGCCCTCAAGGGCATCACCAACGCCCCGCCGCAACCGTCGGAATAACCCCATGGCGGGCTCCCCCGCATCACCCGCCGGTCCGCCGGCCCCGCACGCAAAATGGGGCGGACTCGCCCTCATGGCGCTCGGGGTCGTCTTCGGCGATATCGGCACCAGCCCGCTCTACGCTTACGAAACCGCCCTTGAGGAAGCCGGGGGAGCCGGTGCCGCCGTCGGCGTCGCCTCGCTCATCATCTGGACCGTCTTCCTGGTCGTGAATGTGAAATACGCGCTGGTCATCATGCGCGCCGATTTCCACGGCGAGGGCGGGATCTTCGCACTCATGGCCATCCTCCGCGAACGCGGACGGGCTCTGTCGGGCGCGATTGTGGGGCTCGCGGTGCTGGGAGCCGCCATGCTGCTCGGCGACGGGGCGATCACCCCGGCGGTTTCGGTGTTGAGCGCCGTCGAGGGATTTGCCGCCGTTTACCCCGGTTGGGGCCATTTTTCGATGCCGCTCGCACTCGGGATCCTGCTCGTTCTCTTCGCGGCCCAGCGCTTCGGCACGGGCGGCCTCGGTGGCATTTTCGGTCCGGTGATGCTGGTTTGGTTTGTTGTCATCGGGGGAACCGGCGGGGCCGCCGTGGCGACCGCTCCCTCCGTCCTCACCGCGCTCAACCCGCTCCACGCGGTCCACCTGCTCGCGGTGGCCGGCTGGCAGGCCCTGCCGGTCGTGGGGGCCGCCGTGCTGGCCATCACCGGCGCGGAGGCGCTCTATGCCGACCTCGGCCACTTCGGCCGCGCTCCGATCCTCCGTTCGTGGCGGTTCGTCGTCCTGCCCGCGCTCGTTTTGAATTACCTCGGCCAAGCCGCGCTGGTTGTGCGGGACCCCGCGCTGGCGACCGATCCGAATTTGTTTTTCCACCTCGCGCCCCCGGGCGCCCCGCGCGCCGCAATGGCCGTCCTAGCCACCTTCGCGACCGTCATCGCCTCCCAGGCGCTCATTAGCGCCGTCTTCTCCCTCACCAGTCAGGCCATGGACCTCGGGTTCCTCCCCCGCATCCATGTGTATCACACCAGCCGCGAACACCGCGGACAACTCTACGTCCCGGTTGTGAATTTCCTCCTCGGCGGCGTCTGCCTCCTCCTTGTCGCCGTCTTCCGCACCAGCGAGGCGCTCGCCAATGCCTACGGAATCGCCGTCACGGCCGCCATGGCCGCCACCTCGATCGTTTTCTGCGTGGTCCTTTTCTCCGCCCCCCGCGTCCCCAAACCCGCCGCATGGCTCGTGCTCGCCGGCCTGCTCGCCCTCGATCTGCCGCTCTTCGCCTCGACCCTCACCAAGTTCTTAGAAGGCGGGTTCGTCCCCGTCCTCATCGCCGTCGCCGTCGGGGCCCTCATGTTTTCCTGGATCCGCGGCCGCGAACTTGTCCGCAAAGCCACATCGTATTCGAATATCGGCACCGACGGACTCTCCGCCAGGCTGGCCTCCGGCACCATCCCCCGCGTCCCCGGCACCGAGGTCTTCATCGTCCGCCGGCCGTTCCCCCAGCACGGCGTCGCCTGCATCCTCGAGCAGGCCCGCCGCGTCAAAATCCTCGCCGAAAACGTGGTCATCCTCCTCCTCGACCCGAACTGGGCCGACCCCCGCGAAGACTGCGGAGCCGTCCATGTCGAATCCCTCCCCGGCGGACTCTGGATCATCCGCGCCGAACACGGCTACATGACCGAACCCGACGTCCCCGAGATGATGCAGAAAGCCGGCGGCCTGGCCGGATTCCTCTATCAACCCGACGAAACCTTCTTCGTTGTCGCCCGCGAGATCATCATCGCCTGCCCCCAAAATGCCATGCCCCGCTGGCAGCGCCACCTCTTCGCGTTCATGGCCCGCAACATCGTCCCCGGCCCCCACTACCTCCGCATTCCCCCCGACCGCCTCATCCTCTACACGTGGTTGCTCCGGCTCTGAATCTCTGAAAAAATTTGCGAAATCGGAGTTGCCGGATCCGATTCCGGCGGGTAGTTGTGGAAGTTTAATGCCATGTCTTCTGCCTCAACTGCTCTCTTGACCGAACTTCTGGAAGCCGGGGTCCACTACGGACACCAGACCAAACGCTGGAACCCGAAAATGAAGGAATACATTCTGGAGGAGAAAAATTCGATCTACATCATCGACCTTTCGATCACCGTTGATCAACTTGCCTCCGCCTGCGATTTCCTCGGCAACGTCGTCAAAGGCGGCGGCAAGGTGCTCTTCGTCGGAACCAAAAAACAGGCGCAGGAGGCTGTCCGCGAAGCCGCCACCGCCACCGGCCAGTTCTTCGTCAACCAACGCTGGCTCGGCGGCACCCTCACCAACCTCGCCACCATCCGCAAGAGCGTCGCCCGCCTCCGCGATTTCGAGGCCCGCGAAAAAACCGCCGACTTCGCCCGCCTCAACAAAGCCGAAGCCTCCGCCCTCCGCCGCGAGGCCACCAAGCTCCGCCGCAACCTCGAAGGCGTCCTCGACATGGACAAACTTCCCGACGCCATCGTCCTCATCGACACGAACCGCGAGTCCATCGCCGTCGCCGAAGCCGCCCGCCTCAAGATTCCCATCGTCGCCATCGTCGATACCAACTGCGACCCCGACCCGATCACCTACCCGATCGCCGGCAACGACGACGCCATCCGCTCGATCCGCGTGATGCTCCAGAAACTCGTGGACGCCATCGTGCGCGCCCAGGGCGGAGCCAAAGATTCCGCGCCCGCCGAGCTCGAAGCCGTCGCGGGCTGATTTTCCGGTTCCCCCCGCGAACCCGAACCTTCATCCTTCTCACCAATCCGCCATGCCCGAAGTATCTCCAGCCCTTGTCAAAGAACTCCGCGAAAAAACCAACGCGGGGATGATGGACTGCAAAAAAGTCCTCGATGAAACCGGCGGCGATCTCGCCAAAGCCGAGGAACTCCTCCGCAAAAAGGGAATCGCCTCCGCCGGCAAAAAAGCCTCCCGCGCCGCCAAGGAGGGCATCGTCGCCTCCTATATCCACCTCGCCGGCAAGGTCGGCGTGCTCGTCGAAGTCAATTGCGAGACCGACTTTGTCGCCAAAAACGAAAACTTCCGCGAGTTTGTCAAAGACATCACCCTCCACATCGCGGCCGCCCACCCGCTCTACGTGAACCGCGAGGAAGTCCCCGAGGCCCTCGTCGCCTCCGAACGCGACATCTTCGCCGCCCAGGTCACCAACAAACCGGCCAATATCGTGCAGAAAATCGTCGATGGAAAAATCGACAAATTCTACAGCACGATCTGCCTCATGGAGCAGCCCTTCATCAAAAACCCCGACCTCACCGTCAAAGATCTCGTCAACTCGAAGATCGCCGAGCTCGGGGAAAATATCGTGGTCCGCCGCTTCACCCGCTACATGGTGGGCGAAGAGGTTGCTTCCTAAAAACCGCCCGCCGGCCCGCAATCTCGCTTCCACGGAGCCTCCTCCCGGCTCTTCTGCGAAGTTTCTGTTTCAAAAACGTCAACCGGGAGAAGGTTCCGATCCGGAATCGCGCGAAGCGCCCTTGGACTGCGGCAATTCTTTGCCGCTCCTCGGGAAGGCGAGTATTGCGCACCCGACCCGCTTGGAAAATGAGATGGCGGTCCACAGCGAACGGGGCTTTTTTTCACTTGGCGCAACTTCGACCAGAGCTGTGGAGAACCTCACCAAGGGCGGGCTGCGCCCGCTGTTCCTGACATGCCGCCACCTTGTCATTCGGCGTTTCTGGGTGTGACCCGATACACGAACTTCCCGGATGAACCCACCTCTCACAATTCGCGCCCTCGCTCCATCTCACCTCTGCGGAACGGCGAATTCGTCCGCCGTCGATCCTTTCCGCCGGGAAGGCGGCACTTTGGGCGGACGGAACCCTTGACCCGGCGCGTTGTTTGTGGAGCTCTCCGCGCGAATTAGGCTGGGGCGTTCCAAATTTTCCTTGTTGAAGAAAATCCTTTTTCGTTTTGTCGTTATCCTCTTCGCGGCCGGCTCCCTTGCGACCGCCGCCACCACAAGCAGCGAAACGGAAATCGACGGCTATGTGATATCTACGACTCGGATCCACTCGTGATCGACGAGCTCGATTCCGGCATGGATCCCTCCGCGGGGCCGGGCACCAGCACATCCGCCCTGTCGGCGTCCGCAGATGGTTTCGCGGGTGCGCGGGCCTCGTCCGGGTTGGGGTGGTTGCGCGGTTCGGCAAATACAGAAGCCCAGACGGGCGCCAACTCGAGTTCGCAGTATTTATCGTGCGCCACGAGTTCCTGGACGGATACCTTCACCTTTACCACTACCGACACTCTGCTAATCGGCACAAATGGCACGGTGCGGGTTGCCATTGAGACCGATGGCGGGCTGCTGACCACCGTCGGTCTGTCCGGGTCCGCCGATGCTCTGGTGCGGGTTTCGCTTCAGGTCATGGATTCCACCCACGGCTACCGCGACCATACCCGCGCACAAAGCCGGAACAGCACCGGCCCTCTCAGCGGCGATTCCTCTCTCTTTATTTCGGCGGACATCGCATTTGTCTGGAACCAGCCCTTCTCGGTCACCCAGGAACTCTTCGTCTCCGCCAGTTCGAGTTGGTGCTGAAGGATTAACCGGCTCCAGCGGTATCGCGGAGGCCAACTACGGAAACACATCGGAATGGCAGGGTTTCTCGGGGGTTTTCGACTCGGAGGGGAATCCCGTCAACTCCGCCTCCTACGTATTCTCCAGTGGTTCCGGTATGGATTTCACTCAATCGATCCAGGCTCCTCCGGTCCCCGAACCCGCCGCAGCCGGGCTTGTCGGCGCCGCGTTTGCCGTGATGCTGATGGCGCGCCGGCACCGCGCGGGATAAGCAATCCGCGCGGCGGGAATTTTTATTTGGAGGCGGGAGCGGCCGCCTTGCCGGCTTTCGAGATGCGGGTGAAGCCGCAGCGCTGGGAGGCGGCTCCGACCAACTCGGCGACGCGGCGTTTGAGGCGGCGGGCGCGGCCCCAGAGAATGCCGACACCGACGAGGTAGGGAGCCCAGAGCCAAAGGTCGCCGCCGGGGTCCAGGGATTGGCGGTAGAGCAGGATGCCGAGGATGATGAGGTTGAGGAGGAAGGTGGTCGCGACCATGTGGGTCGAGAGCTGGACGCGAGTGAGGCATTTCGGGCCCCCGTGGTATTCGGTGACGGTGGCCATGCGGATCCCCCACCAGAAGCTGCCGTAGATCTGGATGTCCCAATTTTTCCAGCCGGTATCGGTCGAGTAGCTCCAGCCTTCGGTTTCAAGAGCCGAGATGACCTCCGGCAGGAGCGCCTCGCGGCCGCGACCGTTCTCGCTCCAATACAACAGGCGCGAGATGCTCCCCTTGGCGGGGGTGTAATTTTCCTCGGGCGTCGCAATGACGGCCGGCGGCGTGCGCTTGAATTTGAGCCAGGTGAAGTAGCGCGCCCAGCCCCGGACGAGCGGCTGGGAAAGCGCGAGGAAGGTCACGAGCAGACGCGCACGGACGGTGTCGTGGCGGGGCTCGAGGCGTGCGTGGATCATATAGGAGAGCGCGACCAGGAACGTGGCGCCAAACATGAGATACGGCAGGATGCGCAGGATGGGAAGCGGGACGGAAAGCGCGAGCACGAAGAGGGTGAGTGCGACCCATTCGACGCTGCTCACATAAGCGGCGATGTCGGATTGTGGAGTCGGGTAAATGCTCTGGAAGAGCCCCTCGCCGAAGACGCCATGGTAGATGACCGGGCGGTTGATCAACCACGTGAAACGCGGCGCGCCGTAGATCTGCCCCTTCCATTTGGCCGTGCCGGTGGGGCCGAAAAAGACGAGGTGCTTGAAGCGGAGGAGGGACTCCGCCTCGCCGTAGCCTTCCTGTTGTTTGCGGAAGGCATCAAGGGTGAAGCGCCGGTAGTGCCAGACGATGGCCGACGGGCTGAAGGCGATGACCTGGCCCTCCTGCTGGAGCCTCCAGCAGAAATCCACATCGTCACCGGCCTTGCGGTATTCGGGGTCGAACCCCCCCACCCGCTCGAAGGCCCATTTGTAGAAGGCCATGTTGCAGCCCGGGATGTGCTCGGCCACAAGGTCGGTGAGCAACACATGGCTCGGCCCCCCGGGCGCCGCCGCCACGCAGGCCTGCACCCAGTTCTCGGCCGGCGGCGAGATGTTCGGCCCGCCGACGCCCGCGTAGTCGCCGCTGATGAGTGTGCCGACAAGAAAATACAGCCAGTCGGGGTCGGCCATACAGTCGCTGTCGGTGTAGGCGATGACCTCGCCCTCGGCGGCCATGGCTCCGACATTCCGGGCGACGCTGAGGCCCTTGTTTTCCTGCCGGATATTGCGCACCCACGGATGCCGGGCGGCGATTTCCTGAGTATTGTCCTTCGATCCATCGTCCACGAGGATGACCTCGTAGTCGGGGTAGTCCACTTCCTTGAGCGACTCGAGGCAGCGTTCGAGCGTTTTGGCCCCGTTGTAGGAACACACGATCACCGAAACTTTCGGATAGCGCGGGAGCGGCACGCGGCGGATCACCGGCGCGTCGCCGGCGAAGAGCGCCTTGACCGCCCCGTAGGCTTTCTTGGTCGTGCGGTCGCGGCGGACCAACCCGAACGCCCAGTCGGTGATTTCCATGCCGCCGCGGAACCACTCGTCGGTCCACGCGTAGATGATGGTGCCCGCAAGGCCTCCCCTCACGACGCTCTCAATATGCCATGTGAGCATTTCGGCCTGCTCCTCTTCGGGATGGCGGATGGTGTCCATTCCGAACTCGCCGAGGATGAGCGGTTTGTCTTCGGCGAGGTTTTGCAGGCGGGCGAGGTAGCGCTCAAAGTCGTCCTGATTGTGGAGGTAAACGTTGAATGTCGTGAAGTCGCTGTTCTGAGGCAGCAAATACTCGGTCGGCGGATAACTCGCATACGAGAAGAGGGCGTCCGGGTCCGCCGCGCGGCCGATCGCGATGAGGCGCTCGACAAACTCGGTGACTTCCCGCGCGCCGAGCCAGCGCACCATCGTGCTCGGGATCTCATTTCCCACCAGATATCCGAAGACCGCCGGATGGCCCGCGTGGCGGGCGACCCCCTCGGCGACCGCCTTCTCGGCCGCGCGGCGGACCGCCTTATCGCGGAGGAATTCGAGGTGCTCGGCCCACGGGATCGAGATGAGCACGCGCAGGCCGTTTTGTTCGCAGAGGTCGAGAAACCAGCGCGGGGGCACGTAGTAAATCCTCACGAGGTTGATCCCGGCCGCGCGCATGAGGGCGAAATCCGCGGCCGCCTTGACCGGGTCGCCGAAGTGCTCGCCATCGGCGTCCGGCGCAAAGGGTCCGTAGGTGACCCCCTTGATAAAAAATTTCCGGTCCCCTTCAAAAAAGAATTTGGCCCGCACACGCACGCGGGGCATCGCCACCGAATCGCCGCTCATTTCGCAGCCCTGCAGATTTTCGATCTCATCCTCTGCACGCCATACCAGATCCGCGCAAAATGACAACTGGGATCCATGCGGATTCCGACCGCACCTCAACGCATTGGCCGCACCGGTGCCTCCATTCCGCACGCCCGGGCCATCAAACAAACGCCGAGACGGGCGTTTCTCCGGCCGTCAGCAAACCGCAAAAAGACCCCCAATCCTGATGATCAGGAGGGAAATAATGCTCCCGGGTCGTGGTGCCGGAGTTAGCCCGGGCTCTGAAAAAAGCCGACCCCGCCCGGGTGCGCGCGAAGGCAAGATGGAGGTGTTTTGCAGGACAACTTACAGGACAAAAATCACCCGTTTCCCTTTGCTTTTCTGTGATGCTCGGCGAAAGAGCCAGAAACGGTCGGCGCCTCCGAGGGATTACGCAACCAATTTAAAACCAAAGTTTTAATAGACTCTGGGCAGGGCTGGATTCGAACCAGCGAAGGCATAAGCCAGCAGATTTACAGTCTGCCCCGTTTGGCCACTCCGGAACCTACCCGAAAGACGAGACCCGGGATCCTCGTGAGGGGATCAGGGTCGGGCCGCTTCTGAGAAGCGGGGGACGATCTTTATTGAACGGATGACGACATTTGGCAAGGGGAAATCGTTGGAATCCGTGGGGATGTTGCTGATTTCATCGAGGACGTCGAGGCCTTCGAGGACTTCGCCGAAGACGCTGAATTGGCCGTCGAGTTTGGGCGAGGGCTGGAGGCAGATGAAGAACTGGCTGCCATTGGAGACTTTGGCTGGGTTGGGCGGGCCGTCCACGCGGGCCATGGCGACGGATCCGCGGAGGTGCTTGAGTCCGATCTCGGCGGGGATGGTGAAGCCGGGTCCGCCCGTGCCGGCGCGGATGGGGCGGCGGGTGCGGAACCACCCCCAGCGGGTGATCGGGTCGCCGGTTTGGACGAGGGAATTGGGAAACACGCGATGGAATCGGATGCCGTTGTAGAACCGGCGGCCGGCAAGTTCTTTGAAATTCGCGACGGTGGCGGGGGTGGCGTTGTCGTAGAGGCCGATGACGACCTGCCGGCGTTGTTTGTCTTTGCCGATGGTGATTTCCATGACCGCGACATCGGGCCCGACCGGACTGGGAGCCGCGAGGGCCGCGAAGGCGGTGGCGACAAGGAGGCCGAGCGACAGGCGGAGGATGCTAGGAATTTTCATGGATTTGGCATTCGCCGAGGGTTTTTCCGGTGCTGTCATGGACTTGGAACCGGGTCGCTTCGGCGCGCCTGTTGAGATACCCGAGGCCCGCAGAGCCCGCCAGCCCAAAATGCGGGGCGGCGGAAGTGAGGGTCCCGGCGGGCGCGCCATCGGGTGCGGCGAGGAGAAGACCGGGTTGGGGCGGGAAGTCGCCGAGGAAAACGCGGAGGATCCGGTTTGTGCGGCCGACGCTCTCGACGCGGGAGACGACTTCCTGTCCGACATAGCAACCTTTGTGAAAATCGACCCAGTGGCGGTCCATGCCGGCTTCGTGGGGCAGGGTGTCGGGGTCGAGTTCGGCTCCCCATTCCGGGGTTCCCGCGAGGATGCGGAGGCATTCGATTTGCGCGGGAGGCAGGACGGGGAAGGCGGCCGGCTGGTCCGGCACATCGCGACCGGGAAGGCCGGTTCTTGGAACGAGGAGGCCGGGAGGATCGCCTTCGATTTCACCGACCACATGCCATCCGCACGAGTCGCGGGAAACATCCTCGAATTCGACGTCGTCGGCAACGGCGTATCGGGAAACCCGTGCGAGGAGCGCCTCTCCGATCGCGGGGTGGGAATCCAGGAGGATGGCATCGCCTTCGGACCATGCGAAAACCGGGGCGACAATTTTCCCTTTTGCCGTGAGCAGGAGAGCCGGCAGCGCCTCGCGGGGGTTGATCGAAGCGGCGTTGCGGGTGAGCTGGCCGTTGAGGTAGCGCACGCGGTCGGGACCGGTCACGCGCACGCGGGTGCGGGGACCGACCGGGAAACAGGCGGGGCCGGCGAGCCCGGCGGGGAGAGGGGGTTTCACTTCCCTTTGCCGCCGAAGAGCGCCCATTTTTTCTGGGTGGCCTGGGATTCGGCGGGGGCGGGGGCGGCGGCCGGACGGAAGCGGTCCTCGAGGGCGGCCTCGGGGTTCGGGTAGCCGAAGAGATCGGCGATGCAAGAAAAGTCGCGGTCGGCCCAACCCTGTTGGAGACCGGCCATGGCCTCTCCGGCGAAGGCTCCGGCGGCGGGGAGTTCGAGTCCGGACTCGGCGGCCATGGCGAGGGCGATCTGCATGTCCTTGAACATGTGTTTGAGCGCGAAGCGGGGCTCGAAGTCGGCCAGGATCATGCCGGGCACTTTCATGTCGGCCAATGGCGAGCGGACCGCGTGGGACTCGAGGGCGGCGGGAAGTTTCTCGGGGCCGACGCCGGCTTTGGCAAGGAGGGCCATCGCTTCGGCGTAGGCCGAGACACTCACGGCGGCGACAAGATTGGTGGCTACTTTCATGGCGGTCGCATCCCCCACCCCGCCGACGACAAGAACGGATTTGGAGTTCGCCTGCAACACGGGCTGGACGGCGGCCAGCGCGGCGGGATCCCCGCCAATGAAGAAAACCAACTCTCCGGCGGCGGCGGCATCGCGGCTGCCGGTGAATGGCGCGTCGAGGAATTTGGCGTGCCGGTCGCCGACGATCCGGGCCGCCTCGCGGGTTTCGGCCGGCGAGACGGTCGCGTGATTGAGAATCGTGTGGGCGGGGGTGAGCGCCGGGGCCATGGCCGAGACGGTCTCGAGAAGCGCGGGGCCGTCGGCCACAAAAATTTGAACGACCTGGGCGGATTCGGCGACCTCGGCCGGGGAGGGAAGGAAATTGGGTTCCGGGCGCGGCGAGCGGCTCCAGACCCAGACCTGGTAGCCGGCTTTGCGGAGGTTGACGGCCGCTCGCTGGCCGATGATTCCAAGGCCGATCACGCCCACGTTTGTCTTTTGAGGTCTTGCCATGAACCGGTGATACTACACCACCGCGCCGCCGCCCATAAACCAGAAAAATGCGGCGGCCGGCCGAAGTTCAGGGCGTTTGGTTGGAAAGCTGGAGTGGTTGATGAAGACTTGAGAAAAGGAGGACAGCGAGGTCTCCGAGGGCCGCGCGTTGCTGGCCGATCCGCAGGTGCAACTCCTCAACGCCCTTGTCACCGCCGACCCGCTTCACAACAAAGGCCGGACCGTTGAGGTCATCCTCCAAAAGGGCGGTGACTATCTGGTGGGCACCAAGGATTGAGAACGCGAGCGTCCTCGGGGCCCAGCATTGAAGGCCAACGGAGGCGACGAAAACAAAGCGAAGGAATTCATCACCGCGCTTTACAAAAACGTGCCGGTTCTTGACACCGGAGCGCGCGAGTAGTTGCCGGCGATGCAGGCGCGCGGCCGGGACGAGGAATTCGCGGCGCTCACGCTGGGCGCGGGCGGGTGGCGCACATTCTGGACGGCGACGGTGCCCGGTGTGAAATGGGCGCTGCTCTACGGGATCATCCTTTGAAATGCCCGGGCGATGGGGGACGAGCCCAAGGTGCTCCTGCTCGACGAAGCCCTTCAGGGCACTCGACGCGAAGGCGAGAGAAGAACTCCGGCGCTGGCTGCGCACGTTCCAGGCCGAGACCGGCATCACTTCGATCTTCGTCACACACGACCAGGAGGAGGCGCTGGAAATCGCCGACGAGGTGGTTGTCGTGAACAACGCACACATCGCCCAGCGAGGGTCGCCGCAGGACGTTTACGACCGGCCAGCTTCCCCGTTCGTGGTCGAGTTCCTCGGCAACGTGAACCGGCTCGCCGGCGGGCTGGCCGGAAGCGGGGTCGGCGACCCGGTTTACGTTCGTCCACACGATCTCGATATTTCACCGGAACCGGCCTACGGGCATTCGCTGGCGGCGCGGGTTCTGCACGTTTTCTCCGCGGGCAATTACGCGCGGGTGAGCCTCGAGAGGTTGCCGACCCACGAGCGTTTCGAGGCCGAAATCCCGCGCGAAAAGCTGGAACGGCTCGGCCTGGTGGCCGGTCAGCAAGTATCGGTCGTGTTCCGGCATGTGCGCCTCTTCGGGAAGGACGGCGGATTCCAGATCCGCGATCTCGAGTGGGCGAGCGAGGGATTTGAGCGGGCGCGGGAGAACTCAGGTGCGGCGCATCGTGATCTCGCGGAGGAACTTCGAGTCGTCGGGCAGGGGGTAGTCGAGGTTGAAATGAAGGCCGCGGCTCTCCTTGCGGGAGAGCGCGAAATCGACGATGAGCGACGCGACCGTGACGAGATTGCGGAGCTCGAGCAGGTCGCGGGTGATTTTGAAATTCCAATAAAATTCCTGGATTTCGGCGTGGAGGTTGCGGAGGCGGGAGGCGGCGCGCATGAGGCGCTTGTCGGTACGCACAATACCCACGTAGTCCCACATAAGCCTGCGGATCTCGCCCCAGTTGTGGTAGATGACGACGAGTTCGTCCACGTCGGTGACCTGTCCGGCCCTCCATTCGGGGAGGTGGAAATCCTGGCGCGGATGCCGGTTGCGGCGGGTTTTTTCCGCGCAGCGGTGGGACATCACGAGTCCCTCGAGCAGGGAATTGCTGGCGAGCCGGTTGGCTCCGTGGAGGCCGGTCGAGGCGGCCTCGCCGATCGCGTAGAGTCCGCGGAGGCTGGTCTCGCCATTGAGGTCGGTCTTCACTCCGCCGCATTGGTAGTGGGCGGCGGGCACGACCGGGATGGGTTGTTTGGTGATGTCGATCCCGAGCGAGAGGCATTTCTCGTGGATGGTGGGGAAGCGGTCGATGACGAATTCGGCGGGTTTGTGCGAGATGTCGATGAAGACACATTTGCTGCCGCTGCGTTTCATTTCGGCGTCGATGGCGCGGGCGACGATGTCGCGGGGGGCGAGCTCGGCCAGCGGGTGCGTGCCCTCCATGAAGCGGTGGCCGCGTTCGTTGATGAGGCGTCCGCCCTCGCCGCGCACGGCCTCGGAAATGAGGAACGACTTCACCTCGGGGTGGTAGAGGCAGGTGGGATGGAACTGGATGAATTCCATGTTGGCGATGGTGGCCCCCGCCCGCCATGCCATGGCGACCCCGTCGCCGGTCGCAATGTCGGGGTTGGTCGTGTAGAGATAGACTTTGCCGCATCCGCCGGTCGCGAGCACGTTCACGTCGCTGCGGAGGGTTTCGACCGCGCCGGTGAGGCAGTTGAGCACATACACACCCACACAGGCGTTCTGCATGGCGAAGCCGAGTTTGCCGGTCGTGAGGAAATCCACGGCCATGTGGTTTTCCATGAGGGTGATGCCGGGGTGTTCGCTCACACGGCGGGCGAGCGAGCGTTCGATTTCGAGCCCGGTGGCATCGCGCGCGTGGAGGATCCTGCGTTTGGTATGCCCGCCTTCCTTGCCGAGATCGAGTTCGCGGGAACCATCGGGTGCCTCGCGTTGATCGAAGCGGACGCCGAGATCGATGAGTTCGGTGATGCGGGCGGGGCCTTCGGAAACGACCGCCTGCACGGCTTCCTCGTCGCATAGACCCGCGCCGGCGGTGAGCGTGTCGCGAACGTGCAGTTCGAAGGAATCCTGCGGGCTGATCACACAGGCGACGCCGCCCTGCGCCCATGCGGTGTTGGATTCTTCCAGGGTGCGTTTGGTGATGACGGCCACCGTGCCGACCTCGGCGGCGCGGAGGGCGAACGAAAGACCGGCGATTCCGCTGCCGATCACGATGGTGTCGAATTCTTTCACGGTCGGACGGGGGGGATGGCGATGTTGTCGATGAGGCGAGTTTTACCGAGGACGATGGCGACGGCAAGGCGGGCCGGCCGGGAGCGGTCCACGGCCTCCTCCAGTGTCTCGCTGTCCACCGCCTGCACATAATCGACCCGCGCGCCCGGGATGGTGGCGATGCGTTCGAGCGCGGCGGCGGCGATCCGCCGGGGGCTGCCGCCGGCGGCAACGGCCGCCTTCATGGCCTGATGGATCCGCGGGGCGAGCTTGCGTTCCTCGGGGGTGAGGTAGGTATTGCGCGAGCTGCGGGCGAGCCCGTCCGGCTCGCGGGCGGTCGGGCAGGCGACGATGCGGACGGGAAAACGGAGGTCGCGCACCATGCGGCGGATGATGGCGAGTTGTTGCCAGTCCTTTTCGCCAAAGACCGCCACATCGGGCCGGATCACATTGAACAACTTGGCGACCACCGTGCAGACACCACGGAAATGACCCGGACGCGCGCGCCCGCAAAGCGGCGCCGAGAGCCGCAATTCCTCTACGACGGTGGTCTCGTTTCCCAGATACATGCCAGACGTATCGGGCGCAAAAATCGCGTCGGCTCCCGAGGCCCCGCAGAGTGCCACATCGGCCGCGAACGTGCGCGGATAGCGGTCGAAATCCTCGCCGGGACCGAACTGGGTCGGATTGACAAAAATCGAAACACAGACCGTCCCGGCCGGACCCGCTTCTTTCCTCGCGCGGCGGACGAGCGACGCGTGTCCCTCGTGAAGCGCCCCCATCGTGGGAACTAGCACAACCGGCTTCGGACGGCCCGCAAGCCATGCCCCCACCGCACGGGCGGTGCGCAGGACGGCGGGTTTCGCGGACATCGCGAGACCCCGCTAGGGGGCGGCCGGCGAGGGGGACGGCGCGGGCTTCCGGATGTCGAGCGGATTGCTCGTTCCGTCCAAGAGGCTTCCGGGGGCGGCCGGTGCATCGGCCGTGGCACCGGAATGGATATCAAGCGACGCGGCCGGTGCTGCGGACCCGGAAGCTGCCTCCGGAGCAACCGGAGACGGCACGGGTTGGGCCGGCTGCGGGGCGACCAAGGAAGGGGACGGCTCGGCGGCCGGGGAGGCCAGAGGAGAAGCGGCCGGCGCGGCGGAGGGTTGGGGGGACGCCAACAATTCCTTCTCGATTTTCGAGCCGGTGGAGCCGTCGTTGGCGTAGGCGAACGCCAGCAGCAGAGTGATGACAAAAAACGCCATCCCGAGCCAGACCGTGAACTTGGTGAGCACGTTGGTCGTCTGCGCGCCGAAGAGGTTTTCGGTGACACCGCCTCCGAATGCCGCGCCGAGACCCTCGCTTCGCGGAAGCTGCATGAGCGTCACCGCCACCATGAGCAGGCAGACCAGCACATGCGCGGTTAGCAAAACCGGGATAACAAGCCACATGGTCGCGGGACGGGTTTTCCGGAGGTCCGGGATTAACGTTTCGAGAACTGGAAGCGCTTGCGGGCTCCGGGCTGGCCGGACTTTTTGCGTTCCTTCATGCGGGGGTCGCGGGTGAGGAGCCCCTCCTCGCGCAGAGGGTTGCGGAGGGTTTCGTCGGTCTGGACAAGCGCGCGGCTGATGGCGAGGCGCATGGCGCCGGCCTGGCCGAGGATGCCGCCGCCGCGGGTGCGCACTTCGATGTCGAAACCGTGGACCGCGCTCGCGATTTCGAGCGGGCGCAGAATCGTGTTCTGCATCGAGATGCTGGGGAAGTAGTCCACGAAATCTTTCCCGTTGACTTTGATGGCCCCCGAGCCGGGGTTCATTTTGAGCGAGGCGACCGATGTCTTGCGGCGGCCGGTGGCGATGATGGGATCTGGCATGTCAGTAGGGCTGAAGGATCAGGCGGCTTGAGGGTTCTGGGCGGCGTGGGGGTGCTCGGCTCCGCGATAGACTTTGAGTTTGCGATAAACCGCGCTGCCGAGCCGGTTGTGCGGGATCATCCCCCGCACGGCGCGCTCGACAAGAAGCTCGGGATGACGCTCGCGGCGGGCTTGAAAGGTCTCGGATTTGTGGCCGCCGACGTAACCCGAGAAGCTCATGTAAGTTTTCTGAACGTCCTTCTTGCCGCCGACGCGGACCTGTCCGGCGTTGATAACGATGACAAAGTCGCCGGTATCGACGTGCGGGGTGAAGATGCGTTTGCCCTTGCCGCGGAGGAGATTCGCGGCCTTGACAGCGACGTGGCCAAGATGCTGGCCGGCTGCGTCGATGACCCACCATTGGCGGGTCACGTCGGCTGGTTTGGCGGAGTATGTTTTCATCAAATCTTCTAAAAAGCAGAGAACCGCAAAGGATCTCGATGACGGGCTGGTCTGTCAAACGTTTTTACCGGCAAAAATCGGCTGCGGCACTTTTTTTTAATGCTGGATATGGCGCGCGGCTTGGGGTAAATGAGGTGGAGGATGCGCGCCGCGGTCCGGCCGTAGTTTGATTGGTGGCCGCCGCCCGCGCGAACCGACCAACTCCATTTCCCATTTTTCGTTACATGCCAGCCGATTTATCCAGCGTTCCCGATCCGTATCTTGACCTCAACGAAGCCGCTCCCGAGGACCTCGGGGAGGAGGTGCAAAAGACCAACACCGAGCTTGAGAAACTCAAGCGCCAGCTTGAGACCATCGAGAAACAAAAGGTGCGCCTCGAGGAACTCAAGCGCAGGCAGGAGGAACTCGAAGAGGGGCGCGCGGAAATGATCGACAAACTCACCCGCGCGCTCGGGACGGTCGAGCGCGAGGAGGGCGAGACCCAGAAGCGGCTGGAACAACTTCACGCGATCCACAATTCGTTCACCCAGCACCTGCGCTACATCGATTCGATCAACCCGAAGCTCTGGGGAGCCAACGAGCTGCCCAAGGAGCTGAGCAAAGCGATCAGCGCGGTGGACGACGCCCGCGCCGACTACGTGAAGGCCCAGGCCAAGTTCCTCGCCGACGCCCCGTCGGAAGCGGCGGCTCCGGTCGCGTCCGCAGCTTACGAGGGCGACTATGCCGCTCCCGAGGAACACGGGTTTGCCTACTGGCTGAAGAGCGGTTTCGCCTTCACCCTGCCGGTGCAGGTTGTCGCATGGATCGCGCTGGTCGTGTGGATCTGGATGTCCCTCGCAGCGACCCCCGCTCCGTAACCGCGCGATGGCAAGGAAGACCACCGTTCCTTCGAAGCTCACCGCAGAGGAACGCCGCATCGAGAAAGAAAAGGAAGAATTGCTCCGCATGCAGCGCGAGCTCGAGCACCGCCTTGTGACGCTGCCGCTCGCCATCGAGAAGCAGCGCAGCCAATTCGAGCGGGAGGCCCGCGAGCGAGCCAGACGCGCGGGTGCGCCGATCTCGCCGGGCCGCGCGGCGAAGCGGCCTCAACGCCGGCACAAGGCGACTCCGCACAAGCGCGCGCGGGCCGAGCGCGTCAAGTTGATCGCGCTGCTGGTGATATTTGCGACGATTCTGTTTCTGTTGCTGAGGGCGGTTCCGCAGGGCTGACCGGGACGGCGGGCCCGGAGAGTCCGGCGCGGGCGCGGAAAATGGCGACCGCAAGGAAGGCGAGTTCGACCGCGACAAACCCGGCCGCGTATCCGAAGCCACCACTCCCAAAACCATAGCTGTGCAGGCCGGTGCCGAGCACAAAGTTGACCCCATACCATGCCATGAGGACGCAGAGGAAACAGGCGACCGAACCCACCGCGAGGCCGAAGCCGCCCCATTTGCCGGCGATGCGGCCGTGGAGCACAAACAAGTAGGCGAGCAGCGTGACGAGGGCCCACACTTCCTTGGGGTCCCAATCCCAGAACCTCCCCCAGGAATAATTGGCCCAGACCCCGCCGAGGATGGTTCCCACAGCCAGCAGAAAAACACCCACCTGCAGCACCCGGTAAAGGTAGTTGTGAAGGGCCGGCGAAGCCTTGCGGCCCGCGATCGCCTTCCCGAGCACGACATGGCCGAGCCCGAGGGCGAGCGCGAATGCCGCGTAGCTGAGCGTGATCGTGAGCACGTGCGTGGTGAGCCAGAAGTTGTCCCGCAAGACCGCCACCAGCGGGTTGATCGCGCGGCTCAGCGACGACGGCATCGAGTCGGCAAAAATCAGCGACACCACCGCCACCGGCACCGCCGAGAGCAGGATAATGCGCTGCCGATAAATCGCTTCAAAAATCAATGCGAAGAGCACGGTGCCGAATGCCACCCAGATCACAGATTCATACATGTTCGTCACCGGCGGCCTTCCGGAAATCAATACTCGGGCGGTGAATCCTGCGACCTGCATGGCAAAACCCGCAAGGGAGAAAATCCAAGCGGCCACGTAACCGGCCCGGGAATTCCAACCAAGACCCAGCGCCAGTCCGGCGGCAAGGTAGAGCACCCACGCCCAGCGGATCGGGTGGGCTTTTTGATAGGCGGTCTCCAGATCAATGAGCCACGCAGGAGGTTGGAATGAGGGCCGCAGGGTCGCGAGGGACGCCGCCAACTCGCGGGCCTCGCGGTCGAAAGCCGCCTGGTCGCCCGCGAGGAAAGCCGTCCGCAGGCCGTCCACAAGATCGTTGCCGGGCGGGCTCCACTGCCCGTCGGAAAGCTTATCGTGCGGGATGAGTCGGATCGCTTCGCCGGAGGCCAGGGCTTCGATTTCCGCAAGTCGCATCCCGATATCGGCCGCTTCTTTCGGCAGTCCGGTGAGGCGGTTGTTCCCCGGCCTTGCGCGCAAAGCGGCGGCCTCCTGGAGCCTGTTGCGGAGGCCGGCGTTGGCGGCGAGTTCGCGGTAGGAAAAGTATTTCCGCGCGGGATCGAGTCCGCAATCCAGCTTCAGCGGGCGGTGCCCCACGAGGATCACGTTGCGGTCTTCCCATCCAACGGGAGCCAGCCAGAGGCCGGTGACGAACGCCATCGGCGCGATTTTCTCCCCTCCCCCGCCCGGCGCGTGGTGCTTTCCCGTGATGGCGAGGGTCGCTTCGTCCGCGAAGACAAGAAACGGCTTTTTGCGTCCGCCTTCCTGGATGGGAATTTTTTCGAGCGCGCAGAGGTCAAGCGCGCCAAAGGCGGGCAGCGCCACTGCGGCGAAAAGAAACAACCGGAGAATCATTGCGGCCGATAAGGTAGGAGGCACGCGGACACACGCAAGCGGGGATTTGCCGGGTCAGCGGGTGACCTCCCGCACGTAAACGTTGACCTGGCCGTCTCCGGATTCGCGGATATCGGTGATTTGGAACGGGCGCCGGAGATCGCGGCTGAACGAGGAACCTTCCGACGGCGGTTTGGCTCCCGATGGGAACTCCGCGATGATGCGCACGTTGGTGGTGCGGCCTTTGAGGCCGAGCGTCTCGGCAATGGCGGCCTGCGAGCGCAGGACGGCCCGGTTCTGCCCAGAGGCGGTGACGACAAAATTTCCCTGCAGATAGAGCCGCTCGCCCTGGAGTCCGCGGGAGGCCAGTTCCGGCATATCGGGGATGTTGAGGAGGCGCCCGCGCGGCATCATACCCGGATCGTAAACCGGCCAGCTCCCGCCGGCCGTGGAGGCGATGGCGGCGGCCGGAGTCTCACCGGGAGTGGACGTGGGCGACGGGGAGGGAGTCGGTTGGGGCGGCGTGGCCTGGGCGAGCGCGGGCGTCGGCGATGGAACCGGGGTCGGTGTCGCCTGCGGTTCTTCGGGCCTGTCGGCCGGGTTGACGGGCTCCGGACGGTCCACGCGCACAAGTTGCTGACCCTGACGCGCGGGCACCGGGAAGGGATTGGCATTTCTGCCGGCGACGCCGGTCTTGCGTTGGTAGGCGGCAAATTTTTTGAGGGCCTCGGAGACGGCTTCGGGGTTTTTGACGGGGAGGCCCGCGGCGACGTTGAGGGATTTCGGCGGCTCGAGCGAGAAGGTTCCCGCTCCGCCGGTTGTGGCATAGCTGCCGTAGAGAAGCGGGATGGCGGTAAAAACAAGCTTCCCGTCGGCCGTGCGCGAAACATTCAACAGGGCCGACATATCGAGCTTGGCTTTGAGCTGCAGATCGAGACCGGTGAGCAGCATGCGATGCAAGACCGGCACAACCTTCGCGTCGGCGGAGAAGATGTGCTCGACGAGAATCTGCGGGTTTTCTTTGGACTGGGCCACCACGACCACCCCCGAGGGAAAAAAGTCGGCCGCGCCAAGTTCGTAGGAATCAAGAATCACAAAATCCCCCACCACGTATGGCACGAGATCGCCGGTGAGTTTGTAATTTCGAATGTAGTTCCGGAGAAACCCTTCGCTTTCTCTGGCAAGCTCGCGGGGGGACATCCCTTCGAAACGCGCCGCCAACTTCGCGGGGGAGAGAAATTCCCCGCGGGGTGCGGCCGTGAGTTCGAAACGCTTCGGCTCGTCCAGTTTGCCAAGACGGGTCAGCAACGAATAACTGAACGCCTTTTCGGGATGACCGAAAACGTAATAGCTCCCGATCCAACAGGCCAGCGCGAGCGCAACCAGAAAGAGGATGCCGACGGTCCATGCAAAAAGTCCGCCGGAAGACGAGCGCCGGGGGGCATCCCCCAGATCGCCGCCGGCCACCGTGTCGCCCGCCCTGCGTTTGCGTGTGTTGGCCATGGTTTTCAGCCCGCCGGCTCGAAGGATGTCCCGCACCCGCAGCTGCGCGCGGCCCGCGGGTTCACAATCCGGAAACCCGCGCCGGTGAGGTCGTCCGCATAGTCGAGCGTGCAATCCCGGAGGAAATCGAGGCTGGCCGCATCCAGCGAAACCCGGACCGCCCCGCATTCGACAATCGTGTCGCCGGGAGACGGTTCGGAAATTCCCATCTCGTATTGCATCCCCGCACATCCGCCCCTGCTCACGGAAAGACGCAGGCCGATGGTCGCGGGATCCGCTCCCTTCTCGGATAAAAGCGCGAGGAGGCCCTCACGGGCCGCTGGTGTGACGGTCAACATTTTCCGACTCATATTGCGGGATTGTCGGGAAGTCAATTGGCTGCTGCCGAGATGCTGCCGACATGGCTGCCGCCGACACACCGCCATCACACCCCGGCCCGTCGAACGGCGAATCCCGCACCGCCAGGGCGACAGAAAAAAATCTTTCCGGAAAATTCCTCGCAGCCCGCTTTCCATTTGACCGCTTCCCCCGGATCCGGGTAGTGTGTACCTCCTATTCACGCGGGTATAGCTTAATGGTAAAGTTCCTGCCTTCCAAGCAGGCCATGCGGGTTCGATTCCCGCTACCCGCTCACCATTGATAATCAACAACTTAACAAAATAGAGGGCTCAAATTGTGCCCCGCACCCCCCCTAGCCCAAGTTTCTTATCAAAAGGGGCAAATCGAGTGAAAAGGCAGGAAATCGAGCCTTCTTTTATTCATAAGTCGTTGATTATAAATAAACGTATTCCCCGAGGCCCAATTGTAGTGCCTAATTATTTATCCTGCCCCCTGACGATTTGCCACCCTCCCTGCAGGATGGTTTGCGATGTATTTCCGCACCAAACGCATCAAGGCCTCCAATCTGGTCCAACTCGTGGAGTCCTTCCGCAGCGCCGAGGGCCAACCCCGGCGGCACGTGGTTGTCTCCCTGGGCGATGCCGCGTTGCCGGAGCTGGGAAAGCCCGCCATTGCCCGCGCTGTGGAAAACCACTTGGCCCGACACAGCAAGTTGCTGCCGGAAGAACTTTCCGAGGAGACTGCCGACTGGGTGCGCCGCATCCTGCAACTTACCGCTCGCTCCAAGTCGGCCCGTCCGGTGTGCTCGGAGAGCGTTGACGGCGTGGTTGTCGAGCGGGTTCAAAGCGAAAACATCGTCCAGCTCGGCCCGCAACTTGTCGCCCTCAAAGCCTGGGAGAACCTCGGGCTACCCCCGATGCTGCAAGAGGCCGGCCTCAACGCCAGCCAGATCGCCACCGCGCGGCTTCTGGTGGCAGGCCGGCTCATCGAACCCTCCAGCGAATGGGCGCTTATCGGGTGGGCCGAGCGCACGGCACTGCCCGAGTTGCTCGATGTGCGCGTGACCAAGAGCACCAAAGACCGGCTCTATCATGTCGGCGATGCCCTCTTTGCCCGGCGCAAAGCCATCGAGGCCGCACTGCGCGGGCCAGAGGCCGGGCTCTTCGATTCGGCGGGCGGCTTCGAGCCGGTGCCCGGGCGGGATCCCCGGTCCCCGGTCGAGGTCAAGCGCATTGAGGACCCCGATGATCCCGATGGCGGCCTGATCCTCTGCCGTAGCGCGCTTCGCCGGGAAAAAGAGAGCGCCATGCTCTCGCGGGCCGAATCCCGCTTCCTGGAGGACCTTGCCGCCCTGCGTGAGCGCGTGGAATCCGGACGGCTCAAAGGAGAATCCCGCGACTGGAAAACGCTGCGCCGTCTGCTCTCCACCCACAGCCTGGTGACCACTGCTCTGCCCCTCAAAGACTGGCGCGTGCTGCGCATCCGCAAACCTTCCCAACCCGACCCCGAGCAATCCCTGGTCTACCAAAAACTGCGCATCAACTGGAAAGCCGCCTTCCGCCCCATCAAATCCTTCACGAAACCCTGGCGACTTTGTAGTGCCTTTGGAGACACCCCCCTGATTTTATGCCGCTTCCCGGGCTGCAATAAGAAACTTGGGTTAAGAATGTTGGAATATCGTGCGGGGATAATTTGGGAGGTTGGTGCGCGGGGCGGCGCTACAGTGCGGCGGGGCGAAGGCGCGAAGGGGAAGGCCGAGGGAAGAGCGAAGGGGCAGCCGGGAATCGGGGAGCTGGAGATTTTGCCGGCGGAGGGGATCGAACCCACACTCCCGCAAGGGAACGCGATTTTGAGTCGCGCGCGTCTGCCAATTCCGCCACGCCGGCGGGTGACGGGGAAATGATTTCCGGGGACCGAGCCCGGTTCGGAGCGATAACTAGCGCGAGTAGAGTTCGACGACGAGTTGCTCGTTGACGATGGGGTTGATTTCCTCGCGGGTCGGGATGCGGACGACTTTGCCGGAGAGGTTCTCGTTGTCAACGAGGAGCCAGTCGGGGGTGGTCTGCGCGGCGGTCTGGTCGATGGCCTTGGTGGCGAGGCGTTTCGAGCGGTCGGTGGCGCGGATTTTGATTTCGTCGCCGGCCTTGAGGTTGCGCGACGACGTGTTTGTGCGGCGGCCGTTGACCATCACGTGCCCGTGGGAGACCATCTGCCGTGCGGCGCGAAGGGTTTTGGCGAAGCCGAGTTTCTGGACAACGTTGTCGAGGCGGGTCTCGAGGAGCTGGAGGAGAATCTCGCCGGTGACGCCGCGCTTGCTGCTCGCAAGGGCGAAGTAGCGCCGGAATTGCTTCTCGAGGACGCCGTATTGGTGGCGAAGCTTCTGCTTCTCGGCGAGAGCAGTCGCGTAGTCGGAGACTTTGCGGCGGGCTCCTTTCGGGCCGTGCTGGCCGGGAGGATACTGGCGTTTTTCGAAGGCTTTCGGTGAACCGCCGAGAAAGGTATTGTAGCGGCGGCTGATTTTTGTCGCGGGTCCAGTGTAACGGGCCATGGGATTTTAGAATTCGGTGGTGAGGATTTGAGGGGTCAGACGCGGCGTTGTTTCGGAGGGCGGCAGCCGTTGTGCGGCACCGGGGTCACGTCGCGGATCACGGTCACTTCGAGACCGACAGCCTGGATCGCGCGAACGGCCGACTCGCGTCCCGAGCCGGGTCCTTTCACACGGACCTCGACTTCTTTGAGTCCGTGCCCCATGGCCTGCTTGCAGGCATCCTGGGCGACGACCTGGGCGGCGTAGGCCGTGCTTTTGCGGGAGCCTTTGAACCCGCACTTGCCGGCGCTCGACCATCCGATGACCGCACCGCGGGCGTCGGTGATGCTGACGATGGTGTTGTTGAAGCTGGCTTGGACGTGGGCGATGCCGACGGAAATGTTTTTGGCGCCCTTGGCCTTGATGATTTTGACAGGCTCGATGGTGTCGTCGAGCGAGATGCTCACAGGCGCGGGAGCGGCGGCCTCTTCCTTGGCCTTCACGCCTTTTTTCGCGCCCTTGCTTTTCTTGGGTGCGGGAGCCTCGGCGGCGGGTGCCGCAGGCGCGGTGCCTTCGGCGACAGGTTCGGCGGCCGGAGCAGCCGGAGCCTCTCCTTTGGCCGGCTCGGCGGAGGCGGCTTGGGGAGCCTTGGCCGCGGACTTGCGGGGCGCTTTGGGCTTGGCGGGAGCGGCGGCGGGCACTTCGCCTTGCGGAATCTCGACGGCGGCCGCCGGCTCGACCGAGGCGGGGGTTTCGGGGGCGGGAGCCTCCGGGGTGGTTTGTGGTTCGTTGATCGGGTTCTCTTCGGCCATAAATTGAAGATGGGTTTAGACTTTGCCGGCTTTGGCGTTAGGGTTGCGCTGGACGCCGACGGTCTTTCGGGGTCCCTTGCGGGTGCGCGCATTGGTGCAGGTGCGCTGGCCGCGGACGGGGAGGCCGCGCCGGTGGCGGATGCCGCGGTAGCAATTGATGGCCTGGAGGCGCTTGAGGTTGCTTTGGAGTTCCCGGCGGAGGTCGCCTTCGATGACGATGTTCAGTTCGCTGATGGCGTGGATGATCGCGTTGAGTTGCTCCGGCGCGAGGTCCTTCGCGCGGGCGTCCGGGTCGATATTGGCGCGTTCGAGGACGCGTTTGGTATTCGAAGGACCGATTCCGTAAATGTAGGGCAGCGAGGCTTCGATGCGTTTGTCGCCGGGTATTTCAACTCCGAGTAGGCGTGGCATGGCGTTCGGTTGGTTTGGGTTTTGGGTTATCCTTGTTTTTGTTTGTGGCGCGGGTTTTTGCAGACCACGCGCACGACATTTTTACGGCGAACAACTTTGCAGCTTTCGCAGATGCGTTTGACGGAGGCTCGGACTTTCATTTTTTTCTATTGGAATCGGGTGCGGGTTTTGGCGTGCGGATTGTTCGCAGGCGGAGCCTGCGTGCGCGGACCGGTGGCGGGATGGTGACCGTGGGCGCCGGCGCGTTGGCGGCTTGCGGGGAATCCGCCGGGTGCCCGTGACCGCAAGCGCGGCGGGCGTGGAAGCAGGTTCCCGGCAAAAGACCGGCCTACCTTACTAACGATTTTCGCGGCCATGTCAACACTTCTGGTGAATCTTCTGTAATGAGAACGGTATGCTCGAAATGGGCGGAGGGCTGACCGTCGGCGGTGACGGCCGTCCACTTGTCGGAGAGGATGCGGACCTTCGCCTTGCCCATGTTGATCATGGGTTCGATCGCGATGGTCATTCCGGGTTTGAGGACCGGCCCGGAATTGCGTTTTCCGAAATTGGGCACCTGGGGTTCCTCGTGGAGCTGGCGGCCGACTCCGTGGCCGACGAACTCGCGGACGACCGAGAACCCGTTTGCGCGGGCCTGTTGTTCGATGTAGTCGGAAATTTCGCCTACGCGTCTCCCGGGGCGGGCGAGTTTGACGGCTCCGGCGAGGATTTGTTCGGTGGTGACGAGGAGACGCTCGGTCTGCGGGTCGATGATTCCGACGGGGACGCTGGTGGCGGTGTCGCCGATCCACCCTTCGCGGATGATGCCGACATCCATCTTGACAATGTCGCCGTATTGGATGCGGCGGGGTCCGCCGATCCCGTGAACGACCTCCTCGTTGAGGCTTATGCAGATGTGGCCCGGGAATTTCTTGTAGCCGAGGAAGGCGCTGCGCACGTCGGCCTCGGCCATGAGCCTGGCGGCGGCATGGTCGATTTCGCCGGTGGTGCGGCCGGGCGCGACGAGGTCGGTGAGGTCGTTGAGGATCCGCGCGGCCGTCTCGCCGGCGCGGCGCATGGCATCGATTTCCCAACCGCGCTTGATCGGGATCATGGCCGGGGGAGCTTATTGGAAAATGCGCTCGAGGGAGCCGGGGAAAGGAAACCGCCGGCGATGGCCGGGCGGGCGGCGGGAATCATGCGTTCGATCATGCCCGGGCGATCAACGCTGGGTTGCGAAGAAGATCGTGGCTCCCGCGATGATGAGGATGCCGAGGCCGGCGTAGATGAGAACAAGGGTATCGTCGCGAAGGACCTGACCGGACCCCATGCGGGGCCGGGTGTCGCGGGAACCGCGGAGTTTGCCTTTGCGGAGGAACCCATCGTAGTGGCGCTGGAGGAGGTGGGTTTCCACTTGGCGCATGGTGTCGAGCACCACACCCACGATGATAAGGAGGCCGGTGCCGCCGAAAAATTGCGCGGTCATATAGGGCACCTGCAACCACTGAGAGAGAAGCTGGGGCAGGACCGCGATGAGGGTGAGGAAAATCGCGCCGGCAAAGGTGAGGCGCGACATGGTGAAATCCAGGAAATCGGCCGTCGGCTTGCCGGGCCGCACACCGGGAATGAAGCCGCCGTATTTCTTGAGATCGTCGGCGATCTGGACCGGCTGGAACTGGGTCGCGACCCAGAAGTAGCTGAAGAAGAAAATCATGGCCCCGAATAGGACATAATGCAGCCAACCCGTGGCAAGGAGCTGCGAGAGTTCCTGCGCGGTGCGGCTCTGGGGGAACGCCATGTTGATGATAGTGGAAGGGAAGAGCAGAATCGCCTGGGCGAAGATGATGGGCATGACGCCGGCATAGTTCACCTTGAGTGGCATGTATTGGGTCTGCCCGCCGTAAACCTTGCGTCCGACAACCCGCTTCGCATACTGGATGCTCACCTTGCGCTGGGCCTGCGTGACGGCGATGACGGCCGCGATCACGAAGACAAGGAAGACGCAGAGGAGGACGAGGACGACCGGGCTCACATTGGCCTGCGCTCCCGCCTCGGCGGGAACGAAGGTCCGCCACGCCTGGATGAGGCCGGCAGGGAGCTGGGCAAGGATGCCCACGGTGATGATGAGCGAGACACCATTGCCGATCCCGCGCTCGGTGATTTGATCGCCAAGCCACATGAGGAACATGGTCCCGGCGGTCATTGTGAAGATCGTAATGAGCTGAAATCCGAGACCCGGGCGGGGGACGAGGTCCATCCCGAGCCGGTTGATCGTGTCCATGATTCCCGGCAGGAAGGGATTGGCCTGCGGGCTCTCGAAGGATTTGGCGAGCAGGTAACCCTGGAACACGCAGAGGATGATGGTGACATACCGCGTGTATTGCATGATCTTGCGGCGTCCGCCGTCCTCGCGGGAAAGCTTGCCGAGCTTCGGCACCACGGCGGTGAGAAGCTGGATCATGATCGAGGCACTGATGTAGGGCATGATGCCGAGCGAGAAAATCGCGCAATGGGCGAGCGCGCCGCCGCTGAAGAGGTTGAAGAGCGCGGCCACCCCGCCCGCGGACTGGCTGTCGGCGGCGTTGAGGAACCACTGGCTGAGCACCTCTCCGTTGACCCCGGGGGTCGTGATGGCCGAGCCGGCCCGGATGATGACGATCATCGCCAAGGTGAAGAGCACGCGCTGGCGAAGCTCCGGGATCTTGAAGATGTTCGTGAAAGCGGAAATCATCGGGACGGTGGAAATCGATTGGCCCGGTGCGGGATCAGGCTTCGGCCTTCGCCCCCGCGAGGGTCACGCTACCGCCGGCTTTTTCGATTTTTTCCTTCGCGGAGGCGCTGATCGCGTCGGCCTCGATGTGGAAAGCTTTGGTGATTTCGCCGCGGCCGAGAACCTTGATTCCGTCGGGGCGGCCGCGGACAAGGCCCGCTGCGCGGAGGAGTTTCTCGTTGATGGCCGCTCCGCCGTCGAAGCGCTTTTCCAAGTCGTCGAGGTTGACCACCGCAAAAACCTTCTTGAAGGCGGCGTTGTTGAATCCGCGCTTCGGGAGGCGGCGGAAGAGCGGCATCTGGCCGCCCTCGAAGCTGGGCCGGATCGAGCCGCCCGAGCGGGCTTTTTGGCCCTTGTGGCCTTTGCCGGAGGTTTTGCCGTGGCCCGAGCTTTCGCCGCAGCCGAGGCGTTTGCGGCGGTGTTTCGAGCCGGGGTTGGGTTTCAGGTCGTGAAGTCGCATGGTCGGATATGGGTTTCAGGGTTGGCCCTGGGGCGGGGATCAGGCCGCAGCGGGCTCGGGCGCCGCGTCGGGCTCGGGCGCCGCGTCGGGAATCGGCGCTCGGGGACGGAGCGTTTTGCCACGGAGCTTGAAGATTTCGTCTTTCGGACGCAGGGTTGTGAGGGCCTCGAGGGTGGCTTTGACAACGTTCGACGGGTTTCCGGACCCGAGCGATTTCGCGAGCACGTCGCGGATCCCGGCCGCTTCGACCACCGCGCGGACCCCGCCTCCGGCGATGACGCCGGTGCCCGGGGAGGCCGGACGGAGGAGGACGCGCCCGCCACCGAATTCGCCGATAACCTCGTGTGGGATGGTGTTTTCATGGACGGCCACGCTCACCATGCGCTTGCGGGCGGCGTCGGTGGCTTTGCGGATGGCCTCGGAGACTTCGTTGGCCTTGCCGAAGCCGATGCCGACTTTGCCGGCGCGGTCGCCCGCGACGATGAGTGCGCTGAAGCTGAAGCGGCGGCCGCCTTTGACGACCTTGGCGCAGCGATTGATGAAGACGACTTTGTCGACCGTTTCTTTTTCGGCCGGATTATCTTCGGAATTCTGGGGGCGGTTGTTGGGTTTGCGTGCGGCCATAGGTTGTTAAAATTCGAGGCCGGCTTCGCGGGCGGCGTCCGCCAAGGCTTTGACTTTGCCGTGGTATTTGGCTCCACCCCGGTCGAAGACCACCTTTTTGATTTGTTTGGCGGAGCCACGCTCGGCGATGAGCTTGCCGACGCGGATGGCGGTGGCGACGTTGGCGCGCACGGTTTTGTCCGAGCGCAGTTCCGGCTCGGTGGTATGCACCGAGGCGATCGTCCTGCCCGAGGCGTCATCGATGACCTGGGCCTGGACGTGGCGCTCGGAAAAATGGACCGCGAGGCGCGGACGCTCGGGAGTGCCGGCGAGCTTTTTGCGGAGCCGCACGTGGCGGACTTGGCGTTTGTTGATGTTGGCCATGGTTTATTACTGGACGGTTTTGCCTTCTTTGCGGCGGACTTGTTCGCCCGCGTAACGGACGCCCTTGCCCTTGTAGGGTTCCGGCGGGTAGAACCCGCGGATGTCGGCGGCGACTTGCCCGACGAGGTGCTTGTCGATGCCTTCGACCGAGATTTTTGTGTTGTCGGTGACGGTGATTTTGATCTCGCCGGGGATGTCAAAAACGATGGGGTGCGATTTGCCGAGGCTCAGGTTGAGCTTCTGGCCCTGGACGGCGGCTTTGAAACCGACACCCTGGATTTCCAGATCGCGCTTGAATCCCTGGCTGACGCCCGTAACCATGTTGGCGAGGAGGGCACGGGAAAGCCCGTGGAGAGCGCGGACCTGGCGCGATTCGCCGTCGCGCTCGACCACCACGGAGGAATCCTCCACTTTGGCGCGGACGGCGGCGGGCAGCGTCCATGAGAGTTTGCCCTTCGGGCCTTCGACGCTCACATCGCCCGTGGAGGCGATTTGGACCGTGACTTTCGGGGGGAGGGAGATGGGTTGTTTTCCGATGCGGGACATGGCGAGTGGACGTGTTACCAGATGTAGGCGAGCAGTTCGCCGCCGACGTTGTTTTTGCGCGCTTCGCCTCCGCTCATAATTCCGCGCGAGGTCGAGAGGACGGCGATTCCCATCCCGCCGAGAACGCGGGGAATTTCCCCGGCTCCCACGTAGCGGCGGAGACCCGGCCGACTCACGCGTTTGAGTCCGGCGATGGCGCAGGTGCGGTTGACGAATTTATTGCGGATGCGGAGCTGCGGGTGTCCGCCCTCGGGTGTCTCGAGTTCGAAGCCCGAAATATAGCCCTCGCGTTGGAGGATGCGGGCGATCTCGCCCTTGAGCTTGGAGTAGGGAACGGTGAACTCGCTTTTCCGCGCGGTGGCCGCGTTGCGGATGCGGGCGAGCATATCGGCGATGGGATCGGTCATGAATCGTTTGAGTCGGGTGGGTGTCTTGTCGGTTACCGGTCGGCGGTCTCCCCGCCGGGGGCCTCATCGGCCTTCTTGGCGATTGGTTTCTTTTTATCGGAGAAAGGCATGCCCAGCTCGGCGAGGAGCGCCTTGGCCTCGGCATTGGTGGCGGCCGTGGTGACGATCGTGATATCGAAACCGATGTTGCGTTTGATCTTGTCCAGCTCGACCTCGGGGAAAATCGACTGGTCGGGCACGCCGAGCGTGTAGTTCCCGTTGCCGTCGAAGGCCTTCACCGAGACCCCGCGGAAGTCGCGGATGCGGGGAAGGGCGGTTTTGATGAGCCGCTCGAGGAATTCATACATGATGCGTCCGCGGAGGGTGACGCGGGCACCGATGGCCTGTCCCTTGCGGAGCTTGAAATTGGCGATGCTCTTTTTCGAAAGGGTCGCGACCGGGCGCTGGCCGGTGATGAGAGCGATTTCCTGCTTGGCGATTTCGAGGGCCTCCTTGCTGTCGGCTCCGGCTCCGATGCAGGAATTGACGACGACCTTTTGGATCTTGGGAACCTGCAGAGGGTTCTTGTAGCCGTGCTTCTCGCGGAGGGCGGGAACGACACGCTGGCGGTATTCGATGAGGAGCTCGGGCTCGGGAAGAGTGGCCATAGGAATCAGGCGGCTTTGGCGGCCTTCGCTTTCGCGCCCGCCTCGATGAGTTTGACGTTGGAAATGTGGATAGGGCCCTCGCGCTCGGCGATCGTGCCCTGCGGATGCTCCTGGCTTTTGCGGAGGTGCTTTTTGATCATGCGCACACCCTCGACGATCACCTGGGACTTCGACGGAATCACTTGAAGGATTTTGCCCGAGGAGCCCTTGTGATTGCCCGAGATGACCTCGACGGTGTCACCGCGGCGGACGTGGAATTTGGGCTTGGTCGCCGGCTTGCTGGTGGGCTTGCTCATAGGACTTCGGGGGCGAGGGAGACGATCTTCATGAAGTTCTTCTCGCGAAGTTCGCGGGCGACCGGACCGAAAATGCGGGTTCCGCGCGGGTTCTGGTCTTTGTCGATGATGACAATCGCGTTGTTGTCGAAGCGGAGATACGAACCGTCCGCACGCTTGACCGGTTGTTTGGTGCGGACAATCACGGCGCGGACGACATCGCCTTTTTTGACCGAGCCGCCGGCGGAGGCCTCTTTCACGTTGGCGGTGATAATGTCGCCAATGTGGGCGGTGGGAGTGGGTTTGCCGATGACACCAATCATGGTGGCCATGCGGGCACCGGTGTTGTCGGCGACGTCAAGTCGGGAACGAATCTGAATCATGGCAGGTTAGTGGCTGAGGATTTCGACGAGGCGCCAGCGCTTGAGCTTGGAGATCGGGCGAGTCTCCATGATGCTCACGCGGTCGCCCACCTTGGCTTCGTTTTTCTCGTCGTGGGCGTGGAATTTCTTCGCGCGCTTGACGATCTTCCCGAACTTCGGGTGCGGGACGCGGGTCACGGTGCGGACGACGATGGTTTTGTCCATCGCGGTGGATACGACTTCGCCGACGCGGGTTTTGCGGAGGGCGCGTGCGCTCGCGGCGGCGTCGGGTGCTTCTGTGGCGGCGGAGGTCATAAATTACTTGGCGGCGCCGGCGGCGCGTTTGTTGGTGAGGACGGTATCGACGCGGGCGATGTCGCGGCGGACATTGCGGAGCATGTGGGGGCGCTCAAGCTGTCCGGACTGCTGCTGGATGCGCAGGTTGAAGATCTCGTGGCGGAGTTCGCGTTTGCGCGTCTCGAGTTCTTTGATGGTCAGTTCTTTGATTTCCGCGATTTTCATTTTTTAAGGTGGCCGCACCGGGCCGGTTCCAGAGATAAAAAAAGCACGGGAACGTGCTTCCTCGGGATCCCGTCGATGTGCGGGAAGGGTGACTTTAGTTTCCCGAATTCGGTAGGCAAGCGATTTTTTGAGTTTTTTCATTTCCTGCCGGAGGCGAATCTCGTGCCGAAAATCCAGCGGTGAAAAACGCGGTGTCCTTGCGTCGGATTTCTGAAGGATCCCGCCAAATAGGGTCGCTCCCGCGGACCCGCGGGCGGGCTGGATGTCCCAAGACCCGGCGGGCGATGGCCTCGCCCCGGCCATCTCCTGCCGGGATTTTATGCAACAGTGTGCTTTTCCTCGTCCTTGGCCGCGCAACACGCCCGCCGTTTATTGAGAGTATTATCTCGCATTTCCCTCATGAAACACCCCTCCCGCATTACGTTTGGAGCCTTTTTGCCGGTCGCTTGGCTGATCGGTTCGCCTGAGCTTGGCGCCCAGAACAACGAGCGCAACAACATCGTCGAGATCACCGGCATCGCCAACAACGGCTCCACCTGGCTCGTCTCCGCCGTCCGCCTCTACAACGCCACCGGCACCGGCACCAACCTCTACCGCTCCACCGACAACGGCGCCACCTTCACCCAGGTCACCAACGCCTCCACCAGCGGCTTCTTCGGCAACCTCCCCGCCATCGTTTACGGCAACGGCCGCTGGATCGCCGCCCTCTCCCGCAACTGGGGCACCCCGCTCGCCGCCGGCCTCCCGCTCAGCCCGCGCACGTTCACCGACTCCGCCAGCCCCACCACAAACCCGCGCCGCTTCCTGCGCCTTCGGGTTTTGCAGATGCCATAGGCCATTGAGCTGCAATCCCTGCGGCCCCGTTGGGAGGTTTTTGCGCTTGCGGGCACCTCAACCCCCGGCCCACCCTGCGGGTTATCCAAGGACAGTCCGCAGCCCGCGCCCGCCCCATGACACCCGACCTTATCCTCCTCTTCACCGACACGCAACCCCGGCGGCTCGTGGGCTGCCACGGGAATCCGGCGGTGAAAACCCCGCACATCGACACCCTTGCGGCCGAGGGCACGCGGTTTGACCGCGCCCACACGGCCTGCCCGCTTTGCACCCCCGCCCGCGCCGCCCTGCTCACCGGCATGATGCCGGCCAAAACCGGCGCCTACACGAATAGCCAACCCCTCGGCGATACGATCAAAACACTGGGCCAGCGCCTCCGCGACGCGGGTTACCGGACCGCTCTCATCGGCAAATGGCACCTCGACGGACATGACTACTTCGGCACCGGAAAATGCCCGGACGGCTGGGAAGACGCCTACTGGTATGACGGCCGCCGCTACATGATGGAATTGTCCCCCGAAGATGCCGTGGCCTGGCGCACGGAATGGACGGCTCTCGAGGGACTCAGGCGACGCGGCGTGACTTCGGAACTCACGTGGGCCCACCGGATCACCGACCGCGCCGAACGCTTCCTCGCCGAGGACGATTCCGACCCGCGGCCGAAGCTCCTCGTCGCCAGCTACGACGAACCCCACCATCCATGGACGTGTCCGCCGGAGTTTGTGGAACCTTACCTCGAGACAAAACTTCCGATCGGCCCTTCGGCCTTTGACACTCTGGAAAACAAGCCCGCCCACCAGCGACGCTGGGCCGAAAACCAATTCGGCGTGAAAGACCCGACCGGATGGTGGTCGCTGCCCATGATGCTCGGCTGCACAACCTTTGTGGACACCCAGATCGGAAGGGTCGTGGCCGCCGCCCGCGCCCGTGCGGAACGCGCCGGACGTCCGCTCTGGATCGTCTTCACCAGCGACCACGGCGATCACCTCGGCGCCCACCGCCTCAACAACAAGGGTCCGACCGGTGTAACTGTTCAGGTCGTTTGACCTGATTCTGGAAGAGTCGGCATGAAGGGGGTGCCGATTGCCACTTGGAAGCAGGCGTCCCAGAGGTTGATGCCTTGTTTACGGCAGGTGGAGAGGTAGCCGCGAATGCGGGCGAAGCATTGGGCGCCGTCGAGAGTTCGAAAGCAGCCGGAGATTTTTTGTTTCACCTTGATCATGCGGATGTCCTGCTCGCCTTGGTTGTTGGTGAAGGGGACGCTGGGATCGAGCAGGAAGGCGAGGATGCAATAGTCATAGTCCTCCAGGCGGTCCAGGAGGCTGGCGGCCTTGGTTTGTTTGGATCGGCCATGCCCCGGCTCGCGACGAGGATGCCTGAGGCGACCCTCCCGAATGATGCGTTGGTATTGGGCATGAGCCTTATCAAAGACATCCTCCTCCAATCCGTCTCTGGCGCGGGGATCATTTTTCCAGTCCAGCAGGAAGCGGGAGAGTTTGTCGGCCCAGAGTTCGCCGCATTGCTCGAAGAGGAACTTCAGTTCGCGCAGGAGGTGCTGGTTGCAGAGGGCGTGGAGGGCGTCGTATTTGAGGTAGGGCTTCCAAAAGTCGTGGATGAGCCAGCAGAGGCAATGGGGCAGGACGCCGAGCGCGTCCATGGCCTCGGCCCCGCGATTGCCATGCACGCCGAAGAAGGTCAAAAGCGAAGTGGAGGCGACA
>Ga0114939_10000375_pt1 | contig 37728 bp, 30 predicted proteins | sample AshMeaCrysSpring_FD_87196 | JGI IMG/M metagenome (GOLD analysis project Ga0114939, IMG submission 87196) | Groundwater microbial communities from Big Spring, Nevada to study Microbial Dark Matter (Phase II) - Ash Meadows Crystal Spring | ecosystem: Environmental > Aquatic > Deep subsurface >...
AACTCGATGCGACGCGCGTAGGTGAGAATATTCTCCACGATCTCCGGCTGCAAAAGATTCAGCCGCCACGCGGTCGCCCTGCCAACCGCCCGGGCCAGCAAAACATAATGTCCGAACCCGTAGTTCCAGTAGCCGACGCCCTCGCTGCAATATCCATCCGCCGTGGCAAGAATCCACGCCCGATCCTCCGCCGCAAGGTCCACAATCGGAGACCCATTGAACGACCCCAGCTTCTTGTCATGCGCCGGAAGCGTCCATGAACGCTCGGTCAGAATGGCCCCCGCCTCGGCCTCGATGTCCGGCAGAAAGCGCCCATTGTTTTCCACGCACTCGGCCTTCACAAAACTGGTGAGGCGCATCTTCCGCCGGGAGGCCGGATCTTCATATTCGCGCCGGGTTCCTTTCTTGCTGTAGAGCAGATAAAGATCATCCGTGAGCGCCGGGATTGGCAGACTCCAGTGGCTCAGGGCCTGCTTCACAAACGCCCCGCCATTCGGAAAGGCCGCGCACGCCGCGCGGTCGGTGATGGGCGCGCCGAGTCCCTGCGGGTCCGGACCGAGCATGCCGGCGATTTCCCGCACGCGCCCGTCGGCCGGGATCCCGCCCGCGGCCTTGCCGGGCGGCGGTGCCGGCGCGGGTTCCGGCTTTGCCGGCTTGCAGGATGTCAGTAGCCCGGCGCCAAGCGCGAGAACTGACACGACGAAAATCAAAACCAACCTTGGAGCGGGGTGCATTGTTCTATTTTTAAGGGATAGTCCCATTTATATTTCGTATCCGTCGGCATAGAGGGGAGTAAAAAAATGACATTGTTCAAATAGCGAGGTTCTTGGTCTCGGGTGCTTGTCAGCCGTCCATGGTTTGGTTAGTAGTGGGGGGGTGAAAGTTTTAGTTACGGGCGGGACGGGCTATATCGGCAGTCACACGGCGGTCGCGCTTCTGGAGGCGGGACACGACGTCGTGCTCCTGGACAATCTCTCCAACAGCAAAGAGGAAGTCGCGGGGCGGATCGGCGGACTTGCCGGGCGCGCGGCACCGTTTGTTTGCGCCGACCTTCTCGACCGCGCGGCCATTGGGCGCGTGCTGGCGGGAGGGTTCGACGCGGTGGTGCATTTCGCCGCGCTCAAGGCGGTCGGTGAATCGGTGCGTATCCCGCTCCGGTATTATGAAAACAACGTCACCGGCACGCTGAACCTCCTGCACGCGATGGAAGCCGCGGGCTGCCGCAATATCGTTTTCAGTTCGTCGGCGACGGTTTACGGGGACCCGGCCTCATTGCCGATCCGGGAGGATTTTCCGCTTTCGGCGACGAACCCGTACGGGCGCACCAAGCTGGCGGTGGAGGAAATTCTGAAAGACCTGCACGCTTCGGATCCGCGCTGGAACGCGATTTTGCTGCGCTATTTCAACCCGGTCGGCGCGCACGCGTCCGGCCGGATCGGCGAGGACCCCAACGGCATCCCCAACAACCTCGTTCCCTACATCGCCCGGGTGGCGGCCGGCCAGCTTCCGGAACTCACCGTCTTCGGCAACGACTACCCAACCCCCGACGGCACCGGCATCCGCGACTACATCCACGTCGTCGATCTCGCCAACGGCCACCTCCGCGCCATTGAGAAACTGGCGTCCTCCCCGGGACTGGTCGCCTACAACCTCGGCACCGGCGCGGGCACCAGCGTCCTCGAAATGGTGGCCGCCTTCTCGCGGGCCTGCGGGAGCCGGATCCCGTTCCGCATCGCCGCCCGCAGGCCGGGCGATATTGCGGCCTGCTACGCGGATCCCTCCAAGGCGCGGGCCGAACTCGGCTGGGAGGCAAAGCTCGGCGTCGATGAAATGTGCGCCGACACATGGCGCTGGCAGCGCTGGTGCGCCGGTTTGGACGCCGGCGCGTAGCGCTGAACGAACCCAAACCCCGGACACCGCGCCGGGCGTGCAGGCCCGGGCACCGGAGGCTCAACCCGGCTGGCCGCTCGATTTGACCTCGATCACATCGTGGGGCGCGCTTTCCCGGTAGCCGGCAGGGGTGATGCGGGTGTAGCGGGCGTTGGCGCGCAACTCGGGCAGGGTGGGGCAGCCGAGGTAGCCCATTCCGCTTTGCAGACCGCCGGCGAGCTGGGCGAGGACGGACTCCGCCGGTGGCGAGACTTCTTTCAGGGCCTCGACGCCCTCGGCGGCCGACTTCTGGGCGGTGGCTTTTTCGTGTCCGTAGCGCGCGGCGCTTCCGGCTTTCATTGCGGCATGGCTGCCCATACCGCGGTATTGTTTGTAGAATTTTCCGCCGATTTCCATGATCTGCCCGGGAGCCTCCGGACACCCCGCGAGGAGGCTTCCGCAGATGACCGCGTCCGCCAGCGTGAGCGCCTTCACAATATCGCCGGATTTTGTGATCCCGCCGTCGGCGATGATCGTGACGCCACAACGCGCGGCCGCCCGCGAGCACACATACAGGGCGGTGAGCTGTGGGATGCCGACACCCGCCACAATCCGCGTCGTACAGATCGATCCCGGACCCTGCCCGACCTTCACCGCGCTGGCCCCGCACCCCGCGAGGAATTCCACCCCGCCGGCGCTGGTCACGTTGCCGGCGATGATTGTGAGACCGGGGAAGGCGTCGCGGATCGCCCGCACCGCCCCGCCCACACTGCGCGTATGCCCGTGGGCGGTCGAGACCGCCACCACATCGAGCCCGCGCTCGATCAGCGCCCCCACGTGCGCCTCCAGCCCGGCGCGGTCGAGCGCCCCCGAGGGATCCCGGGGCGGACTCACCGCCGCACCGCAGACAAGCCGGAATTTTGAATCGCGGGCGGGCTTGGTTTGAAGTGAGCGTTCTTGTGTGATACGCTCAATATCGCTCAATGTGAAAAGCCCGCGCAGGCGGTCGTCGGCGTCCACGACGAGCAACTTGTGGATCCCGATATTTTCCGTGAAGAAGGCGTCGGCGCGGGCGATGGGATCCCCGCCCAGGTCGTCCTCCCGCACGGTGAGCACGTCTTTGCGCGGCACCATGGCCTCGGAGACCGCCCGGGCCGCGAAACGCGGACGCACGCAGTGCCCGGGCAGCAGGCCGAGCAGCGTGCCGTCGGCTCCCACCACAGGGAAGGTCCGGAAGGCGAATTTCTTTTCCTCGACCATGGCGATCACGTCGCCGATGAGGTCGCCGGGTGCGACTTTGATCGGCTCGCGGATGAGCCCGTGCACATGGTTCTTGACGCGGGAGACCTCCGAGAGCTGCTGCTTCGGGCTCATGTTGTAGTGGATGAGACCGAGTCCGCCGTTGAGGGCCAGCGCGATGGCCATGCGGGATTCGGTGACGGTGTCCATATCGGCCGAGACGACCGGGAGATGGAGGGTGAGGTTGTCCGAAATCCGGGTGTCCAGGATGGTCTCGCGCGGGAGGATTTCCGAGTAGCGCGTTGCCAGGGAAACGTCGTCGTAGGTGAGGGAGACCCCGCCCTGCGAGGGAAAGAACCTGTCGGCGGGGAGATAAAACGTGTCGTCGAGTGCCTGCGGTGAGTCGTCCATATTTGAGACTGCCAGCGCCGCGCGCCCCGATCAAGCGATACTTGAAGCAATTGCGGGAAGGGCGCGGAGGCCTCCGCATTGCGGTTCTACCCGGGGAAAAGCCGGATTGGTCAGCGGATGAGTCCCCAGCGTTTCGAGAACGGCCAATAGACAAAGAGTCCGCGACCGGTGACATTGAGTCCGGGCAGGGCTCCCCAGTAGCGGCTGTCGCTGGAGGCGTAGCTATTGTCGCCGAGAGCGAAGTAGTGTCCTGCGGGAACGCGGAACTCGTCGTCTTGCGTGGCGAGGTTGGGGAATGACGCGATATTCGCATAGCCCCGGTAGCCGTCTTTTTCGCTCATGACACGGCGGAAGACGGGGAGGTCGGCAAGTTTTCCATCGATGAAGAGGTCGGGGGCATCGATGCGGAGCACATCGCCCGGCAGCCCGGCGAGGCGTTTGATGTAATGCTGGGATCCGACGCCGGGCGGCAGGGTGGCCTCGATGCGGCGGATGCCGGTCGTTTTGAAAACAAAAACATCTCCGAGACGCGGGGCGACGAAGTGGTAGGAAACCTTGTCCACGAAGACCTGGTCGCCGGTGTCCATGTAGCCGCGCGCGACCGGCTGGCCTTTGCGGAGGACGGCTCCCGGGCGGAGCCCGAACGCGCGGGCGAGCGGCTCGGCGGGCGCGAAGGCGGTGTAGGTTTTGTTGTTGCAGACGATGTCGGTGAACGTGAAGAAGTTGAGCTGGGTGCGCTCGCGGAGCCCGACCACCGTCGAGTCGGTTTCGGCCGTGATGTCGAGATACGTACGCCCGAGCCAGACGAATTCGAACGCCCGCCGGAGGATATTCGGAGGCGGCGCGTCGGTCCGCTGTCCCACGACCCCGTAGAGGGTCGGCTGCATCGAGCCGGTCGGAATCCGGAATGGCTGGAGCACAAACGCGCGCACCCCGGCCGCGATCGCGATGGCCACCACGAAGACTTCCACATTCTCGCGCCAAGCGGCATCCTTCGGCGGCGGCGCGACCTTCCCGATCGCGTCGTCGATTTCCTCGCGCAGGCGGGCGCAATCTTCGCGGCTGCGCTTGCGCATGGCCTCGCGGAGCCTGTCGAGCAGGCCTTCGAGCATGGCGAGCTGGTCGGGCGGCAGGACATCGCGCCGGTAGTTGATGACGCGCTTGAGCGCGTGGCGGTAGTGTTTCGCCTCCTTGAGGAAGCGCGGCGTGAGGAAGAACATCCTAGAGGTCGAGCTTGAACGCGCAGACCGAGAGCGGCGGCAGGTCGAAGGCGAGCGAATGCGGCTTGCCCTGCCAGGACCAGTGTTCGTCCGACCAACGTCCGCCGTAATTTCCCACGTTGCTGCCGCCGTAGGTCTGGGCGTCGGTGTTGAGGACTTCCTTCCAGAAGCCGTGGGCGGGCACGCCGACCCGGTAGCCGCCGCGCACGACCGGCGTCGCGTTCACGATGAAGAGGACCGGCGTGCCGGTCTTCGACTTGCGGAGGAACGACCACACCGAGTTGTCGGCGTCGTTGAAGTCCACCCACTCGTAACCGTCGTAGGTGTCGTCGAGTTCGAAAAACGCGGGGTCGTTCGTGTAGAGCCAGTTGAGGTGCTGGATGAGACGGCGGAGGCCGTCGTGCTGCGGGAACTGGGTGAGGTGCCAGTCGAGGCTGGCCGAATGGTTCCATTCGTGCCACTGCCCGAATTCCATGCCTTGGAAGATGAGTTTCTTGCCGGGGTGCGCCCACATCCATGCGAGAAACATGCGGGCGTTGGCAAATTTCTGCCAGTCGTCGCCGGGCATTTTGTTCATGAGCGACCCCTTGCCGTGGACAACCTCGTCGTGGCTGAGCACGAGCACGAAGTGTTCCTGGAACGCGTAGAGCATCGAGAACGTGATCTCACCCTGATGGTAGCGGCGGTGGATGGGTTCCTTCGAGATGTAGCGCAGGCTGTCATTCATCCAGCCCATGTTCCATTTGAAGCCGAAGCCGAGGCCGCCCGTGTAGGTCGGGCGAGACACGCCCGGCCAGGCCGTGCTTTCCTCGGCGATCGTGACGACCCCCGGATGCAGGCTGTAGCAGAGTTCGTTGAACTTTTTCAGGAAATCGATCGCTTCGAGGTTCTCCCGGCCGCCGAAACAATTCGGCAGCCATTCGCCCGCCTTGCGTGAGTAGTCGAGGTAGAGCATCGACGCGACCGCGTCCACCCGCAGGCCGTCGAGGTGGTATTCGTCGAGCCAGAAAAGCGCATTGCCGATGAGGAAGTTCCGCACCTCGTTTCTTCCGTAGTTGAAGATGAGGGTGCCCCAGTCCATGTGCTCGCCGAGGCGGGGATCCTCGTGCTCGTAAAGGCAGGTGCCGTCGTAGCGCGCGAGGCCGTGCACGTCTTTCGGGAAGTGCCCGGGCACCCAATCGAGAATGACCCCGATCCCGGCCTGATGGCAACGGTCCACAAAGTTGCGGAATTCATCCGGGTTCCCGAACCGGCTGGTCGGGGCGTAGTAGTTCACGACCTGATACCCCCACGACCCGTCGAACGGGTGTTCCATCACCGGCATGAGCTCGATGTGCGTGAAGCCGAGTTCCTTCACATAGGGAATAAGCCGGTCGCCGAGTTCGATATAGCTCAGGTAGCGGTTGCCCTCCTCCGGCATGCGCTGCCACGATCCGAGGTGGACCTCGTAAATGCTCATCGGGGTCGCGTAGGGGTCGCGCTTCGCGCGGGCCTCCATCCAGGCCGCGTCGCCCCATTTGTAACGGTCGATGTCGAAGACCATGCAGCCCGTCTGCGTCCCGTGCTGGGCGAAAAACGCGAACGCGTCCGTCTTCAACATCACCTCGCCATGCGGGCCGCGGATCTCGAATTTGTAATGGTCGCCCTCGCCCACCCCGGGCAGAAAAATCTCCCAAACCCCCGCCGGGATCATCTTGCGCATCGGGTGGATGCGGCCGTCCCATCCATTGAAATCCCCCACCACGCTCACCCGCTGCGCGTTCGGAGCCCAGACCGCGAAATGCGTCCCCCGCACACCGCCGTGCTCGATAATGTGCGCGCCGAGTTTCTTATAGACCTGGTAGTGCGTGCCCTCGTTGAAAAGGTAGATATCCATCTCGCCGAGCACCGGCCCGAAGGAATACGGGTCCGGCGTCGTCCAGGTCTGCCCCGCGTGCCCGACATGCTCGAGTTCGTATTCGAACGGCCCCGACACGTCCCGCAAATGCGCCTCGAAAAATCCGTCCCCGTGCACACGGTGAAGCGTGAACCGCCGCGAGCGGTCGTGCACATCGACCAAGCTCACCTCGGCCGCGTCCGGACGGAAGACCCGCGCGAACCACCCGCCCTGCGCTTCCCGGATCCCGAGCAATTTGAAGGGATCGCAGTGGCGGGCTTCGATGAGGGGATAAAAATCGTCGTCGGGGAGCGTGGTCGGATTCATCGCGCTGACTCTAACCGCTCCGACGGCGCGTGGGAAACCCCAAACTGGCCTCGAATGGTAAAAAACGCGGCTGGCCGCCGGAGGCGTTCAGACGGTGCGGCTGGGGATTCCCGGCAGGACGGCGGCGGGACGGGTGGCCCGGCAACGACGGCGGACCGCAAGTGCCCACCCCGCTGCGGCCATCGCCAACAAAGCGCCGGTCTGCGGCTCGGGAATCAGTGCCTGGATGGCTGACTCGTAGGAGGAAATCCGCACGAAGTAATTGCCGTGGCCGGGTTCGTTGGCGGGGAGTACGGTCGAATCGTCGGCGAAAAAGGACGACCCAAAGACCTGGACGCCGGTAGTGAGTCCCACCAGATACCATGTGCTGTCAAGGTATTCGAACAACCCGGAGCCGGAATCATAGAGGGTGGCGGCGGATTCGTCGTCGCCGACACCGTCGGGGTTGAACGGCCCGCCCGGGCCGTCGCTCGCGCCGAGGATCGTGCGGATGGCGGTGTAATTCCCCGTGCCGTAGCTGATGGTTACAAAATCGTAGAGGCGGTTGATGCCCCAGCGCTTGGCCGAGGTGGAATCCACCCCCCACGCGACGGTTTGGTTGCCCGTCGGGACGGAGGGATCCCGGCCCACGCCCCATCCCACATGGGTGGCATTCGCGCCGAGGGTCTCGTTTCCCGAGCCGAGCAGGGTGACCGGCGTGACAGAGGGTGTGGATTTGAGTTTCATGACCTTCATGTCCACATTTGGGGCCACCTGGAAAATTTGCCCGGTGTCGATCTCGTAAGTGCCAGACCCGTTGAAGGTGATGTAAGAATTTGATCCGCCAACAGTCACATGGTTGGCGGTCAGGACCCAGTCGCTGCCAAGGTAAATGGCGGAGCCCGTGACGCTCGTGCCGGAGTTGTTGGTGACTTTGCCCACGGCCTGCCACGGCACGCCCGTGCCCGGGTCGGATGTGTTGGCACTATTGTCTTTGCCGTAAAGGATAATTGCCTGCGACTGGCAGCACAAACCTAACAACAGCAGGCAGGCAAGGCAGAAGTAATTTCCGGGGTTCGACTTCATTGGAGATGGCCGGGTTCGCCCGTAACACTTGACGAGACTCCGGCAAAAATCAAGACCGGAGTTTCCCGTGGAGCCTGTCTGGCTGGGCGGTGCGCGCCGTCAAAAAGATAGCGCGGAGGCCGGCGAAGACCTCCGCGCTGGTGAGGGATGGGTTTGGGTTATTCCGCGACAACGACAAAGGCGGACTCTTTCGGAGTCTCCTTGTCTTTGTCCTTTTCTTTGTCGCCGCATCCGCCTCCGGGGCAGGAACCGGCGATCGCCGAAAGGGCCGCAACACTCAAACACACTGTAGCAACGATGATGGTTTTCATAACGGGGACAAGCTCCGCTACTTCCGAAGTCTGTCAAATTTTTTTGACAATTTTTACGAACCGGCCAAAAAAATCCGCCAGCGACGTCTTGCCGTCGATTGGAAACACTGAAGGGTTCCGGGTTGTCGGAACGCACTCTTGGACGGGCCGGCCGACCCCGCCGGGAAAATGGGATCAATGCGGCTCGACGGTTTCCAGATAGGAAAATTTTCCGTCCTGGACCCGGAGGATCACCGCCGGCTTGCCGGGGTTTCGGTCGGGTCCCGGCGTGATGGGGCCCGTGAGGCCCGGGAAGGCGGAGGTGGAGGCGAGCGCGTCCTTGATGGCGGCAGCGTCTTCCGAGCCGGCGCGGCCGACCGCGTCGGCGACAAGGCGGACCGTATCGTAGGTGAGCGCGGCGAGCGGCGGAGGCGGCTCGCCGAAGCGCGTCTGGAATGCGGCGATGAAGGCGGCGTTGGCGGTCCGGGGCGCGTCGGAGGAAAAGTGGTTCGCCGAGTAGCAATTGTCGGCCGCGGCTCCGGCGACGCGCAGGAATTCCTCGGAGTCCCACCCGTCGCCGCCGAGGAAGGGCGCGTCGATGCCCATCTGGCGGGCCTCGCGGATCAAAAGGGCGGCTTCGACGTAGTAGCTGGGGAGGAAGATCACATCGGGCTTCGCGGCGCGCACGGCCTCGAGCTGGCGGGCGAACGTGAGGTCGCCCGCGCGGAAAATTTCCTCCGCGACGACCGTCCCCCCGTTGGCGAGAAACCGCGCGCGGAAGCTGTCGGCAAGCCCCTCGCTATACGGGTTGCCCTGCTCGCGGATGATGGCGGCGCGGGCCGCCTGGATCGACGAGGCAAAGTCGGCCATGGCAGTCCCCTGGAACGGGTCGGCATAGCAGGCTCGGAAAACAAAGTCGCCCACGGCCGTCACATCCTGGTGGGTCGAGGCGGGCGTGACCATCGGCTTGCCGAGCGCCTGCGCGGCCCGCGCGGCCTCGACCGACCGCGGCGAGGCGATCTCGCCAATCAGCGCCACGGCCCCCGCCGCCGCCAGCTCGCCGGGCGCCGCGCCGGCGGTTTTGAGGTCGGACCTCGTGTCGAGCAAAACGAATTCCACCGGACGTCCGAGCAATCCGCCGGCGGCATTGATCTCGTCGCGCGCGAGTTCGGCCCCGCGCAAAGCATCGCGCCCGAACGACCACTGCGGCCCGCTCAGCGGCAGGAACAGGCCGACTTTGACCGGCGGGACCGACGGAGTCTGCGCGGGAGCGGGAGCGGGAGCGGGAGCCGGCCCCGGTGCCGGCTTGCAGCCCGCCAGAACGGCCGCAAACGCGCAAACCAGCCAGATCCCCCGGAGTGCCGTCATGAGATCAATACGATTTCGCCCAGACCACACGGCGGGCGCTCGGCTTTCCGGTGAACGGACACGTGCCGGGCTCGCCGTCCGCCGGGATGCAGCGGATGGTGACTTTAAGGTCGGTCTTGATGCGTTCCTCGGTCTTCGGCGAGCCGTCCCAGTGGGTGAGGGCGAACCCGGCGTGGATTTCCGGCTTTTGCGGGTTGGCGGGCGTGAAAAACGCGTAGAAATCGTCGCGCGAGTCGATCAGTCGCGTGTGCGCGTCCCGGAAGGCGGTCGCGCGGGCAAGCAGTCCCGCTTGGATTTCTGCAAGCAGAGCCGGCACGCGCGCAACCGCCTCGGCCACCGGGAGGAAGGTTTTTTCTTTGTGCGGACGGTCGCGGCGGGAGATGGCGACGGTGCCCTGGGCGAGATCGCGCGGGCCGATTTCCATGCGGAGCGGGATTCCTTTTTTGATCCATTCCCAATTTTTGATCCCGCCTCCGAGGTCGCGGGTATCAACCTCCGCGACGACCGGACGACCGTCGAAGCGCTCGTTGGCGAGGCCGGCGGCGAGGGCGTTGGCGGCGGCGAGCACGTCGGCCCGCGTGTCTTCCTTCGGCGTGATGGGCAGGATCGCGACATGCGCGGGCGCGATCATCGGCGGGAGGATGATCCCGTCGTCATCCCCGTGGGCCATGATGACCGTGCCGATCAAGCGGGTGCTCACGCCCCAGCTTGTCGTCCATGCGTATTCGACGCTCTCCGAGCGGGATTGGAACTTGATATCGGCCGCCTTGGCGAAATTCTGACCCAGGAAATGCGAGGTGCCGGCCTGGATCGCCTTGCGGTCCTGGACCATGGCCTCGATGCAGTGCGTATCGACCGCTCCCGGAAACCGCTCGGTTTCGCTTTTCGTCCCCGTGAGCACGGGAAGCGCGAGATAGTCGCGGGCGAACGTCTCATAAACGCCGAGCATCCGCCGGGTTTCCTCGACTGCCTCCCCGGCGGTCTCGTGGGCGGTGTGGCCTTCCTGCCAGAGAAACTCGGCCGTGCGCAGGAAAAGCCGCGGCCGCATTTCCCATCGCACCACATTCGCCCATTGGTTCAGCAGGATCGGCAGGTCGCGCCACGACTTCACCCAGCGCGCATACGCGGCCCCGATGATCGTTTCGGATGTGGGACGCACCACAAGCGGCTCGGCGAGCTCGCCGGCGGGAACCAACTTCCCATCGCGGGCCTCCAGGCGGTGATGGGTGACCACCGCGCACTCTTTGGCAAACCCCTCGACATGCGCGGCCTCCTTCTCAAGGTAGCTCAGTGGAATGAAAAGCGGGAAATACGCGTTGCGGTGGCCGGTGGCTTTGAACATCCCGTCCAGAACGGCCTGCATGCGTTCCCAAAGCGCATACCCCCACGGTTTGATCACCATGCAGCCCCGCACTTCGGAATTCTCCGCAAGGTCGGCCGCGCGGAGGACTTGTTGATACCATTCGGGAAAATCCTGCTCGCGGGTCGGGCTGATTGCGTTTTGTGGCTGACTCATAGAAATTTCGGTGGATGGTGTATCGGAAATCCGTCGCGATACTCCGTCCGAGCCTGCCCGTGAAATCCATGCGATTCAAGCGCCTATTCACGCCCTTATCAGCCCCCCAAATCACACCCCTCCCCTCCAGATCGTCAGAAAATTGACGCGCTGAAAGGACGCTTCGCGCGAGCACAGATCGGGGCCTGGTTTTCGTTTTGAATTCCCGGAAGAACCAGAAAATCCGCCGCCGGCGCGTGGTTCGGGTCGCGGGTGAGGACGTCGTCGAGGAGGGCCCGCGCCTCGCGCACTTTGCCGAGTCCGAGTTGAGCCTGCGCATTCAGAAACCGGGCGGTCGTGATTTGGCGGGCTTGGATGTCATCGTCAAACAGCAACATCGTCGGCAGCGAGGTGGCGAAGTAATCAATCTTCGCGGTCGCCGTTTCCAACTCGCCGGCGTAGGCGAGCAGGTCCCGGAAAAGCCGGTCCGCCGCGCGGGCATCGCCGAGCCTCCGCAGCGCCATCGCGGAGAAATACGTCATTTCCGAAAACGCGCGGACGCTCATTTGCTGGAAGTCTCCGCGAAATTCCGCCGCGCGCTGCCATGCTTTGCGGGCGGCCCGCGTGCGGCCCGACGGCGCGAGGGCCTCGCCGAGCCAGAAGTGGATGTCGCTCTGGTTGGCGAGCGGGTGTCTGGCCTCGCCGAGGTTGTGCGGGGCTTGCAGAGCGGCCTCGAAGCTTGCGACCGCGCCGGAATAATCGGACTCCGCAAGGCATTACCGGCCCAGCACGAGTCGGCAGCAGACATGTTGTCCGAGCGCAAGGCCCTCCCCGCCTTCCCAGGGTTGAAACTTGCGCGCGGCCAGCAAGTCCCGCGCTTTGCCGGGCTGTCCGGTCTGGTTGAGAAGCGCGCAGAGCTCGACCGTGAGATCATCCCGCCGTCTCACGAGGTCCGGATTTCCGAGGAGTTCGCGGAGACGTTTGGCGGGGCCGCCGGAGAAACCAACCCGCATAAATCAAAAACCATCTCAAATAAGAACCTTCCAAGCCGTTCCGGTTTCCGCGCCATCCGCCATTTGCCCGATCACAGGGCCCTCAGCGCCGGTGTGGCGGCCGCATCGCCTTCAAAAGCCGCCAGAATGTCTTCGGAAATTTACAGGCAGGATCATCGACCCGATCCGTAGTCGGTGCGAAAATCCAAAAATTCCGGAGGGTCCGGGTTTGGGGCAACTTTTTTCCTCGCGGCGGGACGGGCCGCTCGGGCAGGATTGCTGGAATATGTCCGTTCTGATTGTTGGATCCGTTGCGTTGGATGATATCAAGACACCGTTTGCCGAGCACAAGAACCTGCTTGGCGGGTCGGCGTCTTATGGGGCCGTAGCGGCGAGCTTTTTCAGCCCGGTCCGCATGGTGGGCGTGGTGGGTGAAGATTTCCCGGAGGAACACATGGAATTGCTGAAAAAGCGCGGCATCGACCTCGGGGGGCTCCAGAAAGCCGCCGGCCGGACCTTCCGGTGGTCGGGGGTTTACGGTCCCGACTGGAATTCGCGCGAGACCCTCTCTGTCGAATTGAATGTCTTCGAGACGTTCCGGCCCGAGCTGCCGGATGATTATCGCCGGTCGCCGGTCGTCCTCCTTGCGAATATCGCGCCCGACCTGCAGCACATGGTGCTCGACCAGGCGGAGAAGCCCGGCTTCACCATCGCCGACACGATGGACCTCTGGATCAACATCGCGCGCGAGCGGCTCGTCGAACTCCTCGCCCGCGTGGACATGCTCATCCTCAACGATAGTGAAGCCAAAGAACTCGCCGGTGAAAGCAACCTCGTCCGCGCCGGACACAAGCTGCAGGCCATGGGACCGCGCTATGTGGCGGTCAAAAAGGGCGAACACGGATGCCTCCTTTTCGGAGACGGCGGCGAATTTTTCGCCTGTCCGGCCTTTCCGCTCGAAGACGTCCACGACCCGACCGGAGCCGGCGACACCTTCGCGGGCGCGCTGGCCGGCACCGTCGCCGCCGGCGGCGGCCCGGTTGATTTCGCGCTCCTTCGCAAGGCCGTCGTGCGCGGCAGCGTGCTGGCCAGTTTCAATGTCGAAGCCTTCAGCCTCGAGCGTGTGAAGACGCTCACGGCGGACGACCTCGACGCCCGCCTCGAAGCCTTCCGCCGCCTCACCACCTTCGAGTGACCGCCATGAACGACCCCATCCCCCCCGACGAAGTCCTCATCGAAAGCCTGGAGGTCCAGGCGCACGTGGGCGTCCCCGACGACGAACTCGCCCACGCCCAGCGCCTCCTCGTCGATGTCAACCTCACCGGCCGCATCAGCTTCGAATCCCTCGGCGACGACATCGCCGCCGCCGTCGATTACGACGCCGTCTGCCGCACCGTCCGCGAGGCCGCCACCGCCCGCCCCCGCCGCCTCATCGAAACCCTCGCCGCCGACCTCGCCGCCGCCATCCTCGACGCCCACCCCGTCCTCCAAACCACCGTCTGCGTCCGCAAATTCGTCGTCGATGGCACCGACGCCGTAGGCGTCCGCTGCACCCGCCGGGCGGGTTGAGCGTGGTCGGTCTCCCTGGCCCCGCCACCCATGGACCTCTCGGAATTCCTCTACGCGGTGGTGTTGAAGCCACGCCCGCTCCGTGCGGCCGCCAATTTCCTTCTCCGCAGGATTGTCCGCCCGATGTGTTCGGTCGGCGGGGCCCGGATTGCTTTGGACCGCGAGGACCCTGTCGTATCGGGGGCCCTCACGCTCGGGGTGTATGAACGCCCGGAAATCGCATTCTTTTTGGAACACTTCCGGCCGGGCGACCGGTTCATCGACATCGGAGCCAATGTGGGCCTTTACACCGGCCTGGCATTGCACCGCGGTGCCGCGTCGGTGCTAGCCGTGGAGCCCCACCCGCGCGCCTTTGCCTGCCTCGAAAAAACCGTCGCCGCCAACCCGTCGCGGGCGGATGTGAGCCTGGAAAATGTCGCGGCCGGTGGCAGGGCGGAAACCGCCACCCTGCATTGCAACCCGGAAAACCATGGCGACAACCGCCTTTACGGCGACCCGCTGCTTGGCAACACGATCCCGTGTGCGATCGAAACCCTCGATACGCTTTGCCGCAAACACAACCTTGCGGCCTGCGATTTTCTCAAGATCGACGTGCAGGGATTTGAAATGCACGTGCTGGAAGGCGCGGCCGGTTTGCTCGCCGCCTCGAAGGATTGTGTCCTGATGACCGAATTCTGGCCCTACGGCCTCACCCGGGCGGGTTCGGATCCCGGGGCGTATTTGAGTGTGCTCGAAAAATCCGGCTTCCGGCTTCTCTTGCTGAGCGGCGGCCGGTTGCGGGAGTTCGACCCGGCCGGATTGAGCCGGCAAACGACGGGGCGCCAATACCGGTCGATTATCGGATTTCGCGGAAATCGGACCCCACCATGCGGGAGGTGAAAGACACCGCCAAAAGAACGGCCCCGAAAACCATTGCCTTGCGCGGGGCGCTTCTCATCACCCTGGTCTGGGCTTTGCTTTATTTGCCGCACCTCAGGACGAGCCCCGGCTGGTATGGGGATGAGACACTCATTCATTACACGTCCCTCAATCTTGTCAAAGGACGGTCGGTCAATTTCGCCATTGCGAACACATTCTGGCACCCGCACTATCCCTACCAGCCCGCCTACTCCGCGCTCAACGGAGTCTTCGCGTGGGCGGCCGGGGGCGATCTTCTGGGATCGCGTTTTTTTAATACTCTCCTTGCGCTGCTTTGCGGGTTGAGTTTGTTCCGGATTGGCGCGCGACCGTTTGGTTTTCGGGCTTCGCTATTTGCGGCTTTGATGTTCCTAACATATGCGCAAAGCGTGATTCACTTCCGGATGAGTTATGCCCACAACGCCGCCGGGTTGGGGATTCTTCTCATGACTCTTTATTTGCTCCGCAGGGCGTCTCCGGCAAATGACTGGCGCGGCGGTCTGGGACTGGCGGTTGCGGCGGGTGCCCACCCGCTTTTTGTGCACGCGGCGCTCTGCGGGCTTGTGGTCCGGTGGAGGTCGCCGGCGTCGTGGGCGAGGCTGCTGATCCCGAGCGGCCTGTGCCTGCTGGTTGGTCTGGGAATACTCTATGCCATATTTGGAAATTGGCTGGTCGAGGACCTCCTGCATCTGAAATGGGTCTTCACGCAACGGGGCGACAGCGACGGCGCCGGGTTCAAAGGCTTCCAGAATTTTCTGGCTTTTCTCGGACAAGACTGGTTCCACGCGGCGGCCGCGGCGGGGTTGGTCGTCTGTGTGATTCTGCGGCGCCCCGCGGCGGCGCTGGTCGGCCTGGGCGTTCTTTTCCTTCTTGTGAGGAACCGCCAGAATCTCGTTGTTTTTTATTATCAGGCGGTGGTGATTCTCCCGGTGCTTTGTCTCGGTTGGGCCGGTCTTTTCCGAATGTGTGAACGGCTGCTGAGGAAATATGGCGGCAAGGCGCGCCGCATGGTGCCGGCTCTGTATTTTATCCCGTTAGGATTGTTTCTCCTCATCCTGCCAGCCTCGCTGGGCGGCAGTCTCAGGCCGCGCAACCAATATTGGGTCACGCAGTCCACCGGGGAAGTCGAGACCGCCGCCGCGTGGATCAACGCGCGCACGTCGGCCGGCGATGTCGTTGCCGGAAATGCCAACATCGCCTGGTTGTTGAATGCCTGGACGGTTCCCTACCTTCAGCTTGTCACCTGGTATGGCGACACCACCCAGGGCTATGAAAACGGAAACCGCAAAGAGAGATTTCTCTTCGATGCGTCCTTGGAAAATTGCCAGTATGCCATTTTCGGCGATATCGATCTCCGCTGGACAATCCATGAACCGAATGTGAACAAAATTGTCGGGCGGATCGAAACGGAAAACTGGCCTCTTGTCTGGCGCGGCGCGAACTACCTGATATTCCGCAACCCGAGGTTTGTTGATCCCGATGAAAGCAGGCAACAGCCTCCCACAAACTAATGTCAGATTTTAAATCCAACAAGATCTCCCACGTTGTCGGCCCGGCCGCCAGGATGACCCTCCTGGCCGCTTTCTTGTTCGCGATTGCGGCGCTTGTTTTTTGGGCGCAGTATCCGGTTTCCTCGCAGGAGGGACTCGCGAACTTCGCCAAGGTTGAAAATGTGCTGACTGAACTGCGCCGGACGGGCGGACCGGCTTGGTGGGGGTGGGCGTTTCAGGGCGGGACATCCCTGGCTCCGTGGTGGGGAACCTCGCTCACCTCCGCTGTGCTGGCACTTTGTGCCGCGCTTTTTGGCACCGGATTGGGAATCAAAATTTCCATGCTGGCGGGCGTGCCGGTGGCCGGATTTGGCGCATTTCTTTTGGTGCGGCGGCTGAGCGGGTCGGAGGCGGCGGGGGTTTGGGCGGGGTTGGCGTATGCGTCCTCGGCGGGGATTTGGGTTCGGATGATGGCGGTCGAGCATGTGGTGGTGGTGTGGGCGCTGGCGCTACTGCCGTATGCCGCGTGGAGCCTACTGCGGTTGCTCGAGGAGCCCGCGGCGAAGAACGCGCTTCTGGCGGCGGTGATGTGCTCGGCGGTGGCGCTGACGTATTCCAAGGCGGCGTTGCTGGCGATGCCGGTGCTGGGGGCGCTGGTTTTGTGGGGGTTTTGGAAGCACTGCGGGGTGGCCGGGTGGGTGCGGCCGGGGGTGTGGGGGACGTTGCTCGGCGGGGTTGTGGTATTGGGGGTGCTGCCGAATTTGCCGGCTTTGCGCGAGAGCGGGTTTGCGGCGCTTTTCGAGTTCGGGCCGCTGGAGGGGTGGAAGCAGAGCTTCGCCTCGAAGTCGGCGCTTCATTTTTTTGACAGACTGGGCGGGCTTTCGGGCGGGTTTCGGAGCGACTTCGCTCCGACGACGGCGGCGGGGGGGATGTATCTGGGAGCGGTGCTTTTGCTGGCGGTCGGGATGGTGGTCGTTCTGCGGAGGCGGATGCTCGGAGGGGACGACCGGCGGATGGCGGGGGCGTTCCGGCTGAGTTGCGGGCTGGCACTTTTCGCGTTCTGGTTGTCGTTCGGTCCGTTCAGTGTGGTGAGTGGGACGCTGCGTGCGCTGCAGGCCTCGGGGGAAGCGGCGGATGTTTTTCCGGCGGTGTTGTGGGGGGTGATCGGCCTCCAGGGGTGGCTGATCTGGGGTCTGCTGCCCGAGCGAATGCCGCTCAAGAAGTCGTCGGCGATTTTGTTGATGGCGGTGTATTTTTTGGTGCCGGGATTCGGCTTAGTTTCGTGGCTGCCATTCTACCGGGACCTGCGGGCTCCGTTTGATTTTTATCAGGTCGGCGGGCTGGTGTGGGCATGCGCGGCGGGAGGGATCGCGCTGGCGATGTTGCTGGAATCGCGCTGGACGCTGGCGCGGCCGGGGATCCGCCGGGCCGGGCTGGCGGTGATCGCGGTGGTGTGGGGACTAGACTTCGCGGGTCATGCGACGCTCGGCGCGAAGTCGGCCTTGCCTGCGGGCACGTATGCGGAATTTCTGGATGCGGCGCGGTTTTTGAAAGATTCTCCCGCTCGGGGTGGTGTGCTGGCGATGTCGGGGCGGTATTTTTATTTGCAGGTTCCGTCGCTGACCGGCCGCGCCCTCGTGCAGGAGGCGTTTCAGAGCTACCTGCAACAACGCGGCTATGCGGCGCTGCTGGCGGCCGGGTATTCGTCGATGGCCGATTTCATGGAACTCCTGCGGGTGGCGGGTGTACGCTATGTGTTGATCGACCGGGAGGATCCCGACCTGCCGAAGGAATTTGCGGCCATGCTGGGAGAGCGGTTGCCGTCGGTCCACCGGAGCCGTTTTTTTGAGATTTTGGAGAATCCGGCGGCGCTGGCTCCCGCCTTCGGGGCATCGGAGGCGGTTTTGTTTGCGGGCGATCAACCGCCGGACTTTCCGGCCGCGCTTGAGGCGGCGGGACGGAATCTGCTCGCGGTGGGCCAGACCCTGCCCGGCGAAAGCGCGGGGACGATCAGCGAGGGGAAATTGGAAATCGAGGAGGACTTCAAAAAACCGGGCGGATCGCCATTTTTTACAATCGCGGATGTCCGGCGCGAGGCGTCCTCCCGCATCTCGTTGGGAAGCGTCGAAGGGGCCAAATGGATCGTCGTGCCGGAGGCATGGAACCCGGGCTGGACGGCCAGCGCGGGCGGGAAGAGTGTGCCGGTCTATCGCGCACTGGGGGCGCTTCTGGCGGTGGAGAATCCCGGCGTCCCCGTGGAATTCACCTACCGGGCTCCGGCGTGGTATGATTGGTGCTTGTGGACGGCGCTCGGCGGGTGGCTGGTTGTGCTCCCGGCGGCCTTTTTGAAATCCGTCCGTCGAGAGGAGTCCGCGTCGGAGCACAGCGGGGGCGGAGAAATTTCGCGCACGTTGGTGGTGACGCCGACCTACAACGAAGCCGAGTCGCTGCCGCGCCTGCTCGACCGGATTTTCGCGGCGGACCCGGCTCTGGAGGTCTTGGTGGTCGATGACGGGTCGCCGGACGGGACGGCCGGGATTGTGCGGGCAAGGCCGGAATTCGGGAAGTCGCTTCACCTCATCGAACGCTCGGGCAAGTTGGGGCTGGGCAGCGCTTACCGCGAGGGATTCCGGTGGGCGAAGGATCACGGCTACGACGCCTGCGCCGAGATCGACGCCGACCTCTCGCATGATCCGGCCGACCTCCCGCGTTTGGTGGCGCGGGTGCGGGAGGGCGCGGATGTCGTGATCGGGTCGAGGTATTTGGACGGCCTGCGGGTGGTGAACTGGCCCGAGCACCGTCTGCTCATCTCGTCCTTCGCGACTCAATTCGTGAGATTTTTCACGGGAATCCCCCTCACCGATGCGACGAGCGGATTCAAAGTGCTGCGGCTCTCCGCGCTCGATGGCATAGATTGGAACGACGTGCGGGCAGAGGGTTACGCGTTCCAAGTGGAACTCCATCACGCGCTTTGGAAATCCGGCGCGCGTATCGAGGAGGTCCCCATCACCTTCACCGAACGCGAGGAGGGCAAAACCAAAATGAGCGCCGCCATCGCCCTCGAGGCCATGAGTCGGGTTGTCGAGTTGGGCCTGAACCACAAACGCTGAAATCCGGACGGCGGGTTTTCCAGCCAAGGCCTCCCGCCAATTTGCGCGGGGTATGGTGTAGGTGGGCAAAACCGTTTTGATAAAATTTCTGGATGGACGCCCGGGTTTTGGGCAGATTGCCTGTTTTTCATGGATCAAGTCATCGGAATCGGGCTGGCCGGGTTTGGCACGGTTGGAGCGGGTGTGTATCGCCATCTGCTTTCCAACGCGGAGGTCCTTTCGCGCCGTGCCGGGGTTGCGATGGAGGTAAGAAAAGTGGCGGTGAAGGATACCGCCAAACGCCGGGATCCCGCGCCCGGGCCGGGACTGATCACCGGGGACTGGAAGGATCTGCTCGACGACCCGCGGGTTTCCATTGTTGTCGAGCTCATGGGCGGGATCGACGAGCCGATGGCACTGGTCGCGGGCGCGCTCGAGCGCCGCAAGCCGGTCGTAACGGGCAACAAGGCGCTGCTGGCTGAGCGGGGGGAGGAGATCTTCCAACTGGCCGCGCGCACCGGGACCCCGGTTTATTACGAGGCGGCGGTGGCGGGCGGGATCCCGATCATCAAAGCGGTCAAAGAGGCTTTTGTCGCCAACCGGTTCGTGAGCATCCACGGCATCCTCAACGGCACGAGCAACTACATTCTCACACGCATGGGCTCGGCCGGACTCGACTACCCGGAAGCCCTTCAGGAGGCGCGCGATCTGGGCTATGCCGAGGCCGACCCGACCCTGGATGTGAGCGGGTGGGACGCCGCCCACAAGGCGATCATTCTCGCGTCGCTGGCGTACGGGTTCTGGGTGCCGCCCGGACGTGTGCTTGTGCGCGGGATCGATGCGATCACGGCGGGCGATGTGCGGTTTGCGGACGAACTCGGCTACCGCATCAAGTTGCTGGCGACGATCAAGGCCGCCGAGGATTTGCGCATCGAGGTGCGGGTGTGTCCGACCCTCGTTCCGAAGTCGCATGTGCTGGCTTCGGTGAGCGGGGTCTATAACGCGGTGGCGGTGCGCGGCGATATTGTGGGCGAGACGCTTTTTTACGGCCGCGGGGCCGGCCAGGATCCGACATCCAGCTCGGTGCTCGCCGACCTTGTGGAAGCCGCTCAGGCCTTGGGCCGTCCGCCCGCCTCTGTGGGTTTCACCGGCCACGAACTTTACGGGGACTGCCTGCCGCAGGAGGACGCGGTCTCGAAATTTTACCTCCGTCTGCATGTGGAGGACAAACCGGGTGTGCTGGCGCGCATCGCCGGGATTCTCGGCGATGCGGGCATCGGGATCCTGAGCGTGATTCAGCCTCCGCACGAGGAATCGGCCGGCCCGGTGCCGCTGATTTTGATGATCCATGACGCGCGGACCGGCGCGATGGAAGCGGCGGCCCGAGCGATCGCCGGCCTGGAGAGCGTGAAGGCCGAGCCGGCGCTCCTGCATGTGGAGGACTTCCGTTGAACACGCCGCTTTTTGATCGGGGGGTGATCAGCCGTTACCGGGAATATTTGCCGGTGGGTCCCGGCACGCCGGTTGTCTCGCTCAACGAGGGCTCGACCCCGCTGGTCCACTCGCCGAAGTTGAGCGCGCTCGCGGGGGCGGAAGTCTTTTTAAAATACGAGGGACTCAATCCGACCGGTTCGTTCAAGGACCGCGGGATGACCATGGCGATCTCGAAAGCGGTGGAGGCCGGCGCGCGCACGGTTATTTGCGCTTCGACCGGGAATACCTCGGCGGCGGCGGCGGCCTACGCGGCGCGCGCGGGGATTTCCTGCGCGGTCCTCCTCCCGGCGGGCAAGATTGCCTCCGGCAAATTGGTGCAGGCGTTCGCGTATGGCGCGCGGGTGATCGCGATCCGGGGGAATTTCGACGACGCGCTGCGGCTCGTCCGCGAGTTGGGCGGGCTCGATGGTTATGCGATCGTGAATTCGATCAACCCGGACCGCATCGAGGGCCAGAAGACGGCCTCTTTCGAGATCATCGATATCCTTGGCGACGCTCCCGATTTCCACATCCTCCCTGTTGGCAACGCGGGCAATATCACAGCCTACTGGAAAGGTTACACCGAGTTCCACGCTCTGGGCCGCTCGACCCGCCTGCCCGCCATGATCGGGTTCCAGGCCGCCGGATCGGCCCCCGTCTTCCACGGGCGGGTTGTCGAACAACCCAGCACGCTGGCCACCGCGATCCGGATCGGGAACCCGGCCAGTTGGCAGGGCGCCCGCGATGCGATCTCACAAAGCGGCGGGGCGGTCGATATCGTCACCGACCAGGAAATCCTCGCCGCCCAGCGCTGGCTGGCGGCCAACGAGGGCATCTTTGTCGAGCCCGCCAGCGCGGCCTCGGTCGCGGGTCTCATGCGGTGCATGGGGTCGGCGCGCTGCGAGGTTTGTCCGATGGCCCGCATCCGCCCGGGATCGCGGGTTGTGCTCACCGTCACCGGCCACGGGCTCAAGGACCCCGAGGCGGTCGCCAAGGGCGGATCGGTCGAGCCGTTCGAATGCGAGGCCTCGGCCGGGGCTGTCCGCTCGCTTTTAGAAAATTGATTCCATGCCGCTCATTGTCCAAAAATACGGAGGCACATCGGTCGGGACTCCCGACCGGATTGTGAACATCTCGCGCCGCATCCTGGAGACCCAGCGCGCGGGCAACAGCGTCGTCGCCGTGGTCTCGGCCATGTCGGGCGTCACCGACAGCCTCATCAAGCTCTCCAAACAGGTCTCCCCCAAGCCCACCGACCGCGAGATGGACGTCCTGCTTGCCACGGGCGAGCAGACCACCATTGCTCTGGTGGCGATGGCCATCGACGCGCTTGGCGGACGCGCGATCTCGCTCACGGGCGCGCAAGCCGGCATCCGCACCGACGGCATCCACACCAAGGCCAAGATCGCAAATGTCTCCCCGCGTCAGATCCGGTCCTACCTGCGCGACGGCTTCATCTGCGTCGTGGCCGGGTTCCAGGGACAAACCGTCGCCGGGCGTATCACGACACTCGGCCGGGGCGGGTCCGACCTTACGGCGATCGCGGTCGCGGCGGCGCTGCGGGCCGACAATTGTGAAATTTACACCGACGTGGACGGGATCTACACCTGCGACCCGCGGGTGGTGCCCGCAGCCCGGAAGATCGACACGATCACCTACGACGAACTCCTCGAGATGGCCAGTTCGGGCTCGAAGGTCATGCAGTCGCGCTCGGTCGAGTTTGCCAAAAAATTCCGCGTTCCCTTCGAGGTTCGCAGCAGCTTCAACACCAACCGAGGAACCACCGTGAAAGAAGAAACCCCAGGGCTCGAGGACGTCGTCGTGCGCGGCGTCTCGATCGAGCGCAACCAGGCCAAAGTCACCATCAAGGGTGTGCCCGACCGTCCGGGCGCGGCATCCCGCATTTTCACCCAGCTCAACGACGCTCACGTTGTCGTCGATGTGATTGTGCAGAACGTCTCGGCACAGGGCTCGACCGACATTTCGTTCACGATGAACCGCGACGAACTCGACAAAATGGGTCACCTCCTCGACAAGGTCGTCGCCGAAATCGGCGCCGGGCCGGTCGAGAAACAGGCCGGCATTGCCAAGCTCAGCGTCGTCGGCATCGGCATGCGCTCGCATTCCGGCGTCGCCGCCAAGCTCTTCGAGGCGCTCGCCTCGGGCGGCGTCAATATCCAGATGATCTCGACTTCGGAAATCAAAATCGCCGTCATTATCGACGAGCTGCGGATCGAGGACGCCGCTCGGCTCGCCCACTCGGCCTTCGGCCTCGACGCGGCCGCCGCCTGATTCCATGCGACCGCGGATCCTGCTTGTGGACGGCCACAGCATGATCTTTGCGGACCCCGGCCGGGCCGCCCGCCATGCCCGCAACCGCGCCGCCGCGCGCGAGGAACTCGTCCGCGACCTCACCGCCCTCCACGACTCGGGCGAGTGGCAGGTCGCCGTCGTCTTCGACGGCACGGGACCCAAGGCCACCGACGCCGGCGAGCCCGCCGGCATCACCGTCTTTTACTCGGCCGCCGGACAGTCCGCCGACGCCATCATCGAGCGCCTCGCCGCCAAATATGCGCCAACCTGCGAAGTCGCCGCCGCAAGCGACGACCGTATGGTCCGCACCACCGTGCAAAGCTTCGGCGGAGCCGCCATGGGTTGTCTCGAACTCGCCGCCGCAATCGCACGCGCCCGCGCCGCCGTCGGGGAAAAAATCCGCGCGCTCGGACGACGGCGCTGACCCCGCGCGCCGGATCGATTTCTTAAATTTCTGGTACCGGCTTGTGCGGGGATTTATGTTTCCCGGGTGAACCGTCTCCCCGTTTCCGCCGTCCTGGTTGTGATCGCGCTTTTATTCTCCGTCCGGCCAACCCTATGATCGTTTCGTCCTCGACAACCTCCGCAAGCCGGCCGGGTTGTCTATGACCTCGTCCCCCGTGAAGGCATCCGATGACGGGCTTCCCGAGCCGTTCCTCGTCGGGTGGGCCAGGCTGGACGCGGATTGCGAAATGGAAGACACCACCGTCCGCAGGATGGGATTTTTTGAATTTTCTCCTGCACCGGGATGGTCCCGGCGGTGTATGGAGCCGCCGAACGGTTATTTGTATCGCGGGCATGCACAGGTCGGGAACCTCGATGGTTGCGGGGGTGTTGGCGGCCGCCGGCGTTTACCTCGGGGTAGAAACCGACTTCCTCGAAGCCCGGGAGGGGGAAAATGCGGACGGCTTCCGCGAGCATTTTGGGTTCAATGCGCTGAACGAGCGTTTGCTGGAACATCTTGGTGCGGGTTGGGACCCCCCGCGGATGGCCGAGAATTGGGAGGCGCGGGGGGATCTTGAGCCATTCCGCGAGGAGGCCGTTTTGCTTGCGGACCGCATGGGACGGTCCGCGGGGCCCGGCGGGCACTGGGGTTGGAAAGACCCCCGCAGCTCGATCACAATTCCCTTTTGGAGATCCCTCCTGCCGGATGCGAAGGTGGTGGTTTGCGTCCGCGATCCCGCAGACGTCGCGGCATCCCAACGCAAACGCAACAACCTTTCGCGCGCGGCCGCCGGCCGGCTCTGGCTCGCCTATTATGGGAGCCTGCTCGCGCATGTGCCGGAGTTCCGGCGGGTCGTCACCCACTACGAAGCCTACTTTGAAAATTTCGACCGGGCAGTGGAGCGTCTTTGCGCCGGGCTCGGGATCCCGCTCGACGAAACAAAATGCGCCCGCGCGCGGGCCTGTGTGAAACCCGCACTCCGGCACAACCGGGAAGCGGGACTTTCCGCCGGGGCTTGAAAAAAACAGCCCCGCTCTCACGCATGTGGACGCTCACGCGCTTGCCGGTTTGATCGCCTCACGGATCCCATGAAGGCCGACCGACCGGTTTGTATTATTATTCTCGCGTGGAACGGCGTCTCCTACACGAGGGCCTGCCTGGAGTCGCTGCGCGCGAAAACCGAGTTCGACGACTACCGGGTGATTGTCGTGGACAACGGCAGCTCGGACGGAACCGGAGAATATCTGGCTTCGCTCGACTGGGTGACCGTTGTCCGCCACTCCGGGAATCTGGGTTTCATGCGCGGAATCAACCAGGCCATCCGCCGGTGTCCGCCGGATTGCGATATTTTGCTGCTCAACAACGACACCGAGATCATCCAGGCGGATTGGCTGCGCCGGATGCAGCACTGCGCCCTCTCGGCCGCCGATATTGGGATCGTCGGCTGCCGGCTCCGCCGTCCGTCGGGAATTCTCCAGCACGCCGGAGCCTACATGCCGCCGACGTATTGGGGTCAGCAAACCGGCTCCGGAGAGCCCGACATCAACCAATTCCACCGCGACCGGGACACCGACGCGGTGGTATTTGCCTGTGCCTATATCAAGCGGGGGGTGATCGACGAAGTCGGGTTGTTGGACGAGGCGTATGTCTCGTATTTCGAGGACACCGATTATTGTTACCGGGCGCGCGAGGCGGGGTACCGGACGGTTTGCTGCGGGTCGGTCACGGTGCTGGAAACCGACCGCATTCCCGCCGACTGGGTCGCCGCGGCGAACAGGATGGACGAGGTGTGGGTCCCTTCGACGTTCAACCGTGAGACCTTCCGCAACAGCGGAGTCACCCGTCCGATCCACATCGTGCCGCTCGGAGTCGATCCCGATTATTTCCACCCGGAGATCCATTCCCGCCGCCCGACCGGCGCCTTCACGTTTTTGTCGGTCTTCGAATGGGGCGAGCGCAAAGCGCCGGAAATCCTGCTGAGGGCGTTCAACGAGGAATTCCATCGCCGGGAAAATGTCGTGTTGATTTGCAAGACGACGAATTCCGACCCGGGGGTGGATATCGCGGCGCAGGTGCGGGATCTGCGGCTCAAGCGCGGCGGAGGGGGTTTCGGCGGGCGTGCAAATTGTGGGGGCGTTTTGGTATGCGGGCACGAGCGACGAGATCCTCATGGCGCGGGAGGGGCATCCATCAAAATTGGCGGAGGTTTGGGATTTTCGGAACACCCCCCTCATCCAGGAACTCACCCACCCGCCCGCCCCGCGCGGTGTCATTCACAGGGTCTCCGGCCACATCGACATCGTCTCCACCGCCTGCGGGCCAAGCAACCGGGTCCCGATCGGATCCGATCTGACCGTCGAAGGATGGGCGCTCACCGATCTGCGGACGCCATCGAGCGTGACCGTTTCCCTCCTGCCTGCGGGCTGAACCGAGTGGCGGGGCAGAGCCCACTACCCCGTCGCCCGGATCACAGATTTCCGTCCACGACCGGATGTGGCCGAAGCGATGAACACAAGCGCCCCGCCCGGTTGGCGCACGGTTCCGCCGACGGACCGCCACGACCCCGGCGCGCACTCGCTCGTGGTCCGAGCAAAACCCCACGAACTCGGTGAGTTCCAAACGGTGGGCACAAGACGGGTGTGGCTCGTCGGAAATGGCACGGCCGGTGAACCGGAAAAATCGACCCCGCGGTCGCGGCCGAAGAAGCCGCCCAGCGGTTGGTTTCGAATCAGCACCCCGATGGATACTGGCTCACAAGCCACACCCATACGCCCGGGAATTCCGGAGGCGGCCCGGTGAAGGTCTTGAAAAAACTTTCACCGATCCGGTTTGGCGAGGTGGCCGTCCTACAGGTTACGCCGTTGACGGGCCTCCTTCTTTCGATGGGAAATCCGGAGTGGTCTGTGTTGCCGCAACTGGCAATTTTTGCGGCGGCGAGTGTTCCTGGTGGTGCATATCTGGACCCTCAATGACTGGGCGGATCACGACGCGGATTCCTCCGCCCCCTGCCGGGTCGCGAAGGCTCGACTCCTGCGGTTGTCGCTGGCCGCACTCGCAGCCGCCTTTCTCCTGTTTTGTTTTCTTCCGCCGCGCACGAATGCCGTGGCATTCGGCCGGGAGCCGGCTCTGCTTGCCTCGTTCGCGGTCTTCGCGGCCGCGTTTGTTTACCTCGGCGTGCTGGCTGCGTCCGGCATCCTTCCGGTCCGGCTCGGATACTCGGTCGTTCTGCTGCCGTTTCAGACAATGTGGACCCTGCAAACCCTGCGCGCGGGAATGGAGCCGGCGTCGCTGGACAGGTTGAGGCGGCGATACCGCGCGACGTTTGCTTTGATCGGCCTCAATTTTTTGTCCCTTGCCATCTGGCCGGGATGAGGCCGCAGCGGTTTCAGTAGAGGTCTTCGCGTTTGGGCGCCGGGGAGGCTGCGGCGGTGGACGCGGGAGGGACGGACCCCGGAGGCGGGGCGGCGGCGCTCACCGTCTCGAGCACACGCTCGGCGCGGGTTTTGAGTTCGCCGATGCGGCGGAAGTTGGTGAGCAACCCCGCGATGCCGGCCATGCCGGCGAGGGCGACCCCGAAGACAAGATAGCCGGCGGCCATGTGGAACCAACTCGGGTCGGTGAGGGCGTGTTTGCCGATGGCGAACTCGGCTCCGAAGGCGATCGTTCCAAGCGTGAGAGCCAGGATGCGGACGAGGTTGCCCGCGACGGCGAGCGGGATCGAGCAGAAGAAAAGGATCGACTTCTGCCACCACGAGCGCAAAGTGAAATGCCCGTAGAGAGCGGAGACCATCATCAACGCGAAAAGCGAGCGGATGCCCGAGCAGGGATCGGCCACATCCACCGAGAAACGGGCCCCCGCCGGAACACCGAGAACGGGATCGGGCGCGGAGATGAGGCCGGTGCCCTGTCTCACGACATCGATGCCCATGACGTCGAGCACGAAGGCGCTGGCATTAGACATCACCATGCGAAGCGGGAACGCCACGAAGTTGTCGAGAAACGGCAGCGGATACAAAAACACAAGGAACATCCACGGAAACGCGAGCGCCATCATCCACCGCCACCCCAGAATCCAGAGGACCGAGGCTCCCGCGAGGATTTGGAAACTCGCGTAGCCGATGTAGATATTGTCCACGCGGTAGCCGACCCAATACACAAAAAATCCGAAAACGACCGCGACGAGCCCGAGCGACGAGCCGGCGATCGGAATGGTCGAGAGTTTTCTCCGGTCGAAATATATGATCGCGGCGATGGCCAGCGGGACAAGGTAGCAATGCTGCCAGTCCTCGCCGCCGTCCCACACCCAGCGCGCGAAGCGCAGGATGGTGACCCGCGCGTCGCCGTAGCCGGTCGCGTAGGGCAGCCACGCGTAGAGCCCGAAAAAGGCCGCGACCGCAAGGGCGGCGGCGGCCAGAACGGGAAACGGGGGAAGCGGAGACTTGCGGGCGGATGCGTTCACGGTCGGACGCGCAAGGTAAATCCAAGCCCCGGCCTGCCGCAACCGTTAATACGCATTCAGTCGCCGTCTTTGAGGAGGCGGAGTTCCTCGGGGAGGAGGGCCGCGGGTTCGGGGATCTGCGCGGCGACTCCCTCGGCGGCCGCTCCCATGCCGTTTGCGCGGAGCAGGGCGCTGAAGACGGCCCGCTGAAACGGCAGCAATTGCGCGAGACGGATTTCCGATTTTTCAAAAATGGCCAACGCTTCGGCGGCACGGTCCGCGCGAAGGAGTCCGAGTGCGACGGTGATCTTGAGCGGGAAGAGGTCGGGGTTTTCCGCCGCGAGTTTTTCGGCGCGGTCGAGCGCGATGTCGAGGTCGCGCCCGCGCAGCAGCGCAAGGTAGTTCCGGTCGTTGGCCACGGCCACGTCGGAAGGCCACTTCAGCGCCATCTCGTCGATGACCTCGGCGAGCTGGTCGGTCTGGCGCGAGAGGCGGGTGACATTCACGAGCGACTCGTAGGCCGGTCGCGCGGTGGCGGGGTCGGAGGTCAGGCGCCGGAGCACGATGGCGGCGAGGTCGGGGCGTTTGATCCGGTTGAAGTAGCCCGCGAGATAGAAGAGGAGCGTGGGATCCTCGGTGGGGGCGCGGGCGGCGCGCTCGTAGGCATTTTCGGAATCGATGTCGCGTCCGAGTTCGGCATAGGCCCGTCCGGAATACAACTCGGTGAGCGGAAGCTCGAGGGGCAGGCGCGGCGAGGCAAGGACGTTGAGGACTTCCTCCCAGTTGCCGGCGCCGGCGGAGGCGTCGAGCCAGACGAGCAGCTCGTTTTTCGTGTTTCTCGCGATATTCAGCGGCAGGATTTCAAGGGCCTCGCCGTTCCGGCAGAGGCGCACAAGCAGGCTGGCGAGGTCCCTCCGGTCGCTCGTGGTAAGGGCCTCCCTGCGGAGGGCGTCGAGCACCTCGCCGGCGCGGGTCGGATCGTTGGCAATTTCCAACTCGGCGGAGCGCACCCGCCCCGCGAACGGACGGTCGGGCACCCGCGCGGATTCGGCCTCCGCGCGGGCGCGGATCGTGGCCGGCACGCCGGGCGTGCGAAGGATCGCGTCGATGGCGCGGTCCCGGATCCCGGGCGTTTTCGATGCGAGGGCGAGGAGGTCGTCGGCCGCCTGCGCGCGCTTCTCGGGCAGGGAAAGACGCACACTCAACAACTCGAGCGCGAGTTCCGGTTCGTCCGGGTCGGCAGCGGCGGCGAGGCCGTATAAATTTTCGGCGGAGGCGGCGTCGCCGGAAAAAAGGGCGTAGCGGGCAAGGATGCGCGCGAGGCGCGGGTCGCCGGGAATCTCGATCTCGAGCTTTTCGGCCATTTTCTGAAACTTGCGCAGGTCGCCGAACCGCAGGGCGGCGTCGGCGTAGTCGAGGCGGTCGGCGGTGGTCGCCCCGGGATTGGCGATGAGGCGTTCGAAAAAATCCGGCGTCTGGGGGTGCGCGGCGGCGGCGTTGAGGCGGGCGGCGGCGCGGAGGGGCAGCAGGCGGGTGGGAGCCAGTTGGAAGGCCGAGATCACCTTGCGCTGGGCCTCGCCCCATCTGGCCTCGTCCATCTCGCGAAGGGCGTCCGTCGCGAGCGAGTCGGCCCGCCATTTTTTCACGGCGGGAACTTTCGGCAGAACGAAGACCCCGCCGGCCAGCGCCACGAGAGCCAGCACGCCCGCTCCGAGAAGGACGAGAACCTTTTTCGACGGTCCCGGCCGGTATGGATCGCTGGTGAACATTCCTCCAATAAACCCCTTCCCCGCCGGATGCTCAACCAGGAACCTCGGGCGCGCCGGGGCGGGGGCCGAACTCGCGCCGGATCGACGGCGGCGGCAACACAACGACACATATCGCGGCGACACCCATGATCACGACACTGTGCCGATTTTTCCTCCCCGCGCGTCTGCGAGATTTATGCGGGCTCGACAGGATACCCCGGTTCGGGCATCGATCTCCGGATGAACTTTGGAAAGGCATGGAACGAGATCGGCGGAAAGGAGGCCCCTCTGGGAGACCTTCCCGCCTCCCGCTGGAAACACCCGTGGTCCACCCATCCGCTCTCGGCCCGCCGGCTTTACAACACGGTTCTCTGGCGCAAGCCTGCCACGATTGTCGAAACCGGCACGTTCGAGGGCCTCGGCACCTACGCGCTCGCCAAAGCCGCCCAGCAAAACGGCGGCGCCCGCATTTTCACAATCGACTACGACGGCGACCCCGACGCCAGCATTCCGATCGAGGACTGGCAGGAACTGCGCGGGTTCCGGGAGGAAAATCTGGACGCCGCCCGGCGGGCCTTCCCGGACGTCGAGATTCATTTCGTCGAGGGCGATTCCCGCAGCGTGCTGCCCGGGATTTTTCCTTCAAAGGCCCGGACATGGGACCTCTTCTTCCAGGATTCCATGCACTACGAGTCCGGCATCCGTGCCGAATGGGAAATTATGAAGGCATTCGCCGCCCCGGAGGCGGTGGTGATATTCGACGATGTGTGTCTGGACTGGGAAAAGCTGCCCGCGCACATCGCCGGGAAACGCGATTTCTGCATCGGCTTCGCGCTCAAGGAAGGCTTCGGCGGCGGGTGGAACTACCGATCAACGGCCGAGGGCCGCGCCCAATTCTTTGCCTGTAAATCGGGCCGGGATTGAGCGGGCCGCAAACCTTCGAAGTTCAACTTTCCACAGCACCCACCCATGCCGAGACGGCGGCGGGGCCGGCCGCGCAGTCGGGCGGCGGCGGGCACGGGCGGATGCCGGCTCCTGGCACGGCCTCGCGGACGGCGCGGGCGAGGGCGGCGGGCGTGAGGCGCGAGCAATTCGTCGAGACAAGGATCCTCGCGCCGGGGGCCGCGCATGCGACCGCGAGCCGGATGAGGCGCGGGAAATCTTCCGCGGCCCGGAAGACGCGCCCGCCATTTCCGCGGGCGAAGGTGGGAGGATCGAGGATGATGACATCGAATTTTTCACCCCGCCGTGCGAGCCGTGGCAGGACATCAAAAACATCGTCGGCGATGAACCGGTGGCCGGTGGTCGCAAGGTGGTTGCGCTCGAAATTCTCCCGCCCGCGAGCGAGCGACCGCTTCGAGAGATCGACGCTCACGGTCGCGGCACCGACGGCCGCGGCCGCGACCGAAAACGAACACGTGAAGGCAAAGCAATTCAGAGCGCGCGAGGGCCGACATTCCCGGACTCTCCGGCGGTTCTCCCGTTGGTCGATAAAAAACCCGCTCGAATACCCGCCCGCAAAATCGACCCCGTAAGCCAGCCCGCCTTCGCGCGCTTCGAATGACGCGCCGCCAGCCCCGCGCACCCGCACCGGGGCATCCTCCGACCCCGGACCCACCGCGAGCGTCCGGTGAAACACATCGGATGGGGGATGGATTCCGCAGGCCCGCGCATGCGCGTGGATCTGCCCGAGCAGGCTTTCCAGTCCGTCCGGCATGGCATCCGGCGTGGAAATCAAACAGGCGGTCCCGAACATTTCGACGGTGGACTGGCCGCTGCCCGCGAGGCGGAAGGCGTTCGTATCCGCGGCCGCGAGGTCCCTTGCGATTTCCGGCGCGAGCCAGTTCAAACGGTCCGGCTCACGCATCGTCGGACGCCGGCGGCAATGGCGGCATCGGGCAGTCGAGGGCGTCGGCGACCGCCCGCAGGATTTCGTATTCGTGACCGCTCACTTTGCCGTCGTGGGTCACGCACTGCGCGCAGGCCTTGAGCACGGTGCGTTTGACCTCGGGCGAGATGAGCGCCAGTGTGTCGAGGGAGCGGTCGAGGTCGGCGACACCCACCCGCGCGGCGAGTTCCATCGGGTGCGAGGAAGGCTTGAAAAGCAACTCGCGCACACCCGCCCGGAAGGCTTCCGCGCGGGCCCCGTCGTCGGCCTGTCCGGCCATGGCCAGCGCGCTGAGCAGGATCCCGATCTCGGCGGTCACGGGAACCACCGAACGGAACTTCACCTCGGATCCGGTCGATTTGGTGAAATACAAGTCGAGATGCCGCAGCAGGATCTTTCCGAGCACAAACTCGAAAAGCTCGATCTGGCTGTCGGCCTCGACCAGCGTGCGCACATTTTTCCGGAAATATCCGTATTGGTCGGCCGAAAGATGGCGGAGCGTGGCGACGGCGAGATCGACCAACGCGATGCGCGCGGCGCCATGGATGCCCGAGGCCGCCTCCCGCATCCGTTCCGCCTCGTCCTTCTGCGACGCGGGCGCCTCCAATGCCGCGATCTGACCCGCCCGCACGGCGTCATCCGCCGAGAGCAACAGCCCGTAAACCAGTGCGCAAGCCGGCCCCAGCTCGCGGGCCGCCGCGCGCAATCCAGCCGGGATCCCCTCGAGCAACGCCGCCGCATGTCCGACTTCGCCGGCCGACCCCGCCCCCGCCAGCGCGACAACCGCGCCGGGCAGTCCCCCCGGCAACCCGCCCCCAAAAACCGGCGGACGCGCCGCGCCGGGTTCCTTCCGCGCGGGCGTTCTTGGGACCGGCGGGGGAGTCGGATCCGGCTCGAACCCCGGCGCGATGGCCTCGATCCGCTCGTTCACCGGCGGGTGCGTGGCGAAGAGTCCGAGGAATGGCTCGCCGAGGCCGTTTCCGAAATACATGTGGCTGGCCTCCGCCGCGCGCGGGCTTGCCAGACGGCCGGTGAATTTGCCGATCTTCCAGAGCGCGCCCGCGATCCCGCGCGGGTTGCGGGTGTATTGCACGGCCGCCGAATCGGCGAGGAACTCGCGCTGTCGGCTCACGGCGGCTTTGATGAGGCTGCCGAAAAACATCCCGATCCACCCCACGATGTAGAGCGCGATGCCTGCCGCCAGAACGAAGAAAATCCCGCCGCCCTTGCTCCGGTCGCGCGAACTCCCGCCCGACGGAATGTAGATCGAAATGCGGAGCAGAAACGCGCCAATGAGCGCAAGGCAGAGGATGCCGTTGAGGATCCCGATGAGGCGGATATTCAACCGCATGTCCCCGTGCAGGATGTGGCTGAATTCATGCGCGATCACGCCCTGCAACTCGTCCCGGCTCAGCCGTTCGATGGCACCCCGCGTGACCCCGATGGCGGTGTCGCCCGGGCCGTGTCCGGCGGCGAAGGCATTGATCGCGGGGTCGGGCAGCACGTAAACCTCCGGCACGGGCACGCCCGAGGCGATCGACATTTCCTCGACAATATTCATCAACCTCCGCAGGCCGGGATCGTCGGTCTGCGGCGGCACGGGCTCGCCGCCCAGCATCGCCGCCACCACGCGTCCCCCGTGCGACAATTCCGCCATCTTCGCAAGGCTCCCGCCGGCCACCACCACGATCACGCCGCCGGCCACCCACCCGAGCAAATCCAAATCGGTCGGCGGCAGACCCATCAACATCGCAAAAATGAACTGCAGAACCGCAATGATCCCCGCCACCGCAAGCCCGAAGTAAAAAACCAGCAAGGCGGTTTTCTTGCGCGCGCGTTCCTGTCTTTCAAAAAAATCCATGGTGGTTTCCTTTCTCCGCCGGTCCGCCGCAGGACCCGTCCGTGCTGATACCCTTGCAAATTCCCGCCCGCATGGGAAGCCCCGTGCACACGCGCGCGGGAAGGTTGCCCCGCCGGCGCATTCCCGCTTGTCGATCAACGGGGGTGGTTCCAGAATGTGGGGGCCATGATCGAACGCCGCTCCAAAATCCTCCGCCACCGGGTTCTCCTCGTGGATGACGACCTCGAACTTTCCACAGCCGCCGGACGCTCGGCGCTCGCGCTCAAAGCCGAGCTGGAACTCAACGGTATCGACGTGGTCGCCGCGCCCGGCGAGCAGGACGGCCGCAGCATCTTCCTTGCCGATGCGGGACTTCACGGCGTGCTGGTGGATTGGACGCTCGGCAACTCGCCGGAGAACCCGCACGCATCCGCCGAGGCGCTTATCCGGTTCATCCGCTCGCGCAACGAGAAGATTCCGGTTTTCCTGCTCACCGACCGGGAACGGGCCACCGGGCTCTCCGAGGAATTGCTGGGATTTGTGAGCGAGCTTGTGTGGCTCATGGAGGACAGCGCGCCATTTGTGGGCGGACGGATCGGCGCGGCCGTCCGCAAATACGCGGCCGGATTGCTCGGCCCGATGGCCTCGGCGCTCATCGAGTTCGACCTCGTGCATGAATATTCGTGGCACACGCCGGGACACACCGGAGGGACCGCCTTCCAGAAATCGCCCGCCGGCCGGCTTTTCTACGATTACTTCGGGGAGGCGATGTTCCGCAGCGACCTGTCGATCAGCGTCGGCGAGCTGGGGTCCCTCCTCGACCATACCGGGCCGATCGGGGACGGGGAAAAATTTGCCGCGAAAGTCTTCGGAGCCCACCGCACGTATTCGGTGACAAACGGCACATCGACCTCGAACCGCATCATCTGGATGGCCTGCGTGAACCGCGGCCAGAAAGTGTGGGTGGACCGCAACTGCCACAAATCGAACGAACAGGGACTCACGCTCACCGGGGCCGATCCCCACTACCTCCTCCCGACCCGCAACCGGCTCGGCATCATCGGCCCGATCCCGCCCGACCGCCTCACCGAGGAGGCGCTCACGTCCGGCGGCCGGCCGGCCCACATGGTCATCACCAACTCGACCTACGACGGCCTCATCTACAATGTGGACCGCGTCCTCGAGCTCGCGGGTGGCGCGGTGGATCGCATCCACTTCGACGAGGCCTGGTATGGCTACGCGAGGTTCCACCCGCTCTACCGCGGCCGTTACGCCATGCGCGGGGAACCCAAAGACCACGCGGCCGACGGCCCCACCATTTTCGCGACCCATTCGACCCACAAACTTCTCGCGGCGCTTTCCCAGGCGTCGTTCATCCACGTGCGCGATGGCCGGCGCGCGATCCCGCACGCGCGTTTCAATGAGTCGTTCATGATGCACGGATCGACCTCGCCATTTTATCCGATCATCGCGTCGAATGATGTGAGCGCGGCCATGATGCAGGGGCGCGGAGGCGAGGTGCTCGTCGAGGAATCCCTCCGCGAGGCCGTCGCCTTCCGGCAGACCGTCACCCGCCTCTGGCGCGAACACGACGACCGCGGAGACTGGTTTTTCCAAACCTGGAACCCGCTCCATGTGCGCAACCCGCGCACCGGCCAGCACGAGGCGTTCGAGCAGGCCGACTCCGAGGCGCTCATAGGCGAGCCATCCTGCTGGGTGTTGCATCCGGGCGAGGCCTGGCACGGATTCGACCTCGAAGACGACTATTGCATGCTCGACCCTGTGAAGGTTTCCGTGGTCACTCCGGGGGTGGGTGCCGACGGGTCGATCGCGCCGGACGGGTTCCCCGCGACCCTGCTCACCGCCTACCTCGACGCACGGGGGATTGTGGTGGAAAAAACGACCGACTACACGATTCTCTTCCTTTTCTCGCTCGGCATCACGAATGCGAAATGGAGCACGCTTGTCCATGCCCTGCTCGCCTTCAAACGCGACTACGACGCCAACGCCCCGTTGGTCGATACGATCCCGGCCGTCGCGGGCTTTTATCCCGGACTCGGCCTGCGCGACCTCGCCGCCCGCATGCAGGCCCACCTGCGCGATGGCGGCCAGCTCCAGGCCCAGGCGCGCGCGTTCTCCGTGCTTCCGGAAATTGCCATGCCGCCCGCCGATGCCTACCAGAAACTGGTGGCCGGCGAGGTCGAGCGGATCGGCGTCGATGAGGCGGCCGGACGGACCGCCGCCACCGGCATCGTGCCCTACCCGCCGGGGATCCCGATGGTCATGCCCGGCGAGAAACTTGGCGCGCTCGACGAGCCATTCCTTGCCTACCTCCGGGCCATTCAGGACTGGGACCGCAAATTCCCCGGCTTCGCCCACGATACCCACGGTATCGAACCCGAGGACGGCATTTACAAATTGCTCGTCCTGCGCTGACCCGGTCCGCGCCCGGGAAGGTCCATAAAACGATACTTTTAAGCACTGATGCACCCTGAGGGACACTGATTCCCAAAGGTTTCCAAGCCTTTGCCAGGTCACCTTTTTGGGGAAGGCCGGTGATTTTACAAACGTGTCTGAATATCAGTGTTTATCAGTGTCAATCAGTGGTTTAACGGCCGTCTTTAGATTTATGCGGGTCGGTGCGCCATGATCTCCGCAGGCGCGCGCCCGGCCCGCAACAGGGCCGCCATGCGAAGCATCGCGGGCCGGGAGTGCGCGAAAAACATTTTGTAGGCGCTGCAAAAATAATTGAGCCCGCCTTCGCCGTCGGGTGTTCGCAGAAACCTGTGCTTCGGACATTCGCCGTGGCAGAGGTGACGCACGTCGCACTCGCGGCAATATCTCGGAAGGGTGGATTTTTTATCGGTTCCGAATTGGCGCTGGAATTCGGAATTCACCATGTCGCCGAGGCTGGCGTTGAGGACATTTCCGAGTTTGTAGCGCGGGTAAACGTAGTGGTCGCACGAATAGACGTCGCCATTGTGTTCCATCGCAAGCGCGGTGCCGCAGGTCTCGCTGAAAACACAGAGCCCGCCCCCCGTGCCCATCCAATTCCCGAGGGTCACATCGAAGATCTGGACAAACGTGCGGCCGACATCGCGGCGCACCCACTCGTCGAAAATCTCGCAAAGGAATTTGCCGTATTGGCGCGGCTCGCAGCTCCACTCGGTCACCGGCAGGCGCACTTCGCCTTCCTGGTCGGCCCGCGGCGGCACCGCAAGGTCGAGCCCGAGCGCCTTCGCCTCGGAATCCGCCAACCGCTCGACCAGCGGAATGAATTGGATGAACCCCGACCCGATATCGCGCAGGAACCGATAAACATCCAGCGGCTTCTGCGAGTTCGCCCGGTTCACCACCGTGAGCGTGTTGAATTCCACCCCGTGCTTCTTCAAGATGCGCAACCCGCCAAGCACCTTCGCATATGTTCCATCCCCCTTCTTGCTCACCCGGTAGGTGTCGTGCAACCGCGCCGGGCCGTCGATGCTCAGCCCCACAAGGAACCCGTTCGCCGCAAGGAATTCTCCCCATTCGTCGTCGAGCAGAGTTCCGTTCGTCTGCAGCGCGTTCGTGATCACCCGCCCGCCCGCATACTTCTTTTGCAACTCGACCACCTTGCGGAAAATTTTCACACCCATCAACGTGGGCTCGCCACCCTGCCAGGCGAAGCTTACCTCGGGGACGTTCTGATTCGAAATGTATTGCCGGATGTATTCCTCGAGGACGGCGTCGGTCATCCGGAAATTTTCGTTTTTCGGGAAGAGCCCCTCCTTTTCGAGGTAGAAGCAATACTTGCAATCCAGATTGCAGATCGGGCCGATCGGCTTGGTCATGACGTGAAACGCCCTCACGCCGCCCGCCGCCGCCGGAGGAGGAGCCGCCGTCATTCCTTCGCCGGATGGCGGGCCGGCACAATGATCACCGGACAGGCCGCCCTCTTCAATACCCCCGTAACCACGCTGCCACTGAAGAGGTGATAAAGCGCACCGTGACCGTGCGAGGCCATCACGATGTAATCCGCGCCCTCTTCCCCGGCGCACGCAAGGATGTCCTCGGACGCGATTCCGAGAACCGCCCGGCAATCGACCGTGAGCCCGCTCAAGCCCGCCGCCAGAGCCTTGAGCCGGGCCTCCGCCACTCCGGTATCGACCGGTTCCGGAGGCGGGGCCGCCGTGAGAATGTCCATCGAAGCCCCCACCGGCACCGAGGTCGCAACCGGTTCGACCACATGCAGCAGAACCAGACGTGCCCCGAGGTCCCTTGCGAGACCCCCCGCCCGTTCGATCAATACCCCGCTCGCGTTACTGAAATCCACCGGCACAAGGAGTGTCTTCATGCCCCCAGCCTACCCCCCGCCAGGCTCTCCTGCAACCCCCGGCTGCAACCCCC
>Ga0114939_10000376_pt1 | contig 37661 bp, 36 predicted proteins | sample AshMeaCrysSpring_FD_87196 | JGI IMG/M metagenome (GOLD analysis project Ga0114939, IMG submission 87196) | Groundwater microbial communities from Big Spring, Nevada to study Microbial Dark Matter (Phase II) - Ash Meadows Crystal Spring | ecosystem: Environmental > Aquatic > Deep subsurface >...
GTGTTTCCCGGGCAGGGCGCGCAGGAGCCCGGCATGGGCCGCGACCTGTATGAACAGGAACCGGCGGCCCGCGCCCTTTTTGATGAGGCCGATGCCCTGTTTGGTAAAGCCCTCTCAACGATTTGCTTTGAGGGGCCGGAGGACGCGCTCACCGATACGGCCACGCAGCAACCGGCGCTCTACACGACAAGCCTGGCCGCCTGGGCGGTTCTTTCAGAACGCGGGCAGGCCGATCCGGCGTTTCTCGCGGGGCACTCCCTGGGTGAAATCTCAGCCCTGGCGGCGGCCGGGGCTTTGTCTTTTGCCGATGGATTCGCGCTGGTCAGACGGCGCGGTGAATTAATGAAAGTGGCGGGCGATCGCCAGCCGGGGGGCATGGCCGCGATATTGGGTCTGGACGCCGGGTCGGTTGCTGAGATTTGCGCCGCGGTCACAACCGAAACAGGGCACGTTGTCGGCCTGGCCAATGACAATTGTCCGGGCCAAATCGTCATCTCCGGTGATGAGGTAGCCCTCGGCCGGGCCATGACCTTGCTCGGCGCGCGCGGCGCGCGCAAGGTGGTCCGGCTGCCGATCACCATCGCTGCCCACTCACCCCTCATGAACAGTATCGCCGGCGAGTTCGCCGCCGCCGTCGACGCAACGCGGTTTGCTCCGGCCCGGATTCCGGTCATCGCCAATGTTACCGCCCGGCCGATCGCCACGCCGGAAGAAATCCGCGCCGAGTTAAAAGCCCAATTAACCTCACCCGTTGGCTGGACGGAGACAATCCGCTACCTGGGTAGCCAAGGCGTTGACTCATATCTCGAAGTTGGTCCCGGCGATGTCTTATTGGGGTTAGTCAAACGCATTGATCGGGCAGCCGTGCGGGTCAAATTCGACCTAGGAGGTTGAGCGAATGACACTGGAGGGCAAGATCGCCATCGTCACCGGCGCGTCACGCGGCATTGGACGGGCCATTGCCGAAGAACTGGCCACCGAGGGGGCCACAGTTGTCGTCAATTACCAGGCCAACATCGCGGCGGCCGAGGAAGTCGTCACCGGGATCCTCGCCCGCGGTGGCCAGGCCATGGCCCTGCAGGCCGATGTAAGCGACCTGGTCGCGGCCGAGCACCTGGTCAAGACAACCATCGATTCCTACGGTCAGATTGATATCGTCGTTAACAATGCCGGAACCACACGCGACACCTTATTGATGTCCATGAAAGAAGATCAATGGGATGTCGTGATGGCGACCAACCTCAAGAGCGTCTTCAATGTCTGTAAGGCGGTCGCCCGGCCGATGGTGCGGCGCAAGCAGGGCGGGCGGATCATCAACATCTCCTCCGTCTCTGGCATTGTTGGCCAACCGGGACAGACCAACTACGCCGCCTCTAAAGCGGGTATCATCGGCTTCTCGAAGTCGCTGGCCAAGGAACTTGGCTCCCGCAACATCACCGTCAACGTCGTCGCCCCCGGCTTCATTCCGACGGATTTGACATCCGATTTGCCCGAAGACCTGGTCAAGCGGACAATAGAGTTTATACCCCTGGGCCGCTGGGGAACACCGCAGGAAATCGCGCACGTGGTGGCGTTTTTGGCATCGGACAAGGCGTCGTATATCACCGGCGAGGTGATCCGCGTGGACGGAGGCATTGGGACATGAACGAAGCAAAAGAGAGCATTGGCCGCATCGAAGTCGCGCCGGAGGTGCTGGTGACCATCGCCCGGTATTCGGTCACCCAGGTGGAGGGCGTTCAACAAATGACCCAGGTTCCGGCCGATATCGCCCGCCTTTTCCAACGAGGCTTACGCCAGGATGGCGTTTTGCTGGATTTATCCGAAAATAAGATTCGCTTTAATATTTATGTTATAATGGCGCCGCATGTCAATTTGATGGAGACCAGCCGTCGGATTCAGGATGCGGTTTCCGAGGCGATCGATACCATGGTTGGCGTTCCCGTGGATGCTGTCAACGTGTTTGTCGAAGACGTGCACTATAGCAAGGGAGAGGTGGTCTGACCCTCCCGGTGGGGTGTGTATGAAGACCAGACGGCGAGCCCGTCGCGTTACCTTAGAAACATTATACGAATACGACATCGCCAACCACGATCCGGACGAGGTCCTGGCTTTGCGGGTGGAGACAAGCCCGATGGAACTCGCCGGCGTTGAGTTCGCTCGCGCGCTGGTGCACGGCGTGATCGCCTACCTGCCGTACATGGATCGTCTCATCGCGCGCTTCGCGCCGGAGTGGCCGCTGGATCAAATGGCGGTGATCGATCGCAACATCCTGCGGATCGCGATGTACGAATTCCTGGTGACAGACGAAACGCCCGTGAAGGTAGCCATCAACGAAGCCGTCGAGCTGGCGAAGGTCTACGGCAGCGACAGCGCTCCCCGTTTCATCAATGGCGTACTGGGCACCCTGGCCGACCACCTGGAAGAACTCCAACGGGAAGTCCGCCGCGGGGAACCGGTCGCTATGGCCGGTTAATCGCCCACCACGCTGAGAAACACTCAAACCGCCTGATAAAAAATCAAGCTAAGCAGCGGTAATGACTGTGGAATATCATCACCCCCCGGCTACCACGGGTTGTAAGCAGCCGGGTTTTTCTTATTGCACCTCGGCCAGAACCTGGTTGCGCACGACCGTTTGGCCGGTGCCGACCGGGATTGAACTGACGACGCCGTCAAACGGTGCGCGAATCTCGTTTTCCATTTTCATCGCCTCCAGCACGATCAACGGCTGGCCGGCTTTAACGCTCGCTCCCTGTTCAACCAGAATGCGGGTGATGAGTCCAGGGATCGGCGCCTTGACCCGGCCATCGCCACTGCGCGGGCGGGCCACGCGCTCGTTCCGGTCATGAACTTCGATTGAATGGGCTCCGTCCCACGCGTTGAGCCACTGCAGATTGGGATCGAGCACGACTTCATACGGCCGATCATCGATGATCATCCATTCCATTTCAGTCGGTGGCGCGTTCAAATTGGGAACCGTCACCGTCACCGTCTGGCCGTTGACGACAGCGGTATAAGTATCGCTGCCCGGCAGGAGCGGGTTGAGGTCAATTTCGTAATCGTGGCCATCGATCGTGACCAGCAGGTTAGCCATCGAATCTTACTCCTTCGTAACCAGTCGCTCTCAGGACAGGCGGCGGCTGGATTGGTGCCAACCGGTCGCCCACTCATCCGGGACTTGGGGATTAAAAGCCTCGCGCCGCCGGGCGTAGTGAATCGCGGCGACGATCGCCAGATCGCGGCGGGTGATATCTGCTTGAGGCAACCGGCTTGGCTGCGGCGCCTGGTTCAGGAAGTCCGTCGTATAACCCCCTTCGATGAAAGATGGGGTGCGGATGATGTGCAGCAGGAGGGGCAGGTTGGTGGGTACGCCGATGATGGTAAAGTCCTCCAGCGCGCGCCGCAGCCGTTGGATACTGGTTGGTCGATCCGGCCCCCAAACCGTTAATTTGGCCACCAGCGGTTCGTAGTAAGGCGATACATCAGCGTCACAATACGTATAGGTATCAACGCGAATTTCCGGACCACCCGGCAGGCGAACGCGGCGTAAGCGGCCCGGCGTGGGCAGATGCAACCGCGAAGGGTCTTCAGCCTGCAATCGGCACATAATCGCGTGACCATGCAAACGTACGTCCTCTTGCCGGTAGCCCAACGGCTCGCCGGCCGCCAGGCGAATCTGCTCCCGTACCATATCGATCCGCGTCATCATCTCCGTTAACGTATGCTCGATCTGGATGCGGGCTTTTATTTCGCTGAAATAAAACTCGCCATTCCCATCCACGAGAAATTCAACCGTCCCCAGGTTTTGGTATTCAAAGAGCCTGGCAATGCGGACCGCCGTTTCCAGCAGGTCTTGCCGGCGCGCTGGTGTCAGGCATAACGACGGCGCTTCCTCAACGATTTTCTGGTTGCTCTGAATCACCGATCCTTCCCGGTCGCCCAGGTGAACCAGATCGCCGTAACGGTCAGCCATGATCTGCACCCCAACCTGATGGGCGGGCAAGATGGCCTGTTCCAGAAAAAGACGGGTGTTCCCGTAAACAGCTTGCGATTCAACCTGCGATCGACGGACAGCTTCAGCCAGGCGGTCGGGATCATTGACCAGGCGCTCGCCGCGCCCGCGGCCGCCGCTACATGACTTGATAACCAGGGGATACCCCAACGTGTTGGCGGCCGTCTGCAGAGCGCCGAACTCGTCTTCTCCAAAGGAGACGGCCGAATGTTCAACCGTTCTGATGCCGGTGGCTTTGACCTTTTCCAGAGCGTCGATCTTGTTGCGCGTGCTGGCTACCACCGCGGCCGGGGGGCCGATAAAGGTGATTCCGGTGGCTTCGGCCGCGCCGATGAAGTTAAAATCCTCGGCCAGGAAACCATAACCGGGGTGAATAGCATCCGCGCCTCGTTCAACGGCGATCGATAAGATCAAATCGGCATTCATGAATCCATGCTGGTCGGGCAGTTGGACACATTCATCCGCGAGGCGCACATGGAGTGAGCCCCGGTCGCTCGCCTCGAATAGGGCGATGGTATGGATGCCCAACTCGCGACATGAACGGATAATACGAACGGCGATTTCGCCCCGGTTTGCAACTAGTAGTTTTTTGAACATCGATACCTCTCCTGGGTTAGGACCTGGGTGGCGAGGGAGGGAGAATGAGACCAGCGGGCAGACTCGCTGTCGCGCCCTTCTTCCTCGCGCGATCCGGACCAGAACTTACATTGGTGAAATCCCGTGCTTGCGCGGGATATGCCGCTCGCGTTTGGACATGGTCGTCATCAAGGAACGAATCAATATGCGACGGGTTTCGGCCGGGTCAATGACATCATCGATCAATCCGCGGGCCGCGGCCACATAGGGATTATTGAATTTGCGTTGGTAATCGTCCACCAGTTCCCGGCGCTTCTCTTCCGGGTTTTCGGCCGCCTGGACATCGCGACGGAAGAGGATATTGACCGCGCCTTCCGCGCCCATGACGGCGATCTCGGCGTTGGGCCAGGCGTAGAGCAGATCGCCGCGCAACCCCTTGCTGCTCATCACGCAATAGGCCCCGCCATAGCTTTTGCGCAAGATGACCATCAGTTTCGGCACAGTGGCCTCGCTGTAAGCGTAGATCATCCGCGCACCATTGCGAATGATCCCGCCGTATTCCTGCTCTTTACCAGGCAGAAAGCCGGGGACATCCTGCAGGGTAATGATCGGCACGTTATAGGCGTCGCAAATGCGGATAAAATGGGTCGCCTTGATCGAGGCCTTGATATCGATACAGCCGGCCAGCACCATCGGCTGGTTGGCGACGATTCCGACCGTGAAGCCGTTGAGCCGGGCAAAACCGACGACCATGTTCTCAGCCCAGAGTTGGTGGACCTCAAAGAACGCGCCGTCGTCGACAACGCTGCTGATTACCTGGCGCACGTCATAGGCCTTGTACGGGTCAGTCGGGACGATCTCCTTCAGTTCCGGGCAGCGTCGCTCAGGGTCATCAATAGGCGGCACGTAGGGCGGGTCGTCCTGGTTGTTGCCGGGCAGGTAGCTGAGCAAGGTTCGTACCTTGGACAGGCAGTCGGTATCATCTGTCGTGAGAAAATGGCAGACCCCGCTTTCCTGGCTATGCATCATCCCGCCGCCTAATTCTTCGAAGCTGACATTCTCCTGCATCACCGAGCGAACGACATCCGGTCCGGTGATGAACATGTAACTGTTCTGGGTCATGAAGACGAAGTCGGTCAGGGCCGGTGAGTAGACTGCTCCCCCGGCACAAGGCCCCATGATCACCGACAACTGGGGGATGACACCGGAGGCCTCGCAATTGGCGTCAAAAATGCGGGCATAGCCGCCCAGACTGTCTACGCCTTCCTGGATGCGAGCGCCGCCGGAGTCGTTGATAGCAATGAATGGGCAGCCGTATTTCAGGGCCATCTGCATCGCCTTGACGATCTTGTTGGCGTGCATTTCGCCCAGCGAGCCACCCATAACGGCGGCGTCTTGCGACGCGGCAAAGACCCGCCGGCCATTCACCAGGCCGAAGCCGGTCACCACCCCATCACCCAGGCGCGATGTTTTACCACCCGGATAAGTCTCATAGCGTGGCAACACCAGGGTATCGATCTCGGTGAAGGAGCCGGGGTCAAACAAGATGTCCAGCCGTTCTCGGGCCGTCATCCGGCCCTTGCCGTGCTGGGCGGCGATATCCTTTTCAGTTCCGGCCGCGGCCGTCTGGCGCGACTGCAACTCTTGGATGTAAAAATCCATATCTTTTGTCATTCAAATCTCCTGATCCGCGGGCGCTGTCGTTGAGCAACGCATGCGCCGGTTCTATTTGGCTTCCCCGCACCGATGTCGAGCATCGGCCTGAATGCCCATCGTTTTAATTTTGTCTCAATCTGCTGATCGGGCGAAGTGTCATCCGTCACCTAATTTTGCGCCGTCTGTCACTATGTCCAAGCGTCCGCTTCCAAAGCATCAGGAGCTTTCACCCTTGAAATTTCGAGCCAGAAAGTCGATCGCTTGTTGCCAGGCCTCTCCGGCCGTGCCCTCCTGATTGAAATTCTCCTCGTTGATGAACGCGTGGCCGACACCGGGATAGATCGTGATCTCGTTGGGGATATCGAGGGTGTTTAGGGCTGACTCGAATTCCAGCACATCCTCGACGAAGATTTGTTGGTCCTCCTCGCCAAAGACTCCCAACACGCCGCGGCTGTCCATGAGTGGTTCCAGAAGATCGATGTCGGTAACCACATCGCCATAATAAAGAATCGTCAGTGGCACATTTTCCGTCTGGCGGAGGCCAAGCATCAGCGAATGTCCGCCCCCGAAGCAAAACCCCATGCTGGCGATGCGCGTGGTGTCGACAGCGGGCAGGGTCATGAGATGCGCCAGGGCGGCATCGATATCGTTCTTGACCTGTTCCTCAGGGGTGCTCAGGCGCAGATAGAGCGCGCGGGGTATTTGGGAGGTGACGCGGCCGCGATACATATCGGGCGCAAACACAACGTAACCCTCCTGGGCCAGGGCATCGGCCAGGACGGTTATGCCCTCATTCAAGCCCCACCATTCATGGAGCAACAAGACGGCCGGATGCGGGCCGGGTCCTTCCGGCTCGGCCAGATAGCCGAGAGAAGTCTCGCCCGCGCTGTTAACATAGCTGCTGTTGGTGAAGTCGGCTGTTTTGGGACCGAATAGAGCATCAATGATGATGCTGCCGATGAATAGCAGAACCAAAAGGCCTAACAGGGCGGCCAGGCCCAGGAAGATACGCTTGATCCATTTACCCATGATGTCGCCTTATCAAACAATGTCGCACCTTAGCGGCGCAGTATCATGTATAGCAGCGCGCCCAGCAAGGCAATGCCGATCAGGATCGCGCCCAGACCCAGAAAAACCAGCCAGTCGGGACCGCCGCCGCTGCCGGTCGCCGGCGCCGGGGTCGCGGTGGAAGCGAGCACCGCCTCGGTCGGCGTCATTTCGGCGACTGAGGTGGCTTCCGCGCGCGGCCGGCTGCCGAATTCCAACCCGATGGTTTGGCCTTCGGCGACGCTGACCGTGGCGCTGGCCTGGGTCGTCATTTCCAATGCCGGGGGCACCATTTGGCCGACTTGATACGTTCCGGCCGGCAAGTTTCCGAAGCAGATGGGTATTTCGCGTCCTTCCGAAACCGCCTGGCCTATAATCGTGTTGCCTTGGGCGACGGTCAAGGTGACACCGGCGATATAGTCTTCATCAGCTTCATGCAACCCATTGCTGTTGGCATCCAGGAAGGCGTTGACACAGATCGTTGCCGATCCGGCCGGGGTTGCCGTCGAGACGGGAGTCAACGCGGCGGCAATGGTTGCCGCGGCGGGTTCCGTGGGGATCACATCCGTGGCGGCCGGAATGGCCGTCGGCGGCACTTCTGTTGGCGGACCGGCCGTTGGCGGCACCGACGTCGGCGGCGTCAGCGCGACCAATTGAGCGGCGTCGTACCACGTGTCCAGAAATTGCCGGCACTGATTGATGCCGGTGACCGCCCAATTGGCCGATGTAAAGACTGTTATCTGGTTGCCGGTTGCCGTGGCTTCGACCGCGAACTCCTGCCACTGGTCATGGGGCGAGCCGAAAGAGCTCCAGACGACATCGGCGTCGCTCCACAGGCCGCTACCGTTGGGGTCAATGCCGGCCCGCATGTTGATCTGCAGGCCGTTCTCCGACGGCGCGGGGGAAGGCTCATTAGAGCCGCGACCGCGGCCGAAGAATGTGAACCGATAGGTCGTGCCCGGCGTTGCCGGCACAGTCTGATAGACCCCACCACTCCAGGTATCCCAGTTATTGCCGATATACTGCGACGTCGCCCCGTCGCGTATTAATGCCGAGCCGGTTTCGACATTCCACTTTGGCGTAAAATGATAAGCGACAAGACACTCCTGATCTTGCTTGGGAGTTTCCAGATTCCAGCGCTGCCAGCTGCCGGCCACGCCGCCGCTGAACGGCTGCTCAAAGCCTGGATTCTGTAACAGATTTGCACCCTGGGCTTGTGGAGCGGCATTGCCGGCGGGTGTCCGCGCGATTGCGAGAACGAATAGGATGACCAAGAGTAATAAGAGACATATACGCTTCATATGAAAACTAAATTTTTGCTACATCGAATTAACGCAAGCTGACGGCCCGTTTCCCTGGGAAACGCTGGGGCTACTATCAGTCAAGATCGTCGAGATTCTTAAATCGCCGCCCGCTGTCGGTCTTCTCAGTCGCCGGCTGCCGGCCGCGCCCTTGCCTGAGGAGCAAGATTAGCACAGCTATCAGCAAGGTCAAACCTCCAAGAAACAGGCTGATAACTCCGGCCAGGCTCCAACCGCCAATCGATGATCCGGCGCGATCTTCATCCATCGGGAGTGGGGTGGAAACAGCGCTGCCGGGTGCTGCCGTTGGCGTGGGGGCCGGTCCGGTTGCCGGTTGGCCGGTGACGGTGGGAGTGTTACCCGGAACGATCTCGCCCGAATCCCCGATGAAACTGCCAAATGACTGGTAAAGCCGGCTATCGGCGGAAACATTCAAAGCCCAATCGCCGGCAGTCGTCAAGACCTCGCCCGAAACAACTGATCGCGTAACGCGGTATTCGCCCGGCGCGATACCTTCCAGACACTTTGGCTCCGAGATGCCGTCGGTAATGTAGTTGGCAACAACCGCCTGGCTATTGTAGATAGTAAACGCCACACCAGATCGGAGCGACTCCTCGGCGTCGTGTATGCCGTCGCGATCGAGATCATTGAAAGCCGTCAGGCAAATGGCAGCCTCTGGTGGTGGTTCGGTCGGCCGGGGTGTGGGCGGCGGGCGGGTGGCTGTTGGAGAGCCTGCCTCGGGTGTTACAGGCGTGGCTTCGGGCGTCACATAGCCGATGACGAGCACATCGCCTGGATTGATGACCGATTGCTCGGTCAGGTTGTTCAAGGCCAGCAGGTCCGGCAACGACATGCCGGCCCGCGCCGCGATTGTCCAGAGCGATTCGCCGGGCTGAACGACGACGCTAATTGCCCCGGTCTCGTCCGGTGTCGGCGAGATCCAGATTGGCGGGATAGTCGGTTCAGAGGTGGCGATTTCTTGAACCGGCGGCAAGACCACGCTGCCGACCAGTAACATGCCGCTGATGAGGATTGCGATTGGCCACTTCAAGAGAACCATGCCGGCCATCTCCCGGTCCGCTAGTCTGCCGGTTGGATCACCAACTGGTCACCCAAAAGCCGACCGCGGGCATCCAGTACGGGCAACCGCTCGCCTGTATCGGGCCAGTATAACCCAATTGTGATGGTGTGGCGTGCCGGATCGAACGAGATTGGTAGTTCGACGGCGCGACTCTCATCGATCAATAAGCCTGATTGCCACCAACCCGCCGGCCATAGTCCCCCGGCCAGCGGCCCATCATATTGAGCGATGACACCTTCCGGGTCGTTGACGTGGATAAAGAGATTGGGCAGCCGGTGCGGGGATGATTCCGCGCCGGTTTTCATCGAGGCTTTGTCCCAACGCAAATCCAGGGTGATTGTCTCCGGACGAGTCAATTCCACAGTCGCCGCCCGCAAGGCAAAGTGGTTGGCGAAATTCGCCTCCAGCCCATCGGTGGTTTCTCCCGGCGTCACACCGTAGCGCGTATAGAGCGAATAGGGTTCCGGCTCCAGGTCGCCACGCGCCAGCGGACCGGCCTCCACAGCGATGGCTGCCGGGGGGTCAATCGCGACGGGCAGGAAATCCTGCGGACCATAGGGCCACACATAGATCGCCGCCGGACTGCTTATGGCATTCGGCAGGCCTGCCTCAGGGTGGAAAGGGATCGCGTGCCGGTCGCCAAGCAGGAAGCGTACCGACGGCCAGCCGTCGAGAAAACGCTGATCCATATAGACGGTTCCGTCGGCAGGTTTTTCCCGGGCCGAAGCGGCCAGCTCGGCCGCCGCGGCCTCAAACAGAAAAGCGACATCCGGCTGTACGGCATAGCGAGCGTAGTCGCGAATGGTCCAGGACAGGCTGCCGAGCAGCAGGAGAACGACCGCGCCGCGTCGGACCAGCACCGGCAGCCGCGTCCAGCCCCAGAGCAACGAGAGGCCAATCGCCGGAAAAAAAACGACTCCCGGCAGGAGACCGGCGGCGCGCAGGAAATGGGGCGGGTCCTCAGCCAGGATGGTCGGCAGGAGCATGACCAACTGCCAGAGCAGGATCGCGGCCGCGGCCGGGCGACGCCATTGCCGCATACACCAGCCCACGCCGAGGACGAACGGCACCGCCATCAATGGATCAAACACCGGGCGACCGAGCGGATTGTCGTCGCGCAAGACAACCTCATAATTCAGAAGGGCGTTGTGGCGGAGGATGGTGTCACCTCGCCAGAAGAACATCCCCAGCGCTTTGCCGGTTTGACTCACCAGAGCGCCGGCCGGGTTCCCGCCGTGTATCTCCGGATTGAGAACCGACACTTGCCCGGCGCGGCCGAGAATGAGCGACGGATCCCGCCCCAGGAGCCAGGCGAACGGGGCGACAACCAGCGCCGCGCCCAGAAAAAACCAGAGAATCCGTCCCTCATCCCACAGCGCCCGACGACGGCCGGTGGCGACCAGATAAACGGCCAGCAAGAGGAGGAAGAAGGGCGTCAGCCGCGCGGCCAAATAGGTGTAAAAGGTCAGTCCGTAGACAAGCCCGGCCGCCAACCACCAGACACCCCGGTGTTTCCGGTAGGCGGAGGTGCCCAGCCAGAGCGCCAAAGCCAATAGCGGCCCCAGCAGCCCGGCTCGCAACCCGATTCGACCAAGATGGACCGGCCAGAAGGTCATGGCCAACAGCAAGGCGGCCAGACCGCCCGCCACCCGGCCAAACCAGGCCTGGCCCAAGAGATAGGCCGGTATCACGGCCAGCGTGCCGGCGATCGCCGCCGGCAACCGCAGGGCCAGCATGGTCGGGCCGAGAAAAGAGATTGCTGCCGCGACCAGGTAGATGTAGGCCGGTTCGCGGCCGTTGTTGGCCGGAAAGAACAAGGCATGGTTGCCTTCGAGCACGCCCAACGCATCCAGGCCGTTATAGGCTTCGTCACGATAAGGTCCGGGCGGCCAGTGGCCCAGGTTATAGAAACGCAGAATCCCGGCCAGAACCAGCGCCGTAATGACGAAAGCCCATCCCCAACGGGACGGGCTTCCGGTAAATTCTAGAGACCACGCTGAGAGCGACTTTCGCCAGGTTGCCAAAGCAAGCGCAGTATAGCAAAATAGGTTTAAGCGTCAACCATGCAATCTGAAGCCTCCCGAGTGTTCGCTGAACAGCGAGATCATTTTTCCTCAAGCCCCACAAGCCGATCCGGATAACGAATGAATCGACCGATACGCGTCTTGATGATCTCCAAAGCCTGCCTGGTAGGCGCGTACCAAACAAAACTGGAGGCCATCGCCGACTATGAGGACATCGAACTAACCGCCATCGTGCCGCCCAGCTGGGAGGATCCGGGCGGTCGGGTGGCACTGGAACGACGTTTCACCAAAGGCTACCGGTTACTGGTCGATCCCATTCGCTTCAATGGGCACTATCACGCCTACTACTTTCCAAAGCTGGGCCGGCGGCTGGCCGAGCTTCGGCCCAATGTCGTTCACATCGATGAGGAGCCTTATAACCTGGCGACCTGGCTGGCGCTGCGACAATCTCACCAGGCGGGAGCCAAAGCCCTGTTTTTCAGCTGGCAGAATATTCTCCGGCGCTACCCGCCCCCATTCAATCTCATCGAACAACAAGTGCTGGATCGGATTGACTTCGCCGTCATGGGTAACCGGGAATCGGTCGCCGTCTGGCAAGGCAAGGGGTATCACGGGCCACTCCGGGTAATTCCTCAATTCGGTGTCGACCCGGATCTTTTCTCACCCGCGCCGCAGCGAGACCCCGGCCGGACATTCACCATCGGCGCGGCCAACCGCCGGCTGGTTCCCGAAAAAGGGGTCGATCTGCTCTTGAGAGCGGCCGCCCGGCTACCCGGATTGTGGCAAATCAACATCGCCGGCGACGGGCCAAGTTTGCCGGCTTTAAGACAGCTGGCCGAGGAGTTGGGCATCGCCGGCCGGGTGCGCTTTGACGGACCAATTCCCTCCGATCAGGTGCCGGCTTATCTGCGCCAGTTGGACGTTTGTGTATTGATGTCGCGCAGCCTGCCGAACTGGAAAGAACAATTCGGCCGCGTATTGATTGAGTCGATGGCCTGCGGCGTACCGGTGATCGGCTCGAATTCCGGCGAGATCCCGCATGTGGTTGGTGAAGCCGGGCTAATTATTCAGGAAGAGGATATCGACGCCCTGCGGATGGCGTTGATACAATTAATGCAGGATGACGCGCTTTATCGAGACCTGAGCCGCCGCGGGCGGGAGCGCGTCCTGTCGAGGTTTACGCAAGCCCAAATCGCCGCCGATACCGTTGAGGTCTACCGCGGGCTGGCCAACGGCCGGTAACTACAGCAACCGCTGAGTGAAGCCTGAAAGCGAACACAATGAACCCACCAGACTCATCACCCGGCGATACAATAGATGAAAAAATGTCGGACAATCAGTTAGAGCAATCCGACCGGCGGCCGCGACCGCTTGTTCGCCTGATCGGTTTGTTGATGATCATCATCTCCGTCGCGCTGGCCACCTACCTGGTCGTGGCCTATTTCGCCTTTGAAACCGGCAAGGCCGAGGCGGTCCAACAAGCGGCGACGACCCGCGCCGAGGCGATAAACCGCCAACTCGAATTGGCCGAACAGGAGTTGGCTGATAGCAACTACAACATCGCTCTTAGACGTCTGGAATATGTCATAGCGGAGGATGCTGATAACGGCCGCGCCCAGACGTTGCGGCAACAAGCACTGGCCATGAAAGAGGCGTCGGAATTCCCCCAACCCACGCTGGAGCCGCAAGCGCCTCCGGCTGGAGAAGAAGAATTGAACGATCAGCCCGCTGTCGAGCCGTTGCCCGAATTGCAAACGATCCGGCGATTAGCAACCGGCGAGCAATGGGCGGAAGCGCTGCCGCTTCTGATCGCCTTCCAGCGTCAACATCCCGATTACCAACGGCCGCAAACCGATCAGTTGTTGTATGATACCTATGTCAACCTGGGACTCGATTACATCAATACCGAAAAAGTTGAGTTGGCGTTGAACTACTTCGCGCAGGCCGAGAAACTGGGCAATTTGCCGCAGGAGGTATTGGACTACCGTCTGTGGGCCGATCTTTATTTGAACGGCATCGCTTATACCGGGGTGAATTTCGACATCGCGGCGGGCTATTTCCGCGATTTATGCGCCGCCGCACCCTTTTATCAGTCGTCATGCAATCGCCTGTATGAGGCGCTAATCGGTTACGGCGATCAATTGGCTTATAGCCAGGATTGGTGTCCAGCCGAGTCTGTTTATCGCGAAGCCTGGGGGCAACGTGCGACAGATGGCCTAAACGCCAAACTGGCTCAGGCGCAAGAGGGTTGCGCCGGCGCTACGCCCGTACCCCTTACAGGCACCTTGCCGATCACACCGACCAATCCGCTCTCCGGCACTCTGCCGATCACGCCTACGGAGCCGGGAGGTTAGGCACAATGGCGGAACTGGGCGAGCCGTTAAGCGAACGCGAGCTGGATGTCCTGCGCGGCCTGGCTGCCGGGGCGGGAAACAAGGACATCGCCGACGAGTTGTCCATCAGTCCCTATACGGTCAAGACTCACCTACGGAACATCTACACCAAGCTCGGTGTCTCCACCCGAACGGAAGCGATGACGGTGGCCATGCAACAGGGATTGCTGGTCTTACCTGGAGCCGCCGTCGTTGAAGGTGAAGCCATCGCGCCGGTCATCGCGCTCGCGGGATCGTCCAATCTTCAGGACGGCGATCGATCCTCGCCTGGTGAAATTGTCCTCAATCCTCCCCGGCCCGTAACGACCCACCGCTGGCGCAACCTTAGCCTGGCCTTGTTGCTGATGTTGTTGGCCGCGGCCGCGCTGGCCTTTTTGCAGTGGCGGGATAGTAACCGGAACGCGGCGGATGTCGCTCCGTATGAAGAACAGCCCCTCGGCGATACGCGCTGGCTGGCCAGCCGGCCATTGCCGGAAGGCCGCGCCGGCCAGGCCGCCACGGCCATCGGCCTGGAAATCTACTTGATCGGCGGCGAAACCGAAGGCGGCGTGACGGACGACGTGGTCGTTTATGACAGCCGCGAGCGGGTTTGGCGGCAAGCGGCCGATAAGCCAACGGCCGTTACCCAGGCCTCCGCCGATGAATTATTCGGCGAGATTTACGTGCCCGGCGGTTTAACGGCCGACGGCCGGCCGACCGATGTCGTCGAGGCCTATAGTCCGTCACAGAATGCCTGGCGGCGGGTTGCGCCGTTGCCCCAGCCACTCGCCGGCGGTTTGGCCATCGCCGAAGGCGGCTATCTATACGTTTTCGGCGGCTGGAACGGCGAATCCACCCTTAGCGATGCCTATGTCTATGACCCGGCGGCCGATAGCTGGCGGCCCCTGGCCAACATGCCGCAACCGCGCACCTCGGCCGCCGGAGATTCGCTGACCGGCCGCATCTACATCGTCGGTGGCACCGACGGCACGGCGCAGCAGGCCACCTGTTTTATCTTCACGCCACCGGACGGGGCATGGGAATCATGCCCGGACATGCTCCAACCGCGCGCCGGCGCCGGCGCGACCGTCTTGCTCAATAAACTATACGTCATCGGCGGCACAAACGATACCGCGCCCGGCTCCGCCCAGGGCGAGTTGTTCGATCCCAATAGCGGCGCATGGACCGTCTTGAATTTACCGCCCGGATCGACCCCCTTGTTGCAGCCCGGGGTGGCTCATGTTGAAAATCGCATCTATGCTACGGGCGGCGAGCGCGGCGGGGCGCTGAGTGACGCCAACCTGGTTTTCTCGCCTTTTGTCTACCAGACTTTCATTCCCGCCGCCCCGTCGGACAACGGCGACTAGTACACTGTAACCGAAATAATCGAAACCCGTTCGTCGTGGGCAATTCATTGCCACCTCTGAAGAAGGCGATTGAAATCGCTACTACGAACATGATTTCTTTTTGTTACGGTGTACTAGGAACCCGTACTAAAAAGGTTCGCCGGTTCGTCTTGGTAATTTCGGTTGGATTCCCCGGAAATGGCAGTGGACTGGTGGCACAGGAGTACCTGCTACGAACAGGTTCCGATACAAACCTGTTGCTCTAGTACAACAAATCTCCTCAAAAAATAGCTTTAGCTGTTTCAATTTTGCCGGGCATCGTGTAGAATATAGACATAATGCAAGCACCGTACAACGATAGAGGCGCGACATCCGCTAACCCGATCCGGCAATTCGTCGGCCGCAATCTGTTGCTGCTCTCATTCTTGGGTCTTTCGTTGGCCGCGATGCTGGCCGCTTATTTCTATTTCAGCCCGGCCAGTGGTGTGGCTGAGGTGGTCGCCGCCAGCGAATCATACGGCACGCTGTCGGCCGGCTTTGTCAAGCCCATCCCGCCGCGGCCGGTATTGCAGCGCCTCGTCCAAAGCCCCGGCCCGATTCGCATCGGCATCATATCCGGCCACAAAGGGTTCGACTCCGGGGCAGTTTGTGAAGATGGGCTGACTGAGGCACAGGTCAACGAAAACATCGCCGCGCGCGTCGTCGCCGGGCTGCAAACCCACGGCATCCCGACTGACCTGCTGGAGGAATTCGATCCCCGACTCGATCGCTATGCCGCGACAGGCCTGATCTCGATCCACGCTGATTCGTGCGATTACATCAATGACCTGGCGACCGGTTTCAAGATCGCCGGATCGTCCTTCACCGATTCGTCGCTGCTGTCCATCTGTGTCGAAGCCCAATACCGGCGCGAGACCCAGATGAATTACCACGCCAACACCATCACGCCGCACATGACCGACTATCATGCCTTCCGCAAGATCGCCCAGGGCGTGCCCGGCATCATCATTGAAGTCGGGTTCATGAATCTGGATCGCCAGATATTGACGACGCAAGCTGACCTACTGGCCCAGGCTATTACGGATGGCATCCTTTGCTATGTGGATCAAGTCCGCGGCGATGTTGAGATCGCGGCCTCGCCCGCCCTCCGCGCCACGGCGGGAGACGAATAGCGACCTCTTCGCCGGCTAATCGCGATGACCAATAAGACGCCATCGAACGAAAAGATCATCGCCACCGCCCGCCAGGCGATTGAAAACGGCCGCCCGGCCGAAGCGCGCCATCTGTTGGAGGCGGCGATCCACAATGACGATCAAGATCCGCGCCCCTGGTTGCTGCTGGCGGGCATCGCCGCCAGCCCGCGGGAGCGACGGATCATGCTGGCCCAGGCCAAGCGCCTGGATATTGCCCATTCCGGAGCGCTCCCGTCTGTTCCCCCAGCGGGTAAGACCGGTCGGGCGGCCGCGCGTCGCCGCCGGCGAGCCTCATCGCGGGTCCGATTCGGTTTCCTGGCGTTGCTGCTGTTGGCCAGCCTGCTCGCCCTGGCCGGCTTCCATCCCAGCGGCCGGGCGTTGGTCGCCGACCTGACCGGTCGCACGCCGGCTCCTGTCGATGAGACCGGGTCGCTGCCCACCGTCCAGGTTGCGGTTCCCATTGAGGGCGAGGGAGTGGCCCTGGCGGCTTCTCCGGCGCCATCCGTCGAGCCGTCGCCCGTGTTCCCGACCAAGGCGATCGCTTTTGGTGGCGCGCCCCTGCCAACCTGGACGCCCACCCCGCTGCCCACACCGACGCTGGCCCCGACACTGACCCCCAGCCCGACGCCAGAGCCTTCACCAACGCCGGAACCGATCCCGTTGTCACAGGGTCCGGCATCACCTCGGCCGGCCGGTGTGGGCGAAGGCGAGCGGTGGATCGATGTCAATCTATCGACTCAATCCCTTGTTGCCTATGAGGGTGATATCCCGGTATTTGAGACGCTCGTCTCCAGCGGCACCTGGGAGTTTCCGACGGTCACCGGTCAATTCCGGACTTATATGAAGTACGAAAGCCAGACGATGAACGGCTACCTCTTGGGTTACGATTATTATCTGCCGGATGTGCCCTACGTGATGTATTTCTTCGAAGACTACGCCATTCACGGTACCTACTGGCACAGCAACTTCGGCACGCCGATGAGCCACGGCTGCGTCAACGTCAGCACGCCCGATGCCGGTTGGTTGTTCAACTGGGCGCCGGTCGGCACGCTTGTGAACGTCCGCCCCTAGAAGAGTAATTTTCCGCCGGCTCATGTTTTTGCTTGGCTACCTGCGCCAACCCGGCGATAATCGGCGGCAGTAACCGGCCAAATCCTCCCCATTCAACCTGATTTGGCCGTGATTGGAGGGAGACACCATGCCTGTCAATATCATTATCGGCGCGCAGTGGGGTGATGAAGGCAAAGGTCACATCACCGACCGGCTGGCACACGAAGCCGAAATCGTCGCCCGATACAGCGGCGGCGATAATGCCGGGCATACCGTGACTATCGCCGGGGAAACCTTCAAGCTCCACCTGGTGCCATCCGGCATCATTCATCCCGGCGTCACCTGTCTGATTGGCAATGGCACGGTCGTCAACCCGACCGTCTTGTTGCGCGAGATGGATGCCCTGGCGGCACGCGGCGTGGACGTCTCGTCGACCCGCTTGAAACTCAGCCGCGGCGCCCACCTGATTACCCCGGCCCACATCGCCATGGACAAGGCCCACGAAAAACGATTGGGCAAGGAGGCCATCGGCACGACACTGCGGGGCATCGGCCCGGTCTATACCGACAAAACCCGCCGCGAAGGCTTGCGTGCTGAACTTCTGGATGACCCCGACGCGCTGGCAAAGGCCGTAGCCGCCCACATCGAGATCAAAAACGAGATTCTGGTCCAGCTTTACAATGAGCCGCCTGTCGACACGAAAGCGGTGCTGGCCGATTTCGCCGGCTTTGCCTATCGGCTGGCCCCCTATTTGTGCGATGGGCCGGTGTTACTGGACGAGGCATTGCAGCGCGGCGCGATGGTCCTGGCCGAGGGCGCGCAAGGCACATTGCTCGACCTCGATCACGGCACCTACCCCTTCGTCACCAGTTCGTCGCCGACCGCCGGCGGGGCGATGACCGGTCTCGGCGTCGGCCCGCGCGTCGTCGACCGGATCATCGGCGTGGCCAAAGCGTTCACAAGTCGTGTCGGCAGCGGCCCATTCCCGACAGAGTTGGCGGGCGAGGCCGCCGCGCGGTTGCGGGGGATGGGCGACAAGCCCTGGGATGAGTATGGGACGACGACCGGCCGGCCGCGGCGCGTGGGCTGGCTCGACCTGCCCATTCTGCGCCATGCTCGCCGGGTCAACAGCCTTAGCGAGCTGGTCCTGACGAAGCTCGATATCCTCAGCGGGTTGGGTGAGATTCCCGTGTGCGTCGCCTATGAATTGGATGGCCGGCGGGTGGAATCGTTTCCAACCAGCCCGGCGCTGCTGGCGCGCTGCCGGCCGATCTATGAAAACCTGCCCGGTTGGGCAGAAGACATCATGGGCGCGCGACAGCCGGGCGACTTGCCGGCCAACGCCAGAACCTATGTCGATTTCGTCGCCGCGCAGGTTGGCGTGCCCGTCACCTACATCTCCGTCGGGCCGGGCCGTGAGCAATTCATCGTTCTGGCGGCCTGAACAGCGTCCGCCCTACTGATTGGCAGGAGCCTTGCCGGTCTCGCCACCCTTATCGAGTTCGTCCACGGCGATGCTGATCGTCTCTGTCGGTTCCGGGACGGGTAGCGGTGCTATGGCCACATCGCTGAGAATGGCCTCCAGCATAGGCAGATCGATCGTCATCCGCCCGTCCTCGTTGCCGAAGTCCAGCACAGCCTGGCGATCGACATAGCGCTTGTCGGCCAGTGGTCCCTCGACAAACACCCGTTGGAGAGCAAAACCGGTGATATTGCCGCCGGTGTCAACGACGACATCGCCGATCACTCCCAGGCGCGTCCCGCCGGGCGTGTCCACGTCGCGGCCGACCAATTTTTCACGCCGCTTCCATTCCCTGGCCGCCGGAAGGCTTTTGTCATCGGTGATGACCTCGGCGTTGCCGACCAGGATGATATCGACGCCGAACAGGGCCACGTCCTCGCGGCGAATCAGCTCTGTCTTGCGCCGGATAAGTCCCTGCGAGCCAAGACTCAGCCCGAGCAAGCCGTCGAGACCATCGTTCAAATACAGATCCTGAACCTTGCCGATGAGACGACCCTCGTCCAGGGTGCAAATGGGTTTATTGATCAACTCTTTTCCGAGACCCATCATCTTCCCCCTTGGAAAATATCAACCAGTGGGCGGTGGTTGTCTCGCTTGTTCCGCGATCGGTCTACGCCAGCCACGAACCCCGGTTGTCCTTGACCACAGTATAATACGAATCGCCGGCGCACGACAGGCAAATGACTCTCCCATCAATGACGACTTCCCGTTCATTGAGGATTTCCTCGCCGCACATCTGGCAATTGACGCGTACACCCGCCCGGCTGATCCATTTTTGGAGGGAATCGTTGAGGCTGACCGTTTGGATGTCGAGCAAAGTCTCCAACGGCATGCGTTGGTAACCGGCTAATTGGGCGTAATACAGTTTGGTTTCTTCCGGAGCGTAGTCGCGGGCCAGGAGACGGATCCCCGGCCGGGGGGCCAGGCGAACAGCCGTTTCCGTGCGCCGGTCGATGAAGGTAGCCGCGACCTTGCCGTAATCGGCGACGCGGAGCGTGCGGTGGCCGACCGAGCAGCCGGTCGCTGCCTCAACCGCATCGGCGAAGCAACCATCCATCTCGACGATGGCGATGAGCCGCCGGTCATGTCGATGGGTGGGCAGTTCAAGGGCGGCCGCGCCGGCCAGGCCGATACGCGCGCCCAGGACCTGTCGCGGGCAGAAGTGGCGACGCTGTGTAGAAAGCACAATCAGGGTCTTCTCCAGGTCATCCATCCCCTACATTGTAGACAGATCGCGCCAGGGGAGGCAACTTCATCGGACACACTCGGCCTCGGCCGCTTCATTTCCACGGGTACGCTCGTCCCCGACCCGGGGGAGCCGCAGAATTACAACCGGTCTTCCAACGTCCTAAACTCGCCGGTGAAATTACACGGACCCGAGTGGGCACAGGGAAATTGGCGCGGATGAGAATGATTTGCTGCCCAATCAGCCCCCGCCGACCATTTCCGAACAATTGTCACAAGGTTACACTGTCTATGGAATCCCCTTTGCCGCGAATGATGGTGAAGCCTGGCCCCGCTATCAAATGGCGATAGTGTTAGGCGCCATTGACCATCAGCCAGGAGCGGTATAGAATGTACATATTGTGGCAAAAACACATAAAGTGCATTGCGCGTGATAAGGAGATAAAGCTATCGTGGAAAAGCAAATGAACATCACCCAGGTACGCGACGCGCTGGGGAATCTGGTCGATGAAGTTCAATACAAGAACAACAAGTACATCATCCTCCGGCACGGCAAGCCGGCCGTCGCCGTCGTCCCTCTCCACGTGTACGAGAGCTGGAAATCGAATCGGGAGCGACTGTTCGGCCTGATCGAGCAAATGCAGGAATCCAGCGGCGATCACGATCCGGATGAAATCATGAACCTTGTCCTGGAGGCGCAGGAGGCGGTTAGGTCGGAGGCAGCGAAAGAGTCATCGCGATGAAGGTCGTTCTGGACGCCAATGTCATCGTCAGCGCGCTGATCAACACACGTGGTACGCCCAAGCAGATCCTCAACTTGTGGCGCGAAGAAGCCTTTGAGTTGCTCATCTCCAAAGCAATACTGGATGAGATAAGCCGGGTGTTGCGCTACCCCCAAATAACTGCTCTCCACAAATTGGCTGAACCGGTGATCCAGACATTTCTGGCTCTCCTGGGCGAAGAAGGGTTTGTCGTTGAACCGGTCGAAAAATTACACGTCAGCCCGGACGAGACCGATAACCGCTATATTGAATGTGCCGTAGCCGGTGGGGCCGATTACCTGGTGACGGGTCATAAGCGACACCTGTTACCCATCGGGGCATACCAGGGAATTCGGATTGTCTCGCCGGCAGTGTTCCTGGCCGCGTTGCAGATGGATCGCTGAAGTTTGCGACTGAGCTGTTAATACACCGGCAGGCTGGGGTCCACGTCTCGCGCCCACTGGTTGATACCGCCGGTCAGGTTAACGAGCTTCTTATACCCGTGCCCCTGCAACTCGCGAATGACATCGGCGCTACGGCCGCCGACCTTGCAGTGGACCACGATCTCTTTGGCTGTGTCCAGCTCGCCAAGGTGTTCGAGGATTTGGCCCTTGGGGATGAGCACCGCGCCCAAATCGGCCAGGTTGCTGATCTCCCACTCGTGCGGCTCGCGCACGTCGAGGATCATCAGGTCGTCGCCGGCGTCCAAACGGCGCTTGAGTTCGGCGGGGGTGATGGCCGGGATGTGGCCGTTGGTTTCCGCGGCGTACTCGCTGTGGTCGTGGGCGGGCATGCCGCAGAACTGTTCGTAGTCGATCAATTCGGTCAGCGTCGGGTGCTCACCGCAGATCGGGCAATCGGGATTCTTGCGCAGACGGACCTCGTCGAAGGTCATCGTCGTCGCGTCATAGAGCAGCAGGCGGCCAATAAGAGGCTCGCCCACGCCGAGAATGAGCTTGATCGCCTCTGTCGCCTGGATCGCGCCGATGGTCCCCGGCAACACGCCGAGCACACCGCCTTCGGCGCAGCTGGGCACGAGTCCGGGCGGCGGCGGTTCGGGAAAGAGGCAGCGATAGCACGGCCCTTCCTGGGCATAGAAGACCGACGCCTGGCCTTCAAAACGAAAGATGCTGCCGTAGACGTTGGGCTTGCCCAACAAGACACAGGCGTCGTTGGTCAGATAGCGCGTCGGGAAGTTGTCGGTGCCGTCGATGATGATGTCATAGGGCGCGAACAGGTCAAGTGCATTGGTTGACGTCAGCGGCACTTCATAGGTGTCGACCTGCACATGAGGGTTGATGTCCAGAATGCGCTCCTTGGCGCTCTCCAGCTTGAGCCGGCCTACATCTTTCGTGCCGTGGATGATTTGCCGCTGCAGGTTGGAGTAATCGACGGTATCGTAGTCGACCAGACCGATGCGGCCAACGCCGGCCGCGGCCAGATACATGGCCAGCGGCGAACCCAGGCCGCCCGCGCCGATCAACAGGACGGCGGCCGCCTTTAGCTTCTTCTGGCCGGTCATGCCCACTTCGGGCATGATTAGATGGCGGCTATAGCGTTTAATCTCCTCGTGCGACAGGCTGACATCAGCCAGTGCCGCGGGATCGATAAGTGCTTGCATCATGTTTCGTTTCCTTCCGAAAGTACTCGCTCAGTCTGTCGGCACTGATTTGACGGCGAGCCGCGCGGCGATTGGTTGCCCGGCTTGCTCGCCGCCCAGGGCTGACAATTGCCGCGCGAGCTTGGAGGCGTCGGCCAGCCCGTAGTTAACATGCACAACGCGGCCGCCGGCGTCGACCAGGATGGTAGTTGGCAGCGAGAGCACCCGGTAGCGGGCGGCCGTCTCCGGCTCGCGATCGGCGTCGATTCGCCAGATATCGATCCGGTCGGACCATTCCCCGGCCAGCTGGTCAATGATGCGGCCTTGCGTCGGGCAGACCGCGCAGGAATCGGCGCGGAAGTAAAGTAAGGTTGGCCGCCCGACCGCGCCTGCCGTTCCATGTTCGATGCTCCGCGCGTGCAGGGCGCGAAAGACATAAAAGGCGATGATGACCAGTACCGCCAGCGCGGCGACGATTAACACGCGTTCGATCATGGTTTTACCCCGCCTGCTCGATCGGGCTGCGGGTGAAGCCAGGCACGCCCAACTTGTTCAGTTGATAATAGACGAAGCAACCGGCGCAGAAGCCCAGGAAGAGATTTAGCGCCGCCAGGATGACGACCAGCCCAACCAGCGTCCAGCCGAGGGTGGTCGCTCCGATAAAAAGCGCCGGGATGGCCCCTGATAGAACCACGCCGCCAAACCCCTGAGCGAAGCGGTGGGGTTCGGGATTGTCGGTGATGACGTTGGGCTTGACGAGACCCGCCGGGCGCAGGAGATGCTGGTAGACGCGCTTGAACAGCGATAATGACGGCACAGCCGTACCCACCAGCATCACCGCGGCGACGAAGACCACCAGCCAGACAGAATTAAAAACGAAGGCCAGAATCAGCAAGGCGATAATGAAGGCTTGGTTGACCTTCAAGGTCGATTGATCCACTTTGCGATCAGTCATGGTGTCTTTCCCTCCGTCGTTTCGGGCGGGCGGCTAGCGGCCGCCGGCGATCGACGGGATGATCATCAGGGTATCGTCGGCCTTGATGGTCGTCGCGGCTCCCTGAAGCCCGCGCACGTCTTCCTTGTTCAGGTAGACATTAACGAAGCTACGCAGCTCGTCGCCGTCGAACAGATGGGCGCGCAGCTGCGGGTGCTGGCGGGTCAGGTCATCCAGCGCCGCGCCGACGGTTTCCCCGGCGACGGTGATGGTGCTGTTGCCCCCCGAATACGGCCGCAGGGGGGCGGGAATGCGAATAGTTGTCATGAATACTGCTCTCCAAAACGATGATTTCAAGGTAAATGCGATGAGTTGATGATGATCTCTTCTTCAATAAATCCGGATCGATCGACGGCCAGCTGCCAGGAACGGCTGGCGGCCGGCTGCCCGGCGACGACCTGGGTGATCAGATACGAATAGCCGGACCAACCAGCCCAGGCCAGATCGCGCGGCGAGGCCACAGGCGGGTGGTCCGGGTGGCTGTGAAAAACGCCCACGACATCCAGCCCCGCGCTCATGGCTTCCAGCTCCACATCGCGCCAGTCAACCTCGGCGATGCGAAAGCGTTCCGGTTTTTCGCTCTCGACCGGCCAGACGTTGGGCAAGGGCCGGACGGCGGTGACGATGTTGCCGTCCGGGCGGGCTTCGCCTAGCAGTAGGCCGCAGCCCTCGTAAGGATAGGACGCCGCGCCGTGGGCTTTGATCTGGTCGTGCAGTACCTGATCGATGACGAGCATCGTTCGCCTCATCCCCTTGTTATTCGGCCCAGAACCGTTCGCTCAGGTACTTGAGGCCGCTGTCGGGCAAGACCGTGACGACGACGCCCTCGTCCAGTTGCGCAGCCACCTGCAACGCGGCCCACACATTGGCCGCAGCCGAAATGCCCACAAGGAAGCCTTCCCGGCGAGCGAGAAAACGGGCCATGGCATGGGCGTCCTCGGTGCGGGCGGACAAGTCGCCGTCGGCCAAGTTGGCGTCATAGATACCGGGCACGATGGCCGTGGCCATATGCTTCCAACCTTCTAGGCCGTTGAAGGGGCTGTCCGGCTGCGCCGAGTAGCATACAATAGTGGGATTCAACTCGCGCAGGCGGCGGGTGGTGCCCATGAAGGTGCCGCTGGTGCCGACGCCGGCCACGAAGTGGGTGATCGTCCCGCCGGTCTGTTCCCAGATTTCATCGGCCGTTGTCAGGTAATGAGCCAGCCAGTTGGCCGGGTTATTGTATTGGTCGGCATAGAAGACGGACGGATCCGCGGCGGCGATACGCCGGGCTTCGAGAATCGCACCGTCGGAGCCGTCGAGCGGGTCAGTCAGGATAAGCTCCGCGCCGTAAGCCCGTAGAATCGAAAGGCGCTCCGGGCTAACGTTTTCCGGCACGGCCAGCATGACGCGATAGCCGCGCGCGGCGCCGAGCATGGCGTAGGCGATGCCGGTGTTGCCGGAGGTGGCGTCGAGCAGGGTCATGCCCGGCCGGAGCAGGCCATCGCGCTCGGCGGTGCGGATGATGTTGAGCGCGGCGCGATCCTTGATGGACCCGCCGGGATTGTACCACTCGGCTTTAGCCAGCAGGGCTACATCTGGCGAGATGCCGTATTCGGCGGCCGTCTTTTCCAGCCGGATGAGTGGCGTATTACCGATGAGGTCTTCCGGACGGGCGGAATGAAGGGTCTGGTTGCGGGTAATGGTTTCGTATTGTGTCGCTAACATATTTACAGATGTCTTTGCCTGATAAGCAGTTTGGTTCGGTTTAGGCCCACGTTACTTTCATCGGGCACTAAAAAACGGTCGCAACTCTCCTAAGAGCGCGTGTAACAAGCTCGTTACGCCGCGAGGATAGCTGCCACCGTTCGTTCGTCGAAACGAACCGCCTGTTAGTCACGCCAGGCCAGCGATTAGGCCACTATCCCCGCTTAAGACACCTGCAATATTGATCCATCGTTAAAACCATTTGTTATGCTGAATTTTTATCAATAGTGTGATTAAAACTTAATGATTGGAAGTATAGCAAGCCAAGCGGCCATGTCAAGTAGGAAAAACATTAGAACCGGACTTTGGTCCGGTTGTATTTGGTTCCATTCTCGCGGGTCACCCCATCCTTCATGGAGAGGGACGGATGAAGGAGTACATACTTTGTTCGTAGTAGGCGAATGATTGCCTCTCGGAGACAATAAATTGCCTACTACGAGCGGGGAGTGATTGATCGCCCTAAACTAGAGAGCCTAATCCGCCAATTCGCTGCCGGCGTCCTGCGCGGCCTGGGCGGCGGCCAATGTCGCCAGCCCTTCGGCGATCATCTCTTCGCCGGCGGCGGCCATCGCCTCGCTGTTCATGGCGAGGGCTTCGGCCAGGTCCAGCCGCGCCTCACCCTCGGCAACCTCTTCCGCGCCTAATGAGGCCATATCGTCGCTCGTTTCGGCAATGGACTCAGACAGCGCCCGCAGCGCACCATAGCGCAAGATGTTGTCCACCGCCAGTTCGCGGAGGCGCTGACTGCGATCGAGCAAGAAGTCGGAGACGGTCTCCATTTCCAGGATGGCCAGGACATCGCTGACGACAGTTAATTCACCGGAAATCGAAGCGATCTCCATGGCATCATCAAGATCGTCTTCGTTGAGCGCGCCTACCAGCGTGCTCATCGTCCCGATGTCTTCGGAGGCAGTCAGCATGTCAGCGCCTTGCAGGATGTCGTTAACGCCGGCTGTGCCGACCAGATCGCTCATGTCTGCCCGGCGGCCGGCCATATATAGGGCGTCCTCGCCGCGGGTGATTCGATTGGATACGTGGGCGGCTGTGACGGCGGCTTCCACCGTGGCGGTATCAGGCACCTGGACAGCCGTTTTCTTTTTCTTGCTCATGATCGTGCTCCTGTCTGTTTTTGGTTAAAGGTCGAGGGTGTCAAGCGATAGCGATTATATGCCGTGGTGGGGGTGATTTCAATGGATTTTTCGCATCAACAGCCGATCAGCCGGCGGTGATTACGGCCCAGGCATAGCCGATGGAATAGACGATCAGCATCTGCGCCGGGCCATAGGTCAGCCAGATGACATCGCCGATGAGCCGGAATGACATCTCACAGAACATCTCTCCCGCCAAAATGAGATCGCTTACCAGGAATAGGGCTGCGCCGATTGCCAGCGGAATGAAATGTTCATCTTGCAACGCTAGAGCTGTTGCTGTTCCAGCTGTGGTCGCCAGCAAAAGCGCATAAGGTAGGGCAATACGATGCACTACAATCGGCTTGATACCCCGCAAGATAGCGCCACGATAAACGACATAGTACCAGCCGATGAGTCCGATGAGAAGCCAGATAGACAGCGACACACGGAATGGTTGCGGATCAGTCAAACCGGCCTTCGCGGCAAACCTCAAGATGGCCGTGATGTAGAAGATATGCCCGAATCCAAAAGCGATGATTCCGGCAACAACTTTCCGTCCGCCAGGTATCCAGCCGGCCAGCCACAGATCACCGATAAAGCCGAAGGTCATGCCGATGGCGATGAAAAGCGCGTAATTCGCAACTTCGCTGTTGCGGCTGAAGACATACCAGCTAAAAGCGGCGACCACCAGCGTCGCCGACGAGGCCATGCGCGTCCAGGCCGGCATGCGCCGGGTAGGGTTGGCGGCAGAGCCGAAAAGAAAACCGCCAAAAAGAAAGGCAGCCCATAGCCCGAGCAATCCGAGAAGCCAATAGCGTTGTAATGAGGGTTCAAGAATAGCAAACATCTGACTCTCAAGGAGCACTTTTAACGTGACGAATAAAGGGATTTTACCCCCTTTCCGGCGAATGAACCGAATAGGGTAAAATTAACACCAATGGAAGGCAACCAGGAGATTCGCGGCTCGGTCGAGCGGATCACTTATTACAATGAGGAGAACGGCTACACCGTGTTGCGGCTAAAGCCGGACACGCGCGGCATGTTGCCCTATGCCTACGGCGAGCAGCTCATCACCGTGGTCGGCAACCTGCCGGAGCTGAACCCCGGCGAATGGTTGCGCCTGACGGGCCAATGGCTCAACCACCCCAAACACGGCCGCCAGTTCCAGGTTACGCTGTGCGAGCAGGCCTTGCCGGCCACGGTCGAGGGCATCAAGCGCTACCTCGGCTCCGGCATGGTGCGCGGCGTGGGCAAGGTCATGGCCGAGCGCATCGTCAATCGCTTCGGCGCGGCGACGCTGGACGTGATCGACGAGCAGCCGGAACGGTTGCACGAAGTGCTGGGCATTGGCCACAAGCGGGTGGAAAGCATCAACAAGGCCTGGGCCGAGCAGCGGGCGATCAAGGACGTGATGGTCTTTTTACACAGCCACGGCGTTCCCACCCACCTGGCGGTCAAAATCTACAAACAATATGGCGACAAGTCGCTGGCTGTCGTCCAGAACACGCCTTACCGGCTGGTGCAAGATGTTCACGGTATCGGATTCAAAACGGCCGACAAGATCGCCCAGGCGCTTGGCCTGTCGCCGGAAGCCCCGGCACGCATCGAGGCGGGCATCGCCTACACGCTGAATCGCATGGCCGAGGACGGCCATGTCTACACGCCGCAGGCAGAACTGGAGCCGGAGGCGGCCGAAATCCTGCAGGTCGCGCCGGAAAAGGTCACCGCCGTGCTGGAGACGCTGGACAATAGCGAGCTAGTGCGACGGGACACGATTATCTATGAAACGACGGCCAATAAGGACAGTCCGCCGGCGCTGCGAGAAGAGCGGGCTGTCTACCTGCCCGCCCTCTACTATTCCGAGATTGGGCTGACGCGACAGGTGCAACGCCTGGTAGAACACCGAACCAGCCGCCTGAGGGACGTGCGATGGACGCCCGGCCCACCGGACGCGCCGGATGGGGCAAGCCCGACCGTTGCCCTGACCGCCCTCCAGCAACAGGCGATTCAGGCGGCGGTGACTCACAAGCTCACGATCCTGACCGGGGGGCCGGGCACCGGCAAGACGACGACGCTGCGCACGCTGCTTGACCTGCTCGACCGGCAACGCCATAGCTACGTCCTGGCCTCGCCGACGGGCCGGGCGGCCAAGCGCATGGCTGAAGCGACCGGCCGCGAAGCCAAAACCATCCACCGCCTGCTGGAATTCAAACCAGGCGAGGGCTTCGGCCGGAACGACAACAACCCCATCGACGCCGATTTGATCGTCATCGACGAGGCATCGATGCTCGACCTGGTGTTGGCCTATAACCTCCTGAAGGCTATCAGCTCTGACAGCCACCTATTGCTGGTGGGCGACATCGACCAGCTGCCGTCGGTCGGCGCGGGGGACGTGTTACGCGATCTGATCGAGTCAGGGGTGGCCGCCGTGGTGCGGTTGGAGACGATCTTCCGCCAAGCAGCCGACTCGCTGATCATCCGCAACGCCCACCGCATCAACCAGGGGCAAATGCCGGACACGCGACCCGACGCCAGAGATTTCTTCCTGTTCGTTAAAGAGGATCCGTCCGAGACGGCCAATCTTCTGGTCGACATCGTCGGCAAGCGGGTGCCGGCAAAATTCGGTCTCGACCCGCTGGATGACATTCAGGTGCTGTCGCCGATGTATAATGGTCAGGCCGGCGTCACCCAACTGAACCTGATGCTTCAGGAAGCGCTCAATCCGATGGGACCGAGCAAAGTCGAACGGCGAATCGCCGGGCGGACGTTTCGCACCGGCGACAAGGTCATGCAGACGATCAACAATTACGATAAAAGTGTCTATAATGGCGACATCGGCCGGATCACGGCCATCGATATCATCGAGCAGACGCTGACAGTGAATATGGATGGCCAGCCGGTCATATATGATTTTCTGGAAGCGGATGAGTTGATTCATGCCTATGCCGTCAGCGTGCATAAATCGCAAGGCTCTGAGTACCCGTGCGTGGTCATCCCGGTCGTGACGCAGCATTACATGATGCTGCAACGTAACTTGCTCTATACGGCCGTGACTCGCGCCCGGCGGCTGGTCATCCTGGTCGGCACGCGGCGGGCGATCCAGATCGCCGTGCGCAACAACCCGGTGGCCAAGCGCTATACCGCCCTGGATTGGCGGCTGAAACAGTAGCGGGTGGCAGGTGGCAGGTCACAAGTGGCAAGTGGCAGGTCGTATCTCGTATCTAAACTCGTCATTCGTCACTCGTAACTTGATTTATGGAAGTACAATTCGCAGTCTCGAAAGTAACCAAGTGGGCCACCAGCGAGAGCGGCGACACGCTGGAGATGATCGAGCGGCCGCACGGCGGCATCTCGATGGTGTTGGTCGACGGCCAGCGTAGTGGCAAGAGCGCAAAGGCCATCAGCAACATCGTCGCCCGCAAGGCGGTCCAGTTGTTGAGCGAGGGCGTGCGCGACGGCGCCGCCGCCCGCGCGGCTCACGATTACCTCTACACCAATCGCGGTGGCAAGGTGTCGGCCACGCTCAACATCCTGTCAGTCGACACTCACACCCGGACATTGGTCATCAGCCGCAACAACGAAGCACCGGTGCTGGTGGAAACGGCGACCGGAGGCTTCTACCTTCTCGATGCGGAATCCGTCAGCGTCGGCGTCCACCGCAACACCAAACCGGTCATCACCGAGATTCCCATCGAGGTCGGCACGATCATCGTCGCCTTCACCGACGGCCTGCGCCACGCCGGCAGCCTGAGCGGCAAGGGGCGCAGCTATGACCCCTTCGCGGCGTTTCAGGCGATGGTGACCGGCGGCATGCGCGCCGCCGCCGCCATCTGCGATCGCCTGCTGGACGAGGCGATGGCCATGGACGACGGCCGTCCGCGCGACGACATCAGCGTGATTGCGATCTCGGTCCTGGATAGCCGGGAGGGGGACGAGGTAAGACGCTTGAGTGGGCGACTGACACTATAGTGACAAGCGACGAGCGACAAGTGACGAGTGACGAGTTCAGATACGAGATACGAGATACGAAATACGGAATCAGAGCGTCGGTCAGGGCTTCGCGTGGCAGTCGTTGGGCCGTGCGCGTCGGGTAAAAGCACCCTGGTGGCGGCGCTGCGGGCGGCGGGCTATGACGCGCGCCACCCGGCGCAGGAGCATTCATTTGTGCCCGACATGTGGCGGCGGCTGGTCGATCCCGGTGTGTTGATTTACCTGGACCTGTCGCACGAAGCCTACCGCCGGCGGCGACCGAAAGACGACGCCGGGCCGGAGTATCTGGCAATGCAACGCGAGCGGTTAGCCCACGCCCGGGCGCACGCGGACCTGGTGATCGACACGAGCGAGATGACGGCCGAGGCGATCGTCGAGCGGGTTCTGGCGGCCCTCAGCGGATAAGCGGGCGAGATGATCAGGGAACGGCCCGCAAATTGGCGCTGATTTCACCGGGGATTCTCGCGTTTTAATCATGCTAAGGCTGGAGGTGGGAGCATAGCTCTGCGAGTTTCCGGCTCGAGCTCCAGCGTATCCGGGGAGAGGAAGCGGGTAACTCCGGGCAGGCAGGTGCGCGCGTCGGTATCATGTAAACGTTTAATCAGACGGAAGCACTGGGGCTGGCGTGAGATCAGATATCGGTCGGCCGGTCGCCACCGCGTAGAGTACGATTGGATCGAAATCATCTCCGTTCGGCGGCCAATGATTCGCAGATCGAGTTCGACGCGCGCCTGGTCGATGTAGGTTGGCCCCACAGGGGCGAGTTGAGGACATGCGGATACCGGATGGTATACTACCGCCATGAAATACGGCTTTGTCTTACCAAGCGGTGATGCCCGGACGGCGGCCGAGATCGCCCGCGCCGCCGAACAGGCCGGCTGGGACGGCTTCTTTGTCTGGGAGCCGGTGTGGGGGATCGATGCCTGGGTCTGCCTGACGGCCGCGGCCATGGTCACCGAGCGCATCCGGCTGGGTACGATGATTACGCCCCTGTCGCGGATGCGGCCGTGGAAGCTGGCCTCAGAGACCGCGACGCTCGACAACTTCTCTCACGGCCGGGTCATTCTTTCGGTCGGCCTGGGGGCGGTCGATACCGGCTTCGCCGCGTTTGGCGAGGTCACGGACCGCAAGAACCGCGCCGAGTTGTTGGATGAGGGGCTGGACATCCTGACCGGTCTGTGGCGCGGCCAGCCGTTCAGCTATACCGGTAGGCACTACCAGGTCCGTCCGACGGAGTTCATGCCGCCACCCCCGCCGGTTCAACAACCGTGCATCCCCATCTGGGTTGTCGGTGCCTGGAACCGGCCGAAGTCGATGGCCCGTGTTCTGCGCTATGACGGCATCCTGCCCAATATCATGACCCCGGAAGGCGACCACAGGCCATTGACGACGGACGACGTGCGCGATATCAAAGCTTTTGTGGACGCCAACCGGACGGAGCCGGGACCTTTCGATATTGTGGTGGAAGGGGAAACACCGGGCAGTGAGCCGCACAAAGCCGGGGATCAGGTTCGCGCCTGGGCTGAGGCCGGCGCTACCTGGTGGATTGAGGCCATGTGGGGCAGCCCGGAAAATCCTTCTGACCCGGCCGCTGTTCGCCGCCGCGTCGAGCAGGGACCGCCGCCCACATGAACAGCGACCAACGCGCAGTGGTGAGGGCCGTCACCCGTTTTTTCTTGCCTGTTCAAACTCGCCGATGATAGGCCCGGCATCCCCTCTAGAGCGACTTCATACCGAACTAAGGGCTTGCCGCCTCTGCCTGGAAGCCGGTCATCGCATCGTTCCCGGCCCGGTTTTCAGTAGCGGGCCTGAACCGGAAGTCCTGCTCATCGGCCAGGCGCCGGGTATCACGGAAGGGCAGGTCAAACGCCCGTTTAACGCCGGCAGCGGCCGCCGCTTGTTTCAGTGGCTGGGTGAGGCGGGGTGGGCTGAGGCCGAGTTTCGCGGTCGCCACTACATGACCGCCGTGACAAAATGCTACCCCGGGCCGAGCGGCAACGGCAAAGGGGATAGGGTGCCCAGCCGGGCGGAGCAGTCCCTGTGCCGCCCCTGGCTGGCGACGGAACTGCGACTGGTTAACCCGCGTCTGATCATTCTTGTCGGTGGATTGGCTATCAAATTACTGTACCCGGTTGCGGCGCGATTGGAGGAGATCGTCGGGACGGCCGCTTATTTCCCCCCGGCCGTCACCGGACCACTCCTGGAAGCCGGCCTGGATCAAGCCCGCGTTTTGACGTCTGCGGCGCAAATCCATCCGGCGGCAATCGGCGGGCGGTTTGTCGTGCCATTGCCTCACCCCTCCGGTGCCAGCCTGTGGCCAAACAAACCCGAAAATCAAACGCTTATTCGCCGGGCGATCGCCCTGCTCGGCATGGTCCGCGAGGCGAATGACTTATAATTCCCCGAACGACTCGCCTATGGAAAGCCCGATCCCTATGGTGGGGGGAACTGCCCAGGATCGAGCGTAGTCTGGTCCGGCGACTGGGGCGCGGAGAAATAGTTCGTCAGGCTATAGGCCGTCAGCGGTTCGATGAGCGTCCGCACCTGGTCGTTTAGATTGAGAAATTCCGTGTCGATCTTCCCCAGATTCCAGATCGCCGCCCCTTTTACCTGCGGGTACGCGCCGTAGAGTCGTGCCGCCCAATCGATATCGGCCATCGCTTCCGGGATTGGCGGGATATTGTTATAGGTCCAGCCCCACTCGGTGATGAGCACCGTCGGCCGGGGTATCCCATTCTCATCGGCGATGCGGAAAAGATCCAGGAACCGGCCGACTTTATAGGGGTACTCGTGGCCGATGTCCTCCGCCAGGTAACTGTACTCGTGCAGGGCGATGGCTAGCCGGTCGGGATTGTCCCCGATGAGGCGCAGCAATTCCAGCATGGCCGGCGACTCCCAATCAGAGGGTTCCGGCTCGCCCGAAGCCCAGCTGAAGGCCGCGTAACGGTAGCCGTCGCGCAGGGCCAATTGCGCCTTGCGCAAGGAAAAGCGGGCCAGCCACTCGGCGCGGGTCTTGTCCGGCTCGTTGACCGTCTCCAGCCAGACCACGCTCGGGTCCAGTTCCGGCGGCCAGAGCGCTTTTTCTGATTCCCATTCCAGTTCGGCCGCTTCTTCGGGCGGCTGATCGTAATTCGGCACATCAAAAGCGGTTGAACGATAGACCAGCGTGTGATCGACGCCGCCTGCTTTCATCAATTCCTGGGCTTTGAACAGGGGTTCGGCGTTGTCGACGCTTTTCAGGAAAAATGGTACGCCGTGGCTGTCCAATTGGGTCATGTAAGTATCGAGTTCTTCCCGGTCTTCCAGGAAGGTGACGTGGAAGCCGATCTTGTTATACACCAGATCGCGGCTCTGGCGTGCCAATTCCTCACGCGCGGCGTCGAAATCGATCGGCTCGACGGATGACGGTGTCGGGGTTGCGGGGAGTGTCTCCGGCGCGGCGATGGCCGCCGCCTCGGTGGGGGGAGTGGTCGGTGAGGCGGTAATGGCAGGCGTCAGTTCCAGGCCGATGACCGGAAAGTAGATCGCGACAGGCGTCAGGGGATCGCCGGTCGCCGGCTCCATCGTATCAACGAACGGCTCTGCCAGCGTGGGTGATTCAGGTGGCGGGTAGGCGGTTGCCTGGGATTCCGCCGCCGGCGTGGCCGGTTTCGGATACGCCGCAAACGGCGGTGGGTAAGCCTCCTCGGCCGCGTCCGTGGCTGGCGGTTCTTGTTCAGGCGTCGGCAACAGTGTCTGGGTCGGTTCGTTCGCTTCAGGCGCGGGAGGCACGCAACCACCGGCGAAAGTCAGGAGAATCGCCAGTAGAAGAAGTATCAGACCCGCCGGAGCAGGCTTGTGAATGGATCTGGTTTGGTAATGATTCGGCATAATATTCTGAACATCTCTATCCAGAGACGCCCAGAGCATCTTAAATGTTCCCCGCCGATTATGGGAAACTCGCTCATACCCGGCTCATCTCAGCCGAGGAGAAAGCGCAGGGGGATATCGACGCGTGACTGCCAGGCGCTTTCGGAGTGATTGGTTCCCGGAAAGACTCGCGTGACCCAATTGTCCCCTTGGGTAAAGCCGGCCGCGACCATCACCTTGTCGGTCTCGGCTTGCAGCGGGGCGTATAGCGCGTCGAGCGTCTCGGTGCCGTAGTCGAAATAGATACGGTGGGAAGCAGGGTCGGGCAGGCGTTCCCGCAGGTAGGGGGTGATCACGCCTTCCACGGCCGGCCAGTGGGTTGAGACACAGCCCGCGCCGCCGAAAACATCCGGGTATTCACAGATGGCGTACAAGGAGATCAGCCCACCCATGCTGGAGCCCATGATGAAGGTGTCGGCCAGACCCGGCCGGGTGCGGTAGGTCCGGTCGATAAAAGGTTTTTGTTCGGAGACGATAAATGCCAAATAACTATCCGAGAAGGGCATACCCCCCAGACCATCCACCACTGCGGCGCGAGCCGGTTCACTGAGGTAAAGGAAAGGCTTGGCCGGGCGGTATTCGGGATAGCGAAGCATGTGGATATTCCAGACGCCGGCGATGATGGCCGGCCGCGCCTCGCCGGCGGCGATAAGTCGGGCCAGGGCATGTTGAACCTCCCAGGCCACGCCGAAGCTGGAATCCTCCGGAAGGAAACAATTTTGGCCATCGTGCATGTAGAGTACCGGGTAACGCCGGTCAGGGTCATCGTCGTAGCCGGGCGGTAACCACACATCGATATGTCTCGGCTTGACGTGTTGAGACGGGAAATCTTCGTGGCGAATCATACCGGTTGTTTACCTTGTCAGGTTGCGGACCACACACCAATTATTCTATCTCATTCCCACGGATAGGTGCATGAGGAAACATGATGGAACGGAATTGGGTGAAGTCGCTTTAATCGGCTCCCTTAACTCTGGTCGTTATCTGCCCGTCATGGTCCAGCCTGATTGGCTCGCCATCACGGATCGATTGATACGTATCAGCGTCCAGCACGACGACCGGCGGCGCTTGCCCATACAATTCCCGCGCCACAGCCGCGCCCAGCGCCAGAATCCCGTCCGGCTCAGCCAGCAGGATCGCTGTCGGGGCAGTCTCTAATCGGACTGCTTCGAGCAGGATGCTGCTGGCGCTGCTGCTGCCCTTACCGACCGGCATTACAAGCATCCGCCCACTGACATTGGATCGCCACTGCGGGTGGCGTTGATCGATGATATCGCCTGTTTCCGGGTCCAGGCCACCCCACAAACTTAGCGGCGCTTCCAGGACCAACGCCTGCCCGGCAGCATATCCACCCACAAGAACTTGACCGCCGGCCACGGACGATGGACCAAGACCGGATATCGGCGAAGCATCGCTTGGTGAAGACCCCCTTGAGGTCGGTTGTTGGCGGCCAGCCTGTGCCTGGTCGCTAAGCCACAGGGCATTGTCTCGCCATACTTCGCCCACCGCCCCTGAACGGATGCATTCCTCCAGGCTGCCGTACACGACCTGCAAGCCGATATTGCCGGGTGAATAGTGGGCGAATTTGCCGGAGTTGGTCATGAGCACGCCGCCCTGCGCCCGAACGATGGGCGTGACGACGACACACGTGTCAACGATGACCTGGACGCCGGCTTCTCTCAGCCTGGCCAGCCAGCCGCGCTGTTGTAAAGCGGCAAGCGCCAGCCGGTGGGTGCAAACGATGAACTCCACCTCGGGGCTTGGTGGATACTGTTCTACCAATGGAAGCAATCGCGCGAACTCTTCCAGCGAGAAATGGGGGCTACCGAGGGCGACGACATCGATCGGGCCATCCGGCACGGTCGAGAGAATCCCCAGCGTTTCATTCAAATCCTCCAGGCGGACGTCAACGACGGTCTCCGGTTCCCAGCCTTGAAACGCGGCGGCCAGGCTGGGCGCTTCCGGTGTGACGCCGACGGCATGAAACAAGGCCACCCCGCCGGAAGATGCGGCCGCCGCGCCCAACGCTTTGAGATGGTCTTCAGTCGTCTCCGGCCGCAATCCGTCGATCACCGGCACTCGGGTTCCGGTACGCGCGCCGAGCCAATAGCCGAGCACGGGGAAAAACACGTCTTCTCCGAGCAGCCTTTGTGGGATATCGACCAAGCGAAAGAGGATCTGCCCGCGGCGGTTTTCGGTCCGGTGCAGGCCGACGTCAGGCGCGCGGCCGGTCAACGCCGCGCAGATGTCGATGAAATCCCCGTAGCGATTGGTGCGCGCGCCCAAGACGGAATTGGCAAAAACGATGGCGTTGCTTTCCGCCCAGGCAACCTGCGCGCCAAGCGCTGGGCGATGCATGGCCTGGTAAGGGGCGCAGGTGAATGTGGGCCGGCAGCCCATCGCCTCGTAGGCTTGCATCATCCGGGTGGCCCACCGTCCGACTTGCTCCGTGCCTCGAAAAACCTCCGGATGGAGCAAGTCCATCGCCCCTACATTTAAGGTTGTGGGGACGACGACGCGCGCTCCGCCGGCCGCCAGCCGCTCGGCGAACTCCAGGCCGGAATAGCCGTGATACAGGCAACCATCGATGTGGGCTGACTCGATATCGAGCAAGCGCTCCGCGCCATATACCCCGGCCATTGTAACCAGGATGCGCATAGCCATCTGAGCTGCCGCGCCCATTTCACCGCCCAGCATCGCTCTATCCCGCGCCGTAAGAACCATTGTGTCATGCCCCATATCTGCGTGCCTCATAAACAAGTTAAATGGCAGGGCTTTCCAAAGTGGAACGCTGGATCCCTTCTACCAATTGGGATTTGCTTAACAACCCAAGCCCCCATGTCATTTCGAGCCGTCTGCGGCGAGATATCCGTTTCTTGTCGAACCGGGAGATGCTTCGGCGATGCGCCTCAGCATGACAATTGACTTTGGAATAATCCTGAGATACATGGAACCGATTTTACTGCCCGGAGAAGACAGAGCAAGGCGAACAACACAGGCAGCTAATACGTGGCCGGCAATGAGAGAGAAGGACGATTGGCGCAACAAATCGTGACGAGATTAAGTAAATATTCGAAAGGTTTGTGAACTTTTCCAAATGAATAATGCGAGCGATGCTCCTCAAAAAAGGAGCAAGCTCATGATTTTTGCCAAAGTAGATGCCCAGGAA
>Ga0114939_10000379_pt1 | contig 37580 bp, 35 predicted proteins | sample AshMeaCrysSpring_FD_87196 | JGI IMG/M metagenome (GOLD analysis project Ga0114939, IMG submission 87196) | Groundwater microbial communities from Big Spring, Nevada to study Microbial Dark Matter (Phase II) - Ash Meadows Crystal Spring | ecosystem: Environmental > Aquatic > Deep subsurface >...
AGGGTGACGGTCAGCGTGACCGGTGGAACCAGCCGGACGTCGGCACGGGCCGGGGCCGGCGCCACCGACGGGGCCGGCGCCACCGACGGAGCCGGCGCCACCGACGGGGCCGGCGCCACCGACGGGGCCGGCGCCACCGACGGGGCCGGGGCCACCGACGGGGCCGGGGCCGCCTCGGGCTCGGGCAGCGCGGTGACGAGCAGCCGGGTGCTGCGCCCGTCGGCATTGGTCACCCGGGTGGCGGCCGGACCGGACAGGCCCGGGCTCGTCCCCAGCACCGCGAAGTCGCGCAGGTCTGCGGTGTCGGTGGCCCGGGCGGCAGCCACGACGGGCCGGTTCGAGGTCACCTCGAGGGCCGCGTCCTCCGCTCCGACCGGGGCGAGGTCCACGTCGACGACCTGACCCGCGGGCACGTCCAGGGCCTCCAGCCCGAGCGGGGTGAACGGCCCGCTGGCACCGAGCACCCGCACCGACGCGATGGCGTCCTGGTCGCCGGGGTTGAGCAGGCGTAGCGTCCGCTCGTCGACGCCCGGCAGGGCGGGAACGAGCGCCCGCGTGGCCGGCGGCCCGCTGGGCCCGACCCAGGACAGCCCGATCGGGTCGGCGCCGTCGACCTCGCGCAGCACCATGGCGGCCCCGACCCTGCCGGTCGTGGCGGTGACGCGCACGGCCAGCCGCTCGCTGCCGGTGGCCGCCGCGTCGATCGGCACCACGCGGGTCCCTTGCGCGGGCACACCGAGGTCGTTGGTACCCGATGTGGGGACAGGCCCGGCCTCGGTCCAGATCTCCACGTCCACCACCGCCGCTCCGGATGCCGCGTTGCCAAGAACGAGGGTGGAGCGCCGGCCCACGGCACCGTCGCCGGCGAGGAACCACCACTGGCGGGCAGGTGCGACGCACGGCGTACTGCCCAGACCCGAGGTCCGGTCACCGGCCGCCGTGGTCGTGACCTCGGCCGTGGTGCCGGGGGCGAGCGAGCCAGTGCCCGCAGCCAGCAACGAGGCTGACGTGACCGGGGCGGAGATGGTGACGCCGCGTCGATCGGTGGCGGCCACCGGGGGCGCGGGGTCGTCCACCCCCGCCTGCTCGGTGAGGCTGACCGACCCGGCTCCAGCGGGGGCGTCGACCCCGACCAGCGCGACGGCGTCGGCGGTGGTCGCCGCCTGCGCCACCTCGCCGGGCTGCGGGCACACCAGCGAGACCCCTTCGAGCGGCACCTCGCTCCCCTGGGGTCGCTGCTCGGCCGCCGGCGGCGGCGGGACGACCACGCCGAGCACGACGGCGACCAGCAGCCCGCCGGTCGTGACGGCAGGGGCGAGCCAGCCGCGCCTCACCGGGCCACCTCGACCGCGTCGGCCCCGGCGCTCGTGCGCACCACCTCGACTCGATCGCCCGGTTCTGGGCCCAGGTCGACCACGTCCTGCACCGTGTCCCCGGGCCGGCGCAGCGACGGGAGCATGAGCAGCACCACGACGAGCAGGGCGAACCCTTCGGCGGCCAGCAGCCAGGGCCGCGACGGGTCCCGGTAGTCCACGGCGAGCTCGCCGCGCCCGGACGGCAGCGCGAACGCCATCAGCCCGTCGCCGTCCACCGGCTCCAGCGCCTCCCCGTCGAGGGTCGCGCGCCAGCCCGGGTCGGCCATCTCGGCCAGCACCAGCCGGGAGGCGGTCGGCTCGTCGAGCCTGGCCCGCACGCTGACCTGGTCCGATGCGACCGGGACCCCGACCGGCTCGGTGGCGCGCTGCTCGTCGGTGAGCAGCCGCACCCGGGCCGTGGTGCCCTCGACGCGCCAGACCGCTCCCCCCTCAGGGGCCGACGCGCGGACGAGCCCGGACTGGCCGTCCAGGGTCTCGACGACCGCCGGGTCGGCCGGCGCCGGGACGAACAGGTAGCGGATGCCGAACTGCGCCAGCGCGCCGACGCTGGCGCTGCCGCGGCCGGCCAGCAGGTCGCCGACCAGGGCGTCCAAGGAGGTATCGGTGAGGGCGCCCACGTCGGCGTCCCCGAGCCGAGGCCCCTCCTCGCGCAGCACCGAGTACCCGACGACGGCGGTGTCCGGGTCGCCCTCCACCGACAGCACCAGGGTGCGGGGCCGGTCCGGCCCGGCGGACTCCTCGGCGACGTAGACGGGCAGCACCGTGGGGTCGGCCCGCTCCAGCGGGGTGGCCAGGCCTCGACCAAGCCCGGCCACGAGCAGCACCCCCGAGGTCCCGACCGCCAGCAGCAGCGCGCCGGCGAGCAGCAGCCGCCGGCGCGGGGAGCGGGGCAGGCGCGTCGCCGCCCGCGCCCGGCTGCGCACCGCCAGCCCGTCGGCCGCGACCGCGATCACGCCGACGACGCCGAGCGCCGCCAGCATCACCGCCGGGCCGGGCCAGCCGGCAGCGGCTCCCTCGCCGGTGGGTGCGGAGACGGCGATCCGGCTGGTGAGCACGCCCGCGGCCACCGAGGCCACCACGAGCGCCCAGCCGAGCGCGACCGGCTCACGCCGGTCGCGCCGCAGCCAGGCCAGCGCGGCGAGCACCAGCAACCCTGTGGCCACGCCGACGGCCAGGCTGCCGGGCCCGCCGGGGGCGAGCAGCGCCGGTGCCCACGCGGGCAGCGTAGGGTCGGCGAGCTCGGCTCCCAGCCCGGTGCGACCGGGCTCTCGCACCAGCCAGGTCGGGTCGGCGACCACGTCGAGCGTCCAGGGCAGCAGCAGAACCAGGGGGGTGAGCAGCACGACGGCGAGACGGGCCAGGGTCGCTGTGGTCCGTGCCCGCAGCAGCACGGCCCCCGTCGCCGTGACGGCCACGATCGGCCCGACCACCGTGGCGAACGCCGAGGTCAGCGCGAGCAGGAAGGCGGCTGACCAGGCGAGCCGCCAGGGCGCGTCGGGACGCAGGCCGCGGACCAAGGCCCGAGCCAGCGGCGGGGCGAGCACGGCCGCGACAGCCGTCCCCAGCCGTCCCGCGGCTATGGCGCCGGTGGCCAGCAGGACGGCGCCGTAGGTCAGCGCGGCCCAGGCCCGCACCCGCACCGACCCGACCAGTCCGCGGCCGGCCCTCCAGGCCGACAGCGTCGCGAGCGGGACGGCCAGGACGAGCAGCAGGTCCACCAGCAGGCCCACCCGGCCGAGCAGGGCGAGGCTGGCGAGGGCCAGCGCCCCCAGGTAGGCCGGCGCCCCACCGGGGGTACCCAGCCCGACCGGGTGCCACCCGGCCAGGTAGGTCGACCACACCTCGCCGGCGTGCACCGGCGCCGGCAGCAGGGCACCGCCGAGCAGCCGGCCGGAGCCGATCAGCCCGCGTCCTGCGACGAGCACGACCAGTGTGACCAGGCTGACCAGCAGGAGGCCGGGGCTGGTGAGCGCGCGCACGAGCAGGCTCTGCCCGCTGGGCGGCGGCTCATCGTCGTCCTCGTCGTCGGCCAGGCCCGGGACGGCACGGCGCCGAGCGCCGGGCACGTCCTGGCCGGCCCCGGTGCCGGCGAGCAGGCCGGTGAGGTTCTCCACCGTCTGCCGGGCCTGGTGGCCGGCGGTGGGACGAAGCCCCCGGACCGAGCCGCCCCGCGGCTGGTCGCGGCGCCAGCGCCGGCCCCGGGCCAGCCGGCGGGGGCGAAGGGCTCCGCCGAGGGCCACCAGCTCGTCGTAGGCCAGGCCGGGGACCTTGCCGAGGACGAACCCGATCGCCCGCAGCAGCGAGCCGAGAACGGCACGTGGCACGGCTGCCAGCAACCCGGCCGTGCCGGCGTTGGCCAGCAGTACGTACAAGGCGCTGCGGCGGTCGGTGACGTGCGGGTGCCGGGTCAGCGAGCCGCCCGCCCGGCGGCCGTGGGCAGCCGCCTCCACGTGCTCGAGCACCGCGGCCGGGACGACGACGACGCGGAACCCACCGCGGCGGGCCCGCCAGCCGAAGTCGACGTCCTCCCGGAACAGCGGGATCTGCGGGTCGAACCCGCGCAGGGCATCCCACGCGTCGGCCCGCACGAGCATGCCCGCGCTGCCGACGGCCAGCACGTCGCAGCGGTCGTCGTGCTGTCCCTGGTCGTACTCCTGGTGCTCCAGCCCGGTGATGCGCCGACCGGAGCCGGTGATGGTGACCCCCATCTCGACCAGCTGCCGGCGCCGGTCCCAGGACAGCACCTTGGGTCCGACGACGGCGGCGTCGTGCGCGAGGGCGCCGACGAGCAGGGCCCGCAGCGCGTCGGGCGCAGGAGCGCAGTCGTCGTGCAGCACCCACACCCAGTGCGAGCCGGCCGCGGCGTTGGCCCAGCCCTCGTTGCGGGCCCGGGCCCGGTCGGCCGCCGTGTTGACGGCGACCGAGAAGCCGGTGCCCGCCGGCAGCGTGATGACCTCGTCGACCAGGGCTGCCTCGGCCAGCAGCTGCCCGGTCGCGTCCGTGCTGCCGGTGTCGACCGCTGTCACCGACGCCGGCGACACGTCGCTCGCCTCGAGCGCGGCCAGGGCCCGGGGCAGCCAGCGCTCGCCGTTGCGGCAGACCAGCAGCACGTCCACCGACTGCGACCGCACCAGCTGCTCGGGGACGGAGGGAGCGACCGGCTCGACGTCCTGGGCCGCGAGTCGCTCCGGGGCCAGCGCGGCGTAGATCTCTTGGACGCTGGCGGCCGAGGCGGCAGCGTCCTGGTCGTCCGCCGGGGGCACGGAGAAGGCGTCGTGGTCGCTCATGGTCGGCTCGGTCCGGGCGGGGTCTAGAAGAAGACGTTGCGGCGTCGTTGGAGCAGCTGGTAGAGGGTGCTCTGGATGGTCTCGCGCACCTGGTCGCCCAGGTTGAACACGGCCATCGGGTCCTCGGCCACCGAGGCACCGAGGTGGTCGGTCGCGATAGGAGTGCCGAACTCGATCAGCCACTTCGACGGCAGCGGGACCAGACCGAGGGGACCCAGCCAGGGGAACAGGGGTGTCACCGGGAAGTACGGCGCCCCGAGCAGCCGGGCCACGGTGGGCAGGTTGCCGATGATCGGGTAGATCTCCTCGGCCCCCACGATCGCAGTCGGGATGATCGGCACCTGGGCTGTGATCGCCGAGGAGACGTAGCCGCCACGGCCGAAGCGCTGCAGGCGGTACCGCTCGCTGTACGGCTTGCCGATGCCCTTGAAACCCTCCGGCCAGACCCCGACCAGCTCTCCCGAACTGAGCAGCCGGTGGCCGTCCTCGGCGCAGGCCAAGGTGGAGCCGGTCTTGCGGGAGAGCTCGCTCACGAACGGCAGCGAGAAGACGAAGTCCGCGCCCAGCATCCGCAGGATGCGGTGGTTGGGCGTCTCCTTGTGCACGGCGAAGCCCGTCATCACCGCGTCGACCGCGATCGTGCCGGAGTGGTTGGCCACGACCAGCGCGCCACCGTCGACCGGGAGGTGCTCGGCGCCGATGACCTCGATCCGGAACCACTTCTCGTACAGGGGCCGAAGCAGCGGCAGGATCACCGACTCGGTCAGGTCGCGGTCCAACCCGAACTCGTCGATCTCGTAGCCACCGGTGAGCCGACGGCGAACGAAGGCCAGCCCCTCGGCGACGACGGCGTCCGCGTCGGGTCCCCACAGCGCGTAGGCCGCGTCCCCCGCCAGTCCCAGCAGCTCGACCACCGCGGGTGGCAGATCGATCTCCAGTGCCTCGGCCAGGGCCTGCGCCGGCTGAGCGGGCGGCGCCTCGTGCGGCACGGCAGCCGGCTTGGTCGGCCTCCCCCGGGCCGGCTTCGTCGGCTTGCCGGGGGCGGGCTCCGTCGGCGTGCCGGCGGCGGCCTTCGTGGCCTTGGCCGGGGCCGGCTTCGTCGGCTTGCCGGGGGCCGGCTTCGTCGGCTCGGTGGGCTGCGGGGTGGCCGCCTTGGCCGGCGAGGCGCCGGGGGCCAGCGAGCGCGCCGCCGAGGACGGGGTGCTGGGTTGCTGGGTCCCGCGGCCGGGACGGCCCCGGGTGCCGATCGGGACGATCTCAGCCTGCGACATCGACCCTCCCCCGGGTGATGGTGCCCACGAGGGCCCGCTCCATCGCCGCCGCCCAGGCGTGCGCCGGCGCCACCTGCGGCCGCCTGGCCGCCAGGAACGCCTCGAACGCCTGCTCGGTGGTGTAGACGGGTCGGAACCCCAGCTGCTCGCGGGCCCGAGTGGTGTCCACCGCTCGGCCGTAGGTGAGCAAACGCACCTGCTCGGGCGAGAAGTCCGCGAGCCGGGCCCGCCGGAGCAGCGCGCCGACCGCCCCGGCTCCCAGGCTCGGCACCGGGGCGGGCACCGCGGCAGCCCGGCGAGTGGCCTGGCTGAGCGTGAGCACACCGTCCCCGGCGATGTTGTAGATGCCGGGACGGTCGTTCACGCTGGCCAGCCGCACGGCCTCCAGGCCGTCGTCCTCGTGCACGAACTGCAGCCGGGCGTCGAACCCGAGCACGGTCGGCACGACCGGCAGCGTGAAGTACTCGGTGAACGGGGTCCGCACCCGCGGACCGATGAAGTTGACGAACCGTAGCGTGGTCACGGCCACGTCGGGACGACGCCGGGCGAAGCCGCGCACGTAGCCCTCGACCTCCACCGAGTCCTTGCCGTAGCCCGATCGGGGCGCCCGCCGGGGCGCCATGTCCTCGGTGAACAGCGCGGCGTCCTTGGGTGAGGCGCCGTACACCGTGCTCGAGGACTTCACCACCAGGCTGCGCAGGGCCGGTGCCCGCTGGCAGGCCGCCAGCAGCTGCATCGTCCCGATGACGTTGATCTCCTTCTGCGGCGCCCGGCCTCCCACCGCGGTGGGCGTGGCCAACACGTTCATGTGCACGACGGTGTCGATGTCGTCCCGGCTGAGGATCTTGGCGATCACCGGGCTGCGGATGTCGGCCCGGACGAACTCGGCGCCGCCGAGCGGGAACGGCGACGGGACCAGGTCCACGGCGATGACGCGGTCGACCTCGGGGTCGGCCGAGAGCAGCTGTGCCGCCCGGGCACCGAGGTACCGGCCGACACCGGTGACGAGGACGACCCGGCCCATGGCCTGCGGGCCCTACTTGCCCAGGCGACGACGCTGCACGCGCGTCTTGCGCAGCAGCTTGCGGTGCTTCTTCTTCGCCATGCGCTTGCGGCGCTTCTTGATGACCGAGCCCACAGGCAGGCCACTCCTTACTGGATGGAGGTCGGACGAGCAGACTGCCCAGGGTACCGCCGGGCTCAGCCCGCCTTCACCATCGCGTCCCGCAGGTAGTCTCGGACGGCCTCCTCGGGGATGCGCATCGACCGTCCCACCTGCACCGCGGGCAGCTTGCCGTCGTGGACCAGGCGGTACACCGTCATCCGGGAGACCCGCATGATGCGCGCGACCTCGGCAACCGTCAGGAACGACAGCGAGGCGAGGTCTGCGGGCACGAGCGCACTGTAGGGCCGATCACCAGTGCGGGTCGAGGCCGTAGAGCGGAAAGACGGCCCGGCGGGTGGCCAGCACGGCTCGGTCGAGCCAGTCGGCCGGGTCGTAGCCGTTCTCCCACGGCACGTAGCCGGTGCGGGCGCCATCGGTCATCCGGTAGGGCGCCGCCCGGCCCAGCCGCTCGCTCACGTAGCCACGCCACGAGTCGGGCAGGTCGGTCGCCGGGTCGACCGGCGCGTCGGCGACGACCGCGAGCAGGTGGGTCCAGGCCCGTGGGACGACGTCGACGACGGCGTAGCCGCCTCCGCCGGTGACGACCCAGCGGCCCTCGCACAGTTCGTGGGCCAGTCGGTGCAGCTCGGCGTAGGTGGTCGCCTGGCCGTCCACCGACAGGGCGAGGTGGGCCAGCGGGTCCTCGGCGTGGCTGTCGCAGCCGTGCTGGGTGACGAGCACCTGGGGGGCGAACTCGGCCAGCAACGGGGGCACCGTCGCGTGGAAGGCCCGCAGCCACCCCGCGTCGGTGGTGCCTGGCGGCAGGGCCACGTTGACGGCGGTCCCGTCGGCGCTGGGCCCACCGGTCTCCTCGGGGTAGCCGGTGCCGGGGAACAGCGTGCGCGGCGTCTCGTGCAGCGAGATCGTCATCACCCGGGGGTCGTCCCAGAAGATGTGCTGGACGCCGTCGCCGTGGTGCACGTCGACGTCGACGTAGGCGACCCGCTCGACGCCGCCGTCCAGCAGGGTGCGGATGCCCAGGGCGATGTCGTTGTAGATGCAGAACCCGCTCGCGCGCTCCGGCATCGAGTGGTGCAGGCCCCCGATGATGTTCACGCCGTGGTCGGCCCGACCGCTGAGCACGGCCGTGGCCATCTCCACCGTCCCGGCAGCCACCCGGGCGCTGGCGTCGTGCATGCCGGGGAAGCAGGGGTTGTCGTCGGTGCCCAGGCCGAACTCGAGCTCCACCCGGTCGGGGTCGGCGGCGCAGCGCCGCACGGCGGCCAGCAGCTCGGGGGTGTGCACCGTCTGGAGCAGGTCGTCGTCGGCGTACCCGGGCGGGACCACGTGGACGTTGGCGTGGTCGAGCACGCCCAGCGCGCGCGCCAGCCGGATGGTCAGCTCCACCCGCACCGGGGCCATCGGGTGCCCCCGGCCGAAGTTGTACTGGACCAGGTCGTCCTCCCAGACGACCTCGACCCGCCGACTCATGCCCCGGACCCTATCGACACCTCCCCCAGCAGGGGGACCTTCGGCCCGCGGGAGGTCCCGTCCGCGGCACTAGCGTCGGCGCCGAGGAGAAGGGCCATGAGCGAGCAGACGCGCGAACGCACCCACTACGTCTCGCTGCCGGTCGACCAGCCGATCTGGGAACGCTTCCCGATGGTGGCCCCGCTCGTCCTCGTCGCCACCCTCGAGCCGGACGGTTCGGCCGACGTCGCGCCCAAGCACCTGGCGACCCCGGTGTCGTGGCAGAACTGGTTCGGCTTCGTCTGTCACCCCGACCACGGCACCTACCGCAACATCATCGCCACCGAGCAGTTCACCGCGGGGTACCCGAGCCCGCAGATGATGCTGCACACCAGTCTGGCCGCCGCCCCGCGGGCCTCGGACGGGACCAAGCCGACCGTGGAGGCGCTCCCCCTCGCCCCGGCCCGGGTGGTGGAGGGGGTGCTCGTCGAGGGCTGCCGGCTGCACCTGGAGTGCCGGCTGGACCGGGTGGTGGACGGCCTGGGCGACAACGTGCTCATCATCGGCCGGGTGGTCGCCGCGCACGTCGACGAGCTGCTGCTGCGCTCGGTCGACGTCGATGACCACGACCTCGTGCACGCGACACCGCTGGTGGCCTACGTGCACCCGGGCCGGGTCGCGACCGTGGCCGAGACCGTCTCGTTCCCCTACCACGTCGGATTCCGCCGGTAGGGGCCGGCATGACGTCGCCGGCCCGCGCTCCGGAGCTGCGCGCGGAGCAGGCCCAGGCGCTGCTCGTGGCCGCCCGGGCCCGGGCGGGGCAGATGGTGGACGACCTGCTCGCGTTGGCGTCGCTGGACTCGCCCTCGGCCGACCCGGCGGCCCAGGGCCCGGTGCTGGACCGGCTCGCCGACGCCCTCGACGCTCGGGGTCTGCGCGTGCGGCGGCTGCCGGCGGGGGCGAGCGGGGGCCTGCTGCTGGCCGCGCCGCCGGTGCCGCAGCCGACGCCGTTCCAGCTGCTGGTCGGGCACGCCGACACCGTCTGGCCGGTGGGTACGGCCCTGGCCCGGCCACCCTCGCTGGTCGACGGACACGTCACCGGCCCCGGCACCTACGACATGAAGGCCGGCCTGGTGCAGGCGCTCACCGCTGTGGACCTGCTGGCCGACTGCGCGCTGCAGCCCACCGTCAGACCCGTGCTGCTCGTCAACACCGACGAGGAGATCGGCAGCCGGGGCTCGACCGCCGCGATCCGATCGCTGGCCGCCGGCGCCGACCGGGTGCTCGTGCTGGAACCCTCGCTGGGCAGCACCGGAGCCCTGAAGACCGCGCGCAAGGGCCTGGGCCGCTACACCGTCACCGTGCATGGCCGGGCGGCCCACGCCGGGCTCGACCCCACCGCCGGGGCCAGCGCGATCCTCGAGCTGTCGGCGGTGATCCAGGCGCTGTTCGCGCTCAACGACGCCGCCCGCGGGACCACGGTCAACGTCGGGATGGTCTCCGGTGGCATCCAGCCGAACGTGGTCGCCCCGCACAGCAGTGCCGTCGTCGACGTCCGGGTGCTCACCGCTGCCGACGCCGCCGCGGTCGACGCCGCCATCCGGGGCCTGCGGCCGACCACGCCCGGCACGTCCATCACCGTGGAGGGCGGCATGGGTCGTCCCCCGATGGAACACACCGAGCCCAACCAGCACCTGTTTGCCGCCGCCCGCGAAGTCGCGGGCCTCATGGGCATCGACCTCACCGAGGCGACCGCCGGCGGCGGGTCGGACGGCAACACCACGAGCCAGCTGGCCCCCACCCTGGACGGGCTCGGGGCGGTGGGCGACGGGGCGCACGCCGAGCACGAGTACGTGGCCGTACAGCCGTGGGTCCAGCGCACGGCACTGCTGGCAGCCCTGCTCCTGCTGCCCGCGGTGCGCGACGCCGAGCGGACGGGCGACCCGTTCGCCCTGGTCGACACCGGCCCGGCCGGGGCCGGGCCGTGAGCACCGGTACCGCCGCCCGGCTCACCCCGACCACGGTGACGCGCATCGCCAACCTCGAGGTCGGGGCGACTGGCATCGTCCCGCTTGGGCGGGACCGGTGGCAGACCGGGGACTACGTGGTGGCCCGGGTGCGCACCACGTCCCGTGCCCTGCGGCAGGTCGAGCTGCCCTCGGGTCGGATGGCCGAGATCGGCGTGGGCGAGCTGCTCGTCGGCGCCCTCGGCCGCCGGGCCGCGACACTCGAGGCGGTGGGCGACTGGCGCGACGTGGGGACGGACGGGGTGCTGCACCTGCTGACCTCCGCCGGCCTGCTCGGCCGGGCCACGTCGGTGTCACCGTTCCTGCCTGGCCTGGTGGCCCTGGACTACGTCGGTCACGTCCACCTGCGGGGCCGGCCTTCGCGGATGAGCGACTGGGTGCTGCCGCCACCCCCGGACGCTGCACCGTTCCAGCTGCCGGTGGTACTGGTGATCGGCACGTCGATGTCGGCGGGCAAGACCGAGTCGGCCAAGGTGGTGGTCCGTCTGCTGCGCGACCTCGGTCACGTGGTCGTCGGGGCCAAGCTGACCGGGGCGGCCCGGTACCGCGACCCGCTGGCGATGTGGGACGCCGGTGCCACCGCAGTGTTCGACTTCATCGACGCCGGACTGCCGTCCACCGCCGTCCCCGAAGCCGACTACCGGCCGGCCATCAGCACCGTGCTGACGAGGATGGCGGCCACCGGTGCCGACGTCGCGGTGGTCGAGGCCGGCGCCTCCCCGCTGGAGGAGTACAACGGCGCGGCACTGGCCGAGCTGATCGGCGAGCAGGTGCGGTTCGTGCTGCTGTGCGCCTCGGACCCGTACGCGGTCGCCGGCCTCATCGCGGCCTTCGGCCGCTCCCCCGACCTGGTCGCTGGCGGCGCGGCCAACACCACCGCGGGGGTCGCGCTGGTGGGCCGGCTCACAGGCTTGACGGCGGCGAACCTGGTCGACCCGGGGACGCACCCGCTGCTGTCACGGATGCTGGCCGGGCGGCTGGGCTGAGGCGCCGCGGCGCGAGCCCCGGGTCGGTAGGTTGCCCGACGTGCGACGCGGGTGGCAGGGGGCGGTGCTGCGGCCAGAGCGGCTGCTGCCGCTGGCCTTCGTGCTCGCGATCACCGTCGGCACGCTGCTTCTGCTGCTCCCGTGGGCCCGCCGCGGCCCCGGTGGCGCCGACCCGCTCACAGCGCTGTTCACCTCCACCTCCGCCGTGTGCGTCACCGGGTTGACGGTGGTCGACACCGGTACCTACTGGTCCTTCTGGGGCCAGTTCGTGATCATGATGCTGATCCTCGTCGGCGGCCTGGCGATCACCGCGTTCGCCACCCTCATCGTGCTCTCGATCGCCGGCCGGCTGGGGCTGCAGACCCGGCTGGCCGCGCAGCGAGAGACCAAGACCCTCGCCCTCGGCGACGTCGGCCGGGTGCTCGTGGGCGTGTTCGTCACGATGATCGCGCTGCAGCTCACCGTCGCTGCCGTGCTCACCGTGCGGTTCCGGGTCGCCTACGACGAGCCGCTGCCCCGGGCCCTGTGGGACGGGGTCTTCCACAGCGTGTCGGCCAGTAACAACGCCGGCTTCTCCATCTACACCGACAACCTCGTCCGCTACGTGGGCGACCCGGTGGTAGTGGTCGCGACGTGTCTGGCGATCATCGTCGGGGGCATCGGCTTCCCCGTCATCCTCGAGCTCCGCCGCGCTTGGCGGCGCCCCCGGACCTGGAGCGCGCACACCCGCCTGACGGTGTGGACCACGGCGGCCCTGCTGCTGGCCGGGTTGACCATGATGGTGCTGTTCGAATGGGACAACCCGGGCACCCTGGGCCGGCTCGACCCGGGTGCCAAGGCGCTGGCGTCGATCTTCGGGGCGGTCCAGCCCCGCACCGCCGGCTTCAACACCGTCGACGTGCAGGCTATGAACCAGGAGACGCTGTTCGCCACCATCGGGCTGATGTTCGTGGGAGGCGGCAGCGCGGGTACCGCCGGGGGGATCAAGGTGACGACCTTCGCGGTGCTGCTGTTCGTCGTGCTCGCCGAGGTTCGTGGCGACCCGGACGTCAACGTCGCGCGGCGCCGGGTGGCCACCGAGACCCAGCGCCAGGCGGTCGGCGTGACACTGGTCGGGCTCGTCGCGGTGGCCGCCGGGGCCATGCTGATCATGACCACCAGCCAGGTGCCGTTCGGGCCGGCCCTCTTCGAGGCCACCTCCGCCTTCGGTACGGTCGGGCTGTCGATCGGGGTCAGCGCCGAGGTCGGCACGCCGGGCCGGCTGGCACTCGTCGCGCTGATGTTCATCGGCCGGGTCGGCCCGGTCGCCACCTTCTCCTTCTTCGCTCTGCGCGCCACCCAGGCCCGCTACCGCTACCCGCAAGCCCGACCGCTGGTCGGCTGAACCTGGAGGTCAGGCCATGTCCCGCCGGTCCCGCCCCGAGGTGCGCCGCGACAACGTGCTGGTCATCGGCCTCGGCTGGTTCGGTCGCTCGGTGGCGCGCACGCTGGTGGCCCTCAACCACGAGGTCCTTGCACTCGACGACGACCCCGAGGTGGTGGCCGAGCTCGCGCTGGAGCTCACGGCCGTGGTCGAGGCGGACGGGACCAGCCTCGAGGCGCTGGAGCAACTCGGCGCCCGCGAGTACACCCGCGCTCTGGTCGGCATCGGAGACGTGGAGGCCAGCGTGCTGACGGCCTTCAACCTGGTCGACCTCGGCGTCGCCCAGGTGTGGGCCAAGGCGTTGAGCGAGCGGCACGCGATGATCCTGGAGAAGCTGGGCGTGCAGCACGTGGTGAGCCCGGAGAAGGACGCGGGCATGCGCATCGGCCACCTCATCGCGGGCACCATGCTCGACTTCATCGAGGTCGACCCCGGCTGGGCACTGGTGAAGGTGATCCCGCCGCCCGAGGCGATCGGCCGCACGCTGGCCGAGAGCAACCTGCGCCGCCGGCACGGCATCACCGTGGTGGGCACGAAACGACCGGGCCGTGATTTCGTCTACGCCCGGCCGGAGACGGTGGTCGCCCCTGACGACGTCCTGATCGTCGCGGGCCCGACCGCCGACTGCGAGCAGTTCTCGGCGTTCGCGGCGGCGCCGCGCGAGCTGCCGCGGGGGTGAGGCGGGGTCAGGCCCGGCCGGCGGCGATGTCCCGGGCCCGGTCCCGGTTCGCCAGCACCGCGTCGAGGAAGGCGGCCCGCAGGCCGTGGCCCTCCAGCCGGTGCAGGGCCGCCGCGGTGGTGCCCCCGGGGGAGGTGACCTGCTCGCGCAGCACCGCCGGGTGCTCGCCGGTCTGGGCGAGCATGGCGGCCGACCCGGCGAGCGTCCCGACGGCCAGCCGGGTGGACAGGTCGCGGGGCAGGCCCGCGTGCACCCCTGCCTCGACGAGTGCTTCCACGATGAGGAAGACATAGGCGGGTCCGGAGCCGGAGACCGCGGTCACTGCGTCGAGCTGGTGCTCGGCGACCCGCTCCACGGCGCCCACGGCCCCCAGCAGCCGCTCCGCCGAGGCGAGCTGCTCGTCCGAAACCGCCCGGCCGGGGCAGAGCGCGCTGACCCCCGCGCCGACCAGGGCCGGCGTGTTGGGCATCGCCCGCACCACCGCAGTGCCGGCTGGCAGCAGCCCTTCGAGGGTGGTGGTGGTGAGCCCGGCAGCCACCGACACCACGACTGCACCCGCGCGCAGGGTCGGCCCCGCCTCGGCCAGCGCTGCCGCCACGTCGCCGGGCTTGACCGCGACCACGACCAGGTCGGCCGCAGCCGCCACGGTGGGCACGTCGGTGGCGACCACCCCGTGGGCGGCCGCGACCTCCCTGGCCCGGTCCTGCCGGCGGTCGCTCACCTGCACCTGCTCGGGAGCGGTCCCGCCGGCCAGCACCCCACGCAGGATGCTCTCCCCCATCACGCCGACGCCCAGGAATCCGATGGTCATGGTGGTCAGGCTAGGGGCCTTAGCGGTCGCGGAAGTCCAGCGGCGCGTACCGCGGTCCGAAGCGCGGGGCCGAGGTGGTGAGCTCCAGCAGCCGCTGCACCCGGAACCGGTGGCCGCGGTAGGGCTCGAGCAGCGCAAGCATCTGTTCGTCGGAGTCGCTGACCCGGCCGGTGAGGGCGAACACCACCAGCCGCGGCACGTGCAGGTCCCCCACCGAGACGGCATCGGCATCGCCGAGCGCCCGCTGCTCCGTCTCGGCCGCGGTCCAAGGCCCGATGCCGGGCACCGATCGCAGCCGCCGGTCGAGGGCGGCAGACGACACCGCCCCTGCCTCCTCCAGCCGGGCCGCAACCCGCGCCGCACGGCGCACGGTGTCCCGGCGCTGCGGGGTGACCCCCGCGCGCTGCCACTCCCAGTCCGGTAGGGCGGCCCAGGTGCGCGGGGACGGGACGACGCGTAGTGGCACCGGCGTGGGGCCCGGGGCCGGTGGCCCGTGCCGGAGCAGCAGCGTCCGCCAGGAGTCGCGGGCCTGCCGGCCGGTCACCTTCTGCTCGAGCACCGCCGGCACCAGCGCCTCCCAGACCAGGCCGGTGCGGCCCAGCCTCGGCCCGCCGGTGCGCCGGGCCCCGTCGACGAGTACCTGCCGGTCGGGCCGGAACCCCTCCGGGTCGTCGCACCCGCCGACCCAGTCCGGGGCGCGCTCGCACAACCACGCCGCCCCCGGTCCCCAGGCGCGAACGTCGAGGGCCCCGGCGGTGGCGGCCAGCCGTACCGTGCCGGGACCGTCGGGCGTCCACGCGGTACGCCACACGGCTCCCTCGCCGTCGGTGGCGAAGGTCGGGTCACCCCGCCCGCGGCGATGCACGGCGAGCACGAGGCGCAGCGCCGCCGGGGTCAGCCACGGCCGCCCCGACGGCGGGGTCCACCGTCGAGTCCGGGCCGTGGCCGGGCTCAGAACCGGATCGCCTCGGGTGGCAGGTCGAGGTCGCAGGCCACCCGGGCGCCCCGGCGCAGCTCGTTGCCCCGACCGATCCGCGCCCCCGCACCGACGACCGCGTGCTCGAGCAGCACGTCCGCGCCGAGCCAGGCACCGGCCCCGACAGCCGAGAAGCGCACCCGGCTCCCGTCGCCGACGGTCGCGTCGGGCATCACCACCGACCCCTCCACGATCGCGTCGGCCCCGACGCTCGCCCCCGGCAGCACCGACGACCCGCCGTACACCCGAGCCGTGGGATGCACGGCGGCGCCGTCGAGGACCAGGGCCTCCCCCGGCGGCCCGGGCCGCGCGGACGGAACCACCAGCCCGCGGACCAGGTCGGCGGACCCCTGCACGTAGAGCGCGGGGGTGCCCAGGTCGGTCCAGTAGGCCCGGTCGACATGACCGAGCAGCAGCCTGCCGTCCTCCAGCAGGGCGGGGAAGGTGTCCCGCTCCACCGACACCACCCGGTTGGGCGGGATCGTGTCGATCATGGCGCGGCGGAAGACGTAGCAGCCGGCGTTCACCCGGTTCGTGACCGGTTCGGGCGACTTCTCCAGGAACTGCGTGACCCGGCCGTCGTCCTCGCACAGGACGCTGCCGAACGCGCGGGGGTCCTCCACCTCGGTCAGGTAGAGGGTCACGTCGGCGTCCCACTCCCGGTGCCGGGCCAGCTGGGCGGCCAGGTCGTGCCCGTCGAGGACGTCGCCGTTGAACACCACGACCGGGTCGTCGGGCCCGGAGCCCAACCGTTGCGCGGCGTTGGCTATCGCCCCGGCCGTGCCCAGCGGGGACGGCTCGAGCATGACCTCCACCTGCGCACCGAACGCGCTGAGCTCGGGGATGTAGCGCTCGAACTCCGCCGCCCGGTAGGCAACGGCCAGTACCACCCGGTCGACTCCGGCGGCGGCGGCACGGGCGACCTGGTGGGCCACGAACGGGACCCCGGCAACCGGCAGCATCGGCTTGGGGGTTCGGTCGGTCAACGGTCGCAGCCGGGTGCCCAGCCCCCCGACGAGCAGGATCGCCTCCACCATGGCGGTGAGCGTAGGCGGCGCCGGCCCGTAGGGTGCGGCAGGTGCTCGCCGCCGACCCGGTCGTCCCTGCCGACCTGCTGGCCTTGGCCCTCCGGCGGGACTCGGCCCGCCCCTTCCTCACCTGGTACCAGCCGGCCACCGGCGCCCGGGTGGAGCTGTCCGTGCTCACCTTCGCCACCTGGGTCGCCAAGACGTGCGGGCTGCTCACCGACGAGCTTGACGTCGCCCCGGACGACGTCGTCGCGGTACGGCTGCCCGCGCACTGGCTCGGCCCGGTCTGGGCGCAGTCGGTCTGGACGGTCGGGGCACGGCTACGCCTGCCCGGCGACGACGGGGACGAGGTGGCGCGGGTGGTCGTGCGCGACGCCGAGGAGCCAGCCGAGCAGGACGCGCAGGCGCGCGACCTCGTCGTCGTGCGTACGGCGCCGCTCGGGGGCCCCGCTGGGACCGCGGCCCCGTCGGGGGCGCTGGACTACGGCCGCGAGGTGCCCGGGCAGCCTGACCGGTTCGCCCCGCTCGGCCCGCCCGGGCCCGCTGTGCTCGACGACGACCTGCTCGAGCAGGCTCGCCACCGGGCGCGGGCGGCCGGTCCGCGGGCCCGTACCCTGGTGGTCGGCGAGCGATTCGACCGCGACGTTCTTCTCGATGCGCTGCTGGTCCCGCTGCTGCTGGACGGGTCGGCGGTGCTCGTGCACGGCTCGCCGGGGCCGGACGGGCTGACGGCGATCGCCGCGGCCGAGCGTGTCGAGGTCACCACGGGTCGGTCGTGAGGGCCGCCGCCAGGTGCAGCCGGGTGTAGGCCAACGCCTCGGCCAGGTCGGCCTCGCGCTCGGCGCGGTTCTTCGCCCGCCGCGTCGCGACCTCCAGCACGATCGTCCCCGACCAGCCGTCGCGGGCCAGGCGTTCGAGCAGCTCGTCGCACGGCTGCGTCCCCCGGCCCGGCACCAGGTGCTCGTCCCGGGCCGAACCGGTCCCGTCGGCCAGGTGCACGTGCGCCAGCCGATCCCCGAGGTCAGCGGCCAGCGCGAGCGCGTCGCTCCCGGAGACAGCGGTGTGCGACAGGTCGAGCGTGCAGTGGGTGTAGGCCTCGTCGGTGGGATCCCAGTCGGGCAGGTAGGCCTTGATCTCCCGGCCACCGGCACGCCAGGGGAACATGTTCTCCACCGCCACGACCGTCTGCGTCTGCTCGGTGAGCGCGGTCACCTTGGGGACGAAGTCGCGCGCGTACTCGCGCTGCCAGCGGAAGGGCGGATGGGCCACCACCACCGCCGCCCCCAACCGCTGCGCGGCGTCCACCGAGCGCGTCAGCCGCTCCCAGGGGTCGGGCGACCACACCCGCTGGGTGATGATGAGGCACGGCGAGTGCACCGCCAGGACGGGCACCTGGTGGGTCTGCACCAGGTCGGCGACCGCGTCGATGTCCTGGCTGACCGGGTCGGTCCAGACCATGAGCTCCACTCCGTCGTACCCGAGCTCCGCGGCGATCTCGAAGGCCGCCTCGGTCGACTCCGGGTACACCGACGCCGTGGACAGGGCCACCCCCGCGTCGGCCAGCCGGAGCGGGACGCCTGCCCCGGACGGCTGGGTGCTCACTGCACCAGGGTACGAGGCCCGGTCGGTCCGGATCGCTAGAAGTGCAGGCCGCCGGGCTCCCCCTGCTCGTCCAGCAGGTCCAGCCGACGCAGGATGATGCCCTCGCGCAGCGCCCACGGGCAGATGCGCAGCGAGTCGACCTCGAACAGGTCCATCGCGCCCTCGGCGACGACGGCGCCGGCGAGCAGCTGCGCGGACCGGCCGGCCGAGACACCGGGCAGCCCGGCCCGCTTCGCTGCGGTCATCGCGGCGATGCGGGGCACCATCTCCCGGAGGGCGTGCAGCTCCAAGGTGCGTGCGACGTAGGGGCCCTCGGCCGACGGTGCCGCCCCGGCGATCCGCGCCAGCTGCCGGAACGTCTTGGAGGAGCCGACGGACAGGTCGGGCGCCCCATGCCGCAGCACCCGACCGGCCGCCTGCGCGATCGTGGCCCGCACGTGCCGACGCAGCGCCCGCACGTGCTCGCTGTCCGGCGGGTCGCCGGACAGCCGCTCACGGGTCAGCCGACCGGCTCCGAGCGGCAACGACAGCGCCACGTCGGGGTCCTCGTCGATGCCGGTGGCGATCTCCAGGCTGCCGCCGCCGATGTCCAGCACGAGCAGCCGGCGGGCCGACCAGCCGAACCACCGGCGGACGGCCAGGAACGTCAGCCTCGCCTCCTCCTGCCCGCCGAGCACCTGCAGGTCGATGCCGGCCTCCGCCCGCACCCGGGCCAGCACGGCGTCACCGTTCTCCGCGCTGCGCAGCGCGGACGTCGCGAACGCGAGGATCGACTCGGCACCCTTGTCCTCCGCCAGCACGACCGCCTCACGGCAGAAGTCGACGAGCCGATCCGCCCCGGTCGTGCCGATGGTGCCGTCAGGCTCGACGAGCTCGGACAGCCGCAGCTCGGCCTTGTGCTTGAACGCCGGCAGCGGCCGTCCACCCGGGTGGGCGTCGACCAGCAGCAGGTGCACCGTGTTCGAGCCGACATCCAGCACCCCGAGCCGCACCCACCCGACGCTACGCCCCCCGCCTCGTACGCTGCAGGCGTGGTCGAGGTGACGCTGTCGTTCCCCCGTACCTGGGTGGAGTTCGCCGACCCCGCCGACCCCGACGGCACGCTGGTACGAGCCGACCTGACGTGGCTGACCTCGCGCTGGGCCTGCATCTTCGGCCGCGGGTGCCGGGGGATCGACGCGAGCCGACCCGACGACGGCTGCTGCACGCTCGGGGCGCACTTCACCGACGCCGACGACGAGGAGCGGGTGCAAGCGGCCGCCAGGAGGCTGCGGGCCGACGAGTGGCAGCTGCGTCGGGACGGCCGGCGGCGCGGCGTGGTCGGCACCGACGCCGAGGGCTCCCGCCAGACCCGCGTGGTCGACGGTGCCTGCGTCTTCCTCAACCGGGCGGGGTTCGCCGGGCCGCCCGGCTGCGCCCTGCACGCACTGGCGGCGCGAGAGGGACGCCACCCGCTGCAGACCAAGCCGGACGTCTGCTGGCAGCTTCCGCTGCGGCGCGAGCACCGCAGCGTGCAGCGGCCCGACGGCAGCACCTACACCGAGGTGAGCCTCGGCGAGTTCGACCGCCGCGGCTGGGGCCCCGGTGGTCACGACCTCGACTGGTACTGCAGCGGAGCCACCGAGGCGCACGTCGGCGAGGAGCCCCTGGTGCGCAGCGCCCGGGCCGAGATCGTCGCGCTCATCGGCGAGCCCGCCTACGCCCGCCTGCTCGAGCTGTGCCGGACCCCGCTGGCCCCGCACCCGGCGTCGCAGCGGTGAGGGCAACTCCCAGCCCCAATATCTGGCGCCACCCCGACCGCTACGAGCAGCTCAACCTGGGCGCCGACCCCGAGGGCCTGCTGCTCGCCGCGCTCGATGAGCTGCTCGGGGAACGAGCGCCGGTCGCGGTGGCGCTGGACGTCGGCTGCGGCACCGGCTTCTGGCTGCCGCGGCTGGCGAGCCGCGCCCGCCGGGTGCACGGCGTCGAGCCGCACCCTGACCTGGCCGAGCGCGCTCGCACCCGGGTCCGCTGTGCCCGCCTGGAGGGCCAGGTCGTCGTGCACACCGCTCTCGCCCAGCGACTGCCGCTCCCCGACGACTGCGCCGACCTGGTCTTCTCGCACTGGGCCTACTTCTTCGGACCGGGCTGCGAACCTGGCCTGGCCGAGGCCGATCGCGTGCTGCGCACCGGCGGCGCGCAGGTGGTGGTGGACCTCGACGTCGAGTCCGACCGCGGGTACGCCCGCTGGTTCGCCGCCTCGGGACGAGCCGTCCGAGCAGACCGTGCTGCCGCCTTCTTCGCCATCCGAGGGTTTCGGACCAGGCGGCTGCCGGTGGTGTGGCAGTTCGCCGACCGCGCCGAGCTGGCCGAGGTGCTGGCCCTGGAGTTCCCGCCCCGGGTGGCGGCGCGGGCGCTGGCCGAGACCGTCGGCAGCACCGTCGCGGTGCCCACCGTGCTGCGCTGGCGGCGGAACGGCGGCGCCAGCACATGAGCGTCGGCACTGTCGGACCCCCTTCCTAGCGTCGCGGCATGCCTCGAGCGACCGTGACCTACCGCTGCGCCGACTGCGGCTGGACCAGCCCCCGCTGGGTGGGCCGGTGCGGCCGGTGCGACGTCTGGGGCAGTGTCGGCGAGGAGTCGGCGTCCCGGCCCGGCAGTCGCGGGCTCGAGTCGATCGCTCCGGCCCTGCCGATGCCGGACGTGGACGCGACACCCGGGCGGGCCGTGCCCAGCGGGGTGGACGAGCTCGACCGGGTGCTGGGCGGCGGGCTGGTCCCGGGCAGTGTCGTGCTGATGGCCGGGGAGCCCGGCGTCGGCAAGTCGACGCTGGCCCTCGAGGTGGCCGCCCGCGCCCCGGGTTCGGCGCTGTACCTGACCGGGGAGGAGACGACGGCGCAGGTACGGCAGCGGGCCGACCGCACCGCGGCCGTGCGCCCGGCGTTGTTCCTGGCCGCGGTGCGTGACCTCGAGGAGGTGCTGGCCCACCTCGAGCAGGTGCGTCCGGACCTGCTGGTGCTGGACTCGGTGCAGACCGTGACGGTGCCCGGGGTGGACTCCTCGGCCGGCGGCCCGGCCCAGGTCCGAGCGGTCGCCGCCGCGCTCGTGGCGGCCGCGAAGGCCTCGGGGACCACCGTCCTGCTCGTCGGGCACGTGACCAAGGACGGTGCGGTGGCCGGGCCGCGGGTGCTCGAACACCTCGTGGACGTCGTGCTGCTGTTCGAGGGAGACCGGCACTCGCGGTTGAGGCTGCTGCGAGGACTGAAGAACCGGTTCGGCCCGTCGGACGAGGTCGGCTGCCTGGACCTCGAGGAGGGCGGGATCACCTCGGTACCCGACCCGTCCCGGCTGTTCCTCAGCGCCAGTCCCGAGGCCGTGCCCGGGCGGTGCTGGACGGTCGCGCTGGAGGGCCGGCGTGCCCTGCCCATCGAGGTGCAAGCCCTGCTCGGACCCGCGGGCGACGGCGCGCCCCGGCGGGTGGCCACCGGGCTGCCGCCGGCGCGGCTGGCGCTGCTGCTCGCGGTGCTCGAGCAGCGCTGTCGGCTGCCGGTCGGGGGGCGCGACGTCTACACCGCGACCGTCGGTGGGCTCACCGTGGCCGAGCCCGCCGCTGACCTTGCCACGGCGCTGGCGGTGGCCAGTGCGGCCACCGGCCTGGCGCTGCCCGGTGGGGTCACGGCAGTCGGGGAGGTCGGGCTCGACGGGGAGGTCCGAGCGGTGGGCGGGCTGCGCCACCGGGTGCTGGAGGCCGCCCGCGTCGGGGCTCGCCGCGTGCTGGTGCCGGCGGCCGAGGTGCCCGGCGGCGGGCCGGTGCCGCCAGGTCCGGACGGGTGCGACGTGGTGCCGGTCCGGACGCTCTCCGAGGCGCTGCACCGAGCGCCCGGGACGACGTCGCTGCGGCTGGTGAGACCACGGCACACCTAGGATCGCTCCCATCGACGCCACACTGCGACGCACGCTCGCCGCCGTGGCCCCGGGGACGCCCCTGCGCGAGGGGCTGGAACGCATCCTGCGGGGCCGTACCGGCGCGCTCGTCGTGCTCGGCTACGACCGTCAGGTGGAGGCGCTGTGCACGGGCGGCTTCGTGCTCGACGTCGAGTTCTCCGCCACCCGGCTACGCGAGCTGGCGAAGATGGACGGCGCCATCGTCGTGGACACCAGGAACAACCGCATCGTGCGCGCCGCCACCCAGCTGGTCCCGGACCCGACCATCCCGACCACCGAGTCCGGCACCCGGCATCGCACCGCCGAACGCACGTCCCGACAGACGCACTTCCCGGTGATCTCGGTGAGCCAGTCGATGAACCTCGTGGCCCTCTACCTCGACGGCCACCGGCACGTCCTGGAGGGGTCCGCGGAGATCCTGTCCCGGGCCAACCAGGCGCTTGCCACCCTGGAGCGGTACAAGCTGCGCCTGGACGAAGTCACCAGCACCCTGTCGGCGCTGGAGATCGAGGACCTGGCGACGCTGCGGGACGTCGCGGCAGTCGCCCAGCGACAGGAGATGGTGCGGCGTATCGCCCGCGAGATCGAAGGCTACGTCGTCGAGCTCGGTGCGGACGGCCGCCTGCTCGCCCTGCAGCTCACCGAGCTCGTCGCGGGCATCGACACCGACCGGACCCTGCTCGTGCAGGACTACGCCGCCGACCCCGACGCGGTCCTGCACCGCGACCTCGCCGACCTCGAGGACCTCAGCGCCCCCGACCTGCTCGACCTCAGCGCGGTCGCGGCGGCACTGGGCTACGGCGGCGGGGAGCCGGCGCTGGACCAGGCCATCAGTCCGCGCGGCTACCGGCTGCTGGCCAAGGTGCCGCGCCTGCCCGGCACCGTCGTCGACCGGCTGGTCACGCACTTCTCGGGTCTGCAGCGGCTGCTGTCGGCCACGGTCGAGGACCTGCTGGCGATCGAAGGCATCGGCGACGCGCGGGCCCGCACCATCCGGGAGGCGCTGTCCCGGCTGGCCGAGTCGAGCATCCTGGAGCGCTACGTCTGAGCCTGACCACCGACCTGCTGGACTGGTACGCGACGGCCGCGCGTGACCTGCCCTGGCGCCGGCCGGGGACGACCCCCTGGGCCGTGCTCGTCAGCGAGGTCATGCTGCAGCAGACGCCGGTCTCCCGGGTGCTGCCCGTCTACGAGAGCTGGTTGGCGCGGTGGCCGACGCCGGCCTCGCTGGCCGACGACAGCCCCGGGGAGGCGGTTCGCGCCTGGGGCCGGCTCGGGTACCCGCGGCGGGCGTTGCGGCTGCACGCTGCCGCAACCACCATCGTCGCCTGCCACGCCGGAGTGGTTCCCGACGACCTCGCTGCCCTCCGGGCGCTGCCCGGCGTGGGCGACTACACCGCCGCTGCGGTGGCCGCCTTCGCCTACCGGCAACGGGTGCCGGTGCTCGATACGAACGTGCGCCGCGTGCTCGCCCGGCAGCAGCGCGGGTCGGCCGCCGGGCCCGCGCACCTCACCCGTGCCGAGCGGGACCTCGCCGAGCGCCTGCTGCCGCCCGACCCGGCGACCGCTGCCCGCTGGTCGGTCGCGGTGATGGAGCTCGGGGCGCTGGTGTGCACCGCGGTGGCGCCTCGCTGCGATGCCTGCCCGCTCGTCCCCCGGTGCGCCTGGCTCGCCGCCGGCCGTCCCGCCCCCGCCACCCCCCGCCGGGCCCAGCCCTTCGCCGGCACCGACCGGCAGGTGCGCGGGCTGCTGCTGGCCGACGTCCGGGACGCTGCCGCCCCGGTGCCGGCCGCGGCGTTGGCGTCACTGTGGCCGGACCAGGTGCAGCGCGAGCGCGCACTCGCCTCGCTGCTGGCCGACGGCCTGCTCGCCCGCGACGAGGATGGCGGCCTGCGGCTCCCCGGCTGAGTCAGGCGAGCCGCCGCTCGACCCGGGCCAGCCCGTCCCGGTAGTCCGCCCGAGGGTCCATCGCGACAGCCACCCGGAAGTGCCCGCGGGCCTCGTCGTGCCGGGACTGCCGCTCGCACACCCGGCCCAGCGCGAACCGTGCGTAGGCGTCGGTGGGGTCGAGCTCCACCAACCGGGTGAACGTCCGCTCAGCGCGGGCGAGCTGGGCGCTGGAGAAGTACGCCCGCCCGGCCAGCTCGAGCACCGAGCGCGAGTCCGGCTCGTCGGACAGCAGAGGTCGTAGCAGCACGAGCGCGTCCACCGGCCGCCGCTGCTCGAGCAGGTCGGCTGCCTGCCGCAACGCGTCGGCCGGGTGCGGCGCGCTCACGCCTCCGGCTGCCCGGCCGCCTCCACCACAGGAGCATCCGGCAGCTCGGCGTTGCTCTCGCCGGCGAAGCTGAACTCCGCGGTGCTGCCCTCGCCGACGACGTCGACCAGCACGATCTGGCCCGGCTTGAGCTCACCGAACAGGATCCTCTCGGACAGGGCGTCCTCGATCTCGCGCTGGATGGTGCGGCGCAACGGCCGGGCGCCGAGTACGGGGTCGAAGCCCCGCTTGCCCAGCAGCTCCTTGGCGGCGGTCGTGAGCTCGATACCCATGTCCTTGTCCCGCAGCCGCTCGTCCACCTTGCCGATCATCAGGTCGACGATCCGGACGATCTCCTCGGGCGTCAGCTGGTGGAACACGACGACGTCGTCCACGCGGTTGAGGAACTCCGGCCGGAAGTGCTGCTTGAGCTCGTCGGAGACCTTTGCCTTCATCCGCTCGTAGGAGCCCTGGGCGTCGCTGGCCTGGGTGAACCCGAGGCTGACGCTCTTGGCGATGTCACGGGTACCCAGGTTGGTGGTCATGATGATCACGGTGTTCTTGAAGTCCACCGCTCGGCCCTGGGCGTCGGTGAGCTTGCCCTCCTCGAGCACCTGCAGCAGGGAGTTGAAGATGTCGGGGTGGGCTTTCTCCACCTCGTCGAACAGCACCACCGAGAACGGCTTGCGCCGCACCTTCTCGGTGAGCTGCCCGCCCTCCTCGTAGCCGACGTAGCCGGGGGGCGAGCCGAACAGCCGCGAGACGGTGTGCTTCTCGGAGTACTCGCTCATGTCCAGCGCGATGAGGCTGTCCTCGTCCCCGAACAGGAACTCCGCCAGGGCCTTGGAGAGCTCGGTCTTGCCGACCCCGGAGGGCCCGGCGAAGATGAATGAGCCCCCGGGACGCTTCGGGTCCTTCAGTCCGGCCCGGGTGCGGCGGATCGACTTGGCCAGCGCCCTGATGGCGTCCTCCTGGCCGATGACCCGCTTGTGCAGCTCGTCCTCCATGCGCAGCAGCCGGGAGGTCTCCTCCTCGGTCAGCTTGAACACCGGGATGCCGGTGGCGATGGCCAGCACCTCGGCGATGAGGTCCTCGTCCACCTCGGCCACGACGTCGAGGTCGCCGGCCTTCCACTGCTTCTCCCGCTCGTTGCGCTGCGCGAGCAGGGTCTTCTCCTTGTCCCGCAGCCGCGCGGCCACCTCGAAGTCCTGCGCGTCGATCGCCGACTCCTTCTCGCGGCGGACCGCGGCGATCTTCTCGTCGAACTCGCGCAGGTCCGGCGGCGCCGTCATCCGGCGGATACGCAGCCGCGAGCCTGCCTCGTCGATGAGGTCGATGGCCTTGTCCGGCAGGAACCGGTCGGAGATGTAGCGGTCGGACAGCTGAGCGGCGGCCACCAGGGCCGGGTCGGTGATCGTCACCCGGTGGTGCGACTCGTACCGGTCCCGCAGGCCCTTGAGGATCTCGATGGTGTGGGCGAGCGTCGGCTCGTTGACCTGGATGGGCTGGAACCGGCGCTCGAGCGCCGCGTCCTTCTCCACGTGCTTGCGGTACTCGTCGAGTGTGGTCGCGCCGATCGTCTGCAGCTCGCCCCGGGCCAGCATCGGCTTGAGGATGCTGGCCGCGTCGATCGCGCCCTCGGCGGCCCCGGCCCCCACGAGCGTGTGGATCTCGTCGATGAACAGGATGATGTCCCCGCGGGTCCGGATCTCCTTGAGCACCTTCTTCAGCCGCTCCTCGAAGTCGCCGCGGTAGCGGCTGCCGGCGACCAGCGCGCCCAGGTCGAGCGTGTACAGCTGCTTGTCCTTGAGCGTCTCGGGCACCTCGCCCTTGACGATGGCCTGAGCGAGGCCCTCGACCACGGCGGTCTTGCCGACGCCGGGCTCTCCGATGAGCACCGGGTTGTTCTTCGTGCGGCGCGAGAGCACCTGCATGACCCGCTCGATCTCCTTCTCGCGCCCGATCACCGGGTCGAGCTTGCCCTCCCGTGCGGCCTGGGTGAGGTTGCGGCCGAACTGGTCGAGCACGAGCGAGGTGGACGGCGCCTCGGCCTGCGGGCCGCCCGCGCTGACGGTCTCCTTGCCGCCCTGGTACCCCGACAGCAGCTGGATCACCTGCTGGCGCACCCGGTTCAGGTCGGCTCCGAGCTTCACCAGCACCTGCGCCGCGACACCTTCGCCCTCGCGGATGAGGCCGAGCAGGATGTGCTCGGTGCCGATGTAGTTGTGGCCGAGCTGCAAAGCCTCGCGCAGCGACAGCTCGAGCACCTTCTTGGCGCGCGGGGTGAAGGGGATGTGCCCGCTGGGCGCCTGCTGGCCCTGGCCGATGATCTCCTCGACCTGGGACCGCACGGCCTCCAGCGAGATGCCCAGGCTCTCCAGAGCCTTGGCGGCGACACCCTCGCCCTCGTGGATCAGGCCGAGCAGGATGTGCTCGGTCCCGATGTAGTTGTGGTTGAGCATCCTGGCCTCTTCTTGCGCCAGGACGACGACCCGTCGGGCCCGGTCGGTGAACCTCTCGAACATCAGCGCTCCTCGTTTCCGCGGTGCGCAGCCGCCCTGCCGCTCCGGACGCCTGTCCCGGCATGCTAGCCCCGCGAGCGGGGCCGCACGCCTCGAGCACCGGTGCTGCGCGCCTGCGAGCACAACTGCAGCGGACGATCACGGTGTTCCGCCAGGTGGCAGCGTTACGCCAGCGGCGAACGGGCAGCGGACGCCACCGCGCGTCAGGCCCCCCGGCTGACGCGCCGGCCAGTCAGGAGTGAGCGGCCTCGTACTGGGCGACCACCGACGCCGGGATGCGACCGCGTTCGCTCACCGCGACGCCCTGCTCCTTGGCCCAGGCTCGAATCGCAGCGGATTCGCTGCCCTTCGCCTGAGCCGACGGTCGACGGCCGGTGACCCGGCGACCGCCGGTACGCCGGGCGTGCCCGACGTAGACCGCCAGGGCCTCCCTGAGGGCTGCGGCGTTGGTGCCACTGAGGTCGATCTCGTAGCTCGCGCCGTCCAGGCCGAACTGGACCGTCTCCTCGGCCGGCTCGCCGTTCAGGTCGTCGACGAGGACGACTTCTACCCGCTGTGCCACGGCAGACAACTCCTTGCTCAAGAAATGGGGGACGAGGCGAGAGGATATACCCCATTCGTCGAGGCAGAGAACTCGTACACCATTCTCGTGTTTCCCAGCGTGTTGGGCCGGACTCGTTCCAAGTCGAGGAATTCTGCTATTCCTTCGTCCCACGACCTCACCATCTGCGCGAATACCTCCGGGTCCAACGGGACCCGGTCGACAGCGCGAAACCCCAGCCGCACGAAGAAGTCCACCTCGAAGGTGAGGCAGAAGACCCGGCGAACGCCGAGGTCGCGCGCCGTGCTGAGCAATTCCTGCACCAGGGCGCGACCGATTCCCTGTCCGCGGTGTCCGGGGTGCACGGCCACCGAACGCACTTCGGCGATGTCCTCCCACATGACGTGCACGGCCGCGCACCCGACGGGCGACCCATCGGAATCGACTGCCACCCGAAAGTCCGGGACATCCTCGTACAGGGTCACCACGTCTTTACCGAGAAGGATCCGATCGGCGGTGTAGGTGTCGATGAGAGCCTTGATGGACGGGACGTCCGACGTCCGAGCCCGTCGCACGACGACCTGCACCCGATGATCGTAAGCGGACTGAAAACGGTGGCGGGTCGGGGTCGGGTGGCGGGTCGGGGGGCAGGTGGGGGGGTCGGTGGTCGGTGGGGTGCCCCCACAAGACCCCCCAGCACGGGATGTGGACGTCAGGCGCACCAGGGCCGGCCGAGGCGACCGTCGGCAGCCGGCAGGCGTGCGACCCCCTCGGCGGACGGTCGTGCAGGTGGCTCCCCCGGTTCGGGCTACCGAGCTGCGTTGCGGGCCCAGACCAGCCCCAGCCCGATCAGGGTGAGCCACGGCTCGTGGTGGTCGATCGTCTCGGCCTCCCCCAGCATGACCGGCGCGAGCCCACCGGTGGCGATGACCGTCACCTCGGCGGGGTCGTCGCTGAGCTCAGCCGCCATCCGGCGCACGGTGCCGTCGACCTGCCCCGCGAAGCCGTAGAGCGCCCCCGCCTGCACAGCCTCGACAGTGTTCTTGCCGATCACCGAGCGAGGGCGCGCGAGCTCGACCATGCGGAGCTGGGCCCCCCGCTGGCCGAGCGCCTCCAGCGAGATCCCGATGCCCGGCGCGATGGCACCGCCGAGGTACGCGCCCTGCTCGGAGACGGCGTCGAACGTGGTGGCGGTGCCGAAGTCGACGACGATGGCCGGCCCGCCGTAGAGGTGTCCGGCAGCTACCGCGTTGATGATGCGGTCGGTGCCGACCTCCCGGGGGTTGTCGACCAGCACGGGGATCCCGGTGCGGACCCCTGGCTCGACCACCACCGCAGGCACCTGGGCAAACCCCGCGTCCAGCATCTCGCGCATCTCGGCCAGGACGGACGGAACAGTGGAGCACACGACGACGCCGTCGATGCTGGCGGCGTCAGCAGCGGCCGCGAGATCCGTGCGGGCGTCCCTGGCCCGCCGGGCCAGCAGCCCGTCCAGCAGCACCGCCCACTCGTCGGCGGTTCGGCTCGCATCGGTCGACACCCGCCAGTGCTCGACCACCTCCAGGTCCTCGTCGGGCTCGAGCAGCCCCAGCACGGTCTGGGTGTTGCCCACGTCGATCGCCAGCAGCATGCACTCACCCCTGCCCGTCGAAGTCGAGCCCGATGTCCAGGACGGGCGCCGAGTGGGTCAGCGCTCCGACGGCCAGGTAGTCGACGCCTGTGGCGGCGACCGTCGCGGCCCGGTCGAGGGTGAGACCGCCGCTGGCCTCCAGCCGGGCCCGGCCGGCGACCAGCCGCACCGCCGCACGCATCTGCTCGGGGTCGAAGTTGTCCAGCAGCACCAGGTCGGCGCCGGCCTCCACCGCCGCGACGGCATCGTCGACGGTGTCGACCTCGACCTCGACCGGGACATCGGGAAAAGCTGCGCGCACCCGCGCGAACGCCTCCACCACTCCCCCGGCGGCGACCACGTGGTTGTCCTTGACCAGCGCCGCGTCCGACAGCGACATCCGGTGGTTGTGCCCACCGCCGCAGCGCACGGCGTACTTCTCCAGCGCCCGCAGCCCCGGCGTGGTCTTGCGGGTGTCCCGGACGGCCGCGCCGGTGCCGGCGACGGCGTCCACCCAGGCCCGGGTGAGCGTCGCGACGCCGGACAGGTGCCCGAGCAGGTTCAGCATGGTGCGCTCGCCCAGCAGCAGGTCCCGGGCGCCCCCCAGCACCTCGAGCAGCACCGTGCCAGGACCCACGCGATCGGCGTCGGCGACCAGGGCCTTGACCTCGACCGGCCCCGAACCGGCGCGCGCCAGCACCACCTGCGCCACGTCGAGGCCGGCGACCACACCCTCGGCCCGGGCGACCACCCGGGCCCGCGAACGGGCGTCGGCGGGGACGGTGGCGACCGAGGTCACGTCCTGCCCGCCGGCGAGGTCCTCGGCCAGCGCCGCGTCGACGAGCGCGACGACGGACCCGGGGTCGAGCCCGGCGGCCTCCAGTCGCTGCAGCACGGCCGCCGGGACGGCCTGCGGCGACGAGCCGGGGGCGGCAGGGGACGACGTCATCGCCCCTCCAGGGTCATCGCGCCGCTCGGAGTCATCGCGCCTCCAGGGGTACGTAGTCGACCTGCAGGTGCCCGTCAGGGTCCCGCTCGCAGACCAGCCGGCCACGCCAGCGGTCGTCGTCTCGCGCGGGGAAGTCCGTCCGCCAGTGGCCGCCTCGGGTCTCCTCCCGCAGCAGCCCCGCCTCGGCCAGCGCCAACCCGACCTGCTGAAGGTTCGTGGTCTCCCACGCCTCGGTGGACGGGTCACAGTCGTGCTCCGACGTCGCCTGCGCGCCCAGGCTCGCCAACGTCTCCAGCGTGGCGCGCAGACCGGCCTCGTCCCTGGTCACGCCGGCACCGGCGGTCATCGCCGCCTGCAGCCGGGGCCGGTCGGACGCCGCGACGAGCGGCGCGGCGAGACGCTGCTCCGGCTCCCCCGGCCGGGGCAGGCCGTCCCCCGCCAGGTGCTGGGCGATCCGGTGCCCCCACACGAGCCCCTCGAGCAACGAGTTGGACGCCAGCCGGTTGGCTCCGTGCACCCCGGACGCCGACACCTCACCGCAGGCGTACAGGCCGGGCAGGGAGCAGCGCCCCCAGACGTCCACCAGCACACCCCCCGAGGCGTAGTGCTGCGCGGGCGCGACCGGCACCAGGTCCACCACCGGGTCCACCCCGTGGGCGCGGCAGCCGGCCAGCACCGACGGGAAGCGCCGCTCGAGGAACGGGGCGCCCAGGTCGCGAGCGTCGAGCCAGACATGGTCGGTCCCCTGCTCGCGCATCACCTCGACCTCGGCGCGAGAGACGACGTCCCGGGGGGCGAGCTCGGCCAGCCGGTGCCGCCCGACCATGAAGCGACGGCCCGCGTGGTCGCGCAACACGGCCCCCTCCCCCCGAACCGCTTCGGAGATGAGGGGCAGCTGGCCGGCCGCACCCGCACCCCGCCAGAGCACGGTCGGGTGGAACTGCACGAACTCCAGGTCGGCCACCCGCGCCCCGGCCCGCAGCGCCGCGGCCATCCCGTCCCCGGTCGCGACCGGTGGGTTCGTGCTGGCCCGGTAGATCTGGCCGAGGCCTCCGGTGGCGAGCACAACGGCGCGACCGAGGGCGGCACCGACGCCGTCGCGGGTCCCCTCGCCGATCACGTGCAGGGTGACCCCGCAGGCCCGGCCGTCGGCATCGGTGAGGACGTCGAGCACCAGGGCATGCTCGATCACCTCGATGCCCGGGTCGGACCGGATGGCCTCGAGCTGGGTGACCAGCGCGCGCGAGATCTCCCGCCCGGTCGCGTCACCACCGGCGTGGGCGATCCGGTCGCGCAGGTGGCCACCCTCCCGGGTGAGCGCGAGCTCACCCGAGGCGGTGCGCTCGAACTCCGCACCGAGGGCAGCGAGCCGGCGCACCCTGGCCGGACCCTCGGTGACCAGCACCTGGACCGCCCCGGTCTCGCACAGCCCGGCGCCGGCGGTCAGCGTGTCGGCCAGGTGGTCGGCCGGGGAGTCCTCCGGGGCCAGCGCCGCCGCGATCCCGCCCTGCGCCCACGGGGTCGCACCGGCCTCCAGGTAGGTCTTGGTGACCAGCAGCACCCGCCCGAGGCGACGGCCCTCCAGCGCTGCGGTGAGCCCGGCGATACCGCTGCCGACCACGATCAGGTCGGCCTGGGTGGTCCAGCCCGGAGCGGGCGCCGCCAGGGCCGCGGGCAGCGGCAGCTGTGTGCGATAGCGCCGGGTCGCCGTGTCGCCTGTCGTGGCCAGGCTCACGACGCCGTCCCTGCCGGCTCGACCTCGGCGCGTAGACCCGGGCGCAGGTCCACCGGTGCGTTGTCCAGCAGCCGGGTGCCGCCGACGCGTGCGGCGACGAGCAGGCGGGCCGCACCGGCCCGGGGGGCCGGCCCGAGGTCGGGATCGGTGAGGACGAGGTAGTCGACCTCAGCCCCCGGCTCGCCGTCCAGCACTCCGGTGGCAGCGGCGAGCACCGCCTCGGCCCCCCGTCCGGCGGCCTGCTGCCCGGCGTGCAGCGCCGCCGGCAGTGCCAGCGCCCGAGCCCGCTGCACCGGGTCCAGGTAGGCGTTGCGGCTCGACAGCGCCAGCCCGTCGGGGTCGCGGACCGTCGGCACGCCGAGCACCTCCACGCCCAGCTCGAGGTCGGAGCACATCTGGCGGACCAGCACGAGCTGCTGGTAGTCCTTCTCGCCGAACGCGGTGACGCGGGGCACGACGAGGTTGAGCAGCTTGGCCACGACCGTCAGCACGCCGCGGAAGTGGCCGGGGCGGGCCGCCCCTTCCAGGCGGTCCCCGAGCGGACCGGGGTCGACGCTCACCCGCGGCTCGCCCTCGGGGTACACCTGCTCGATCGGCGGGGCGAAGAGCAGGTCGACCCCGGCATCGCGAGCCACCTGCGCATCGGCCTCCAGCGCTCGGGGGTAGCGGTCGAGGTCCTCGCCCTGGCCGAACTGCAGTGGGTTGACGAACACGGTGGCCACCACGACCCCGTCGGGACCGACCGCGTCACGCGCAGCCCGCACCAACGCCACGTGCCCGGCGTGCAGGGCGCCCATGGTCAGCACCGCCGCCACGTCGCCACCGCGCTCGTCCTGCAGCCTCAGCCGCTCGTCGAGCAGCGTGTCGCGGGTGTGGACGACCTCCATGCGGGACGTCGCCCGCTACGCGGTGCTGGTCGTCGGGGTCCGGACGGTGGCGAGCACGTCGAGCAGCCCGGCGGCGTCCTGGGCGCGCAGCCGGCCGTCGGCCACGGCCCGCGCGGCGGTCTGGCGGGCCAGCGCGGCGTAGAGCCCGACGCTGTCCGGGGCCACCTGGGCGATCCGACGGAGGTGGACGGCCACCGTGCCGGCGTCGCCGCGGGCCACCGGTCCGGTCAGGGCGGCGCTGCCTGCGGTCAGGGCGTTGTCGAGTGCCGCGGTGAGCAGCGGACGCAACGTCGCCGCCGGGTCCTCCACGCCGGCCCCGGCCAGCAGCTCCATCGCGTCGCTCACCAGCGTGACGAGGTGGTTGGCGCCGTGCGCCAGCGCGGCGTGGTAGAGCACCCGGTCCTCCTCGGCCACCGGCACCACGACCCCGCCGAGGCTGTGCACGAGCTCCCGGGCCAGCGGGAGGTCCGGCTCGGCACAGGTCACGCCGAAGCGGGTGCCGGCGAGCCGGTCGAGGTCGACGGCCGTGCCGGTGAACGTCATGGCCGGGTGCAGCGCCAGCACCCGGGCCCCCTGCTCGGCGGCCGGGGTCAGCACGGCCACCCCATGCCGGCCGCTGGTGTGCGCGACCACCTGGCCGGGGCGGAACCCGGTGCTGCGGGCGACTCCTTGGACCAGTCCCGGCAGCGGGTCGTCCGGGACGGTCAGCAGCAGCAGGTCGGACCGCTCGACCACGGCGGCGATCCCGACGAGTGGGACTCCGGGCAGCAGCGCCGCCGCCCGCGCGCGGCTCGCGTCGGACAACCCGTGCGCGGCCACGACCTCGTGGCCGGCGGCCTGCAGGGCCGCAGCGAGGACGACCCCGACCCGTCCGGCGCCGATGACGCCGGCCCGAGCCCGGGCAGGCAGAGCGAAACAGGTGTGCATCGATACGACCCAGCCCTTCGCGCTCCAGTCCATTCCTGGTACCGGTCGGTGCGTGCTGACCGTGGGCGAGTCTACCCGGTCGGCGGCTCCTGCGGCAGCGCGTCGACCTGCGACGTGGGCGACATCCATCGCTGCGGGCCGGAGGCCGCCCGGGCGCGTCGAGCCTGGGTCGCCGCCTCGTCCACAGCCCGTCGGGCCGCGCGCGCGTCCAGCCGCAGGCCGACGACCGAGACCGGTCCGGGTGCCGTGTCGACCCGCAGCGAGGCCAGACCGAGCAGCCGCTCCCAGGGGCCCTGGGTGAGGTGGACGCTCTGGGTGCGGGCGTGCGGCACGACCGCCAGCCGGCGCACCAGCCGTCCCCGGCGGGTCGCCACCACGTCGGGATTCACCGCGACCCCCAGCTCGCGCCACTGGATCGGGGCCCGCTGGCGGGCCCGGGCGGGAGCGGACTCCCAGGCGAACTCACGGCTCCCCACCCCGGGCAGCACCCGGTCGACCACCGCGCGGGCGACCGCGACCGGGGCCACCGGCAGCAGCACGCCCGAGGTGGCGTTCTCGTCCTGGTCGGAGGACCCGGGGGAGCCCGCCAGCGTCAGCTGGACCCGGACCCAGCCGAGGCGTCGCCAGAGCACAGGTTCGGTGACCTCGATCGCGTGCACCCGCCCCGGGGGCACGGTCTGAGTGCGGGTGCTGGTCAGACCCGAGCGCAGCCTCAGCCCGTCCGGCGACTCGGCCAAGGTGAAACCGAAGAACCGGACGAACTGGTTGAAGGCGGCGAGCAGCGGCAGGCCACCGGTGAGAAGCAGCCCGAGCAGCCCGACGGCACCCTCGGACATGACGGCCGCCGTCACGATCGCCGCCGTGGCCAGCGCACCCACGAGCGTGGTGGACGAGAGCAGCAGCGAGACGACCAGGTCACGGGTCGGGACGGTGACGAGCACCTGCTCCGGTGCCGTGCCCGCGTCCGGACGCAACCCCGCGGCCCGCGCCAGCACCTCGGCCCGCAGGGCCCGCGCCTCGGTCTCGGTGAGGTACTGCAGCACCACCCGGGAGTCACCCGCGCCGGCCACCTCGACCCGCACCTCGGCCATTCCCACGATGCGGGCCAGCAACGGCTGGTGGACGTCGACCGACTGCAGCCGGGACAGCGCGAGCCGGCGCTGCTGCCGGGTGAGCACGCCGGAGTCCACGCGCAGGTCGCCGGACTCGTCGAACCAGTACTCGCGCCGGCTCCAGGACAGGTAGGAGCCAAGGGCCGACAGCACCAGCCCGACGAGCAACAGTCCGGCGCCGACCGGCAGCAGCCGTGACAGCCCGCTGCCGCCCACGCCGGGCAGGTTGCCGCCGACTTGGACGGCGAACACGACGAGCACCCCGAGCAGCACCGGGATGCTGCGCAGCACCGACACCCACATCGTCGCCGGATGGGTGCGTCGAGGCGTGGTGGCGGCCGAGACGCTCACAGGCCCGCGGACCGCTGCTCGCCAACCGCGGCCAGCCGGTCCCGCAGGGCCGCCGCCTCGTCCGGCGGCAAGCCGGGGATGGCGGCGTCCGTGGTCGCCGCGGCGGTGTGCAGCTGCACGGTCGTGATACCCAGCGCACGGTCGATCGGTCCGGCCACCACGTCGACGAGCTGCATCCGCCCATAGGGCACGACCACCAGCCGGCGGAACAGGATGCCGCTGGTCACGAGCAGGTCGTCGGCACGCTCGCTGTACCCGTAGGAGCGCACCCGCCGCCCGATCAGCCACCACAGCCACACCCCGACGCCGAGGGCGACCACGGCCACGGCGGCGGGTACCCACCCCGGCACACCGGCGACCAGCGCGACGACGACGCCGACGACAGCCAGCGGCAGCAGCACCACCAGCAGCACGAGCCGCCGGGCGAGGGCCAGCTTGGCCGACACCGGCACCCACTGCTGCGTCGCAGGAGCGAACACGTCGTCCATCTCGTTCATGTCAGCCGCCGATGAGGCCCTTCTCCTCAAGGTAGGCGCGGGCGACGTCCTCGGGCTTCTGCCGCTCCTCGTCGACCTGGGCGTTGAGCGCAGCCAGATCCTGCGTGGTCAGCACCGGTGCGAGCGCGTCGAGGGCGTCGACCAGGTCTGCCTCGTCGGCGAGGTCGGCGGTGACCACCGGCACCAGGTTGTCGGCAAGCTGCAGGCCCTGGTCGTCGTCGAGCACCACCAGGCCGAACGCGGCGAGGGTGCCATCGGTGGTGCCGGTGAGGCCCAGCGTGGCGGTGCCGTCCGCGACCGCCTGCTTGGTCTGGGGGCTGCCGAAACCCAGCGGGTCGACCCGTTCGATGACCAGGCCGTAGACCTCCTCCAGCCCGACCTGGCAGAACGGTCGCTGCGGGCACTCCTCGGTGGCCGCCAGCACGACCGGCTGGCCGAGCGCGGCCAGGTCGGACAGGGTGGTCAGGCCGTTCTCGCCGGCGAAGGCCTCGGTGACCACGAACGCGTTCTGGTTGGCCGCCTGAGCGGGCTCGAGGGCCGCCAGGCCGACCTGCTCGCCCAGGTCGTTCAGCGCGGCCAGCGTCGCCTGCGGGTCGGCGGTAGCGACTGCGGTCGCCTCCGGCCCGTTCACCTTGCGGTTGAGGAACTCGGTCATGGTCGCGAGGTACTCGGGCACCACGTCGATCTCGCCCCGCTCGAGCGCCGGCTCGTACACCTCCCGGTTGTCGACGGTCTGGACGGTCACGTCGTACCCCGCGTCGGTGAGGAGCAGGCGGTACATCTCGGTCAAGATGAGGCCCTCGGTGAAGTTCGGCCCCCCGACCGTCACCGAGCCCGACGCGGCTGCGGTGGTGGCGGGTTCGTCCTCGGCGCCCCCACCGGACGAGCAGCCGGCCGCCAGCAGAGCGGCAGCCGCGAAGGGAACCAGCAGGCGGGATCGGGTGCGCATCAGGTCATTGAACCGTAGGGACGCCGCCGGGGCTCACCCGGCGGTACAGCCGGATGAAGGCGAGGTCGGCCAGCAGCGCGAGCGCGGCCACCAGCAGCGCGCCGGCGACGACCTGGGCCTCGTCCTGCAGGCCGAAGCCGGCGGTGATGATGCGGCCCAGGCCCGGCCCGGCGACCAGGGCAGCGATCGTGGCAGTGGCGATCACCTGGATCGTCGCCAGCTGCACGCCCACCAGCAGCACCGGGGTGGCCAGTGGCAGCTCCACTCGGGAGAGCACCTGGCGGCCGGACATGCCCATGCCGATGGCGGCGGCCCGCGCGTCGGGGTCGACCTCGACCACGCCGACGTAGGTGTTGGTGAGGATCGGGGGGATCGCGAACAGCACCAGGGCTACCAGCGTCGACCAGATCGACAGCCCCAGCGGGCCCAGCGCGAGGATGACCAGCACCGCGAACGTGGGCACGGCCCGTCCCACGTTGGTCACGTTGATGGCAAGGGTGCCGCCACGACCGGTGTGGCCGAGCCAGAGGCCCAGCGGCACGGCAAGCAGGCACGCGAGCCCGACGGCCGCTGCCGTGAGCCCGACGTGCTCCACCGTGCGCGCCGCCACCCCGTCGGGACCGGTCCAGTTCTGCGGGTCGGACAGCCATGCCCACACCTGCGTCGCCAGCCCGTCCACGTCAGCCCACCCCCCGCCGCCACGGCGTCAGGGCCCGCTGCAGCCCGACCAGGGACAGGTCGGCCACCACCGCGAGCAGGACGCACAGCACCGACGCGGTGAGCACCTCGGCCCGGAAGACCGAGCGCAGCCCGGCGTAGATGAGGTTGCCCAGCCCGCCGTGGCCGATGATGGCGCCCACGGTGGTCAGCGCCACCGTGGACACGGCCGCCACCCGCAGCCCGGCCATCACCGTGGGCAGGGCGAGCGGGGCCTCCACCCGCCACAGCAGCCCTCCCGGCCCGTAGCCCATCCCGGTGGCGGCGTCGGTGACCTCGACGGGCACGGTGCCCAGGCCGACCAGGACCGCCCGGATGAGGATGGTCTGCGCGTAGAGCACCAGCCCGACGACCACGGTGAGCGCGGACAGCCCGGCCAGCGGCACGAGCAGCACGAACAAGGCCAGCGACGGGATGGTGTAGACGACCGCGGCGGTGCCCTCGACCGCCTGCCGCCACCGGGGGCTGCGCCGCACGGCCAGCGCGACCGGGACGGCGACGAGCAGGGCCACCAGCACCGCGGAGAACGAGATGAGGACGTGCGAGACCGTCGCCTCGACCAACT